>Ga0209048_10001107_pt1 | contig 28163 bp, 22 predicted proteins | sample FrelakmetCRP12CR_FD_187146 | JGI IMG/M metagenome (GOLD analysis project Ga0209048, IMG submission 187146) | Freshwater lake sediment microbial communities from the University of Notre Dame, USA, for methane emissions studies - CRP12 CR (SPAdes)... | ecosystem: Environmental > Aquatic >... | reverse complement strand
CCCGACGCGCCCGGACGGCGCTTGCATCCGTCGGAGCGCCCGGGCGATACTCAACTCGGGGCTAGCGCCGGCCGCGTGAAAAGCCACCTTCCTCGGTGGCCTGCCCCCATCTACTTCATCTTCGAGGAGCCGCCGCGCCACGCCGATACACGGCTGATCGCCGACCGGCCGAAGCGGGCCATCACACGCAACGAGTCCCCGGACGTTCCCTTCGACCGGTCGGTCAATCCCTATCAGGGCTGCGAGCACGGGTGCATCTACTGCTTCGCGCGCCCGAGTCATGCCTACTGGAACTTGGGCCCCGGCCTGGACTTCGAAACCCGCATCTTTCACAAGCCGGGCCTGCCGCAACTGCTCGACCGTGAGCTCGCCGCTCCTGGTTACGACTGCCAGCCCATCAACCTCGGCGCCAACACCGATCCCTACCAGCCGGCGGAGCGCGAGCAGCGCACGACGCGCGGGCTGCTCGAGGTGCTGCTGCGCCACCGGCATCCGGTCACGATCGTGACCAAGGGGGCGCTCATCACGCGGGACCTCGACCTGCTCTCGCAGCTCGCGTCCCGCCGGCTGGTCTTCGTGCACGTGAGCCTCACGACGCTCGACGGCGACTTGAAGCGCTCGCTCGAGCCGCGGGCCGCAGCACCGCTCGCCCGGCTGCGAGCCATGCGTGAACTGAGCGCCGCGGGCGTCCCGGTCGGCGTGCTCTTCGCGCCCATGATCCCGGCGCTGAACGACCACGAGATGGAGGATCTGCTCGAGGCGGCGGCAGGGGCCGGCGCGACGAGGGCCGGCTCCGTCCTGCTGCGGCTGCCGCGCGAGGTCGCGACACTCTTCGAGGAGTGGCTCCGCGAGCACTATCCCGACCGTGCCGGGCGCGTCCTCAATCTGCTGCGTGAGATGCACGGCGGCCGGCTCAACGAGCCCAGGTTCGGCCACCGGATGCGCGGCGAGGGCGCCTACGCCCGGCTGCTCGCCTCGCGCTTCGCCTCGGCGTGCCGCAGGAACGGCCTGAACGAGGGGCCCTCGCCGCGCTTCGAGACGGGACAGTTCGTCGCCGACCCCGGCGCCCCGCACCAGTCCGAGCTGTTCGCCTGAGGGCGCTATACTCGGGCGCGATCCGCAGCGGCTTTCTTGCAGCAGCCATTCCCGCGGGCGGAGGAGGGTCCGAGCCATGCGCGTGAGCAACCATCGCGCCGTCTTGCCCGGCCGGGAAGGCCCGCCGCTGCGGGCGCTGGCGGTCACGGTCGCAGTTGCCGTCGCTGCCGCGGGCTGCATGACCGCGAAGGTCGACGAGACGCGCCGGACGATGGCGTCAATCCAAGCCAACGAGTCCATCGTCGTGCTGAAGCGCCCGCAGCTCGAGGGCAACGGCACGGAGGAAGAATTCCTCGGCTGCGTGCAGTCGAAGCTAGGTGGCACCCTGGTGCACCCCGGGGCGGGGCAGTCCGCCCGGGCGTCGAGTCCCGTGCCGTTCAAGATCTACGGCGAACAGCAGTTCCTCGACGCGATGTTCCCCTGGTTCGAGGCGAGCACGGCGCCCACCAACGTCGCCGGGCTGAAGACGGTGCTGCAGCATCCGGGGGTCACCGAGCGCCTGCAGCAGATCGGCGTGCGCTACATCGTCTGGCTCGACGGCAAGACCCGCAAGATGGATAGCAACGGCAGCGTCGCCTGCGTGGTCGGGCCGGGCGGCGGAGGGTGTTTCGGGGTCGGCTGGTGGGACAAGGAGTCCGGTTATGTCGCCTCGGTCTGGGATATGAACACTGCAACCGAAGTCGGTTCCGTGAGCACCGCGGTGACCGGTACGTCGGTCCTGATCGGCGCGATCGTGCCGATCCCGATCATTACCCCTGTGCAGCAAACGGCCTGCCAGCGGTTGAGCGAGCAGCTGCGCAGCTTCCTGATCGGTGGCGAGCGGACGCCGGCGGTCGCCGCCGTTGGCGCATCCTCAGCCGGCGGCGGCTGAGCCGGCCCGCGTTGAACCGCCAGCATTCGGGCGCATCCAAGTGGAACCACCGGTGACGAGACGCAGGGGAAGAGGGCACTGCCCGAGGGTTGCAGACATGCCGCGACGATCCAGGCTTCGCCGCCTCTGGCCCGCGCTGTGCGCCGGTGCGCTGGCCGCCGGTGCGCTGGCCGCCTGTTCGGTGCCGCTGCCGACGCTGCCGTCACTGCCGTCGCCGTCGTCCTCGCCGTCCAGCTCCGGCAGCAGCGGCTCGGCGTCGTCCTCGGGAGGCGGCGCCGCCGGCAGCCAGTCCTCGTCCTCGTCGAAGAGCTCCGGAGCCTCCTCGTCTTCCGCCGGTTCGAGCCAGCCGGCGGGCGGTGCCAGCAGCTCCTCGGCCGGTGGGCAGGCGCCGGGCTCGGCCGGCCAGGGGGCACCGTCGACGTCGGCCCCCGGGTGGACGAAGCCGCCCTCCGCCACGTCCGGTCAGTCCACGGGCGCGAGCGCCGGGGCGACCGCGGGCTCGGGACCGGGCGGCGCCTCGGGCGGTGGTACTACCGGCGGCGACCCGGGCTCCGGTCCCGGCGCGCAGTCCTCCGGCGGGGCAGCGGCGACGGGCGCGGCGTCGTCCGCCACCCAGGGACAGACCGGGTCCTCCGCAGGCTCCGGCGGTGCCGCGCCCGCCGCCGGCGGTACTGAATCGCCCTCCGGCGGCCAGTCCGGTCAGGGGCAAGGCGGGACGACGGCGCAGGCCGGCGCTTCCGGCCCGCCGGGGGCGGGCCCGACGCCCGGAGGATCGCGCGGCGGCGGCACTGGCGGGGGCGGTGCGGGTACCTCTGGCGCTGGCGGCAGCGGTGCCGCGGCAGGGGGCGGCGCGGTCCCTGCCGGCGGCGAGGGCCGTCGAACGGAGATCGATCGGCAATTCGATCAGACGTTCGCCGTCTTCGACGCGCGCCTGCGTAAGGAGCAGGAGGTCATCTCGCAGGAGCGCGCCGCGCGCGGCGGTGGCAGCGGCGCGGGTCAGGGCGGCAGCGGCGCGGAGGCGAGCGGAGCGGGCGATGGTTCGGGCGCCACGACCGGTACCGGCACCGGCGGCACCGCGGGCAATGCCGGCCGCGGCGGCAGCCAGGGCGCGGCCGGCGACCCGGCGCGGGGCCAGTCCCCGGCTGGTCCGGGCGGCCAAGGCAAGGGCGGCCAGTACGGGACCGGCGGCGGTGACCCGCGCGGCGGGGGGCAGGGCGGCGGCGGCGGTGTCGGCGGCGGCCCGAAGGGCGGCTCCGGCCCCAATACCGTGCCGGCCGGCATTCCCGACGGCCGCGACGACGACATCGTGGCCCGACAGCTGCGCGAGGCCGCGACCAAGGAGACCGATCCTGAGCTTCGCGAGAAGCTCTGGGAGGAATACAAGCATTACAAACAGAGCACGCAGTGACGCAACCTAACGCCAGGCCGCGCCTACGCACCGTCGCGCTCGCGCTGTCCGCCACGGCCGCCATCGGCCTTGCGGGCTGCATGACGACGGATGAGCGGCCGATCGTCCCGATCCCTGCCCAGAAGGCGACCAGCGAGGTACCGCAGGCGGAGATCCTCGACGTCGGCGTGCGCCTGTTTGACCCGAACGTGCCCGCCGGTGAGAAGGAGCAGCAGAAGCTCGGCGTGTATCCCGAGGTGCGCAAGGCGGAGTCGCGCTACATGCCGACGTTGCTGCGCGACACGCTCGAGGCCACCGGCAACTGGGGGCAGGTGCGGGTGCTGCCGGCGGACGGCAGCGGCATGGACGTGCTGGTGGACGGGCGCATCCTGCGCTCCGACGGCCGGCAACTCGACCTCGAGCTGAAGGCCACGGATGCGACCGGGCGCGTGTGGCTGCAGAAGACCTATTCCGCGTTGGCGGATCTGCGTGCCTACAAGGACGTGCCGAACCGGCCGCGCGATCCGTACGACAATCTCTACAACACGTTCGCCAACGACCTGCTGGCGGCGCGCGAGAAGCTGCCGCGCGCGGTGCGCGCGCAGATCCACGAGGTGGCCGACCTGCGCTTCAGCGCCGCGCTCGCGCCGTATGCGTTCTCGGGGTATCTCGGGCAGAGCAAGCAGGGGCTCTACCAGCCGGTGCGCCTGCCGGCGGAGGATGACCCGGTGGTGCAGCGCATGCGGCGCATCCGCGAGCGCGACTATGCGCTCATCGATACCCTCAATGAGCACTACACGAATTTCGGCGCGGGCATGCACGACCCCTACACCAACTGGCGCAAGTACTCCCACGACGAGATCGAGCAGGTCGAGGAGGCGCGACGCAAGGAGATCACCCGCGAGGTGCTCGGCGCGGCGGCCGTCGTCGGCGGCCTCGTGCTCGGCAAGGAGACCACCAGTTCCGCAGGCTCCGTGGCCGCGACCGCGGCGGTGATCGGCGGCATCTACGCGTTCAAGAGCGGCTACGACATGCGCTCCGAGGTCAAGATGCACGCCGAGTCGCTCAAGCAGCTCGACCAGTCGTTCCAGAACGAGGTGCAGCCGATCGTCGTGGACGTCGAGGGCCGCACGCTGCAGCTGAAGGGCTCCGCCGAGGAGCAGTACGCCGAATGGCGGCAGCTGTTGCGCGAGCTCTACGAGAACGAGACCGGGTTGCCCGCGGCGACCGCCGCGGACAGCGTTGCCGTGCCGCAGAAGAAGCCCTGAGCGCGACGCACGATGAGCGTGACGCTCGACATCGGGCAGGTGCTGGCTGCGCGGTACGAGCTGCGGCGCAGGCTCGGCCGCGGGCCGGGTGGCGAGACCTGGCTCGCGCTCGACCAGGTGACCAGCCGCGAGGTTGTGCTCAAGTTTGCGCCCGGCGGTGAGTCGGGCGCGGACCGCCTGCAGCGCGAGCGCGCGGTACTCGCCGCGACGAGTCACCCCGCGGTGCTCAGCGCCGAGCGGGTCTCCCCGGCGGACGGTCCCGCGTTCCTCGTCTCGGACTACCTGCCTGGCGGCGATCTGTCGCGGCTGCGCGGCCAGACCTGGCCGTTCATCCTGCGGCGCGTGGTCCCGGTCGCGGAGGCGCTCGGCGCGCTGCATGCCGCTGGGTACGTGCATGGGGACGTGAAGAGCACGAACGTCTTGTTAGACGCGGACGGCCTGCCGCACCTTGCGGATCTCGGCAGCGCACGCCCCATCGGTGCGGTCGAGGCCGGGCCGGGCTCGCCGTACGCGATGAGCCCGCAACGCTACGCGCACGAGCCGGCCGCCGTGGCCGACGACGTCTACGCCGTGGGCGCGATGCTTCACGAGCTGATCAGCGGTCACCCGCCGTTCTATCCGGAGATCTCGGCCGAGCGGGTGCGCAGCGAGCCGCCACCGGCACTCGTCGGCCGGCCACCCGTGCCCACGGAGCTGCGCGACCTCGTGGCGAGCTGCCTCGCGAAGTCCGCGGCGGATCGCCCGCCGGCCATGGCCGCGCTGGCCAAGTCCCTGCGCGCGTGCCTCGAGCTGCCGGCGGCGGTGGAGGCGCCGGGGCCGGTCACCGCCACCGCGCTGCGGCCGCCCGCCGAGCCCGCGCCGATCCGCCCGCAGTGGTCGCGGGCGACGCAGGCCGGGCCTTCGGCACGCGAGCTGCAACGGGAGGGCTTCCGTCGCGGCGTGCTGGCGAGTGCATTCGCCCTGGCGTTCGTCGCGGCCGGGTTCGTCTTCTTCGTCCTGCCGGGTCTGGTCGGCCCCACCGAGGGCCCGCGGCCGACGCCGGCGCCCCCGGCCGGCGCGACCGCGCCGGCGCCACCGCCCGCGCCGCCCGTGGACCTGGTGGCGCTCGCCGAGCTAAGACGGCAGGCCGAGGCCCTGCGCGGTCTGCTCGCCGAGCGGCTCGGCGCACTGGAGCAGCACGACGTCGCCACCTGGGGCGCGGCCGGCCGCGCCACCACACGCGGCAATCTCGCGCAGGCCGATGCCGCGATAGCTGCACACCGCTACGACGCGGCGGTGGCGAGCCTGCAGGCCGCTGCGGCCGGCATAGCCACGCTCGAGAAGCAGCGCATCGAGGTGCTGCGGGCGCTGCTGCACGAAGGCGGCGTCGCGCTCGACGCGGGACGCTCGCTCGAGGCCAAGGACAAGTTCACCGCCGCGCTGCGCGTCGATGCGGCGAGCGCGGCTGCGCAAACGGGCCTCAAGCGCGCACAGGTGCTCGACGTGGTCCTGCAGGAGACTGCGAGCGGCGAGCGCTTCGAGCGGAGCGGCGACGCGCGCTCGGCCACGGCCGCCTACCAGCGCGCGCTCGCGCTCGATCCGGCCGCGCCGCGCGCGCGCGAGGGACTGGCGCGACTGCAGTCGCGGGCGGGCCGCGACGCCTTCGCGACCGCCATGGCGCAGGGCATGGCCGCGCTGGCGCGGCAGGACTACGCGGCGGCCAAGGCGGCGTTCGAGGGCGCGGGCCGGCTGCGACCGGGTGCCCCGGAAGTGGCGGAGGGATTGCGGCAAGTCGAGCAGGCCACACGGACGCGTGAGATCGCCGCGATGCTGGCGCGCGCCCGCGCCGCCGAACGCGAGGAGCGGTGGTCCGATGCGCTTGGCGGCTACCGCGAGGCGTTGAAGGTCGACGCAACGCTCCTCGAGGGCCAACAGGGCGTCGAGCGGTGCGAGCCGCGTGCGATGCTCGATGCCGAGCTGCAGTCGTTCATCGACCACACGGAGCGCCTGTTCACCGTGGACGGGCGCGGCGCCGCGCGCGGTGTGCTCGATCGGGCGGCCCACGTGGCCGGGCCCGGGCCGCGCCTCGCGGGACAGATGGACCGCCTGCAGCAGCTGCTGCAGCTCGCCGAAACGCCGATACGCGTTGCGCTCAGCTCGGACAACGCGACAGACGTGCAGATCTACCGCGTCGGCAAGCTCGGCCCGTTCGAGCGCCGCGAGGTCGAGCTGCTGCCGGGCCGTTACACGGTCGTCGGCACGCGCAGCGGCTATCGCGACGTGCGCAAGGAATTGAACCTGATGCCGGGCGCGACGCCGCCGGCACTGGTCGTGCGCTGCGAGGAGCCGATTTGAGTACCGAGCTCACGATCCGCGACCCGCTCGGCGTGCGCGCGCTGGCCGCGGCCGATTTTCCGGTCAGCGTCGGCGGCCCGGGCCACACCGTGACGCTCGCGACGGCGTCGCCCGCGACGCTGGCGTGGATTGCGCTGCACGATGGCCAGCTCTTCCTGCAGCCGGCGGGGGAGGCGGGATCGCTGCTCTGCAACGGCCTGCCGCTGACGCGCTCGACGTGGCTGCGCGACGGCGACGTGATCGATGCCGGCGCCGGGCGCCTGCGGGTCCGCCTGAGCGGCGAGACGCGTCTCATCGATGTCGAGGATGGCAGCGCCGGCAACCTGACGTTGCCGCCGGCGCCCGAGCCAGTCGAACTCGTCAGCGGCGGCGGTAGCGATGAAGACGAGCACATTGAGGCGGTGGCGTTCCGCCGGCCTGCGGCGGCGAGTGCGCCGCGCCACGTCTCGCCACTCGCCATCGGCGCCGTCTTGGCTGCGGGCCTGCTCGCCGCGGTGCTGTGGTTCCTCTGGACTGGGCGGTCCGTCGAGGTCGTCACGCAGCCGGCCGCTGATTCGGTGTCCCTGCGCGGCGGCGGGCCGGTGCTGCGCATCGGCACCAGCCACTTCCTGCGGCCCGGCCGCTACGAGCTCCTCGCCGAGCGACATGGCTACGAGCCCCTGCGCGCCACGGTCGTCATCCGCGAAGAGAGCGGCCAGCGATTGAACCTCGTGCTGCAGAAGCTCGCCGGCCGTCTGCGCATCGAAGCGACGGCGCCCGCACAGGTGACGATCGACGGCCGCGCGGCGGGGCGGACGCCGGGCGAGTTCCGGCTCGCACCGGGGCCGCACGCGGTGCGGCTGACCGCCGATCGCTACGTGGCCTTTGAGACGCGGGTGGACATCGCCGGTGAGGACCGGCTGCAGGTGCTGGGGGCGCCGCTGGTCCCGGCCTGGGCTCCGCTGACGGTGTTGAGTGAACCGGCTGGGGCGGCGGTGTTCGCCGACGGCGAGGCCCGTGGCACGACGCCCGCGCGGCTTGAGCTGGCCGCCGGCAGCCACCGCGTCGAGCTGCGCCACGCGGGCTTCAAGGACTGGATCTCCGACGTGCAAATCGTGGCGAACCAGCCGCAGTCGCTCGGCCCGGTCCACCTCGGGCTGCCGGAGGCGCGCCTGCTCGTGCGCAGCGACCCGGCCGGCGCCATCCTCAGCGTCGGCGGGGCCTTCCGGGGGCGCACGCCCGCGGACATCGAGGTCCATCCAGAGACGGCGCTGCCGCTGGTGCTCGCGATGGACGGCTACGAGTCGCCGACGACGAGCGTGACCCTTGCGCCCGGCGAGAAGCGCGAACTGCGGCTAGTGCTGAAGGCGATACTCGGCGAGCTCACGGTGCAGGGCGAGCCCGCCGCTGCGGAGGTCGTCGCGGACGGACGCGTCGTGGGCAAGGTCGGGCAGACGGTCAGGCTGCCGGCGGCGAGCCACGAGATCGAGGTGCGTGCGCCTGGCTACCGGAGCTTCCGCACGACGGTCACGCCGCGCGCCGGCCTGCCGCTCGTCCTCGAGGCGCACCTGCTGCCGGGCGGCGGCGGCTCGGCCGGGCCGGCGCCGGCGCCCGCGCAGGCCACGGCGGGGGCTGCGGCTGCTGCTTCCGCCGCCACGGCCGCGCCCGCGGCCTCCGTGATCCGCACGAAGTCGGGTCAGGAGCTGCGACTGCTGCCGGCGGGCACCTTTACCATGGGCAGCCCGCGACGCGAGTCCGGCCGGCGAGCCAACGAGTCGCAACGCCCCGTCGAGCTGCGACGCCGCCTCTTCCTCGCCGCGCGCGCGGTTACCAACGCGCAGTTCCGGCAGTTCCGGGCCGGGCACCGCTCGGGATTCGTGGGCCAGTACACGCTCGAGCGCGACCAGCAGCCGGTGGTCTCGGTGTCCTGGCAGGACGCGGCTGCCTATTGCAACTGGCTGAGCCAGCAGGAGGGGCTGCCGCCGGCCTACGAGAGCAAGGGCGGCCAGCTCGTCGCCGTCGTGCCGATGACGACCGGTTACCGGCTGCCGACCGAGGCCGAGTGGGAGTGGGCCGCGCGCGCGAATCGCGACGGCACGCTGCGCAAGTACCCATGGGGCGACGCGCTGCCGGTGCCGGCGGGCGCCGGCAACTTCGCCGACCGCTCGGCGCAGCCGCTGCTCGCCCAGGTCCTCGACGGCATCGACGACGGCAACCCGGTCACCGCCACGGTCGGCAGCTTCGCGCCGAACCCGCTCGGTTTCTACGACCTCGGCGGCAACGTCGCCGAGTGGACGAGCGACCTCTACACTGTGCAACCGTCGGGCTCCGAGCTGGCGGTCGACCCGCTCGCTGCGGGCGAGGGCAAGCTGCACGCCATTCGCGGCTCGAGCTGGCGCCGGTCGGCGGTGACGGAGCTGCGCCTTGCCGCTCGCGACTACGGCGAAGGCGGGCGCGACGACGTGGGGTTTCGCATAGCGCGCTACGCGGAGTGAAGCATGAGGATCGAGCGGATCGTTGGCATTACCGCACTCGCCGCCGCGCTGTGGCTCGCGACGGCCCACGCGCAGCAGGCGCCGCCCGCGACGCCGTCACCGGCCGCGCCGGCGAGGCCGGCGCCTGCCGATGCACCGCCCCCCGGCGATGCGTCGAAGCCCGCGGCCGCGGAGAAGCCGTCCGCGAAGCCCGCTGCGGGCGCGAAGTCCTCGCCGCAGCACTTCGAGCCAACGGAGAAGGTGCGGCCCGACTTCGACGTCGCCTTTCCCGTGGACATCTGAACCCGCCGCAGGCTGCCGCCCAATGAAGAGCATGCGTTCGAACGAATTCCTCTTCGAGATCTTCGCGCTCGTCCTCATCGCCGTGCTGGTGCAGGGCGTCTACGCGACCGTTGTCCGCCCGCGGGCGGAGGCGCTCCGCGCCCACGACGTCGAGATGATGATGAAGGACAAGAACTACGTGCCGAAGCGCTCGCCCTACGTCATCGTCAAGGACCCCGAGCAGGAGGTGTGCTTCATCTTCTCCTTCTGGGCGTTCGCGATCATGGGCTACAAGGCGGTCGGAGTGCGCCGCTCGCGTACGCTGCTCGGCACGGACCTGCTGCGCCTGCCGGAGGGCATGAAGATCCTGCCGGAGGACTCGCGCGACTACGCGCGCCAGGTCGAGAGCCTGCCGGAGCACATGCGGCCGGAGCTACTGCCCCGGGCGCTGCTCACGGGGCTGCACCGCTTCGGCTCGACGCGCAACATCCAGGACGTATCGAGCGCCATCCACGGCGTGTGCGAGCTCGAGTTCGACCGGCTCGACACAGAGCTCTCCATGGTCCGCTACGTCGCCTGGGCGATCCCCGCAATCGGCTTCGTCGGCACGGTGCGCGGCATCGGGGAGTCGCTGCAGCAGGCGCACAAGGCGGTCGAGGGTGACGTCTCGGGCGTTGTCGCGGGCCTCGGCACGTCGTTCAACTCGACGCTGGTCGCGCTCGCGCTCAGCATCCTCGTCATGTTCATGTTGCACCAGATCCAGCTGCGCCAGGAGCGCGTCGTCCTCGACACCGAGGACTACCTCGACCAGAACGTCGTGCGCCAGATGCTGGTGAGGTGACGGGCAACGCGCGATGAGGCTGCTCGCCGTCGAACTGAACGACTCCGGCATCGTGCTCGCCGGCGATGCGGGGGGCGAGGAGCTGCGGCAGCCGCAGCCCGGCCAGGCCGTGCTGCACGATGGACACGTCCTGCTCGGTGCCGCGGCCGCGGCGCGCAGCCGCATCACGCCGCTCTTCGCCCAGAACCGCTACTGGCAGCAGCTAGGCGTCGAGCGCCTGCCCTGGTCGACGGAGCACGTGCGGACGCAGGCGGACCTGGCGTTCGCCCAGCTCGCCAGCCTGATCGAGCCGTACCGGCCAGGCGCCGAGGGCCTGCTGCTCGCGGTGCCGCCGGGTTACTCGCGCGAGCAGCTCGGCCTGCTCTTAGGCATCGCCAACGAGACGGGCGTGCCGGCGCGCGGGCTGGTCGACCTCGCCGTCGCGGCATGCGCGGCCGAGGCGAGCGCGCCGCACCTGCTGCACGTCGATTTGCAGCTGCACCAGGCGGCGGTGACGGTGCTCGAGCACGCCCGCGCCGACGGTGCCCTGCGGCGCACCCGCTACGAGATTCTCCCCGGGACCGGCGTGCTCGCCTTCCAGCAGGCGCTGCTTGAGCTGGTGGCCACGGTCTTCGTCCACCGCACGCGCTTCGACCCGCTGCACGAGGCCGCGACCGAGCAGCGGCTCTTCGACGGGCTGCCTGGCTGGACCGCCGCGCTCGAGGGTGCGGAGGAGGTGGAAGCGCAGATCGAGTGCGGCACGCATACGCACCGCGTGGTCCTGACCCGGGAGGCGTTCGTGGCCGCGGTCGAGCGACCGCTCGCGGACCTGCAGCGCTTGGTACAGGCGGCGCGGCCGGCAGGCCTCGTGGTGCAGCTGTGCGTCTCGGCCACCGCCGCGGCCCTGCCCGGCTTGTGCGCTCGTCTCGACGCGCTGCGCGACTGCACGCTCACGCGACTCCCCGCCGGTGCGGCGGCGCGGGGCGCACTCGAGCACTCCGCCGCCATCGTCCGTCCCGCGGAAGGCATGGCGCTCGTTCACCGTCTGCCGCTCGGTCGCGAGCCCAAGGTCGCCCCCGCCGCGGCCGCTCCGGCCGGCGTGGAATGGGCGGAGACTCCGACGCACCTTCTGTATGGCGGTCACGCCTGGCCGATCACCACCGAGCCGCTGGCGCTCGGCTCCGCGGCAACGGGCGACTCCCGCGCGCCGCGGCTGCCCGCCGGCACGCCCGGGCTGTCGCGCTCCCACTGTTCGCTGCGCATGGCGGCCGGCGCCGCCCTGGTCGAGGACCACAGCACCTACGGCACTTTCGTCAACGACGAACGCGTCGCCGGCCAGCTCGCGCTCCGGGTTGGCGACGTGCTGCGCCTCGGCACGCCGGGCATCAGCCTCGAGCTCATCCGCGTCGACCCGGGCGATGGCACGACGTAAGTTCGACATCTTCAGCATGTCCTTCCTGGACACGATCTGCTGCGCCTTCGGCGCGATCGTGCTGCTGTACATGATCATCAACGCCCAGGCCGGACGCAGCTTCCAGCGCAGCACGGCGGACCTGCAGGGCGAGGTGGACAAGCTCGAGGAGCAAGTCCTCGACGGCTACGCGAACATGGTCGTGTTGCGCAACAGCCTGAAGGCGGCGGAGCAGGAGAAGGCACGGGCCGAGGGACTGTCCGACCGCGTGCTCGAGGAGACCGAGCGTCTCAAGCAGCAGCTGGCCGAGTCAGACAAGGAGACGGTGGCGCGCCGCGAGGCGATCGAGCGGCTCAAGGCGGATCTCAAGCAGCTCGATGAGAGCCAGAAGCGGCTCGCCGCCGGCACGCCGAGCCCGGGCAAGCCGGGCAACCGCGTCAAGGGCTTCGTCGGCACCGGTGATCGCCAGTACCTGAGCGGCCTCAAGCTCGGCGGCGAGCGCATCGTCATCCTCGTCGACGCCTCCGCGAGCATGCTCGATGAGACCGTGGTGAACGTGCTGCGCATGCGCAACATGCCGGAGTCGCGCCGGCTGCTTTCGGAGAAGTGGCGCCACACGGTCGCGACCGTCGACTGGCTGACCTCGCAGATTCCCGCCAAGTCAAAGTTCCAGGTGCTGGCGTTCAACACGCGCGCCTGGCCGCTGTCCAAGGACGGCGCCATGAAGTGGCTCGACGGCGGCGACGCCGAGGCGCTCACCGAGGCGGTTCGGCAGCTGCGCCAGACGGTGCCGCAGGGCGGCACCAGTCTCGAGAACGCGTTCGCGGCGATGGACACGCTCGTACCGCAGCCGGACAACGTCTTCATCATCACCGATGGGTTGCCGACCCAGGGTGCCTCCCCGCCGCTCGTGAAGAAGACCATCGACGGCGACGGGCGGCTCAAGCTGTTCGAGAAGGCCCTCGCGAAGTACCCCTCGCGCGTGCCGGCCAACGTGATCCTGATGCCGATGGAGGGCGACCCGGGCGCCTCCGGCGCCCTCTGGGCGCTCGCCCGGCGGACGGGCGGATCGTTCCTCATGCCCGCGAAGGACTGGCCATGAGACGCCGCCGCGGCCGGGAGTTCGACGTCTTCAGCATGTCGTTCCTGGACACCATCACCTGCGCCTTCGGCTCGGTGATCCTGCTGTTCGTCCTGAGCAAGTTCGGCGAGCCCCAGGCCCTCGAGAAGTCGCGCGCGGACCTGCGGGGCCGCGTGCTCGCACTGCAGAAAGAGCTCGAGACGATCCGTGGCGAGACGGCGATCCTCAACCGCGACCTGAAGGCCCGGCAGGTGCAGCTGTCGGACGACCAGCGCAAGGTCGCCCGCCTGCAGGGCGACCTGAGCAGCGTGCGCGGGCAGTACCAGGCCTCCTCGCAGGACGCGGCGGTGAGCAACAAGCTCCAGGGCCAGCTCGTCTCGGCGCAGCAGCAGCTCACCGAGGAGATGAAGAAGGTGCTCGGCTCCGGCTACCGGCGCGCGCCGCAGGATGCGATCGCCGGCCTGCCCGTCGACAGCGAGTACATCATCTTCGTCGTCGACACCTCGGGCAGCATGGCCAACTACGAGTGGCCGGTGATGCTGCGGAAGATGCAAGAGGTGCTCGACGCCTACCCGACGGTCAAGGGCTGGCAGGTGATGAACGACCAGGGCACCTACATGTTCCCGTCCTACCGCGGCAAGTGGCTGCCCGACACGCCAGCCCAGCGCAAACTCGTGGTCGAGCGGCTGCGCGACTGGTTCCCCTTCAGCGCGTCGAGCCCGGCGGAGGGCATCATTGAGGCGCTGCGCAGCTACGGGCAGTCAGGCCTCAAGATCAGCCTCTACGTCTTCGGCGACGAGTTTACCGGCCCCTCCATCGACTCTGTGGTTCGTACCATCGACCAGGTGAACCACGATGACGCGACCGGCGAGCGGCTGGTGCGCATCAACGCGCTCGGCTTCCCGGTGCGCCCCGACGCGCCGCAGTTCACCAGCATCCGCCTGTCGGCGCTGATGCGGGCGATCTGCTCGCGCAACGGCGGGACCTTCGTCGGCCTGAACGAGCCGGGCAGCTACCGCTGAGGCCGGGCCCGGTGAGAGGATAGGCTCATGGCGCACACCGCTACCGTCCTGCCCGCGCTGCGTGTGCTCGTCCTCGCGCTGCTCCTGGCCGCGGCCGCCGCGGGGTGCGGGCCGACGAAGTTCGAGGCCACCTCCAACATTCCCGCGCCGCTGATCGACCGCATCCCGGTGGTCGTCGGCGTGCACATCCCCAAGGAGTTCAGCGAGAAGGTCTACCACGAGAAGCGCGCGGGGGGGGAGTACTCCATTTCGCTCGGCAAGGCCCAGTCGGAGGGGTTCCTGCACATGACGCAGGCGATGTTCACGCGGGTGGTCGTGCTCGAGGCGCCGCAGGTGCCTGCGCAGTCGGACCCGGAGATCCGCGGCGTCCTCGTGCCCGCGCTCGAGGACTATGCCTTCGTCACGCCGGCGGACTCCGGCCACGGCTCCTACGCGGTGACGCTCAAGTACTCCGTGAGTCTCTACTCGCCGCGCGGCGAACTCACCGACAGCTGGAGTTTCACCGGCTATGGTTCGCAGCCGGACGGCAACATGCCAGGCTCCGGTGATACCGCGCTCAAGGCGGCGACCGCGCTCGCGATGCGCGATGCCGCAGCCAAGCTCGTCGCGGAGTTCCGCGAGCAGGCGATCGCGCGCGACCTGACGGCGCCGGGGGCCGCCCCCGTGGCCGCCGAGGTGGTGCCGCCGGTGCCCTGATGCGGGCCGCTCAGTGCTTCGTTTCGGCCGCCGCCGCCGGCGGCGGCTCCTGCTTCGGCAGCAGGACGACCCACGGCTGGTTGAACTGCACGTCCACCGTCTCCGCCGGCTCACCATTCTCGAAGCGCGGCCGGTAGCGCGCGCTCGAGGCCGCCTGCAGGGTCTGCTCCCCGCGACGCGGGTCGCCGCTGTCGTCGAGGAGCTTCGTATCCCGGACGCCTCCGTCGGCGCCCACGGTGACGCTGGCGAGCGCGTTGCGGAACTGGATTTCCTCGCGCGGCCGGCTGGCGTAGCGGTTCCAGCCGCCCGGGCGCACGCAGTGCAGCAGCACGGGCTTGCCGAACAGCAGTTCGGTGAGCGGTTTGCCGTCCGTCGTCATCTGGCGCGCGGCGGCCCAGGCCAGCCGGTACTCCGGCAGCGCCCGCTGCGGCTGGGAGCGCGTCGCAAACCAGTCGCCGAGCTGGGTTCGCACATCCGCAATCTGCGCCGGCAGCGGGTTCGGGCGCTGGGTGGCGATGGCCGCCGCGCGCTCGAGGGCTTTCTCGCCTTCCGCGCCCGCCGCACCCGGGGAGAATGCCGGCGGCGCGAGCGCGTCGCGGAACACGTCCGCGCGGTCTGCCTCCGGGAACGGTGCCTGCAACTGTCCCGGGTCCTGCAGCTGCCGCCGGTCGCAGTCGGCAAGCGCGGTGAGCGGGCCGACCAGCGCGGGTGCGTTCTCGCCCTCGGCACGCTCGATCAGGTCGATGCCCCGCTGCAACGTTGCCCGGGAGGCGTCGTACGAGCCAACCCGCGCATACCAGCGGCCGAGCTTCTCGAGCGCCGGCGCGATGCGCGGGTCGTTGTCACCGTACTGGCGGGTCGCGATGCGCAATGCATAGCGCTGCGCATTGACGGCGTCCTGGAGACGGCCGAGTTCGGTGAGTGCGTCCGCGTACTTATCGAGCAGCGGCAGCTGGCGCACGTTCAGCAGTCCTTCGCTGCGCCGGCTCAAGGCGATGGCCCGCTCGAATCGCGGCACCGCGAGGTCGTAGCGCCGGCCGGCGTAATAAGTCGTGGCAAGCCCGGCGTTGGCGCGGGCGAGCCGCTGGGTCACCGGGCTGCCAGAAGCCTCCGCGAGTTCGATGACCCGCAGGAAGTTGGCTTCGGCGCCGACGTAGTCGCCGGCGAGGTACTGGGTCGTGGCGAGGTTCATCAGCGCGACCTGCGCCTCCTCGCTTGACGGACCGCTCCGCTCCTCGGCCAGCGCGAGTGCTGCCTGCGCCGGGAGAACCGCCTCCAGGTAGCTCTTGGCCTCGAACAGCCGCCGGAACTCCCGGTAGGCATCGGTGCCGGAGCCCGTCGCCGTCGTCGCCGGCGGTGGTGGTAGTGGTGGTGGTGGAGCTGGCGCCTGGCCCGTGGGATCGGCGCGCACGGCGGCGCATGCCGCCAGGGCCACCGCCAGGCCGTGCCAGGCAGCCGCGCGGGCGGTCGAGTTGCGTGGGTAACGGCTCACTCGCGGCAACACTGACATGCCGTCCGCTCACCGCGCAATCGGCGCTGCGCGGCAGCGGCGCGCTCAGTCCCGGACCGTGCTCAGGCGGCGGCGGGCCGGGAACTCGAGCGTGAAGCTGCTCGTGCCGTAGATGTGGATTGCGACCTCCGGTGCCCAAAAGTCGGCCTGCCAGCCGGCCTTGAGCTTCAACTGGCGCACGAACTCGCCCGGGTCGGACAGGTGTTCCCAGACTTTCGGCAGGAAGGTGGCTCGGCGGCCCGCCCAGGTGAGGACCACGCCGTCCACGCCCGGGCGCAGCCTCTGCAGCAGCCGGGCCTCGGAGCGCGCCGCGACGGCCTCAAGTGCGGAGAGCACGCAGACCTCGAGCGTGGTGACCGCGCTCCACTCAGGCGCCGCGAGCGGATCGAAGCGCGGGTCGGCAAACGCGCTCGCCTGGGCGTTGCGCCAGACGTCGAGCGCCAGGGCGCGACTCGCCTCCAGCGTGCCGCAACAGCCGCGCAGGCCGGCCGCCGTGTTCAGCGTGACGAAGGATGCGGCCGGCCGGGTGATCGCTGCCGGCAGGGAGGCGGGATCGGGAGCGGCTGCCGCTGGGCCGAGTCCAAGGCGGCTTTCGATGGCGCTCGCCGCGGTCTCGAGCAGCCTCTGCTGCTCGTCGGCCTCAAGCCGGATAGAGGGCGTAGCTCCCATAACCCACGACGCGGGAGTGGTCACCGGCGGTGTCCGCCGAGGTGCGCAGCTCGAGCAGTTCCACGTTGAGGCCCTGGTGCCGCGCGACCTCCATCAGGCCGTTGATGCAGGCGGCGCCGCAGGCCTGCTCGTCGGAGAGATCGCTGCGTCGCTCGAGGATCGAGCGCGTGGTCAGGCCATCGAGCTGCTGCGCCTCGGCGTGCGTGTGGTAGTGGCTCAGGTCGGAGCTGACGACGATGAGCGTCTCCTCGCCGCCCCACACCGCCTCGAGCGCGCGGGCGACCTGGCCGGCGGGCGTGAGGCCCACGGCGATCGGCAGCAGGTCAAAGTCGGTGAGCACGGCCTGCAGGAACGGCAGCTGCACCTCGAGGGAGTGCTCGCCGGCGTGCGGTGCGTCTGACACGCCCGCCAGCCCGAGCTCGCGCAGGTGCTTCCGGGCGCGATCGTCAATCGGGATTTCCCCGCAGGGGGTGGCGAAGAAATCCGCCGCCGGCATCGCGAGGCCGCGCATCGGGACGCGGTGGCTCGGGCCGAGCAGGACGACGTGACGGATCCCGTCGGCGATGCCCTCGAGGCTGCGGTACGCTGCGGCCGCCACCGGCCCGGAATACGCATAGCCTGCATGCGGGACGACCAGGGCCTTCGGCACGCGGCCGACCTGCCGCGGCGCCCGCGGGGCGGCGAGCAGTGCGCGCAGGGTGCGGCGCAGCCCCTCGGCGTCTTTCGGGTAGAACAGCCCGGCGACGGCCGGGGCGCGGACCCTTGACTTCGGCATGACGGGACTCAACATCTTGGTCGGCGGACGATCCGTTCGCATTTGCCACGGCAGCTTGCCGGTAGATGAATATCCCGCCCGCCGCGGCCGCTCGCCAATCGTATGAATACTGACCTCGGCGCCCTGCCGACCCGCTACTGGAGCCGTCTCGAGGATGGCCGGGTCCAGTGCGACGTGTGCCCGCGGCATTGCCGCCTGCACGAGGGCCAGCGCGGGCTGTGCTTCGTGCGCGGGCGCGACCGCGACGGCATCGAGCTTTATACCTACGGACGCTCCAGTGGTTTCTGCGTAGACCCGATCGAGAAGAAGCCGCTCAACCACTTCCTGCCGGGCAGCGCCGTACTGTCGTTCGGTACCGCGGGCTGCAACCTCGCCTGCAAGTTCTGCCAGAACTGGGACATGAGCAAGTCGCGCGAGATGGACACGCTCGCCGACGTAGCCAGCCCGCAGGAACTCGCCGCGGCCGCGCGCCAGCTCGACTGCGCGAGCGTCGCCTTCACCTACAACGACCCCACGGTCTTCATGGAGTACGCCATCGACGTCGCGCAGGCCTGCCGCGCGGCCGGCGTGAAGACCGTGGCCGTGACCGCCGGCTACATGTGCGCCGAACCGCGCCGCGAGTTCTTCCAGTGGATCGACGCGGCCAACGTCGACCTCAAGGCCTTCACCGAGAAGTTCTACCGCAACGTGTGCGGCGCCGAGCTCGCGCCGGTGCTCGACACGCTCGTGTACCTGAAGCGCGAGACGGCCGTGTGGCTCGAGGTCACCACGCTGCTGATTCCGGGCGAGAACGATTCCGATGCGGAACTCGAGGCGCTGACCGGGTGGTTGGCTGGGCAGCTCGGGCCCGACGTGCCGCTGCACTTCAGCGCATTCCACCCCGACTGGAAGATGCGCGACCGGCCGCCGACGCCGCCGGCCACCCTGGCCAGGGCGCGCGACATCGCGCTGCGCAGCGGCCTGCGCTACGTGTACACCGGCAACGTGCACGACGTGCGCGGCGGCAGCACGTGGTGCCCGGGGTGCGGTGCGCTGCTCATCGAGCGCGACTGGTTCGAGATCGGTCGCTGGGGCCTCGCGCCCGGCGGGGCGTGTGCCCACTGCGGCCTCAAGGTGCCGGGGGTGTTCGCCGACGCGCCCGGCGGCTGGGGCGGGGGTCGCCTGCCGGTGACCCTGCACCGGCAGGCCCGGCCCGGCCGTTAGCGTCGCCGCCGCCCCGCGGGGACGTTCGCGCGCAGCTCCTCGAGCCAGACCGTGGCAGGAGAGTCGCTCGGTGCGCGCCAGTCGCTGCGCGGGGAGAGCGACCCGCCGGAGCCGACCTTCGGCCCGTTCGGCATAGCCGAGCGTTTGAACTGGCTGCTCTGGAAGAACCGCTGCAGGAATACCTCGAGCCAGTGCCGGATGGCGGGCAGGTCGTACTCGCGGCGTTCGGTGACCGGCACGGTGTCGGGCCAGTCGCCGTGGCGGTGGTCGCCCCAGGCGCTGTGCGCGAGGAACGCCACCTTGCTCGGGCGGTAGCCGAAACGGCTCACGTAATAGAGGTGGAAGTCCTGCAGCTCGTATGGCCCCACGACGTCCTCGGACGCCTGCTCGGGCTGCTCGCCCGCGCCCGGCACGAGCTCCGGCGAGATGCGCGTGCCGAGGATCCCCTCGAGCACCGCGAGCGTCGGGTCCTCGAACTGCCGCGTCGCGATCAGCCAGCGGATGAGGTGCTGGATGAGCGACTTCGGTACCGACGCGTTGACGTTGTAGTGCGACATGTGGTCGCCCACGCCATAGGTCGTGAAGCCGAGCGCGAGCTCCGAGAGGTCGCCCGTGCCAAGCACTAGCGCAGCGTGGTGGTTCGCGAGCCGGAACAGGTGCGAGGTGCGCTCGCCGGCCTGCACATTCTCGAAGGTCAGGTCATAGACGTGGTCGCCGCGGGTGTGTGGGTGGCCGATGTCCTTGAGCATGCGCTCGGCCGACGGCCGGATGTCGATCTCCTCCGCGGTGATGCCAAGCGCCTGCATGAGCGCATGGGCGTTGCCGCGCGTACGCCGGGTGGTCGCGAAGCCGGGCATCGAGTAGCCGAGGATGTTCCGCCGCGGCAGTCCGAGGCGGTCGAAGGCCCGCACTGCCACCAGCGCCGCCTGCGTCGAATCGAGCCCGCCGGAGATGCCGATCACGACCTTCTTGATGCCGGTCGCCTCGAGCCGCTTCGTCAGGCCGGCGACCTGGATGTCATAGACCTCGGCGCAGCGCTCGTCGCGCCGCGCAGGGTCCGCCGGCACGTACGGGAAGCGCTCGACGCGGCGCCGCAGCGGCACGCGGCCGGCAGGCGCCTCCGCCTCGAACTCGATGCGGCGGAAATCGCGAAGCCCGGCCGCGTGCTCCTGCATGCAGTCGCCGAAGCTCGTCAGCCGCGCGCGCTCCTGCTGCAGGCGGTCGAGGTCGAGGTCGGCGCTGATCAGCCCGCCGGCCTTTGGGAAGCGCTCGGATTCCGCGAGGCGCTCGCCGTTCTCGTAGGCCAGCGCGTGGCCGTCCCAGGCGACGTCGGTGGTCGACTCGCCCGGTCCCGCCGCCGAGTAGAGGTACGCGGCGACGCACTTCGCCGACTGCGCGGCGCACAGCAGTCGCCGGTAGTCCGCCTTGCCGACCGTGATGTCGCTGGCCGACAGGTTGGCGAGCACGGTCGCGCCCGCGAGCGCGCCGAAGGTGCTGGGCGGCAGCGGTACCCAGAGGTCCTCGCAGAGCTCGAGGTGCAGGACGAAGCCAGGCATGTTGGTCGCCGCGAACAGCAGCCGGGTGCCGAAGGGCACGTCCCGACCGAGCAGGCGGATCGAGGCCGACAGGGCCTGCGCCGCCGGGGCGAACTGCCGCTTCTCGTAGAACTCCCGGTAGTTGGGCAGGTAGCTCTTCGGCACGGCGCCGAGCACGCGGCCGCGCTGCACGAGCACCCCGCAGTTGAAAAGCCGGCCGTCGATCCGCAGCGGCAGCCCGACCGCCATCGCGAGCGGCAGCCGCCGGCTGGCCGCGACCAGCGCCTCGAGCGCGCCGAGCGAGGCATCGAGCAGCGCATCTTGCTGGAACAGGTCTTCGTTCGAGTAGGCCGACAGCCCGAGCTCGGGGAACAGGGCGAAGACGCAGCGCTCGTGGGCCGCGCGCTCGGCCAGCGCGATCGTCGCGGCGGCGTTCAGCGCGGGCGCGGCCACCTCGACCCGCGGCGTGGCCACCGCGACGCGCGCATAGCCGTGCCGGTAGATCGACTCAAACGGACGTCGGGCGGCTGGCATGGGTGGGTCCAAGCGGCGGCAATGACGGCAGTTTCGGCCGGGGCGGCCGGCCGGGCAAGCGCCGGGGCGCAACAAGGATGACATAATGCCGTATCTTCGAGGCCGACGCTCCGGGGAGGCGGGCCAACCTCATGAGGTCCGTCACACCGGCGGGGGCGTCCGCGGCGCTAGCCTTCGATAGAGGGTCTGACGGGGATTCCGCTTGGCCAGCGATTTTTTCAAGAAGGCGAAGGGTCTGTTCGGCCGCGAGGCCGAGCCGAAGCCCGTGCCCGCGAAAAAACCCGCCAGCCCCTCCTATCACTCGGTCTCGATCATGCCTGGCCCGCGGGCCTGCGCGGCGGCGCACCAGCTGCGCGGGCAACGCTTCCTCTCCCGCAGTGCGCCGCCACTGCCGCTGAAGGACTGCGACCGCGAGGTCTGCGAGTGCCACTACGAACACCACAGCGACCGGCGCAAGGGGCCGCGCCGCGCGCGGGACATGGGCGTGTCGATCGACGGCTACGACGGCAACGAGCAGCGCAAGAGCGCCTGGCGCGGGCGCCGCAAGACCGACCCCTGAACGAATCCTCGCTAGCCGCCGGGCCGCAGCGGGCCGAGCGCGGCGTCTCCCACGAACGGATTGGTGCGGCGCTCGTCGCCGAAAGTCGACATCGGGCCGTGCCCGGGCACGAACCGCACGTCGTCGCCGAGTACGAAGAGCTTGTCGCGGATGGAGCGGATAAGCGTCTCGTAATCGCCGCCGGGGAAGTCCGTGCGGCCGATGGAGCCGGCAAACAGCACGTCGCCCACGAAGGCGACGCGCTCGCGTGGCGCGTAGAAGACGACGTGCCCGGGCGTGTGGCCCGGGCAGTGGCGCACCTCGAGTTCAACGTCGCCGACCTGGACCCGGTCCTGGTCCGACAGCCAGCGGTCCGGCGTGAAGCGCTCGCAGTGACCGAAGCCGAACATGCGACCCTGCTCGTCGAGTTGGTCGATCCAGAACTGATCGCCCCGGTGCGGCCCCTCAATCGGGACCTTGAGCCGGCGGGCGAGCTCCGCGGTGCCGCCGGCGTGGTCGATGTGTGCGTGCGTGAGCAGGATCTTCTCGATCCGTACGCCTTCTTCCTCGGCCGCCGCGAGCACCTGGTCGAGGTCGCCGCCCGGGTCGACGACGGCGCCGGCGTGCGTCCGCTCGCACCAGAGCACCGAGCAGTTCTGGGCGAACGGCGTGACCGGGATAATCGTCGCGCGCACGTCAATCGGTCTTCGTCGCCGAGCGGTGGGGGGCGGCGCTGCGCACGCCGCCCATGAGCGCGATGCGCATGCCTTCCTCGACCGTGAGCGAGGTCGGCTCGAGGACTTCGCGCGGCACGTAGGCCGTGTAGCCGCCCATCATGTAGCTCATCGGCATGTACACCGCGATGGTCTCGCCCGTGCCCCCGCTGCGGCGGAGCATCTCGTCCGATTCCGCGGTGACGAAGCCGATTACCTTGCCGACTCCGTACGGGACGAGGACCACCCGCTGCAGGTCACTGCCCTCCCCGGAGGAGGGAAAGAAGCGCATGAAATCGCGGATCGCCAGGTAGATCGTCTTCACCACCGGAATGCGGGCGAACAGCGCGTCGCTCATGCGCAGGGCGCGGTGCACGAGGTAGGCGTTCACGGCCAGGCCGACGAAGTAGAGCACCAGCACGCCGGTCAGCAGCCCGAGGCCCGGCCAGTAGTACCGCGCGGGGATGAATATCGTGAGGAGTCTCGAGACCAGCCGCTCCGCCGCCGTCGCCACCGTGTAGATGACGTAGACGGTCAGGCTGACCGGCAGGATGGCCACGAGGCCCTTGAGTACGGTGTTCCAGATCGTGCGCATGTGACTCGTCCCGTGGGTCGCTCCAGTATGCAGAGCGGGGCCACGCGACGCCACCGCATCGCTTATGATTCGCGGGTCCTCGCCGACCGAATTCGATGCTCCGACGACTCCCGAGAATCCTGGCCGCCGGCTCGGCCCTGCTGCTCATCGCGGCGGCGGCCGCGGCGCATGACCGTCCCTACCTGCCGCCCGAGGTCGAGAAGGCGCTGGCGCGCTACCACGTGCCGGGCACGAGCCTGAGCGTCTTCGTGCGGGAGGTGGGCCGCGACGAGCCGCTCGTCAGCTACAACTCGGCGGTGCCGCGCAATCCCGCCTCGACCATGAAGGTCCTTACCACCTATGCGGCGCTCGAGACCCTCGGGCCGGCCTACGTGTGGCGGACCCGTGCGTACGCGACCGGTCCGATCCGCGACCAGGTCCTCGAGGGCAACCTCGTGCTCGTGGGCGGCGGCGATCCGTTCATGACGGCCGAGCGCTGGTGGTCGTTCGTGAATGGACTGCGCCAGCTGGGCGTGCAGCGCATCGCCGGCGACATCGTCATCGACGACTCCTACTTCGCCCCGCAGGGCGAGGACCGCGGCTCCTTCGACAACCGGCCGTATCGCAGCTACAACGTGCTGCCGGACGCGCTGATGGTTAACTTCCAGACCATCACCGTCAGTCTGGTGCCCGATCCCGCAGCCGGCACGGTGCTCGCGAGCCTGAGCCCCTGGCCCGCGAACCTGGCCCTCGACAACACGGTGCGTCTCGATCCGGGCAACTGCCGGCGCGGGGCGGGCGGGGTGGCGGTCGAAATGCCCGACGGTCCGACCGGCAACCGCCTCAGCGTCTCCGGCCACTACGCCGCGGGATGCGGGCAGTTCACCGTGCAGCGCGCCGTGATGCGCGCCCCCGACTTCGCCTATGGCCTGTTCCGGACGTTCTGGCAACAGTCCGGTGGCGTGATCAGCGGCGGCATGCGGCTCGGCACGGTGCCGCCCGAGGCGCGGCTGCTCTACTCGCAGGAGTCGCTCACCCTGGCCGAGTGCATTCGCCTCGTGAACAAGTACTCGAGCAACATCGGCGCGCGGACGCTGTTCCTGACACTCGCCGCGGAGAAGTCCGGGCGCCCGGCGACGGTCGCGGGAGGGCGTCAGGCAATCCTCAGCTTCCTTGCCTCCCGCGGCATCTCCATTCCTGACCTCGCGCTCGAGAACGGTTCCGGCCTGTCCCGTGACGAGCGCATCACCGCCGCCGGTCTCGCCGACGTACTGCTCGACGCATATCACAGTCAGTACATGCCCGAGTTCGAGGCGTCGTTGCCGCTGTCGGCGACCGACGGCACGCTGCGCCACCGCTTCCGCTCCCCGGACATGCAGGGCCGGCTGCGAATGAAGACCGGCACCCTCGAGGACGTGAGCGCGCTCGCCGGCTACGTGAGCGCCGCCAGCGGCCGCAACTTCGTCGCCGTGATCATCATCAACCATCCGGCCGCCGCCGGCGGCGCCGGTCACGCGGTCCAGGCCGCGCTCATCGACTGGGTCTTCGGCCAGTAGCCGGCCTCATCCTTTGGTCGAATGGCCGCGGCGACCGCGGGCAGGCTGGCTATACTCGAGACAAAACAGCTGCCGAAGAGGCCGGAACGGCGATGGCCTACGATCCCAACAACATATTTGCCCGCATCCTACGCGGCGAGATTCCGGCGCACACGGTCTACGAGGACGAGCACTCGCTCGCGTTCATGGACGTCATGCCGCAGTCGGACGGGCACACCCTCGTCATACCCAAGATGCCGGCGGAGAATCTCTTCGACGTGCCGCCGGAGGCGCTCGCGGCGACCATCCTCTGCACGCAGCGCGTGGCGCGCGCGGTGAAGAAGGCCTTCGACGCGCCCGGTGTGATGATCGCGCAGCTGAACGGCCCGGGCGCCGGGCAGACCGTATTCCACATCCATTTCCACATCGTGCCGCGCTACAACGGCATCGATCTGCGTTTCCACGCGCGGGAGATGGCCAATCCGAAGGTGCTCGCGGACCACGCCGCGCGGGTTCGCGTGGCGCTCCAATGAAGCCAGGCAGCGGGGGCAGGCAGCCATGACGACCAAGCTCTACAAGGTTCCGGCGGACTTCGCGGCACGGACGCGAATCCGGCACGAGGATTACCGCAAGCTCTACGAGGAGTCCGTACGCGATCCCGACGGGTTCTGGGCCCGCATCAGCCGCCGCATCGACTGGATGGCGCCGTACACGAGCGTGCGCGACGTGAGCTTTAACGCGAAGGACTTCCGCATCCGGTGGTTCCAGGACGGCAAGCTCAACGTCGCCTACAACTGCCTCGACCGGCAGCTCGCGAAGCGCGGCGACAAGACCGCGCTGCTCTGGGAAGGCGACGACCCGAGCCAGTGCGAGCGCCTCACGTATCGCGAGCTCTACTACCGCGTGTGCAAGCTGGCGAACGCGCTGCGCAGCCTGGGCGTGCAGAAGGGCGACCGCGTCACGATCTACCTGCCGATGATCCCGGAGGCGGCGGTCGCGATGCTCGCGTGCGCGCGCATCGGCGCGATCCACTCCGTCGTCTTCGGCGGCTTCTCCCCGGACTCGCTGGCCGGACGCATTGCCGACTGCTCCTCGACGATTGTGATCACCGCGGACGAGGGCGTGCGCGGCGGCAAGCGGGTGCCGCTCAAGGCGAACGTCGATCAGGCCCTGTCCTCGCCCGGGACCGAGACCGTCAAGCACGTGCTGGTCGTGCGGCGCACCGGGGCGGCGGTGGCGATGTACGAGCGCGACAAGTGGTACGAGCAGCTCGTCGACGGACAGCCGGACAGCTGTGAGCCGGAGGTGATGGACGCGGAGGACCCGCTGTTCATCCTCTACACCTCCGGATCCACCGGCAAGCCGAAGGGCGTGCTGCACACGACCGGCGGCTACCTGGTCTACGCCGCCTTCACGCACGAGAGCGTGTTCGACCTGCGCGAGGACGACATCTACTGGTGCACGGCCGACGTCGGTTGGGTCACCGGCCACAGCTACACCGTCTACGGGCCGCTCGCGAACGGCGCCACCTCGCTCATGTTCGAGGGCGTGCCGAACTACCCGGATTCGAGCCGCTTCTGGCAGGTCTGCGACAAGCACAACGTGACGCTGTTCTACACGGCTCCGACCGCCCTGCGGGCCCTGATGCGCGAAGGCGACGGGCCGGTGAAGAAGTACAGCCGCAAGTCCCTGCGGCTGCTCGGCACGGTGGGCGAGCCCATCAATCCGGAGGCCTGGGAGTGGTACCACCGCGTGGTGGGCGACGATCGCTGCCCGATCGTCGACACGTGGTGGCAGACCGAGACGGGCGGCATTCTCATCACGCCGCTGCCCGGCGCGATCGACCAGAAGCCGGGTTCGGCGACGCTGCCGTTCTTCGGCGTCAAACCGGCGATCGTGGACAACGAGGGCAAGATCCTCGAAGGCCCGTGCGAAGGCAACCTCGTTCTCACCGACAGCTGGCCCGGACAGATGCGCACGGTGTTCGGCGACCACCAGCGCTTCATAGACACCTACTTTAAGACCTTCCCGGGCTGCTATTTCACCGGCGACGGCGCGCGGCGCGACGAGGACGGCTACTACTGGATCACCGGCCGCGTCGACGACGTGCTCAACGTCGCAGGCCACCGCCTCGGCACGGCCGAGATTGAGAGCGCGCTGGTCGCGCACCACAAGGTGGCCGAGGCCGCGGTCGTCGGCTGCCCGCACGACATCAAGGGCCAGGGCATCTACGCCTACGTCACGCTCGTCATCGACGCCGAGCCGACCGAGGAGCTGCGCAAAGAACTGCGCGAGTGGGTGCGCCGCGAGATCGGCCCGATCGCAACGCCGGACTACATCCAGTGGGCGCCCGGACTGCCGAAGACGCGCTCCGGCAAGATCATGCGCCGCATCCTGCGCAAGATCGCCGCCAATGAGCACGACCAGCTCGGCGACATCTCGACGCTGGCGGACCCGTCGGTCGTGGCATCGCTGGTCGACAACCGCATGGTGCGATAGCCGGCACGCCGAGCGCGCGATCGCGGCCGACCCGCCGGGGGCGCAATCGGGCGCTTCCTTCCGCCGCCGGCATGGTGCACGCTGCGCGTGCCCTCGCCGTTGCGTCCCGCGCTCGCGCCTTGATCCAGCTCCCTTCACTGCCGATCCTCGAGGCTCTGCCTGAACTGCGCGCGGCGCTGCGCTCGCGCAACTGCGCCGTGCTCGAGGCTCCACCTGGGGCCGGCAAGAGCACCGTCGTGCCCCACGCCCTGCTCGAGGAGCCCTGGCTCGAGGGGCGGCGCGTCCTGATGCTGCAGCCGCGCCGCGTCGCGGCGCGGGCCGTGGCGGCGCGGATGGCGCAGCTCGCGGGCGGCCGCCCGGGCGAGCTCGTCGGCTATCGCACGCGGCTCGACAGCCTGGTCGGTCCGTCCACCCGCATCGAGGTGCTGACCGAGGGGATCCTGACGCGCCTCCTGCAGGCGGATGCCGCCCTCGACGGCGTGGGCGCCGTGGTCTTCGACGAGTTTCACGAGCGCAACCTGCAGTCCGATCTCGCGCTGGCGCTCGCGCTCGACGCGCAACGGCACCTGCGCGAGGACCTGCGGCTGCTGGTCATGTCCGCCACCCTCGATGGCGAGTCGGTCGCGAGGCTGCTGCACGATGCGCCGATCGTGCGTGCCGCGGGCCGCATGTTCGACGTCGAGACGCACTACGCGGCGGCCGCTCCGGCGCAGGCGGGGCGGGCCGCGCCGTCGGTCGAGGCGCGCGCGGCCGCGGTTGTGCTGCGCGCACTGGAGGCCCACGCCGGCGACGTACTCGTGTTCTTGCCCGGTGTCGGCGAGATCCGTCGCGCGGTGGAGGCCATCCGCGACGGGCTCGCCGGCCGTCCCGTGCAGGTCTGGCCGCTGTATGGCGAGCTCTCGGCCACGGAACAGGACGCCGCACTCCGCCCGGCACCGGCCGGCTCGCGCAAGGTCGTTGTCGCCACGAATCTCGCAGAGACCAGCCTGACGATCGAGGGTGTGCGCGTCGTGATCGACGCCGGGCTCGAGCGCCGGCAGCACTTCGATCCGAACACCGGCATGAGCCGGCTCGCGACGGTGCGTATCTCGCGGGCGTCCGCGGAGCAGCGGCGGGGGCGGGCGGGCCGCACCGCTCCGGGCGCCTGCTACCGACTGTGGAGCGAGGCCGCGCAGCAGGCGCTCGCGCCGCAGGCACCGGCGGAGATCCTGGAGGCCGACCTCGCGCCGCTAGCGCTGGAACTGGCGTGCTGGGGCAGCCCGGACCCGGCGAGCCTCGCCTGGCTCGACCCGCCGCCAGCCGCGACGCTGGCCCAGGCCGGCGAGCTGCTGCGCCGGCTGCAGGCCGTGGATGCGCGC
>Ga0209048_10001106_pt1 | contig 28248 bp, 22 predicted proteins | sample FrelakmetCRP12CR_FD_187146 | JGI IMG/M metagenome (GOLD analysis project Ga0209048, IMG submission 187146) | Freshwater lake sediment microbial communities from the University of Notre Dame, USA, for methane emissions studies - CRP12 CR (SPAdes)... | ecosystem: Environmental > Aquatic >... | reverse complement strand
CAACCGGGACTCGAAATGGGGACGCGTGGTGTCGTTCATGCCGAAGACCGGGCGCCTGACGGTGAAGGCGGGAGTGCAAGACGATTTCTTCCTGCGCCCTCCGCACTGGGCGCCGCGGGACCAGGTCGCGGCGTTTGTCGGATCGCATACCATAACCGTGCAGTGGTCCGGCGACTATGTCCGGTTCACGGGGATCAAGATCGGGGATGAATTGACCATCGTCTATCCGCTTCTGCACTTCCTGCACGAGGCGGGCGGGACATGGAAGAATGGGCTCCCGTCGGTCAACGTCACCTATGAGTGGCTGGGGAATATGGTGATCGCAGTCGATCCGCCGGCCAGGAAGACGACCATCTTCTCCCCCGAGGTGCGGATACTTCCGCCGCCGCCGGCGGAGGTGATGGAACGATGATCTTGCGCGAAGAGCAATGCCGACGCACTCGATGAAATCGGAATCGTGATGTCTGGCATGGTGCTCGCACTGGCGTTCTTCACCAACAGTCTGAAGAACAAAGGCGCCGAACAAGACCCTCCACCCCTACCTCGTGTCCCGTGGACGGGCCACTCGGAGGATGAGGGTTGACGTTGGGATTGGAAAGGAAGATCACAATGAGTAACTACATGACGCGAGTGATTGTCGGCACATTCACTCTATTGGCGTGCAACATTGTTGGTGGTGCCACGGAGAAGAATATGAGAGTACCGAACCAGAAGGTCCTTGCCGCTGTCTCTTGGCTGGAAAAGGAAGCACACCGAATAATTCGAGCGTCAAAGCGTGAAATGAAGGATGGAACTGCTGCGTTTCCTCCACAAGTGGGGATTGGGTATGAAGCGTTCTGGCTACGGGACTATGAGTATACGTTGGAAGGGTCGATCGCGTCCTACTCAGACAAGGAACTGACCGACGCCTGCCGCCTCTTTGTGCAGAGTGTGCGTTCGGATGGCGCAGGCGTCGACTGCGTGAAGTTCGATGGCACGCCCATCTACAAGCCCGGATATGGCTCCATGGGCGAGAATCCAGTGGCTGATGGCAGTCAGTTCACCGTGGGGGTGGCCTTTCATACATATCGAAAGACCAAAGACGCAACACTTCTGAGCGAGATGCTGACGCCCCTAGTCAAGACAATGACTGCGGTGCCCCGAAACACCTCAACAGAACTGGTCCACATCGACCCCACACAGAGTTGGGACCGATGCCCGTATGGCTTCACGGACACCATTCGCAAACAAGGCGACGAGTTGTTTTGCTCACTGCTCTACGTGCAGGCCTGTCGCCAGTTGTCGGACTTGTTGCATGCGGGACAGAGGGAGGACGAAGCCTGCAAATGGAAAGAAGAAGCAAGTCGTGTCGCCGCGAGTGTCCGAAAAGTCTTTTGGGATGCAGACACCGGGCTGTTCCGCGCGGCGACCGTCAAATGTCGCGAGCATGACATCTGGGGGTCGGCATTTGCCGTTTTCCTGCGTGTCGCGGATACAGCGCAATCACAGGCCATAGCACGTTATTTCAAGACGCATTATGACCAAATCGTGCAGCAAGGCCAGATTCGACATCTGCCCGGGGGAGTCTTCTGGGAGCAAGGCTGCGCTCGCGACGAATACCAGAACGGCGCCTACTGGGCCACCCCTGCCGGGTGGTTTGTCTACACCTTGGACCTTGCGGACCCAATGCTGGCTAACCGGACTATTCTGGACCTGGTGAACGATTTCAAGAAACATGGCGCGTGCGAATGGATCATCGGTGAGAGGCGGCAGTTGCCGAACTATTTGGCGAGCGCCGGGCTGCCCTTGGATGGAATCCGAGCAATGCTTGAACGCAGGAAGAAGGCACAACACCGCAACAATCCCAACAAGGCGGATGCAGGCGACTCGCAGTAGCTCGCGCCTGATCCGCGGCGGTTCAACCACAAAATGAAGAAGCCCAGAACACAGCAGAGGACAATTTTTCCCGGGTGAAGGCATGCGGGCGCTCTGGAGCGCCATGCTTGCCGTCGCGCTTGTTGGCTGCAATTGGATTTTCTTTCGGTCCGTCAAGATGGTTGCTGCTTTCCGTGAGGAATCGGATTTCTGACTTGCCGCCAAGCTGCACTCCATCGTGGCGGGCCAAACCGCGTCGCTGGCGGAACCGGGGCAGGCAAGGGAGAGGGCATGACAGACGGGGCGCAACCTGCTAAGCTGCGGGCATGACAGGCAAGCAATTCTTCGACTGGCAGACGGGCGGCGGCACGGACGACGTCATGCGGCTGGTGGACTGCCTGGAACGGGCAGATGTCACCTGGTGCGTGATCGATGGTGTGGCGGTGAACCATTGGGCGGCTCAGCCCATGGTGACGCAGGATGTTGATCTGGTGGTTGCGGCCGCCGATCTCGAGCGCGCCGTCAAGTCGCTGGAGGACGCGGGTTTCCGGGCGGAACGCTTCGCCTGGTCGGTGAATTTCAAAGGCCGATCGGCGGTCAGCGTCCAACTGAGCACCGAGTCATTCTACGCGGACTTCCCGGCGCGCGCGGTGGCGGCGGACGTGCACGGCATTTTGCTGCGGGTGGCCGCGCTGGAGGATACGCTCCTCGGCAAAGTGAAGGCCTGGAGCGATCCGGAACGCCGGCAGAGCAAGCGCCTCAAGGACCTGGCGGATATTGCGCGGCTGGTGGAGGCGCATCCCCGGTTGTGGGCCTTGTTGCCGGACGACCTGAAATCACAGGTGCAGCGGCCGGCCACGTCGTAAACCGAACACATCGCTGCGGGTCATGACGTTGCCTATGCCAAGCGCGCGAATCTTCCTGCTGGTGCTGCTGCTGACGATCTCCTGGGCCGCGGCGGAGACGAACGCGCCGCCGACCTCTGCGTCGCCCGCGAAAGCAGGGCCGCTGCAACTGACGCTGCCGGCCGCCGTGCAACTGGTCCTGCTGCAGAACCGCGAGCTGATCAAGCTGGCGGCGGCGCAGGAGTCGGCGCTGCTCGGCGTGCAGGATGCCGAGGCCGAGTTTGCGGTGCGCGTCCGGCCTGACGGGGGCGCCAGCCGGATGGAGGGCCTGGCGTCATACCAGTACGGCCTGCGCGCGCTCAAAAAAATGCCCTGGGGCACGGGCATCGAGGTGGGCGGCCAGGTGCAGAACACGGACCTGCCGGACAGTGGGGCAAACACCCGCGACAGCGTGCGGATCTCCATTACGCAGCCGCTGTTTCGGTACGCCGGTGGGCTGCTGAACCAGGAGGCGCTGGCCAAGGCGGCCAGCCGCGTCCAGACCGCCCGGCGCAACCTCGAGATGAAGAAAAACGACCTGGTGCTCCAGGCGGCGCAAACCTACGAGGAACTGCTCCGGTTGCGGCAGCAGGCCGAGGTGGAAGCGCAGGCCGGACAGCGGCTGGCGAACTTGCTCCGGCTGACCCAGGCGCGTGAAAAGCAGGGGCGGGCGACCCGCGTGGATGTGCTGCGCGTGGAACTCCAGCGCGGGCAGAGCCAGTCGCGGTTCGAGGACGTGCGCCAGCGCCGGGCGGCGCTCGAGCTGGATCTGGCCGAGTTGCTCGGCCTGGACCCGAACACGCGCTGCGCCTTGGAGGATAGTCCGGACCTGGCATTGGACGTGCCGGCGCCGGAGGCCGCCATCCAGACGGCGCTCGCGAATCGGCTCGATCTGGCGCAGATTTTGCAGGATTATCGCGACGTGGAGCGCGGCCTGCGCGTGGCCAAACACAAGCTGTTGCCGGACCTGAAGCTGGTGACGACCCTGGAGCGGTATGGCGCGGGTGCGGGCGTGACGGCGGCCGCCGCGAATCTTAATCAGAACAACTGGTTCGTCGGGCTGCAGATGGACAGCGATCTCGACCCCAAGCGGGAGCGGATCGCCTACCGGCAGGCGCTGCTGGATGAAAAAACGGCACGCGACGACATTGCCACCGCGGAGCGGCTGGTTCAGCGGCAGGTGCGGCAGCAGTTGCTGGCCTTCGAACGCGCGCAGTCGGAGGTGCGCCTCGCGGCGCGCAACCGCCAGGCGGCGCGGGACCGGCAACGGCTGGCGCGCCGGCTGTTCGAACTCGGGCGGGGCGATAATTTTACGGTGACCGATGCGGAGCAGGAAGGCTTGCGGGCGGAAGCCGACTGGCTGGCCGCGCGCGCCGAGGCCGCGGTCGCGGGCTATCGGTTGTTGCGCGCCACCGGTACCCTGTTGGCCTGTCCGAACGACCTGCTGCCCGAGCCGTTAACGGCGGCCGCGGATCGGCGCGCGTCGCCGCCCGGCGCAGGTGGACATCGCTGAGGAAACGGACGGCGGGCCAGCCGCCGAAAAGAAACCAACGGGATATGTTGCAACGCAGTTCAAAAGTGGTGCCGCGTGTATGGCCGCAGTCACACGGGGGTACTGTAGGGGCGTCGCTCCCGCTGACGCGGGGCAAGGATGCCCCGCCCACGGGAGGAAGGGTCACTGTAAACCGGCGGGGAGCAATCGCTTCCGCACTCCGACAAGGGAGCTGCGCCTGGCTGCTGCTGGCGGTGCTGCTGCTGGCCGCGGGCTGCGGCGAGCGCGCGAAACCGGCGACGGAGACCGTCCGCGTCACGTCCGGCCCCCTGCAGGTGTGGGCCGTGTATGACGGCAAACTGGACTCGCGCGTTGTATTCAACATCATGTCGCGCCTGGGCGGTCAGGCCACGCTGGTACACCTCCTGCCGGAAGGCGCGCGCGTGCAGCGCGGCGAAGTGCTCGCGCGGCTGGATTCCTCGCGCATCGAAAAGAACCTGGTCAAATTGCAGGGGCAATATGCCATGGCCAAGTCGGAATTCGAGAGCCTCAAGCAGGCCGAGTGGCCGTTGAAAATCGCCGAGCTCGAGCGGCAGGTGGCGGAGTCCCGTACGGCCTGGGAGACGGAGCAGCAGTACCTGGAGGACAACCGCAGCCTGCTGGCGGAGAATCTCATCACCCTGCAGGAAATCAAACAGCAGGAGCTCAAGGCGGCCCAGGCCAAAACCAAAGCCGGACAACTGGAGAACCAGTTACGCCTGACGCGGGAGTACCTGCAGCCCCTGGCGGTGGAACAGGCGCGCGCGAAACTCGCCGCTGTCGAGCAGGAGCTCAACCTGGAACAGTTGGAGCTGAAGGCCTGCACGCTCACCGCGCCGGCCGACGGCCTGCTGGGCTATCTGCCGACCTATCTGGGCAACGAATACCGCACCGCGCGGGTGGGCGACAGCGTGTTCATGAACCAGCCGTTCATGGTGATTCCGGACATGAGCAACCTGGTGGTGCACTGTTACGTGCCGGAATCCGAACTGGCCCGGGTCAACCCCGGCGCCGTGGTCCGTATCGAGCCGGTGGCCTATTCCCACCTCGCGTTGCCGGGGACGGTGGAGTCCGTGGGTTCCACGGCCCAAACGCGTACCGACAAGCCGGCGTGGCAGAAGTATTTTCACGTACTCATCGCCCTGGCGGGAGGGGATGAACGCCTGCGCTCCGGCATGTCCGTTACGGCGCGCATCCTGGCGTATGAGCAAAAACAGGCCGTACTGCTGCCGCGCCTGGCCGTCCGCTGGCAGGGTGACGAGACCTGGGTGCGGTGGCAGGGGAAAAACGGCCGCGTTGAGCAGCGCCAGATCAAGGTCGGCTGGGCCGATGATCGCAACTACGAGGTGCTCGCGGGTCTGCAGCCCGGCGATCAAATTGTGATCGATGAATGATCCTGTTTTAGCGTTGCGCGGGGTGACCAAGCGGTTTCCGGCGCCCGGCGGCACCGTGACGGTGCTGGACGGCGTGGATCTGGAGGTGGCCGCCGGCGACTTTGTGGCCATCACCGGCCCCTCCGGCTCCGGCAAGACCACGCTGTTGCATGTGGCCTGCCTGCTGGAACCGCCCACCACCGGCGAAGTCGAACTGGATGGCGAGCGCACCGCGCCGTTCGGCGAACGGCGGCTCGCCGCCTTGCGGGGGCGGAAGATCGGCCTGGTTTTTCAGAAATTCTGCCTGCTGCCGCACCGCTCGGTGCTGGAGAACGTCCTGTTTCGCTTCCGCTACAGCCCGCATGTTCCGCGGGACGCCCGGCGCCAGGCGCTGGCGGCGGTGACCGCCGTGGGGCTGCAGGAACGTCTGAACCATCCGGTGCGCCTGCTGTCCGGCGGCGAGATGCAGCGCGTGGCCATCGCCCGCGCCCTGGCGCTGCCGCCGCGGCTGCTGGCGGCCGATGAGCCCACGGGCAACCTAGATCACGCCGCCGCCTGCGGCATCATGGCCTGCCTGCAGCAGCTCAACCGCCAGGGGACGACGATCCTGCTCGTGACCCATAATGCCGCGTTGCTGGATTTTGCCGCCCAGCAACTGGCATTGCAGGATGGCCGCTTGGCAGCGGTGTCCTGACAATCCGGCAGGACAGAACAGCCACGCACGGCGCACAATCCCCCCCCGCCGTTAGGCAACAACGGCTGCGCGCCGCGGACTATTTGAGCCCCGGCGGGGTAATCGCTTCGATGGCGCGGATGTTGGCAGCGGCGAATGTCTTGAAGATGCCGGGCCGGATTTCCAACTCGACGTCGCCGTTGGGATATTTCCGGACCAGCACGCCGGTATACGACTCGTCGGCAGTCACGCCCGTCCGCACCAGCGTGTCGGGGATGAACAGGCGGATCAAGCGCTCAGTGCGGTTGACGATCTTGCCCTGTTCAATCTGAAAGTTCACCGGCTTATAAGAATAGCCGGGTTTGACCAGATTGAGAATATGGTCGCCGCTCGTGAGCAGATCCACCTGCACCGGTTCGGAGACCAGGGGGTTGGCGGGGGAGGGTACGGAGGCGCCGCGCAGTTCGCCGTCCACGAAGACCTTGGCGCCGGGCGGTTCGGTGACGACGAGCAGCATGCCGCTGTTGCGCGTGAAACGGAATTCCTCGGTCAGGCGGTCCTCCGGCTTGAGCACCACGTCGCGCGCATCCGCCTCGAAACCGCGCAGCTCGGCGCGCAGCCGGTACGTGCCCGGCGCCAGATTGGTCAGGATCAAGGGCGTCTCGCCCTGGAATTGGTTGTTGAGATAGACGCGCGCGTGGCTGGGCAGGCTCAGCACGGAAAGCGTGGCCGGCAGGGGTTTCAAGACCACCCGGACGTCGAACACGCCGCCCGAGTTGAGAGCGATTTTTTCCTGATGCTTCTGATGGCCTTGCAGGACGACCTCGAGGTCAATGGTGCCGCTGGGGATGCGGTCAATCGTGCAGGGGGTGACGCCGCGATGGGAGCCGTTGATCAGCACCTCGGCGCCAGCCGGCTCGGAGGCGACGTTGACCTTGGCGGAATCCGATGACAGATCCGTGACGATTTTCTGGGGCACCCGGTCCACGACCTTGATGGCCAGCCGGCGCGGCTGGTAGCCCTCGGAACGGATCAGGGCCGGATGTTCGCCGAGGTCGAGGTCGAGCAGCAGGAGGGGCGTTTTCCCGCGGAAGGCGCCGTCAATCTCCACCTCCGCACCCGATGGCATGGTGTGGAGTAACACCAATCCTTTGAGAGGCTCCAGCTTGAAATCCGCCGTGACGCGCTGGCCGGCCAGCAGGGAGACGGTGCGGCGCAGCTCCCGGAAACCATCCTTGCGCGCGATCAGCAAATGCGTGCCCGCGGCCACGCGCTGATAGGTGAGCGGGGCGGTTTCCGGCGTCTGGTTGTCGAGTTGGACCGTGGCGCCCGGCGGGGTGGTGGTCACGCGGATCAGCCCGCCCCGGTTGCTCCACGGCAGCTCGAAGCCGGCGGCGGCGCCAGCGAGCCAGCCGGATAAACCAAGGACAAGCATGAGACGGTGCGTGCGCATGTTACCGGATATCCAGGTGTCGTTCCACGTCCAGCAGCTTGGTTTGCGCCTGCTGGTGGCGCGTGTCCTCGCGATCCGGGATCAGCTCCAGGATCACCCGCAACTGGTTGGACGCTTCCTTCCAGTCGCGCAGCTTGATGGCGCGCTCGGCGCGGAAGGCGCGGTCGTCATAAATGTCCTGCAGCCGGCGTTTGCAGTCTTCGCGGCCGGCCACGACCTGGGCGTAGAAATCCGGCTTGGGCTCGATGGTTTCCAGGTAGACATCCGCCTCCTGAAACGACTTCAAGGCGCTTGAGAGATTGGCGTACTTGATGTTTTGCTCATCGAAGAGTTTTTGCCCCTGGAGCGTGGCGTTGCGGGCGAGTTCAATGAGTTTATCCGGTGGAAACGGCAGGGCCAGCAGGCTGGGGATTTCATTGCGCCCGAATTCCTCGATGATGCTGCGAACCTTGGTGAAGTCTTCCGGTTCCAGGCGGTTGGCCACGCGGCAGCGGTGCGTCCGCGCGCCGAGGGTGATGGTCATGTCATAGGACTCGAGCAGCGACGGATCCGGGGTCAGCCCCGTGAACTCCGGCGGCAAATCGAAAAACCCCGAGTTGTCCAGCGCCAGCGCCAACTTCTCCAGCACCTTACTGTCCACCGTCTGTTCCTTGGTCACATGGCGGGCGTTGTCGAGGTTGTCCAGCCGGGCGAATAGATGCCCCTCGTGCAGGTTGAGTTCGTAACGAAAGATGCTGTTGCTGGTGGCCTGCACCTTTTCATACTGTACGTCCAGTTGGGAAGATGGCAGGGCCACGCGGTCCGCCGCCCTGACTCTGCGCGGCTCCGCCGCCAGCACCTTGAACATGACCACGACGCCGGCGAGGACCAACACGGCCAGGGCGCCCAGCCAGAAGATCTTCGGCGCGCGTGGGCGGGCCGGCTTCACGCCCAGTCCCAGATCGGTCATGTCTGGAGATTGCGGCGCCAGCGCCGGCATTTCCGCTGACGCAACGATTGGCTCCGCAGGGGCGGTCGCACCGACCAGGCGAATGATGGTCTCGCCGATGGTGATCCAGTCGCCGGGCAGCAACTGGACATCCTGGATGCGCGCGCCGTTGACTTCCGTCGTATTGGTGCTGCCGAGGTCCGCCACCCGCAGTTCGCCGTTGGCGCCAAAATACACCCGGCATTGGAAGCGCGACAGCGAGGGGTCGCGGATCACCACGTCATTGGCGGAATCCCGGCCCACGCGGACGCCGTCAGCCGGCAGCAAGATCTGCCGGCCGCGCTCCGGGCCGGACTCGATTTCGAGGCGTAATTTGATGTCGCTGCCGTTCACCATCAGGTTCCCTCGTGACGACGTTAAACCACACCCCGCCGCGAGTGTCAATCATCATCCCGGAACGGGGGGAGCAGCACCAGATGCGGTTATCCGCTCTCCCCATCCGACCTAACATTAAAGGGTCCGGCCGGACCGTCCAGTGTTAGGTCATGTTCCGCAGAACGAGGACCCTGCCGGCCCAGGCGCCGCGTGAATAGCAGGGTAGACGCATCTAAAAATCAGAAGAGGTGGCGCGGATCGGGCGCGCAGATCACGCGTGATACCGGCCCGTCCGTCCCGACACTCCGAGAGGTCGGGATTGTCGGGGATCGCCGCGTATACATATACAGCGGCGACCCCGCCGCCTTGCGGCCGAACCGGTCTGACGCGTCCCTGCGCGGTCCTCCTTATGGAGGACGATCCGCGCCATGTTTATGCCCATCGCGAAGCGCGATGGGGGGAGATCAGACAGATTTGGCCTACATCTATTCGTTTAGATGCGTCTGCCCTGGCATGAATAGGCTGGCATCCGGCGAACGCCTTGGGTATCACTTCCGCCGCGTGGGCGGAACAGAACGATGGAAGCGGATGTGCCAAACAGATCGGAAGATCGGCGGGGCCATTACCGCTGGATGATCTGCGCCCTGCTGTTTTTCGCCACCACGATCAACTACATTGACCGCCAGATTCTTTCGCTGATCAAAGAGTACCTTGACGTCCAATTCGGCTGGAGCAAAGCGCAGTTCGGCCTGGTGAACTCGATGTTCCAGGGCGCCTACGGTATCGGCCTGCTGTGGTTCGGCTGGTACGTGGACCGCCGGGGCGTGCGCGCGGGCTACACGCTCTCGATGATCGGCTGGAGCCTCGCGGCGATGGCCCACGCGCTGGTCAACTGGCTGCCGGTGGACCAGGGCGTGCACTTGTTTGGCACGGCGGTGAGCTACACGGCACTGGCCGTCGGCGCGTTCGGCTTCTGCCGCGTGCTGCTCGGACTGGCCGAGGCCGGCAATTTCCCGTCGGCGATCAAGGGCGTGACGCAGTGGTTCCCGAAGCGCGAACGCGCGTACGCCACGAGCATCTTCAACGCCGGCACCAACGTCGGCGCCATCATCGCCCCGGCGGCGGTGCCGCTGCTGAGCCGGCAGTTCGGCTGGCCGAGCGCGTTCATCGTGGCGGGCCTGCTGGGCTTCATCTGGCTGTTTTTCTGGTGGCCCATGTACCGGACGCCGGAACAGCATCCCCGGTGCCACCCGGCGGAATTGGATCTGATCCGCAGCGACCCGCCCGACACCGGCACGAACGCCCGGGTCCGGTGGCTGGGCCTGCTCAAGCATCCGCAGACGTGGTCATTCATCACCGCCAAGTTTATGACCGACCCGGTGTGGTGGTTTTTCCTGATTTGGCTGCCGGACTTCTTCAAGGAGACGCGGCAGTTGGACATCAAGCACAGTTGGAAACACCTGGTCACCATCTACGTCATTGTCACGATGCTGAGCATTTTCGGCGGGTGGGTGACCGGTTTCATGAACCAGCGCGGCTGGAGTGTGACGCGGTCGCGGAAGACGGGCATGTTCATCTTTGCGCTGTGCGTCCTGCCGATCTATTTTGTGACCCGGGCCGGCGACTGGGGCGCCGTCCTGCTCATCGGGTTGGCGGGCGCGGCCCACCAGGCGTGGTCGGCCAACTTGTACACGACCGTGTCGGATATGTTTCCAATGAAAGCCGTCGCTTCGGTGATCGGCATGGGGGGCATGGCGGGCTCGCTGGGCGGAATGATTTTCCCGCTGCTGACCGGCGTGCTGCTCGACTACTTCAAGCAGGCCGGCGGCGTGACCGCGGGTTACACGATCCTCTTCGGCATCTGCGCGTTCGCCTATCTGGTGGCGTTTGGCCTGAATCACCTCTGCGCGCCGAAGTACGAGCCGTTGCGTTTGGAGCCGTAGCGCGCGCGGACGCCAGGGGTAGGGCGGCAATGCCGTTCGCCGCCAGGGGGACCCGTGTGCGCCGGCGTTACGCCAGGGTGCGCAGGAAGGCCAGCGTGCGCGCCGGGTCCATGGGCACGGGATTGGCGGCCATGCTGTTGCCCATGGACATCGCCGCCAGCCGTTGGAGCGCGCGTTCATCCAATTGCAGGTGGCGCAGGTCCGCGGGCACGCCGAGGCGGCGCTGCAGCGCCTCGATGGCGGCGAGACCCGTGTCGATCACCGCGTCATTCGCCGGCGCGGCGTTCGCGTCCGGTGGGCGCGGCGCATCCAGATTCAGAAACGCGGCCAGCGCCGCGGCCAGTTCCGGCGCGCAACCGGCGCGGTTGTACCGCAGGGTCGCGGGTAGCAGCAGGCCGCAGGCCAGCCCGTGGGGCACGTCGTGCAGCGCGCCCAGCGCGGCCGCAATCCCGTGCGCCATGCCCAGGCCGGCGTTCGCCAGGCAGACGCCGCTGAGAAAGCTGGCCAGCAGCATGGCCGACCGTGCCGTGAGATCCTGCGGGCGGTCGCAGCAGACAGGCAGGGCCGCGTGCACAAGCCGCAAACCACGCCAAGCGAGGGCGCTGGTCGCCGGCGTGCGCTTGTGCGACAGGCATGCTTCAAGCAACTGCGTCAGGGTGTCCAGGCCGCCGGCCGCCGTCGCCGCCCGCGGCACGCTGCGCGTCAGCTCCGGATCCAGCAGCGCGACCGCTGGCAGCAGGCCGTCGAACCGCATGCTTTTCTTGCCGCCCCTGTCCGGCGCGGTAATCACCGCGTTGCGGGTCGCCTCCGCGCCGGTGCCGGCCGTGGTCGGGATGGCCAGGTGGGGCCGGGGCGGCTGCGCGAGGGTGGTCCGGGATCCCAGGCCTTCGAGATACTCCGCGGCCGAGCCTGGGTTGACGGCCAGCGCGGCGACCGCCTTGGCGCAATCCATCACGCTGCCCCCGCCGAGGCTGACGATCAGGCCGGGCCGGACGGCGTGCGCCCGCGCCGCCGCGGCATCCACGGCCGCCACCGTCGGCTCATGGTCGAGGCCGGCGAGCAGTTCCACCGGGACACCTTGCCGGAGCAGGTCCGCGCGCAACCGGGCCGCCGGGCCGGTCGGAGCGGACAGAGCGCTGCAGGTCAACAGCAGCGCCGGCCGTCCGCCGGCCAGTTCACGCGCCAGCGCCCCGGCCTGGGCCAGGCCGCCGACCGCGCAGATCACGCGCGCCGGCGCTTTCAGCCCGGCGCGCCGGATGTCCGCCAGCGCCGCGGAGGCCAACTGTTCAATTGCGTGCGTCGTTTCCAATTCCTGGGGCCAGGCCGCCGGCGGTTCAACCGACCGGTTCCGAGGGCGTCGTCCCGGCGCGGCGGCGGCGCCGGTGGAAATAAACGTAGCCGCCGATCAGCACCACGCAGCCTGCGCCGACCAGCAACGTAGCCTGCCGATAATAGGCATGCAGCAATGCGGGGTTGTTGCCGACAAAGTAGCCGATGGCGGCGAGGATGGCGGCCCACAGACCGGCGCCGATGGCGGTATAGGTGCAGAATTTCCAGAGGTTCATCCGCGCCAGCCCGGCGGGAAAGGAGATGAAGTGCCGCACGCCCAGCAGCAGGCGGCCGGTGAAAATGCTGATTTCACCATGTGTGGCGAAATACTTCTCCATCTTCTCGAATTTATGCGGCGGACAGAGCACGTATTTGCCGAACCGCAGAAAAAACGGGCGGCCCAGCCAGAAGGCCAGGCCGTAATTGATGAGCGAACCCAGCACGCCCCCGATGACGGCCATCAGCACGGCCAGCGCAAAATTCATATGGCCCTGCGCGGCCAGATAGCCGGCCTGCGGCATGACCAGTTCGCTGGGCAGGGGCACAAACGTGCTCTCCAGCGTCATCATCACCAGCACGCCGGGATAGCCGAAGAGCTTCACCACCTCCACGGTCCACGCCAGAAAATCCTTGATCCATGTTTCCATCGGCCTTCAGCTCCTTTTGCGCCGCAACTGTTGGCGGAGCATCATGGCGCAGAAACGGCACGTGTCAATCACAGGATTGATCTTGCTGGTTTCGCCGCAGTAGATGGTGCGAACGGGAACCGCACCGATGCGGGCGCCCGCGTTCGCGAGTTCCAGCAGGATTTCCGATTCCGCGGCGTAGCGCGCCGAGGACAGCGGCTGCGCCGGCAACGCGTCGCAGCGGTACAGCCGGAAGCCGCACTGCGTGTCGGGCACGGTTTGGCCCATCAGCCGGCTGAGCAGCCAGCTCATGAGCCAGTTGGTTCCGCGGCGCACCCGCGGCATCCGTCCCGTATCCGCCATGCGGTTGCCGACGATCACCGTCGCGCCGCCGCGGCCGTAGGCTGTCAGGAACGCCGGAATATCCGCGGGGTCGTGCTGGCCGTCCCCGTCCAGGGTGATGACCGCCTCGTAGCCACGTCCGCGAGCATGGCTGAAACCGGTGCCCAACGCCGCCCCCTTGCCCTGGTTGCGGGCGTGCCGCAGCACGGTAGCGCCGCCCTTCTCCGCCTCGGCCGCGGTGGCATCGGTGGAGCCATCGTCCACCACCACCACCGGAAGATCCAAGGCGCGGAGGGCCTGAACCACGGCGCAGATGGTGGCGGCCTCCTGGTAGGCCGGGATGATCGCGCATATGTTGGGCGGCGGGTTGATACCTTCTCCTAATCCCCAACCGGGCGCCCCGTGTCATCCGGCGCCGGCCGATCCGCTTCCGCCGCGTTGCCGGGCGGCCAGAAATTTTCGAAAATAAACCATTGATAAGGCGCTGCAGCAATTTCTTTTTCCATCACCGCGATCAATTGGCGCTGGATGTCTGCCTCCGAGCCGGCCTGCGCGGGGTAGATTGGCGGATGGCAGCGGAGAAGAAAGGTGTCATCCTCCTGGCGCAGCAGGAAGGCGGGCAGGAGCGGCGCGCCGGTCTTGAAGGCCAGCCACGCCGGCCCGCGGGGCAGGTGGGCGGGCTGTCCGAAGAAGGACACGCGCGCGCCGGTGTGCGTGAAGTCCCGGTCGCCGAGCAACGCCACCATTTCGCCCTGGCGCAGGCAGCGCATGATGGCGAACGGCGACCGGCCCAGGGGGATCGGATTGATGCCGCGATGCTGCCGTTGCTGCTGGAAAAGGCGGTTGACCTTTTCCACGCGCTCGGGCAACACCACCGCATTCACGCGATACCCCAGCGCCGCGATCACGGCGCCGCCCAGTTCCCAGTTCCCCAGATGCGCCGTGACCAGCAACACGCCCTGGCCGTGGCTTTGCGCCTGGGCCAGGTACTCGGCGTGCTCCAGGCTGACCAGGCGGCGGACCTGCTCAGGCGTCAGGCGCGCAAAACGAAAGAAATCAATCAGGTGCTTGCCGAAGTGTTGGTACGTCTTGCGCGTGAGACCGTCGAGGGCCGCCGGGGCGGGCGTGATGCCCTGCGCCGTGAAAATACGGCGCAGATTGTTGCCGATCGCCAGGCGGTCGGCCGGGTGCCCAAGGTAAAAAAGGTCGGCTACACGCAGCCCGCACCAGTAGGCAAACAGGCGCGGCAAATGTCGGCTGAGCCAAGCCGCCAGGCGATAGGTCCAATAAGGCGTCATGCGCTCAGCAACTCCTCCGCCCGGTACGAGGAGCGCACCAGCGGGCCGGCGGCCACGCCGCGAAACCCCAAGCCTCGCGCCGCCGCCGCCAGTTGGTCAAACGCCGCCGGGGTGACGAAGCGCGCCACCGGCCGCTTGCCGGCCGCCGGGGGCAGGTACTGCCCCAGCGTCAGCAACTCGCAGCCGGCCGCCCGCAGATCCCGGCAGGCCTCCAGCAACTCTGCGTCCGTCTCGCCCAATCCCGCCATCAAACCCGACTTGACCCGCCGCGGCTGGGGGCCCGCCGCCGCCCGCCGCAGCACCGCCAGGGAACCCTCGTAGGAGGCCTGCGGCCGTACGTCCGGCTGCAGTCGGCGCACGGTTTCCAGGTTGTGATTGAAGACGTCCGGCCGCGCGGCCAGCACGGTTGCCAAGGCGGCGGCGCTACCGGCAAAGTCCGGCACAAGCACTTCCACCTGGGCAGCGGGCAGGGCCGCCCGCACCGCGGCGATCGTCGCCGCAAAGTGGGCGGCGCCGCCATCCGGCAGGTCGTCGCGGGTGACGCTGGTGAGCACGACGTGTCGGAGCCGGAGCCGGAGCGCCGCGGCGGCCACGCGCTGCGGCTCGCCAGCGTCCGGCGGCGCGGGCCGGCCGGAGTCCACGCCGCAGAAAGCGCACGCGCGCGTACAGATGCTGCCCAGCAGTAAAAAAGTGGCCGTGCCGCGGTTCCAGCATTCCCCGCGGTTCGGGCAGCGCGCGCTGCGGCATACGGTGTGCAAATCCAAATCCGCCAGCAGCCGCTGGACGTCGCCCGAGGGCTGCGCCGCACGCCAGGCCGGCCGTATCCAGGAAGGGAGCCGCGTCATGGGCAAATTTTAGGGTAGCCCGTAGCGAAGTCAATAGGGCAAAAAATTGATATTCGCATGAAAAAAGACCGCATCACGCAATCACATGATTAAATGGGCGGCAAAACAACGGCTGAAGTTGCACTTTTCTACTAATTCTTCAATTTTTCTATTCCTATGCTTGCCTTCCCAGTCTTATTATGATAATCGTGTCGTGGCGACTCTGTTAGGCGGCCGCACTCAACTGTGCAGGTACGCGCCGCCCTACGAATGTCGATGCAGCGAAAGGGATGTGATCATGAGTGAACGACCGGCCACGGCGGTGATCTTTACCAGGGCGGCGCCCGCGCATTTTAATGACGCGCCCCTCGTCTTTTTTTCCAAGAGTCTGCCGGACGTCAAGGCGGTATGGGTGGCCGCGGAATTGCCCATGTCCGACGTGAAATTGATGGCGCGCAAAATCAATGAGCAGGGCGTGACCCGGATCGTGCTGGCGGGTGAGCAGCCCGGGCTGGACAAGGCCTATTTCACCGGGGCCATGGCCGCAGCCGGGCAGAACCCGGCCGGGGTGGTGCTGGCGGGTTTCCGGGAGCAGGGAATCCTGTCGGACGCCGGGCTGGAAATGGCGCAGGCGGTGGTCTATTGCGCCGTCAAGGGGGTCCCGTTCGAACGGGCCGCGCAGCCGAAGCAGGTCCCGGTGAATCCCGACACCCTGGTCATCGGCGCGGGCATTGCCGGCATTCAGGCGGCGCTGGAGATCGCGGGCGGCGGCCAGACGGTGTACCTGGTGGAAAAAACCGGCACCATCGGCGGCCACATGGCCATGTTCGACAAGACCTTCCCGACGCTGGACTGCGCGGCCTGCATTCTCACGCCCAAGATGGTGGAGGTGGGCCAGAATCCCCGCATCGTCCTGATGACCTATTCCGAAGTCAAGGCCCTCAGCGGCACGCCTGGCCATTACACGGTGAAAATCCTCAAGAAGGCCCGGCGGGTCAACTTATCCACCTGCATCGGCTGCGGCATGTGCGCGGAAAAGTGCCCGGCCAGGGCCAAGAGCGAGTTCGACGCCGGCACCACCCTGCGCAAGGCCATCTACATCCCGTTCCCCCAGGCCGTGCCCAACAAGTACCTCATTGACGCCGCCAGTTGCATCTACGTGCAGAACGGCAAATGCGGCGTGTGCGCGAAGGTGTGCCCGGTGCCGGATTGCATCAACCTGGACGAAAAGGACGAGGAGGTGGACATCACCGTGGGCAACATCGTGGTGGCCACCGGCTTCAAGCCCTTTGACGCCGCGCGGGCGGAACAGTTCGGCTACGGCAAATTTCCCAACGTGCTCACGTCCCTGGAGCTGGAGCGCCTGGTGAATGCCTCCGGCCCCACGGACGGCGGCATTCATTTCCGGTCCAAGGACAAGAAGGACAACTGGGTGTTTACAGCCGCCGCCGGGCAGCCCAAGAGCCTGGCCCTGATCCATTGCGTGGGCAGCCGCGACGAGAACTTCAACAAGTACTGTTCCAAGGTCTGCTGCATGTATTCGCTGAAGCTGGCCCACCTCATCAAGGAGAAGCTGCCGGACGCCGAGGTGGTGGAGTATTACATTGACATGCGCGCCTTCGGCAAGGGCTACGAAGAATTCTACGAGCGCATCAAGGAGGAAGGCGTCAAGATCGTGCGGGGCCGGACCGCCAAGATCGCGGAGCAGAACGGAAAACTCCTGCTGCGCACCGAGGACATCCTGGGCGATCGCCTGGACGAAAGGGAATTCGACATGGTGGTCCTGGCCGTGGGCCTGGAACCGCGGGAGGACAGCGAGGCGCTGGCCCGGATGCTGGGGATCTCCCGGAGCGAGGAGGGCTGGTTCATGGAAGCCCATGCCGACGGCGAGCCCGTGGGCACGTTTACGGGCGGCGTCACCATCGCCGGACTGTGCCAGGGCCCCAAGGACATCCCCGACAGCGTGGCGCAGGCCTCGGCGGCCGCGGCCGGCGTGCTGCAGAGCATCGTCAGGGGCTCCGTCGGGGGCAGCGTCAAGGACCTGTCCCTGCGAGAAATTCAAACGCAGGCCAATCAACTCGTGGAGGCGGAATCATGAGCATCCGTGTCAACCCCGACTTACCGCAAGAGCTCCGGCATTATGGCAAAGGCGACTGGAACGAGTGTTTCCATTGCGGTAACTGCACCGCCGTATGCCCCCTGACCGCGAACGGCGAACTCTTCCCGCGCAAGGTCATCCGGCACCTGCAGATGGGCCTGACCGACCGGCTCGCGGGCAGCCTCGAACCCTGGCTCTGTTATTACTGCGGGGAATGTTCGGAAAAATGCCCCCGCGGCGCCGAGCCCGGCGAACTCATGATGACCCTGCGCCGCTGGCTGATCGGGCGCTATGATTTCACGGGCGCGGCGGGGGCTTTTTTCAAGTCCACCAAGCTCGAAGTGCTGGCCGTGGTCCTGGCGGCGATTCTATCCGGCGCCTTTTTCCTCGCGTATGGTTTTACGCGCGGCGACATCCATGTTTATGATGGCGCGGGCGCTTTCCTGCCCAGCGCTTTCATTCATTTTTTTGATCTTGGCCTGGGAGCTGTCCTTGGTTCCATGCTGGCCATCAATGTATTTCGCATGTGGCGCCTGTGTCTGGGCGGCGCACGCGTGCCGTTGTGGCGGTATGTCCAAAAGTTCTATTTGTTTCCCTGGCATTTTTTCAGCCAGAAACGCTACAGCCAATGCGAAAACCCCGAGGGCCGCGGGTATGGCATGCCCTGGTTCATCCACCTGGGCCTGATGCTGGGCTATGTGACGATGCTGGTCCTGGTCATGGTGTTCATCCATTGGTTGCAGGCGGGGCCGGAAATCAATTGGTTCGTGCACGCGTTTGGGTATGCGGCCACCTTGGGCCTTGCGGTGGGCTGCATTTATTTCCTGCGCCGCCGGCTGAAAAAGACGGAGGAACAGTACCAGCATTCACACGGATCCGACTGGGTTTTTGTGATTTTATTGTGCCTGATCGTAGCGACGGGGGTGTTGCAGCATGTTCTGCATAGAACCGGCCTGCCGGCGGCGGCCAATGTTGCTTACGTGCTGCATCTCATGTGCGTGGTGCCATGGTTGTTGCGCATGCCCTTCAGCAAATGGTCCCATCTCGTATACCGGCCGATGGCGATGTATTTCGCCGGCCTGAAAAACGCTGCTGGGTCGGGGAAATAAATACACAACGAGGTTGCCATGGAGCAATTACGAATAGGCGTCTATGTCTGCTGGTGCGGCTCCAACATCGCCAAGATGGTGGATGTGGAGGCGGTCGCCAAGTGGGCCGCCCAACTTCCGGGAGTGGCCGTGGCCCGCGATTACAAGTATATGTGCTCCGATCCCGGCCAGGACATGATCGTCAAGGACATCCGGGAACTGAAGCTGAACCGGGTGGTGGTGGCAGCCTGCTCGCCGCGCATCCACGAACCCACCTTCCGCAAGGCGCTGGAAAAGGCCGGGCTGAACCCCTACTTCTTCGAGATGGCCAACATCCGTGAGCAGGATTCCTGGGTGCACGAGGACCGGGCGCAGGCCACCCACAAGGCCCAAGCCCTGATCGCTTCGGCCGTGAAGCGCGTGGCGCAGCATGACGCCCTGGACAAGCGCACGGTGGACATCCATCCCGCCACCCTGGTGATGGGCGGCGGCGTCGCGGGCCTGACCGCGGCCCTGGAAATCGCGGACGCGGGCAAGCAGGTGTTTCTGGTCGAAAAGTGCGCGCAGTTGGGCGGACAGGTGGCCGGGGTGGATCAGACCTTCCCGCTCATGAACAGCGCCCGGCAATTGATCGCTCCGATGATCCAGCGCGTGCTGGCGCACGCCCACATCCGGGTGTTCCAGAACTGTAAAATCAATGAAATCTTCGGGTACGTGGGCAATTTCGAAACCACCCTCAACGGCGAAAAATTGCTGTTCGGCAACATCGTGGTGGCCACGGGCCTGCGGCCGTTCGATCCCGGCGTGATTCCGGAATACGGCTACGGCCGGATCCCCGATGTCATCACGTCCATTGCGTTCGAGCAGATGCTGCTCCAAGGCAACATCGTGACCCGGGCGGGCCAGGCGCCCCGCCGCGTGGCCATCATTCACTGCGTAGGCAGCCGCAATCCCAAGTATCATCCCTACTGCTCGCGCACCTGCTGCATGACGGCCCTCAAGTATGCCAACCAGATCCGGTCGGCCCTGCCCGCCGCCGAGGTGTTCCAGATTTACGCCGACATGCGCGCCATGGGGAAGGGCTGCGAGGAGTTCTACGCCCGGACCTCGCGCCGCGGCGTGATGTTCCTGATGTTCGACCAGCACGACGGCCTTCCGCGCATCCGCCCGGCGGGCGGCGAGCCGGCCAACCTGTCGCTGGAGTTCAAGGAACTGCTGTCCGGCGAGGAGGTGGAGGTGCCCGCCGACCTGGTGGTGCTCATGGTGGGCATGGAAGCCCATCCGGATTCCAAGGACGTGGCGCACGCGGTGGGTGTGAGCCGGTGCGGCAACGACTTCTTCATCGAGAAGCACCCCAAGCTGGACCCGGTGGCCACCACGACGGACGGCGTGTACATCGCGGGGAACTGCCAGAGTCCCAAGGACATTCCGGACGCCGTCAGCCAGGCGAAGGCCGCGGCGGCGCGCATCCTGGCCACCATCAAGACGGCCTCGGTGAACGTGGAGGTCACGACGGCGGTGGTGAACGAGGAACTCTGCTGCGGCTGCCAGACCTGCGTGAAGGTGTGCCCGTACAACGCCATCAGCTTCCTGCCCGATAAGAAGGTTTCGTTCGTGAACGACATTCTCTGCAAGAGCTGCGGCACCTGCGGCGCGGCTTGCCCCACCGGCGCCATCCGCTGCCGGCACTTCACGGACCAGCAGATTCTTTCGCAAATCGAGGGCATTATGACCTTTGAAAACGAGGTGGTCGCATGAGTTTCGAGCCGAACATCATCGCCTTCCTGTGCAACTGGTGTTCTTATACCGGGGCGGATTTGGCCGGCACGTCCCGCATGAAATACGCCGCCAATATCCGCGTGATCCGCGTGATGTGTTCGGGACGCGTGGATCCCACCTTTGTGCTCGAGGCCCTGCGGAAAGGGGCCGACGGTGTGCTCATCTGCGGGTGCCATCCCGGCGACTGCCACTACCACACGGGCAACTACAAGTGCCTGCGGCGGTTCCTCCTGCTCCAGAAGTACATCGAACAGATGGGCATTCCCAAGGACCGCCTCCGCCTGGAGTGGGTGAGCGCCTCGGAGGGGCGCCGGTTCGCGGAGGTAGTCAACAGCATGACGGAGACCGTCAAGGCCTTGGGGCCCAGCCGGATCCGCCAGGTCGTGGAAACATTGGCATGAGGCCGCAGAACGGGTGGAAACCATGGCAAACGAACAAAAACCGAAACTGAAGCTGGCTGTTTACTGGGGCGCTGCCTGCGGCGGGTGCTGCGTGTCGGTGCTGGACGTCCATGAGAAACTCTTTGACGTGGTGGCGGCCGCGGACCTGGTGTTCTGGCCCCTCGTGCTGGACATCAAATACCAGGACGTGAAAGCCATGCCCGACGCCTCCATTGACGTCACCCTGTTCAACGGCGCGGTGCGCAACAGCGAAAACGAGCACATGGCCAAACTGCTGCGACAGAAGAGCAAGCTCCTGGTGGCCTACGGATCCTGCGCCCACCTGGGCGGCATTCCGGGGTTGGCGAACTTATCTACCAAAGAGGAGTTGCTCCGACGTGTCTATTTCGAGAGCGAATCCACGGTGAACCCGGACCACGTGCTTCCCCAGCCGCAGGTGCAGATGCCCGAAGGCGAGCTGGAACTCCCGGTTTTATTCAACGATGTGCGCACACTGGACCAGGTGGTGGACGTGGACTATTACCTGCCGGGCTGTCCGCCCCAGAGCGAGCGGCTGGTGGAAGTGTTCATGGCCATCGCCACGGGCGCGCCACTGCCGCCCAAGGGTTCGGTGGTGGGCGCCAACGAAAAGGGACTGTGCGACGAGTGCGAACGCAAGAAGTCCGCGGAAAAACTGGTCAAGAAATTCTTCCGGCCCTACGAAATTCAGGACGACGGCCAGACCTGCTTCGTGGAACAGGGTGTGATTTGCATGGGCCTGGCCACCCGGGGCGGGTGCGGGGCGCGCTGCATCAAGGGCAATGCGCCCTGCCGCGGATGCTATGGGCCGCCATCAGCCTCGCCCGATCCCGGCGCCAAGATGATGTCGGCGCTGGCCACCATGATTGACGCCACCGAACCCGCGGAAGCGGCCGCCATCGTCGGCCAGATTGTGGACCCGGCCGGGACCTTCTATCGCTGCAGCGTGCCGGCATCCCTTTTGAGGAGGAAAATGGAATGACGCGTATCACTATTGATCCGATCACCCGGCTGGAAGGACACGGTAAGATCGAAATTTTCCTGAACGACGACGGTGAGGTCGGCAATGTTTATTTCCAGGTCCCGGAGCTGCGCGGCTTCGAGAAGTTCTGCGAAGGCCGCCCGATGGAGGAGGTGTCCGCCATCGTGAGCAAGATTTGCGGCGTGTGCCCGGGTTGCCATCACATGGCCGCCGGCAAGGCCGCCGACGCCGTGTTCGGCGTGACGCCCCCGCCCACGGCCAGGAAGCTCCGGGAGCTTTTCTACATGGCCCATTTCGTGCACAGCCACACCGCCCATTTCTACGCGCTGGCCGCCCCTGATTTTGTGGTGGGCCCCGCAGCCAACCCGGCCGAGCGCAATATCCTGGGCGTGATCGCCAAGGTGGGTAAGGAAATCGGCACCGAGGTCATCCGCCAGCGCCGGCTGGCCCAGGAAATCCAGGCTTTGCTGGGCGGCCACCAGACCCATGTGGTTATGAACATCCCTGGCGGCGTGCGCAAGGGCCTCACCGAGGAGCAGCGCCAGGACATTCAGAAGAAGGCCGAGGGCTTCGTGGAGTTCGCCAAATTCACCATGAAGATCTTCAACGACGTGGTCCTCGCCAATCAGCAGTACGTGGACCTCATCGTGAACGGGCCCTATGCGCTCAAGATCCATTCCATGGGCCTGGTGGACGCCCAGAACAAGGTGAATTTCTACGACGGGAAAGTGCGCGTGGTGGACACCCAGGGCCGGCAACTTTATAAATATGCGCCCCAGGACTACCGCGAGTTCGTGGAGGAACGGGTGGAGCCGTGGAGCTACCTCAAGTTCCCGTACCTCAAGAAGATCGGCTGGAAGGGCTTCGTGGAAGGCCAGGATTCCGGCGTATACCACGCCACGCCGCTGTCGCGTCTGAACGCGGCCGACGGCATGGCCACGCCCCTGGCGCAAGAAGAATACGAGCGCATGTACAGCACCCTGGGCGGCAAGCCGGTCCACAACACCCTGGCCATGCACTGGGCGCGGCTGGTGGAACTGATCTACGCGGCCGAACACTGTCTGGCGCTGGCCAAGGACCCGGAGATCACCGGCACGAACCTGCGGGCCAAGCTCGACAAGACACCCAGCGAGGGCGTGGGCACGGTCGAGGCGCAGCGCGGCACGCTCACGCACCATTACTGGACCGATGCCAACGGCATGGTCACCAAGGCCAACATCCTCGTGGGCACCACCAACAACCACGCGGCCATCGCCATGTCCATCAAGAAGGCGGCCCAGGGCCTGATCAAGAAAGGCGCGGTCGTGGACCAGGGCATCCTGAACATGATCGAAATGGCCTTCCGCGCCTACGACCCGTGTTTCTCCTGCGCCACGCACAGCCTGCCCGGCCACATGCCTTTGCAGGTGGTGCTGCGGGACGCGTCGGGCCGGGAACTTCAGACCATCGCCCGGGATTGAGACCGCCGACCTTCCGGCGCTGGAAGGTTCCTCCCCGTGGAACGACACGCCGCCTCCGGCCAGCGAGAGCCATATTGAAAAAAACCGTACTGGTGTTGGGCGTGGGCAATGATATCCTCACGGATGATGGCATCGGCCCCCGACTCGTGCAACGCTTGGCGCGGGAATGCCCGTCGGACCGGATCCAGTACGAAACCGCCAGTCTGGGCGGTTTGGATCTCGTCGAACGGATGACGGGGTACCGCCAGGTGGTTTTCATTGACGCCATCAAGACCGCGGGCGGCACGCCTGGCGATATCCATTTCTTGACACCGCAGGATTTCAAAACCACGCTGCACCTTTCCAACATCCACGACATTTCCTTCCTGAACGCCTTGGAACTGGGCCGGCAACTGGAGCTCGACATCCCGGACGACATCCGCATCGTGGCCGTGGAAATCGTCGAGGACCGGGCGTTCGGCGAATCGTTTACGCCACCGGTGCAGGCGCGCTACGAAGAGATCTTCCGGATCGTCCGGGACCGGCTTCGGGAACTGGCGTGAACAGGGTCATGGGGCAGTTGCGGGATGGTCTTTTTCGGGATGGCACGGCTCGCGTGGACGCTCGCCCTCCAGATCCGCTGCAAACGCCGGTGTCGCCGATGGAGGGCGAGACTCCGGCGAGCCGCGACCACCGCGTCACTGACCCGCTACTGAGCCGGGAACGCTTGCGTGCGGGGAATAATCGTGTATGCTAAAACTTGATGTTGGTGCGCTGTGCCTGCCAAGACTGTGCGCCGGAAGGAGAACGGACATGGAAATCGCTGATGACAAAAAAGCCCGCATCCAGACGGAAATTTCCGTGCTGGAGCGCTTCGGTCTGCGCTGGTCGGTGCTGGCAGCCTGGTGCACTGAATTGGAGCGCTTCCAAGTCCGGATACCGGCGGACATCCTGAAGAAGCTGGATAAAACGCGGGTGGAAATCGCCTCCGGCTGCATCGCGAGTTGCGGCATCGGCGGTGTTCTGGGCGAGGTGGAAGGCCAGTTGATCTCACTGGCGACTTCATCCGGCCCCGGGGCGGCGGCCGATGCGGTCAATATGTGGATGGAACTCCTGGGCCATGCGATGTCCGATCCGGCCGCCACCGAGCGGCTCTTGAGCAACCCGGCTGTGCGTTTCCGATATGCCGAATGCGGCTTTGGCTCCTGCAGTTGCGGCCGCGAATGAGGTGCTGCGCCACGCCCACACGGCCCGGGGGAATGCTTCTCATTGTTCGCCCTCGGCAATAGCTGTTCCGCGATAGACTTGTCGCCGGCGGAAACTCCCGTGTGGAATCGAAGGATGGTCGGGGCGATAGGATTTGAACCTACGACCTCTTGGTCCCGAATTAATAAGAAATGAATAATAGTATTAACAATATATCAAGAATAGTTATAATTAATATCATTGTGTGCGGAATTTGTGTGCGTTTTTGATTGCGTCTGGCGATACGAACGCTTATTGTCGCCCTGTGTAACAGAAAGGAGCCGACAATGCGACTAGACCTGAAGCGGTATGTAGATGGCGGTTTGCGGCCCACATGGTTTGGCGTTTACGAGGTGAACACAAAACGCCACGTTGTCACGCTGGCACGTTGGCAGGGAGTGCCGCCAGAAACCTGCAAAGTTGGTGACCGGGGCGACGACATTTTTGAGGCATCCCGGCAAGCTGCGCTTGAGCAGTTGCGGCAGATCGTCGAGAGCGAAAAATCCGAAGCGGACCGGGAACAGCTTGTCCAACGTATTCACCGTCACCGCTACGGGCAAAAGGTTGAGACCGTGGCGCTGGCGACGCTGGCACAACAATGGAAGCCGCGGAAGAAAAGCACCAAAGCTTTCCACGCCGATAATTGCCGCCGCGTAATTCAACGCTTTGTTGATTATATGCGGGACAATGCGCCAGAGATCAAAGAACTGGGAGCAGTACAGGGCGACCACGTCCGAAAGTTTTTTGAACACCGCGAGGGGAAGAGCATATCGGCCAAGACCTACAACACCGAGCTTGTCTTGTTGCGCGGACTAATCCGCAACCTTGAACCATACGCAGGCGCCTATCGAGATTTTTTGAAAACCGCCCCGGCGCGTGATGAGAACACAATCCACCGCGAGCCGTTCAGTCCGGATGAATTGAAGGATGTGCTCATCGCCGCTGAGGACGATCCGTTCATCCGCAGCTTGATCGTGACAGCCGTGTGTACGGCCATGCGCCGCAGCGATGTTGCGCGCTTGCAATGGCGCAACGTGGATTTGAAGAAAGGCTTCATCACCGTCAAGACCAGCAAAACCGGTGAGACGGTAGAAATCCCCATCCTGCCACTACTGCGCGATACCCTTATCACCGCGATGGGCAAGGCCAAGCCGGCCCCGACCGACTACGTTTTCCCGGAAGCTGCCAAACTTCTTGCCACAAGCCCCGACACCATTGATCGCCGCTTGCGCCAGGTCTTGCAACGAGCCGGATTCATTGATGCCGAGACCGCCAAGCGCGTTCGGAAGGCCGAGGAAGGCCGGGCCAGCCTGCCGATACTGCCGCCGGTGACAACCCTCCGTCGTGGTTTGGCCGCCCTGCGAAGGGTAGACATGACCGAGAAACGCCGTGAACGCATGAAGGAAATCTTGAATCGGTATATGTCCGGCGAAAACGTCCCGCAGATTGCGGAACAGATGCAGATTGCACGCGGGCTGGTATCAACCCGGCTGGCCGATGTGGAAAAAATGGTCGGTTCGCAAATCATCAGGCGGCCCGCGCTCCCCGCCATCATCCGGGGTAGCACAATGGCAGAGCCAAACGCCGATGCCCCACGTATCCGGCGCGGCAGCTTGAAGGGCTGGCACAGTTTCCGCACAACATGGATTACGCTCGCCCTCTCTGCCGGCGTGCCCATGGAATTGGTCTGCCGCGTCACCGGCCACGCCACAACCGACGTTGTTTTGAAGCACTATTTTCGGCCAGGCCGGGAGCAATTCAAGACAGCGCTTCAAAACGCCATGCCGAAATTGTTAATGAACGGGGTGGCTGAGACGACTTGGAAAACCGAGGTGCTGGAAATCATCCATGCCGTCACCCCCGCCACTCTAAAGCGGGATATGGGGCGACTGGAAGAAATAATTGCCAACGTGGCGTGACTAAAGCCCCGCACCCCGGCTGAGAATTTGGTACGCCTACTCACGGCAGATTTTGTCACCAGAATTTCTGCGGACGAAACGACGGCGACCATTCAATCTGGATTCCTCGGTGAAGTTGGAGTTTTACGGTTCCAAGCTCACCTCCGATGTCCCAAGATGCTTGACCTTCTCAACAGCCGGGCGATAATCGCGGCGTGCTTGTGCGGGACGCCAGGGTGAGCTGGTCCGGGCAATTATCTGAAAAAAAAGGGGGGGGCGATGAACGTCAGGCAAATTGTTGTCGCCGCATTTATCGGCTTAGCGATGTCAAAAATCCTAGCCGCAGACAGCCCAGAAACGCCTTATACGAGCCTGCCCTGCTGGAACCCCGACCTGCCCATTGAGCAGCGCGTAGCCGACATGGTCTCGCGGCTCGACACCAAGGAGAAAATCGCCCTGATGTACTTCTTGCAGCCGGAGATCGCCCGGTTGGGCATCAAGGCGTACCATCTGGGCAACGAGGCCCTGCATGGCGTCGTACGACCTGGCAAGGCCACGGTCTTCCCGCAGGCGATTGGTATGGCGGCCACGTGGAATCCAGAACTGGTTCAGCGGGTAGCGGCAGCCATCTCAGACGAAGCGCGGGCTAAGTACAATGAAACCGGCGGCAAGGTGATCGGCAATTACAGTGGCCTGCTCACCTTCTGGAGTCCTGTGGTCAACCTGGCGCGCGATCCGCGCTGGGGCCGTACAGAGGAAACCTACGGTGAAGATCCATACCTGACGGCCAGGATAGGCGTCGCCTTCGTCAAAGGGCTTCAGGGCGATGATCCGAAATACCTGAAGGTGGTGGCCACGCCGAAGCATTTTGCCGGCAACAACAAGGAAGGCGACCGTTTCGGTTCCAATGCCGCGGCCGAGGAGCGGTATTGGCGGGATTACGAGCTGCTGGGATTCCGCGCCTGCGTCATCGAGGGCAAGGCAGAATCCATCATGGGTGCCTTCAACGCGATCAACGGGGTGCCCTGCTGCGCCAACAAATGGCTGCTGACGGATGTGCTGCGGAACGAGTGGGGCTTCAAGGGTTTTGTGGTCAGCGACTGCGGCGCCATCAAGCACCTGTACCAGTCCTACCACGTCGTCAGGCGGCTAGAGGAAGCCATCGCGCTGGCCGTGAACAGCGGCATTGATATGGACACCGGCGGGCGCCCCTACCTCGACGCGGCCGTCAACGAAGGGCTGGTATCGAAGGCCGCCTTGGATCAATCGGTGACGCGCATTCTGACGGCTCGGTTCAAGCTGGGCATGTTCGATCCGCCGGAGCGCGTGCCTTTCTCCAAGATCAAGCCCGAGGTCAACGGCTGTGCCCAGTATGTGGCGCTGGCGCGGGAGGTCGCCCAGCAGAGCATGGTTCTGCTGAAGAACGACGCCGTGGGACCGGCGCCATTGCTGCCGATTGATCCGGCCAAGGTCAAGAAGATCGTGGTGGCCGGGCCAAACGCGGCCGTATGTCAGTTTGGCGGCTATTCCGGCGAGCCGGCCAATCCGCCTGTATCTCCGTTGCAAGGCATTCAGGCGCGGGCCGGTAAGGACTTCGCCGTGCAGCATGTCCCCTGGACGAAGGACAACGCGCTCACCAATCATCTGGAGGCCATCCATGCCGCCGATCTGGTAGTGGCGGTTCTGGGGCTGAGCCGGGACTACGAGGGTGAAGCGCGAGACCGGGCCACCCTGAACCTGCCCCTGGATCAGGAGGAGTTCATTCGCAAATTGGTAGCTGAAAATCCGCGTGTGGTAGTCGTGCTCGAAAGCGGCGGGCCGCTGGCCGTGAACTGGCTGGCCACCAACGCGCTGGCCATCCTGCAAG
>Ga0209048_10001105_pt1 | contig 28266 bp, 26 predicted proteins | sample FrelakmetCRP12CR_FD_187146 | JGI IMG/M metagenome (GOLD analysis project Ga0209048, IMG submission 187146) | Freshwater lake sediment microbial communities from the University of Notre Dame, USA, for methane emissions studies - CRP12 CR (SPAdes)... | ecosystem: Environmental > Aquatic >... | reverse complement strand
GGTTCTCGAGCGGCTGGGCGCGACCCAGGCCGGTGTCCTGGAGACGGCCAGCCAGTGGTGCGCGGAGGCCATCGCGGCCGACGGCCTGGTGCATCTCTTCGGCACGGGGCATTCACGCATCCCGGTCGAGGAGATGTTCCCCCGGTACGGGTCGTACCCGGGCTTCAACCCGATCGTGGAGCTCTCGATGACGTTCCATACCCAGGTGGTGGGCGCCAACGGGCAGCGCCAGGCCATGTTCATCGAGCGTGTCCCCGGCCTGGCCGAGGTCATCCTCTCCAACTTCGCCTTTGGCCCGCACGACCTGATCATCATCTTCTCGGCCAGCGGCCTCTCAGCGGTGCCGGTAGAGATGGCCCGCGGGGCGCGACGCCGGGGGCTGCGAGTCATTGCGGTGACGTCGGTGTCGCAGTCGATGTCGGACGAGCCCGACCCAGCCGTCGGTGGGCGCCTGTTGGAGGAGGCCGACCTGGTGATCGACCTCTGCACCCCACCGGCGGACGCGCTCTGCCGGATCGAAGGGCTCGACACGCCCGTCGGTCCCGGCTCGACGATCGCGGCCGTGGCCGTGGTCAACTCCCTGAAGGTGCGCATCGCCGAGCTCCTCACCGAGCGCGGGGCGATGCCGCCCGTGATCACCCGAGCGTCGGAGGTGGGGCGCGAGCGCTCCGCGGCGCTCTTCAACCAGGCCTATCGCGAGCACGCACGGCGTATCGCTCGTGCGATCTCTCAGTGACAAGGAGGTGAAGACGAGGCACCCAACGAACTGTCCGCGACGTAAACCGTCGAGCATCCCTGAGCGGCGGTTCCGGCTGGAGCCCCGTTTGCGAGGAGGAGTACGAGTTGATCGGCAACCGATTTGTCAAGGTTCTCGCCGCCGTCACGACGGTGGTCATGCTTGCTGGCTCCTGCAGCAGCGCGGCAACCACCGCGCCGACCGCGGCACCGGCTACGCCCGCACCGGCAGCCTCGGCCGCACCGGCAGCCTCGGCCGCACCGGCCGCCTCGGCCGCACCGGCCGCCTCGGCCGCCGCCAAGATGTACTCAATCGGGTACTCGAACGGCGGGGGCGTGGGCAACGGCTTCCGCGAGGAGCAGGTCTGTACCGCGAAGGCGCAGGCCAAGGCGTCAGGGCAAGTCTCGAACCTCACCGTAATCCACCGCAACACAGATGCCGCTGGTCAGCTCTCGGACATCCGTGACCTGATCGCGAAGGGCGTCCAGGCGATTGTCTTCAACCCGAACGACCCCGATGCCCTCAACCCGGCCCTCGCCGAGGCGCATGCGGCTGGCATCCCGACCGTCTCGGTCGACGCGTATGTGACCGATCCGAACACGTGGAACCTGTACAACAACCAGGTCAAGTACGCGGAGCTCGGCGCGAAGTGGCTGTTCGAGCAGATGGGCGGCAAGGGTACGGTCTGGTACACGCGCGGTCTCGCCGGCCACCCAGCCGACCGCGACCGTGACATCGGGTTCCAGAACGTGCTTAAGCAGTACCCGAACATCAAGGTCGTCCCCAACAACCAGGGTGTGTTCACCGGCTGGGATCCGGCGACCACCACGCAGCTGACCAACGACTTCATCTCTAGCGGGCAGTACGACAAGATCCAGGGCATCTGGGCGTCGGGAATGGGCAAGCAGATCGTCGATGCGATCAAGGCTGCCAACAAGCCGTTCGTGCCGATCGCCGATGCCGACATCAACGGGTTCGTATCCCAGCTCCTGGATCCCAAGGCCTTCCCGGGCCTGAAGGGCGCGGCCGTAACCAACACGGCCGCCGTCGGCGGCGCGGGCGTGGCCATGGCGCTCAAGCTTCTCAACGGGGAGAAGATCACCCAGTCCCTCGGCGCCGGCAGGCCGAACACGGTCTTGTTGGACCCCGTGCTGGTCGACAATCTGACCGACGCGGGTAAGGCCCAGCTGAAGGCCTGGCAGTCGGTCCCCGGAATGGACCCGCTTTGGCCGCTGGCCCTCGCGGTCCCGGGCTGGACGACGTACGACCCGAGCACGGTTCCCGCTACCTGCAAGGGCGCGTAACTGGCTAGCAGTCAACCTGCGCGCGGGGGATGGCGGTTCCGCCGACGTCCCCCGCGCGAGACACCTCCACTTCCGAGGGATTGATGACCCTCACCAACACTGACCTTCTGCTCGAGGCGACGGGCATCTCGAAGAGCTACGGTCCCGTCGTGGCGCTGAAGGGAGCCTCGCTGGCCGTGCGCCCGGGCGAGGTGCACGCGCTCGTGGGCGCCAACGGCGCCGGCAAGAGCACGCTCGTCAAGATCCTGACTGGCGCGGTCCACCCGGACTCTGGCAGGATCGTCGTCCGCGGCCGGGAACGCACCGTCCATTCGCCGGCCGAGGCGCGCCGCGGCGGGCTGGTCTCCGTATACCAGGAGCCGGCTCTCATCCCGGACCTCGACATCCGGTCCAACCTGCGCCTGACCGAGACCCCGCTGCAGCCGTTCCGCCACTGGCTCGGCGAGCTCGGCCTCGGGGAACTCGACCTGTCGAGCGTGGCACGGCGGGTGCCGCTGGCCTCGCTCCGGATCATCGACCTCGCCCGAGCCCTCGCGATCGAGCCTGACGTGCTCATGCTCGACGAGATGACCGCTGCCCTGCCCGCAGACCTGACCGAGCGCGTCCTCGAGGTGCTGCACCGTCAGCGGGGTGGGAACCGCTCCGTTATCTTCATCTCGCACCGGCTGATCGAGATCGCCGCCGTCTGCGACCGGGCTACCGTGCTGCGCGAGGGCGAGACCGTCGGCGTCGTCGGTGTGACCGGGGGCTCCGAGGAACGGATTGTCGAGCTCATGCTTGGCGAGATCGTCGAAGCCCTTCCAGCGCGGATGGCCGAGCCAAAGGAGCGCGCGAGCGACGCGACGCCCCGCCTGACGGCTAGAGCGCTCTCCGATGGCACTAAGCTGCAGAACGCCTCGTTCGATCTCTACCCTGGCGAGGTGCTCGGGGTCGTGGCCCTCGAGGGTCAGGGGCAGGACGAGCTATTCGACATGCTTGCGGGGTCGGTACGCCCCGGGGGCGGCGAGCTCCTCGTGGATGGGAAACCCGTCTTCTTCCACCATCCAGCTGACGCCATCCGCGCCGGCCTCGTGTACGTCGCAGCCGACCGCGCCGAGGCCCTGCTCATGCAGCGCTCCGTGCGTGAGAATATCGCGCTGCCGTTCACGACCCGCCTACGCAACTGGGGCCTGATCGACCTGCGCGGAGAACAGAGGAGGGTAGACAGCGCCGTCGCGACGTTGCAGATCGATGCCCGGGCCGGCGTCGAGGTGCGGCGGCTCTCGGGCGGCAACCAGCAGAAGGTGACGATCGCGCGCTGGGTCGCGGGCGGGGTCAGGACCATGCTGTGCTTCGACCCGACGCGCGGGATCGACATCCGCACCAAGCTCCAGATCTACGTGCTGCTCCGCGACCTCGCGGAAGCCGGCGCCGCGGTGTTGCTCTACACCTCGGAGCTCAAGGAGGTCCAGCTGGTCTGCGACCGGGCGGTCGTGATCTTCGGCGGCCGGGTGGTGGCCGAGATCGACGCCGCGGACGCCGACGAGCCGTCGCTGCTGCGCGCCGCGTACAACCTCCGGTCAGACGCGCCAACGCCTGAGTCCCTCGCGGGCGGGATGATCGCGCCGGCCGCGAGCACCGGTCAGCCGGACGTCGCGAAGGCAGATGGGCCGGACGTGGGAGCATGAACGGAATCGCCGTCGCCTCCCGCCAGCGCACCCTCGGCGCGGCGGTCGCATCGAGCCGACGCAATGCTTGGACGCTCGGCCTCATCGGGTTCCTCGTCCTCCTCCTGGTGTTCACCAAGGTCATGCAGCCGAGGTATGGGGTCGCCGGGGTCCAGAACCTCGCGATCTCGGTGCTACCCCTTGCCCTCGCCGCCGTCGCGCAGGCTGTCGTTGTCATCGCAGGCGGGATCGACCTCTCAATCGGATCGATGATGGCCCTCACCAGCGTGGTCGCGGCCACCATGATGATGGGCCAGAGCGAGGAGTTCGGTGTCGCCGTCGTCCTGGGGGTGCTCCTCCTTGGCCTCGTGCTCGGCGCGGTTAACGGAGGCCTAGTCGTCGTCTCGCGCGTGCCGGATATCGTAGTCACGCTCGCGATGTCGTTCGTGTGGGCGGGCTGCGCGCTGCTCGTGAGAGCCGCGCCGGGGGGCGGCGCGGCGCAATGGCTCAAGGCTCTCGTGCTCGGGTCACTGGGCAACGAGTGGATTCCCAAGGCGGCCGTGGCCCTGGTCGTCATGGTCGGTCTGATCTGGATCCCAGTCGTGCGCTCCAGGCTCGGCTTGTCGATATACGCGATCGGCAGCAACCGGCTGGCGGCGTTTCGGAGCGGCGTGCCGGTCGGCCGGACGAAGTTCTTCGCATATGCCCTTACGGGCCTGTACGCGGCGCTCGGAGGCCTCGCCCTCACCGCGAGCACGGGGATCGGGACGCCAGTCCCCGGACCGTACACGCTGATGAGCGTCGCCGCGGTCGTCCTCGGCGGCGTCAGCCTCGCCGGCGGCCGGGGTGGCGTCTTCGGGCCGATCGTCGCCGTCATCGTGCTCCAGATGATCCGGACCGACATGACGTTCCTCAGCATCGATAGCAACCTGGCATACGTCGCCCAGGGCGTCATCCTGATCGGAGTGGTGATGTTCGGGAGCCTGTTCGAGCTCCGGCGGGCGCGCGCATGAGCGCGGCGGCGCGCACCAGCCCGTGGCTGACGGCAGCCACCTGGCGGAACCTCTTCCGTGACCGACCCCTCATCCCGTTGATCGGCCTGCTCGGCGTCCTTGTCGTTGTTATCCAGTTCGCGGATCCGGGCATCGTCACTCCCTCGTGGGCCGGCGTGATCATGCGGGCCGCCGTGCCCCTGGCCATCCTTGGCGGCTGTCAGACGCTGGCGATGCTGACCGGCGGCATCGACCTCTCGGTCAGCGCGGTGGCCTCCATGGCGGGGTTCGTCACGGCGACGCTCGTCCACAGCCCCGGCGGGGTGCCCCAGGGGATCGCCGTAGCTCTCGCGGCAGCGGCCCTCGCGGGTCTCGTCAGCGGCATCGGCGTCGGCGTGTTCCGGGTACACCCGCTGATCATGACCCTCGGGATGAGCTTCGTCGTCCTGGGCTTCGCGAATGTCTGGCAGCTGCGGATGATCCAGACCGGCGCCGGGGTGCCCGAGTCCCTCAGGTGGCTCGGCGCGAGCACGCTCTTCGACGTCGTGCCCTACAGCCTCCTGGTCTTCGTACCGGTGACGTTCCTGATCGTGCTTGGTCTCCGACGGACCGGGTACGGCCGGCTGCTGTATGCCGTCGGCGACAACCCGATCGCCGCGCGCCTGTCGGGCGCCCGCGCATGGCAGATCCTCGTCGTCCTTTACGTGATCTCGGCCCTGCTGGCGGCGGTTGCCGGGCTCATCATCTCCGGCTTCACGAACACTGCCAGCGTGTCGCTTGCCGACCCGTATCTGCTGCCGTCGGTGGCGGCCGCCGTGATCGGCGGGACGTCGATCATGGGCGGCCGCGGCGGCTACGGGGGAACGATCGTCGGCGCGCTGATTCTGACCGTGCTGACGGCCCTCCTGACGGTGCTCGGGCTACCCGAGCCCACGCGACAAATCCTGTTCGGGGCGATCATCGTCGCCGTCGCCGCCGCCTACACTCGCGTGACGGTCGAGTCCTGAGCCAATGCACGGCGGAGGGTGGTCGATGGCCCCAGGAGCGACGACCTGCCACCTCGGGCTCGATCTCGGAGGCACCAACGTCAAGTGGGCCGTTGTCGAGCACGCCGACCACGTGTGGTCGAGGCGCGATTCCGGTCAGGTCTCCACGAAGGTCGGCGCCACTCCTGAAACCACGGTGACGCAGCTGGCGGACATCGGCGCACGGGCAATTGCCGCCTGGCCGTCGGTCGCCACGGTCGGCATCGGCGTCCCCGGGCTCTACGACCCCGTGGCCGGCACGACGCGGTTCCTAGTCAACGTGCCGGGAGCGTGGGCCGGGTTCCCTGTCACCGGCCCCGTTTCCGACGCCTTGGCGCTCCCAGCGTACCTCGTGAACGATGCCCGCGCCTTCACGATCGCCGAGCTCCGCTTGGGCGCCGGGCGCGGCGTCGAAGCCATGATCGGACTGACGCTCGGGACCGGCGTCGGCGGTGGCATCGCCATCGACGGCGTCGTGCGTCAGGGGCACGATGGCACGGCCGGCGAGATCGGTCACCAAACGATCGAGCCCGACGGCCCGCTCTGCAACTGCGGCAACCGGGGCTGCCTAGAAGCGTTCGCCCGGGCTGACCAGATCGTGGCGGTCTGCGGCACGACCACGGTCGAGGAGGCCGTCGAGGCCGCACGGGCGGGCGATCCGCGCGCGACGGCGGGGCTTGCTGAGATCGGCCGCTACCTCGGCATCGGGATTGCCAACATGATTACGGTCCTTACCCCTGACCGGGTCGTGATCGGGGGCGGCGTGGCGGGCGCCGGCGACCTGCTGTTCGTGCCGATCCGCGCGGAGCTCCGCCGCCACGTCTTCACGACGGCGGTCGATGAGGTCGAGATCGTGACGGCCGAGCTGGGGACCATGGCAGGCGCCATCGGTGCCGCGGTCTACGGCGCCGAACGCGACCGATGGGTGCGAGCGACATGATCGAGACGTACCTGCCCCGCTACCGGGAGATCGAGCAGGCCCTGCGCGAGCGGATTGCCGGACTGAAGCCGGGCGACCCACTCCCATCCGACACCGAACTCTGCGCCGAGTTCGGGGTCAGTCGGATGACCGCGCGCAACGCGATGCAGCGGCTCGCCGAGGAGGGGCTCGTCGAGCGCGAGCCCGGCCGAGGCAGCTTCGTCGCGGAACCGTTGACGCATCGCCGCGCGAACACGCTGCTGAGCTTCTCGAACGAGATGCGCCGCCGCGGCCGGGCACCCAGTTCGCGCATCCTGGAGTGCCGGCTGCGCCCGCCCACGCCAGACGAGGCCGCAAACCTTCAGCTTCGCGATGGCGAGGCCGTCGTCTGCATCCGCCGGATCCGGATCGCCGACGGCGACGCGCTTGCCCTGGAGTCCGTCTCCCTGCACGGGCGCTGCGGGCGGGATGTCCTGGAGGCCGACCTTGAGGGTGGGTCGCTTCATGCGACGCTCATCGCCGCGGGCTTCGTGCCGACCCGAGGCAGCGCGACGATCGAGGCGCAGGCCGCGACCGTTGAGGACACCGAGCTGCTCGGTGTTCCAGAGGCTTCGCCGTTGCTGGTCGAGCGTCGCCTCATCCTCGATCAGCGGGGTCGGCCGCTCGAGTGGACGGAGTCCCGCTACCCGGCGGACCGCTACGCCCTCGACGTCGCCTTCAACGTGGAGTATGCGCGCCCCCTGCAGAGGTCCAGGCGCCCGTGAGGGCGGATGGCCGCCGCTTCGTCGACCGCGTGTGTCTCGTCACCGGATCGACAGGGATGGCGGCGGCGGCGGCGCTTGGCCTGGCGAGGGAAGGGGGCAGAATCTTCGTCGCCTCGCGCTCGGCGGAGCACTGCGCCGAGCTCGCTGAGCGGATCGAGGCGTTCGGTGGCCAGGTCGCCTGGGCAGCATGCGACCTCAGCCGCGAAGAGGACGCAGAGGCGGCCGTCCGCGGGGTTGTAGACAGGTTCGGCCGCGTCGACGCCGTCTACAACGTCGCCGGGATCAGCGGACGCCGGTACGGTGACGGGCCGCTCCACGAATGCACCCTGGAGGGGTGGGAGACCGTGCTCGCGGCAAACGCGCGGAGCGTCTTCCTGGTCTGCCGGGCCGCGGTCCGCCAGATGCTCGGCCAGCTGCGGGTCGACGGGATGCGCGGGTCGATCCTGAACATGTCGAGCGTGCTGGCCTCCGCTCCCTCGCCGGTCCACTTCGGCACCGTCGCGTACGCGGCGAGCAAGGGCGCCATCGAGTCGCTCACGCGGGCGTCGGCGGCGGCATATGCGGTCGAGGGGATCCGCATCAACGCGATCGCGCCGTCGTTGGTTGCCACTCCGATGAGCCTGCGAGCCCAGGAGTCGGAGCGCGTGCAGCGCTACCTGCGTGACAAGCAGCCGCTCGCCGGCGGGGTGATCGACCCGCGGGACCTGGTTGGGGCGGCCCTCTTTCTGCTCAGCGATGACGCCCGGATGGTGACCGGCCAGGTCCTGACGGTCGACGGGGGCTGGAGCATCAGCGAAGGTGCGGAACAGCATGCCTGAGCGGCAGGTTGCCGTCCAGGCGATGAGCTCCAGGGATCGCGTCCTCACGGCCCTCGACCATCGCGAACCCGATCGCGTGCCCCGGGACCTGGGCGCCACCAGGGTCTCCGGCGTCCACGTCGCCGCGTATGGACGGCTATGTGCTGCGCTCGGCCTGCCCGAGCGCGACCCGATCGTGGTCGACTTCTCGCAGCGGCTGGCCCGGGTCGACGACGACGTCGTCGAGCTTCTCGGGCTCGACGTCGGCGGCGTCGAGCCCGCCCCCGCCTCGACCTATCGGCGCACGGTGGTGGACCAGGGGGCCGATCTGCGGTACGTGGACGAATGGGGCGTTGGACGGCGCATGCCCAAGGATGGCTACTTCTTTGACCCCACGTCGCCACCTCTCGCCGGTGTGACGGGCGCGGCGGAACTCGACGCCCACTCGTGGCCGGACCCGCTCGACGACGGACGGTACGCCGGAATGCTGGAGTCGGCCCGCCGGATCGCGCTCGACCAGGGGCGCGCCGTCTACGTCGGCTCGATCTGCTCGGGGCTGACCGAGATGCTGTTCAAGCTGCGTGGCTTCGAGGACGGCTACATGGACCTAGCGGCAGACCCGGACCTAGCACGACGACTGATGGAGCGGGTCCTTGAGATCAAGCTGGCCTACTGGGAGCGCGCCCTCGACCTGCTGGGCGATCTCGTTGACATCGCCGGCGAGGGCGAGGATCTCGGTGGGCAGTACGGGCCGCTCTTCTCGCCGCGCACCTACCGCGACCTTGTGAAGCCCCTCCAAGCCGAGCTGTTCCGCTTCATCAGGTCACGCAGCAATGCCTCCATCTTCCTGCACTCGTGCGGGGCGATCCGCGAGCTGATCCCGGACCTCATCGAGATCGGCGTCGAGGTGCTGAACCCCGTCCAGGTCTCGGCCGCGGGCATGGATCCGGCGGAGCTCAAGCGGGAGTTCGGCCGCGATCTCGTCTTCTGGGGCGGTGGGGTCGACACGCAGCACGTGCTTGGCATCGGGACGCCTGCGCAGGTCGCCGAGGATGTGCGCCGCAACGTTGCCGCGCTCAAGCCGGGCGGCGGTTTCGTCTTCAGCGCCGTCCACAACCTGCAGGCGAACGTCCCCGCCGAGAACCTCGTCGCCATGTGGCGGGCGGAGCGAAAGGCCGGAGAGTACCGTCGCTAGGTGGCGGCCTCCTGGAGAGCCCGCCACACGCGCTCCGGCGTGAGCGGCAGGTCCCGGATCGCTACACCCGTCGCATCGCGCACCGCGGCCGCGACAGCGGGTGCGACGCAGAGCAGGGCCCCCTCGCTCATGCCTTTCGCGCCATACGGTCCCGGCCCGTCGGAGTTCTCGACCATCTCGCTTCGGAGCTCGACGGGGAGGTCGAGGCTCGTAGGAATCCGGTAGTCGATGGCCCCGAGGTTCCGGATCCGTCCGGAGTCGTCGAAGATGTAGTGCTCCATGAGCGTGTGGCCGAGGCCCATGATGGCTGCGCCTTCGTCCTGCATTCGAACCTGAAGCGGGTTGAGCGCCTTGCCGACGTCGGAGACCGTGACGTGTCGGAGGATCCTGATGTCCCCCGTCTCCCGGTCCACCTCCGCTTCGATGGCCGTGCAGTTGAATTCGAAGAAGGCAGCGCTCCCACCGAGCGGGTGGCCAGGGTCATCCTCCTTGCGTGACTCACCGATCCCGATGAGCTCGCCGCCGAGCCGCCCAAGGCCGGATCGCAGGATCTCTCTGATACGCAGCTCTTGGTCGGCCAGGCGGACGACACCGCGTTCAACGACGATCGCCTCTTGCGAGACGCCGTGAAGTTTGGCGGCCATGTCCCTAAGCTTGGCCTGGATCTCCCGGCAGGCTTGTAGAACCGCGTTGCCCATGAGCACGCTCGACCGGCTCGCCGAGGTCTGCTGATCGTAGGGGACGACTGCCGTGTCTCCCATCACGACGGTCACCTCGTCGAGCGGCGCACCGAGTTCATCGCCGGCGATTTGGGCGAGGATCGTGCGCGCCCCTTGACCCATGTCGGACGTTCCGGCGTAGACGATGGCGCTGCCGTCGGCGAGGAGCCGAACCATGGAGTAGGAGAGGCCGGTGGTGGGGCCCGACTTGATGCCGATGGCGATACCTCGACCATGGCCCGGTGGTTTCGTTGTCTCCCATCCAACGAGCTCGGCGGCGCGACGGACCGTCTGCTCCCACTCACCGTCGGCCGGGGTGTCGAACGGGATGAACGCCTCGCCCTTGCCAGCAAGGTTGCGGAGGCGTAGCTCGAGAGGGTCGATACCCAGCGCCAGGGCCGCCTCGGTGAGGTTCGATTCGACGGCCCAGTTCACCTCAGGATTGCCGAAACCGCGCATCGCCGTCGCCGGCGGGGTGTGGGACAGGACGCTTCGCGCCACGATCCGGGCCGCGGGCAAGCGGTAGGGTCCGCACCCAGGGTAACTGCCCTTCCCGGTTACCCGATCGGCGATGTCCGCGTACGCCCCGATGAGGTAGTTCGCCTCGATGTCCTGGAATGTCAGCCTTCCGGCGCTCGAGAGGCCGGTCCGCACACGGATCTCGGCGGCCGTACGCCTGGCGGCCTGGAACGTCTCCTCGAGGCTTAGGGTGAGTCGCACCGGACGCCCGGCTTTGAGGGCTGCGAACGCCACGAGCGGCTCGTACTTCGCGTGCTGCTTGCCCCCGAAGGCCCCACCGGGGTCCGGGGCGAAGACGCGGACCTTCGCGAGTGGTAGCGCGAGCACTTGGGCGAGTACCCTCTGGAGCCAGTAAGGGTGCTGGATCGAGCTCCAGACAGCGATCCCGTCCCCGTCCGGTGCTGCCATGAAGGCATGCGGCTCGATCGCGAAATGGGTCACGATCGGGAAGGTGTAGCGGTTCTCGATCACCAGGTCCGCGGGGGCCGCGTCCACGTCGCCCCACCCGACCCGGTGCTCGCGCAGCACGTTCGTGTCGCCGAGCGGGTCGCCGGGCCGAAGCTGCGGGTCCTGGACGAGGGGAGCCGCGGGATCCAGGGCCAGGGCAATTGTGAAGACCGCGGGGAGTTCCTCGTAGGACACCTTCACCAGGCCGGCCGCCTCTTCGGCGGCATCCTTCGTGTCCGCGGCGACGAGCGCCACGGCATCGCCGTCGTATTTCGTCTCGTCGACGGCCAGCACCGGACGATCCTCGAACTGCGGGCCGAACCGTGGGACCGGCTGCGGAAGGTCGGCCGCGGTCATGACGAGCTTCACGCCGGGGATGCCCTGGGCAGCACTCGTGTCGATCCCGATGATCCGGGCGCGGGCCACGGGCAGCTTCACCAGCTTCGCGTGGAGTTCATTGGGGAGCCGGATGTCGGCCACGTACCGCTGATGTCCGGTGACGCGCTGGTGGCCCCCGACGCGCGGCGGGGAGGCGCCGACTCGCTCAGAGGTCATCGCTCGCCGCCCTTGATGTCGCGAGGACCGCCTGCGTGATCTGCTCGTAGCAGGCGCAACGGCAGAGGTTCCCTGCTAGGCCTTCCTGGATCTCGGCCACCGTTGGTCGGGGGTTACGACGGAGGAGGTCGTCGGCTGCCAGCACCTGGCCCGGGGTGCAGTACCCGCATTGCACGGCGCCCTCGTCCAGGAAGGACTGCTGGAGACGGGAGAGATGCCCCGGTGGCGCGAGACCTTCGATCGTGGCGACCTCGCCCCCGTCCGCTTCAACCGCCAGGACGAGGCACGAATCGACGATCCGCCCGTTGAGGCGCACGGTGCATGCGCCGCACTCGCCGACAAGGCAGCACTCCTTGGTGCCGGTGAGCCCGAGTTCGTCACGAAGGACATCGAGGAGGGTGTGGTGGGGCGCAACATCGAGGGATCGAGCGCTGCCGTTGACGGTCAACTCGATCGGCAGGAGCTTAGTCATCCGGCTCATGACTCCCACAGGCGGTCGAGAGCCGCCTGCCGCGCCCGCCGCGCGAGGACCCGGAGCATCGCTAGGCGGTACTCGGGACCCGCACGCATGGATCGCGGTGATGGCCGGGCTTCGGCGAACATGCTGTCGAAGACCTCCTGGAGTGCCGCTTCAGGAGCGTGCGGGTCGGCGAAGGCTCCGGTGTGGTCGACGACGAGGAGTGGCCGCGGGCCGACGCTGCCATAGGCGAGCCGCGTGACGCCGGCGTCGTCGATGGCGACCGCCAGTGTCACCGAGGCGAGGTCGTGCCCGCTGCGCCGGGTCCGGCGGACGTGGGTCGCCCCGACTCGGCCGATGGGCAACGGCAGCTCGATGGCGGTCACGACCTCGCCACGCCGGAGTGTGGTTGTGCCCGATCGGGCGAGGAGGTCGTCGAGGGCGATTCTCCGCAAGCCCGCCGGCCCCATCGCCACGACGCTCGCCCCGTAGATCAGGAGCGGGGGCAGCGTGTCCGCAGCCGGTGACGCGTTGCAGACGTTGCCGGCCAGCGTCGCCCGGTTGCGGATCTGGACGGAGCCCACAACGGCCGCGGCCTCCGCGAGGGCGGGGAAGTGACGCCCGACCCGAACGTCGGAGGCGATGTCGGCCATCACCGTGCCGGCGCCGATCCTCAGGAGTTCGTCCGCGACCTCAATCTTCGGCAGAAGCTCCGGGATCCGTTTCACGTCCACGATGAGCGTGGCCCGGCAGGTGCCGTCCCGGAGCCGGATGATCAGGTCCGTGCCGCCGGCCAGGACGCGGGCTCCAGCGCCGTGACGGTCCAGCAGGGCGACCGCATCGGGGAGCGTGGCCGGTCGCTCGTAGGCGAAGCTGCGCATCGTGTTTGGCGGGAGCCTAGAGGACCCGGTCGATCTCGTCCAGGAGCACCTGCGGCGTGGCAGCGCGGACGAAGTAGTAGGGGCGTTCGCAGAAGCGAGCCAGGAAGGCAGCGCGGGCTCTGCGCCGCGGCTCCGTGTCCACGATCGGGATGGGGAATCCGGCGGCGAGCAGCTCGTTGAGTAGGAAGTAGTCCTGGAGCGAGTGGAGCGACTGAAACTGCCGCTCGAACGGGATCATCTCCGCAAGCGCGGGATCGAAATTGCCGTCGATCGCCGGCACGACGACGACGTCGACGTTGCTCGGCTCCGCGAACAGCTCCCATGTCGGCATGGCGCCGAAGAACTTCTCTACGCCGCGATCGGGGGCTGCCTTGTCGGCGCGCTCAGTCCCTTCCGTGCGCTTCTTGATGAAGGGTTCCCTGGAGCCCATCACGGCCCGGCCGTCTTCGTCGACGACGGTCGTTTCGGTCGAGACCAGGAGGGCGCCGCGTCGGCAGGCCTCGATCTGCCCCATGGTCTTGCCGTGGTTCGACTGGCCGCCGAGGAACATCACAGTCTTGCCGCGGTAGCGGACTGCAGATGCGTGGAACGGGTGCAGGCCCACCGACTCCATCCGGAGCGCCAGCATCGCGACGATGACCTTCTGGATCGGACCCGCAGGCCAGGGACCGCGGAACGTCATTCGTCGGCCGTCGTAGCCGATGTCCTTCGCTCCCGACTGGTGCCACACGATGTCCGGTTCCGCCAGTGTGAGGTGGGGCTCGATCTGGACGTCGGCGAGTCGGTAGTTGAGAAAGCTCATGTCCTCGAGAATGTGGGTGCGAGGCCCACCGCCGTAGACGTCGATGCGCAGCCGTGCGCCCCCCGCCGACATCTCTTCCGATAGTTGCAGCTGATCGTCCATCTGCTCCCTACCTTGGTCGGTCGGCGGACCGCACGCCCGCGGGCGCCGCCTCAGGGTCTGCGGTTTGCTCGTCGAATAGCGCCTCGAACAGCTCACCAACGACTTCGAAGTGGCGGTTGACGGCCGCGGTCACCCCCTGCGGATCCCGGAGTCGCAGGGCGCTCACGATGGCCTGATGGAGGTCGGCGATCTGCCTAAGGTCCAGGCCCGGGGTCGTCGCCGTGATCTGGGTGCGCGAGACCGGCTCCAGGAAGTGCCAGACCCGTTCGAGCGTGTGGTTGGCGGAGATCCCGACGATGCGCGAATGGAAGGCGGCATCGACGAGGGCCTGCCCGTGCGCGTCTCCCCGGGTCGCAGCGGCGCGCATCTCGTCGACGAAACCCTGGAGGTCGTCGAGCTCCGTATCCGACATCCTGGGCAGCGCCAGGCGCGCGCCCAGGGACTCCAGCTCGGCGCGCACGACGAAGGCCTCGAGGAGCTCCGCCTTGCTAGGGCGTCGGACGCGAGCACCCTGGAAGGCGGCGATCCGCACCACGCCAAGTGCCTCGAGGTCGCGCAGGGCCTCGCGAACCGGGGCCTGGCTGACGCCCAGCTCTCGCGCCACCCGTGTCTCGACGATGCGAGAGCCGGGTGGGTATCGACCGGCCAGGATCTCCTCGAGCAGATGGTCCTTGACCTGGTCGCTCAGAACGCTACGCGAGATCGGGGCGGTGATCGGCATGGACGCTTCAGACCCCGAACTCGGCGTGGCCAGGCTTGACCGAGGTCTGGAGGATCTCAACGACGCCGGTCGTGCCGTTGACGCGGACCCGGTCCCCGTTCGAGATCAGCTGTGTCGCCACGGACGTCCCAACCACGGCGGGGATGCCGAACTCGCGCGACAGGACTGCCGGGTGCGACGTCATCCCTCCCGCGTTGGTGACCAGGCCGACGATCTTAGTGAAGAGCACGACCCAGGCGGGGTTGGTCATCTGGCACACGAGGATGTCGCCGGCGCGGACATCGTCGAACTGGTCTTCTCGGAGGACCACCCGTGCGATGCCCTCGACGACTCCGGGCGAGCCCCCGATCCCGTCGACCTGTCCGGCCACCGGCGCGGCCTGGCGGTAGAACTTCTCCGGGAAGCCCCAGTTGCCGAGGTACGGGAAGGCGAGCTGGTTCGGCGTGCAGGTCCCGATCCACTGCCTCGGGTGGAGGCCGTAGGACCGCTCGCGTTCGGACCGGCGCCGAGCCACGATCGCGCGACCGTCCATGCCGCTGGGGTCGCCCATGAAGACTCGCAGCTCGTTGTACCTGAAGAACATGACGTCGTCGGCAGCGTCGAGCGCGCCCAGCTCCACGAGCTTCTGGCCGCACAGGAGGAGCGCCATCCTCGCGTGGGCGTTGGCCCCCTGATCGATGTAGAAATGGTGGTCCGGCGTGAGCGGAGCCATCTTCATGTTGATCTCGTTTGCGGTTCGCATCTCCTCGAGCGCGGGACCCTTCAGTCCCTCCAGGATCTCCGCGGCCGCGCGTTCAATGTCGGCGCGCAACGTGGCGATCGTGCTCGGGTAGTCGTAGTCCATCTCGAGGTAGCCGCGGACGAGCTCAATGACCGGCGCCATGTGCTCTCGCACGCTCGGGAAGATGAACTCGTGGCTCCAGACCGCGTGCCAGCCGTACTCCCGCTGGTATCGAACGACGCGCTCCTCGATGAAGCGCGTTCCCCGCGCCGAGGCCCGGAGAGCGGCGATGATCTCCTGGGCCGTCTCGTGACGGAAGGCTGTCGCGAGTTCCCGGTCGGCCTTCGCCTCCTCCTTCATCTCCCAGAGGGTTCGGATCGAATCCCAGTTGCGGTCGTCGGCCGAGTTCTGGAGCCGCCCCAGGAGCTGCTCGTCGATCCTTCCGTGCGTCTTCTCCATAACCGCGCGGAGCCGCAGGGTCGCGGACAGCTGGGCGAAGTTGAGCATCCAGTGGATCTTCCAGTGGCGGTCGTGGATGTCGATGGCGTCCTCGAGCAGGCAGGCGAGTTCCATGAGGTCCAGGCCCGTGGCCCGGTCGAACCGGCTCTCGAGGTAGACGAAGTTGTTTTCCATCTCGGGGCGCAACCGCTCGTGCCACCAGGTGGCGAACTTCTCGCCGTAGGTGGGCAGCACCGCATCGAGGTACGTGCCGATCTTCGATGCGTATTCCGGATCCGCCGGGACCACGCCGCTGATCCGGTAGTCGTACTCGGTCGCGTCGACCTTCAGGCTGGCATCGGCGGGGACCGCCGCCGTGTACAGGTACCCGTTCACGTTCTTGGCGATCCAGTCGGTGGCGAAGGGCGTGCCGAACCGCCTGAACATGTGATCGCAGCTGAGCCACCAGCCACCGATGTCGAAGTACATCGGGCTCAGGGGCTGCGGGCAGTGAAGATCGTCGAAGACCCAGAAGAGGCCCTTCTCAGCCTCAGACCTCCAGGTGATCGGGAACTGCTCGTCGCCGAGGAACTGGCCGAGGATCTCTTCCTGCGTGGTCGCCCTCATCCCTGTCTACCTCCTCGGGACGTGTTCTCCAGAGGTTGTCCAACCGTCGATTATCGATTATCCTAGCCCTCGCGACCGTGCCCGGTCAATCTCCACGCCGCCAGCCTCGAGCCGCCCCCGCTGCTTCTCCCAGCACGAGAATGGCGGGCGGCCGTCGCAGCGACATGTCGGTCTGTGGTCGGTCGCCGGAGGGACGAAGGGCAAGGCGGAGGCATCAGGGGATGATGGTCGACAGTCCGCTGCTGCGGACGGCACAGCTGGGGCCCACGGACTACTGGAACGACTCGTGCGCCGTCGACGAGCTGGCCTATGCCATCGAACGCGGCGCCACGGGTGCGACGTCCAACCCACCGATCGTCCTCGAGGTCCTCGGCAAGGAGAGAGCGCATTGGACCCTGCGCGCGCGTGAGCTGGCGGCCGCGAACCCGACGTGGAGCGAAGTCGACGTCACGTGGGCGGTGATCGAGGACATGGCGGTTCGCGGCGCTTCCACGCTCGCTCCGATCCACGCCCGGGAACGTGGCCGTAAGGGCTGGCAATCGGTGCAGACCAACCCGGCGAACTACCCGAACGTCGAACGCATGGTCGAGCAGGGTGTGCGTTTTACGGGCCTGGCCCCCAACGTTCAGGTCAAGTTCCCGGCGACCACGGCGGGTCTGGTCGCCATGGAGGAGGCCACGGCCCGAGGCGTCAACGTGAACGCCACCATCCTTTTCACCGTATCCCAGGCGCTCGCGGCGGCCGATGCGGTGGAGCGTGGCCTCGACCGGCTCGCTGCGGCCGGTGGTGATCCTCAGGGGCTGGCGCCCGTGATCACCATCATGGTCGGCCGGCTCGACGACTGGATGAAGGCCATCGTCGAGCGCGAAGGGTTGTCGGTGGATCCGGGCGCCCTCGATTGGGCCGGGATCGCGGCGTTCAAGCGCGCGTACGGCATCTTCCTCGAGCGTGGGTACCGGAGCCGCCTGCTGGTCGCCGCGTACCGCCACCATCTCCACTGGACGGAGTTCGTCGGGGGGAACGTGGTCCTTTCGATGCCGCATGCCTGGCAGGTGCGGTTCAACAACAGCGGCATCGACCCAGTACCGCGGATGGACACGCCCGTTGACCCGGCCCGCACCGCCGAGCTGTCCGCTCGGATCCCGGATTTCGTGCGCGCCTACGAGCCGGATGGTCTCCTGCCGGCGGAGTTCGACACGTACGGCGCCACCGTGCGGACCCTGCGCCAGTTCATCAAGTCATACCATGACCTGGTCGCGTCGATCCGGGACATCATCCTGCCCGACCCAGACATCCGGACGGTCTGAGCCCGAACGAGAACGGCACCACGGTTGTAGGGGAGTGCTCATGGATCCATTGGATGGCTTCCGTCTCAACGGCCGGGTGGCGTTCGTGTCCGGCGGCGGAGGCATCGGCTCCGCCCTCGCCGAAGCGCTGGGCGGCGCAGGGGCGAAGATCGTGATCGGCGACATCGACCAGGGCAACGCCGATGCCGCTGCCGCGAAGGTCCGGGTAGCGGGTGCGGACTGCCTCGCCATCGCGGTGGACGTCACGCGGGAGTCGGAGGCGGAGCGGGTCGTCGCCGCTGCGGTGGACCGCTTCGGCAGGCTCGACATCATCGTGAACGCCGTGGGTGGCGGTGCCGGCAAGGTCCTGTTCGACGCCCAGAACTACCCGCGGGACGCCTGGGACTGGATCATGGAGCTGAACCTGCGTAGCACCCTCGTCGCCACCCAGGCGGCTGCGCGGGTCATGATCGCGCGCGGCGAAGGTGGTCGCGTGATCAATATCAGCTCGGTGCGGGCGCAGCTCGGGATCAATGCCGGCTACTCCGCCTACGTCGCCGCCAAGGGCGCGGTCAGCTCGCTCACTCGCCAGTGGGCCACGGAATGGGCGAAGTACGGCATCACGGTAAATGCCATCGCCCCAACCTTCGTCGACACTCCCCAGGTGGCGATGCTGTTGAGCGATCCAGCGTTCAAGGCCGGCCTCGTGAGCCGCGTCCCCTTGGGGAGAGTGGGCGAGACGACGGATCTGACCGGGGCCGTCATCTTCTTCGCCTCTCCAGCGTCGTCCTTCGTCACCGGACAGATTCTGACGATCGACGGCGGCCTCACCGCCACCCAGTAGTTGCACGCACGCAGGGGAGGGAACGACCGATATGGAGCAGGTGACACCCAACATCTGGACCGAGACCAGGGTTCGAGGGTGCAACCCGAGCTTCGTGACCACCTCGGATGGCGTGGTGGTGATCGACACTCCGCAACTGCCGACCAAGGCGGTCGCGATGCGGACGGAGGCGGAACACCACGGTCCGATCCGCTACGTGATCAACACCGAGCACCACGTCGACCACATCTTCGGCAACCACTGGTTCAAGGGGGCCGGCACGGTCGTCCATCATCAGGGAGTGCACGATCGATTCATGGTCGTCTTTCCGGAGCTCGACCCGTTCGCCTACGCCCTCGAAGCGATCCCGACCGACGACCCGGAGGGTGCCGCACTCGTGCCCGATCGGGAGACGTACTACGCGGATCTGAACAAGTACGGCCTCGTGTTCACGGGCGACCTCACCCTTCATGTCGGGGACCACACGTTCCAGCTCCTGCACACCCCGGGCCATACTCCCGGGCAGGCGGCCGTGTACGTCCCGGAGGAACGCGCGGTATTCACCGGGGACACGGTCTTCTGCGACTGCCAGACGTGGCTCATGACGTCCGACGTCGACCAGTGGATCGCCGCTCTCGACCGCATCCGCGCTCTCGATGTCGATCACCTGATCCCGGGTCATGGGCCGGTCACGACGTTGGCCTACCTGGCGACGCAGCGGGCGATGCTGCTCGAATGGAAGACCGCGGTCGCCGTCGCGGTCGCGAACGGCTGGAGCCGAGAAGAGACCGTCGCGCGCGTCAACTTCGCCGACCGCTACCCGGTCGACATCGGGCAGGGCTACATGATGGACTACATCCAGAGGCTCAACGCGGGGTCGCTGTGGGACAAGCTCACGGCCGTACAGGTCAGCGCCGCACCCTGACCGGAGCCCGGCCCGATGACCCTCGTCTACGATCTCGATCATCGCCACGGCATCCCGCTCGGGGAGCTGACGTCGCTCGTCGGCGGAAAGGCGGCGAACCTCAATGTCATGACCACCGAGCTCGGTCTGCCGGTGCCGCCGGGGTTCGTCATCGTCACGGTCGCCTGCAACGCGTACCTGGCGGACGGGTGGCCGGCCGCACTCGACGAGGAGATCAACCAGCACCTCTCGCACGTGGAGAGGGTCACGCGGCGGCGGTTCGGCGATCCCATAGACCCGCTCTTGCTGAGTGTCCGCTCCGGAGCTCCCGTCTCGATGCCCGGCATGATGGACACGATCCTCAACGTTGGCCTGAACGACGCCACCACGGCCGGACTCGGGCGCGCCACGGGCGACGCGGCGTTCGCGGGCGATTGCCAGCAGCGGTTCGTCACCATGTACCGGGACATCGTGGGAGTAGCGCCGCCGGACGATCCCCGGGCGCAGATGCGGGGCGCCGTCGAGGCCGTCTTCCAGTCCTGGAACGCGGAGCGGGCCAGGGCATTTCGCCGGCGCGAAGGGATAAACGAGCAGCTGGGAACGGCCGTCACTCTCCAGGCCATGGTCTTCGGCAATCGCGGAGCGGACTCGGCGACGGGCGTCCTGTTCACCCGGAACCCCGCGACCGGCGAGAACGTGCTCTACGGCGACGTGATGTTCAACGCCCAGGGCGAGGACGTCGTCGACGGCACGCATCGGACCGAGCCGCTGGCGACCCTCGAGGAGCGAATGCCCCTGGCGGCGGGCGAGCTCCGCCGATGCGCCTCTGCGCTGGAGCGACACTATGCCGACCTGTGCGACATCGAGTTCACGATCGAGCAGGGCAGGCTGTGGCTGCTCCAGGTGCGGGTCGGCAAGCGAAGCCCTCAGGCCGCCTTCCGCATCGCCGCCGAGATGGCCGAGGACCCCGCCTTCCCACTCAGCCCGGAGGAGGCGGTCCGGAGGGCAGCGCAGCTCCTGGCTCATCCCCCGCTCGTCTTCGCTCATCGAGATGGCGGACCGACGCCCCTCACGATCGGTCTGCCCGCCTCGCCGGGAGTCGCGACGGGTGAGATCGCGACCTCGCCCGACCTCGCCGAGCTCGCCTCGGAGCGCAGGCGCCCGGTCATCCTCGTCCGTTCCGAGACGTCGCCCGACGATGTCCGCGGGATTGCCAGGGCCGCCGGCCTCCTGACCGCCAGGGGAGGCCTGGCAAGCCATGCGGCGGTCGTCGCTCGAGGGTGGGGTATCCCGGCCGTGGTAGGGGCGAGTGCCGTCGAAGTCGGCGACGAGGGCATCCACGTCGACGGTCGGCCGTTCGCCAACGGGCGGGTAATCACGATCGATGGCACGACCGGGGAGGTCTTCGAGGGCCTCGTCACGAGGACGAGCACGATCGCACCCGAGGCGGCGACCCTGATCGGTTGGGCCGAGCAGCTCGGGATTCCCATCGGCGAGTCCGCGCACGTCGCGCGGACACCCGTCGAGGCCCCACGCGTGGCCGCGGGCTCGGCCGGCCAGCTCGCGGCGGACGACCTCATGCGAACCCTTCTGGTCAAGGGCACCGCCGATCCCGAGAACCTGGCCACCGCTTCCGTCGGCTCGATCGAACAAGTCGGCGCCGCCCTCGAACGCTTGCTCGAGGAGGGTCTCGTCGAAGCGTCGGGAGGCGCGTTCCGGCTCACCGGCAGCGGCAGACTGCGCGCTGGCGAGCTCTTCGCGGAAGACCGCGAGCGCCTAGGGGGACGTGAGGCCTGCGGTGCCGCGTTGGACGGGTTCGCCGCCCTCGATCGACGCATGAAGGACACCGTGACCGCGTGGCAGCTCCGCGACGTCGACGGCGAGCAGATCCTGAACGACCACCTCGACGACGCCCACGATGGTCGCGTTCTCGCTCGGCTCGCCGAGCTTCATGCCGACACGGCGATGTGGCTAGGCCAGCTTTCCGGGCGGGTGGCACGGCTGGACCGGTATTGCGACCGGCTCGCGCACGCGCTGGAGCTCGCCCGCGACGGCGATGGGCGGTTCGTCGCGTCGCCGCGCGTCGACAGCTACCACGGGATCTGGTTCGAGCTCCACGAGGATCTGCTGCGCCTGGCCGATCGCCGGCGTTCTGACGAGGTGGCGAGTGGCAGGGCCTGACGCCGCCTCACCCCGCATGATCCTGAGCGCCGAGCTCGTCGCCGTCGGCAGCGAGCTGGTGGCGGGCGAGACGCGCGACTCGAATGGTGGTGAGCTCGCCGCGTCTCTTGCGTCGGCCGGCGTGTCCGTCCGGCGGATCACCGCCTTGCCCGACGACCTCGAGCTGGTCACCGCCAGGTTCCGCGAGGCCCTCGCGAGCGTGGATCTCACGGTGGCGACCGGTGGGCTCGGACCAACACCGGACGACTTGACCCGGGAGGCACTCGCCGCGTCCCTCGGGGAGGAACCCCGGATCGACCCGACCCAGGAGGCACTCCTGCGGGAACTCTTCTCGAGACGGGGTATGCAACTTCCCGAGGTGAACCTTAAGCAGGCCTGGCTCATCCCGTCGGCGACGGCGATCCCGAACGGGAACGGAACGGCCCCCGGCTGGTGGGTCGACGGGCCAGCCGGTCGGGTCGCCGTCCTGTTGCCCGGGCCGCCGCGCGAGATGCGGCCGATGTGGCAGGACTGGGTGGTGCCAATGCTCCGCGAACGGGGCCTCGGTGATGGTCGCGTCGTGCGGACGTTGCGGACCTACGGCATCGGCGAGTCGCTGGTCGTCGAGCGTCTGGGCGAGAGCCTGTTCCGGCGATCGAACCCCATCGTGGCCACGTATGCGGGAGCCGAGTGGCTGGACATCCGGATCAGCGGGTTGGACGAGCCCGCCGTGGGCGGCATGCGACGAGCCGCCGACGTTGTCGCGGAGGCTGAGGCTCGAATCCGCGACATGCTGGGTGGCTCCGTTTGGGCCGAGGGCCGAACGACGTGGGCGGATCTGGCCACGGCGGCTCTTGAGGAGGCGGGTGTTCGGATCGCCGCCATCGACGCGGGCACGCGGGGCCAGCTCGGCTCCCTGCTCGCCGACGTACCCGGGCTCGCTAAGTCGGTAGCGCTCTCGGGCGATGGGGCCGCGGACGCGCTCGACGCCCATCTGGAGGCCGCGGCCGAGGAGGTCGCTCGCGAGGCGGGTGTCAACGTGGGCGTGGCGCTGGTGGCGCGCGACGACGGCCGACATACGGCCGTGCGCGTCGTCGTCGTGGACAATTCGGAGCGATGGTCGCGAGGCCTGGAGCTTGTCCTCTTCCAGCACGGCGCACACGGGCGTCTAAGGGCCGCCGTCGCCGGCGTCGCCTTCGTGATCGAGACGTTACGCGAGGCGCCCCAACCCGGGAGTCACGCCTCGCGGACGGCCTGAGTTAAGACCGGGTCGAGCGAGACACTGTTGGCGCGGACCTTGCCGGCGCCGCCCGTCCGACGCCGCCGGGCCACCGTGCGCCTCAGTAGCCGACCGAAGGGAAGTACGCGCCCTCGGGCTCCTGGTAGACGCCGACGGTCATGAGGTTCGTCACGAAGAAGACGCGCAGCCCTCGATCCAGGCACCACCGGAACAGCTCGTCGTTGTCGACCGGGACGAGGAAGCCGGGCGTCCCGAAGTCGACGGCCGCCCCGATCAGTGCCTTGAGGTCGTCGTTCGTCTCCGCGACCGAGTGCGTCCAGTAGGTGACGCCCGTGGTGTAGCCCGTGATGCGCCCCAGGCGCTCGACGACGCTGGCGGTACCCGCGGCGATCCCCTCCCGCACCTCGCCCGCACGGGCGAAGCCATGGACCCGCACGCATAGACCGTTGCACGCCGCCTCGTCATCGGGCGTCGCGCGCCGCACCCGGTAGCCGGGGAGGTCGATCCCCACCGGGGGGCCGTACATCGCCGCGAACGATGCTCGGACCCGGAACCCGAGTTTGGTGTACAGGCTCAACGAGCGGTTGTGATACGCGATCTGGACGAGACGAACTCCGGCTGCCCCCCGAGCCGCCACACGATCGAGCATCGCGCCCATGAGGGCGCGGCCGACGCCGGCGTCCTGCGACCCGGGATCGACGGTGACCGGCCCGATCGCGAAGATCGGTGATCGTTCGTCGAGGAACGTGCTCCCGATGATCCGTCCGCCGGCCTCGGCGACGACGCCGTAGAACTCCGGATGGAGGATCAGCGCACGAATCGGCTCGGCGGCGGACTCCACCGTGGGGAAGTCGTGCGGGAAGCCATGCCGGTCGGCCACCGTCGCGAACGCCTCGTAGCAGATCCTGCCGCACTCCTGCCAGTCGTCGAGCACCGCGTCTCGAATGACGATGGGAACGAGTCTGGACGAAGGCGTAGAGGGGGCATTAGCGACCATGACATCCATGGATGGCCTCCGTCACCGTAGTTAGATCGCTGGCGAAGCCGCTCGATCGGTCGATCGTACCGACAGCCGCCTTGTCGTTGGAGGGCTGAACGGCTCGTCCGGGGCGGTCGCCCCGCGGCAGCTCCCAAACCCACCAAGCCGGATCGTCGACGGGGAGGGTTCTGGCCTCAGGCTCCGCATGCACCACGTCGGATCGAACCACCGTCCGAGGGCTGCTCCGCGAACCGCGTCGTCCCTGCTCGAGGACATCGGGCGAACATTCGAGGCGATGCCGCCGCGGTGATCGCGCGTCACCGCGTCACTCGCGGCGCCTGCCCGCACATGAGCGACTCGACCTCCTGCAGCGTCGCCATCGAGGTGTCCCCCGGGGTCGTCATGGCCAGAGCACCATGGGCCGCCGCGTATTCGACGGCGCGACCCGGGTCGTTCCCGGTAAGGAAGCCGAAGATCAGACCTGAGGCGAAGGCGTCGCCGCCCCCCACGCGGTCGAGGATCTCGACGTCGGGCCGCATGGGCGCCTCGAAAAGCCGACCATCGACCACGCACACTCCGCCCCAGTCGTTCCGCGACGCGCTCGTCACCCGGCGCAGCGACGTCGCCACGACGTGGAGGTTCGGGAACGCCTCGACGACCTCGGCGATCATCCGCGCGAAGCCGGCAGGCTCGAGCGCCAGGCTTTCGCGATCAAGCCCCCCGACCTCGAAGCCGAGCGCGGCAGTGAAGTCTTCCTCGTTCCCCAGCATGACGTCGACCAGAGGAGCGAGCTCGCGATTGACCTCAACGGCCTGGGGCTGCCCGCCGCTCGCGGCCCAGAGCGAGGGGCGGTAGTTGAGGTCGTAGCTCACGACGGCGCCGTGTCGGTGGGCTGCCTCCATCGCCTCGCGGGCCACGGCCGGCGTCGATTCCGAGAGCGCCGCGAAGATGCCGCCGGTATGGAGCCAGCGCGCTCCCTCGCGACCAAAGATCTCCTCCCAGTCGATCGACCCGGGATGCAGCTGAGAGACCGCGGTGTGTCCGCGGTCGGAGCAGCCGACGGCGGCGCGGAGGCCGAACCCCCGCTCGGTGAAGTTGAGCCCGTTGCGAACGTCGCGCCCCACCCCCTCGTACGGCACCCAGCGAACGTGCGAGAGGTCCACCCCTCCCTGGAGCATCAGATCCTCGACGAGTCGCCCGACCGGGTTGTCGGCGAGCGCCGTCACGATCGCCGTCCGCAGCCCGAAGACGCGCCGGAGGGCACGGGCCACGTTGTACTCTCCGCCCCCTTCCCAGACGCGGAACTCGCGGGCTGTCTGGATCCGTCCATCGCCCGGGTCGAGCCGCAGCATGACCTCTCCGAGCGCGACGAGGTCCCAGCGGCGCCCGGCCGCGGGCGGAACGCGCAGCGGCATCAGTCGGTCCTCCTCGGCAGCCGGGAACAGCGGACGATCCCGGCCGCTCCGTCTGCGGGCGCCGTGGGAAGCGGCGCGCCCTCCCTCACCATGCCGTCTGCCCTCCGTCGACCGGGATGACGGCGCCATGGATGAACGACGCGGCGTCGGTGGCGAGGAAGGCGATCACCTCCGCGATCTCCTCGGGGCGGCCGAGGCGGCCGATCACCTGGCGCGCAGCCATCTGGGCTCGGAGCTCGTCGGGGTTCGGAGCGCCGGCCAGGATGCGGCCGATCCATGGCGTGTCGGTGGTGCCGGGCGACACGCAGTTCGCCCGGATGCCGCGCGGCCCGTAGTCGATCGCGATCGACCGGGTGAGCGCGACTACCGCCGCCTTGGTGGCGGCGTAGATCGACCGATCCCGTGCGGCCTTCGCGGCCAGCGACGAGGCGACATTGACGATCACACCCCCGCCGTGCTCGAGCATGTGCGGGATCAGCTCACGGCAGGCCAAGAATATTGACCGCACGTTCACGTCAAACATCGTGTCGAACTGCTCGTCGGTCGTGTCCACGAGGGCGGCCCGAAAGCCGACGCCGGCGCTGTTGACGAGCAGGTCTACCCTGCCAAGGCGTCCGATCGCCGCCTGCATCGCCGCGACGGTTTGACGCGGGTCGGCGAGATCCGCCCGGACCGGGAAGCAGACGCCGCCGGACTCCACCTCCAGCTCCCCAAGACGCGCGACGTCGCGAACCACACACGCGACGCGCACTCCTTCGCGGGCAAGCGACCGGACAGTGGCCTCTCCGATCCCTGAGGCCGCTCCGGTCACGATGGCGGCACGCCCAGCCAGACCCGATCCCATGGTCAGTCGTTCCCTTCCGCTCGACCGAGCAGCTCCAGGACGCGTGCCGTCAACGACACGGGTCGCATCAGCCTAGGCCGGTTCCCGTGGGCGCGCGCGACGCCGGAGGACACCGCCCGACGCTCAGCCAACGACCTCGTACGCCTGGATCTCGTTGTCGGAATACAGCGCGGTGAGCGCTGGCTGGAGCGCCTCGTGGACGGGCGAGGTGCGCCATGCCGCAGCGGATACGCTGTCATGGAAGCGGAGCACCACCTGGTATCGGGAAGCTTGGTCGGCCTCGCGCAGTAGCCCGACGGAGACGAAGCCGGCCGACCTCGCCATCGCGGGCGCGTACTCGACGGCGAAGAAGCGCTCGAATTCGGCCACCCTGTCGGGGTGCACGTTGAAGGTGATGTGGCGCTCGATCATCTCGGGCCTATCTCCTGGCAGCCGGTCGATTGGTCCAACCAGTTGAGCACCATATCACCTACGCTTAGCATCCCGGCAACGCGCAGGAGTTCCCGCCCGGTGGATCGTTCCGAATCTCGACCCGAACGCATCGTAGACGCGCTCAAGGAACGCGACGCGGCTTCGGCCGCCGGTGCGAGGCAGGAGCACCTCGACCGCGTCGAGCGGGTTCTGGAGGCATGGTTCGCGACGACCGGGCCGCCGCACCAGACGGCCGTCGGGTGGTCCTCCCCATGAAGGTGCAGGGTAGCTCTTTGCTGGAGGCGTCGCGCGAGGACGTCTTCCGTGCGATTTGCGATCCGGCCATCCTCCTGGCGGTCATCCCCGGCTGCGATGCCGTCGAGCAGGTGAGCCCCACCGAGTACCGGGGCACCATCACCCTGCGGCTGCCCGGGGTGGTCGGCAGCTACCAGACGTGGGTGCGGCTGGTCGACGCTGTCCCTCCCGAGCACGCGGGACTGGATGGCCGGGTCGAGGGAGCGCTCGGTTCAATTGTCGGGCGTGCCGAGTTCACCCTCAGCGAAGGGGCAGGTGGGACCACCATCGACTACTGGGGACGGGGAGTCGTCGACGGGCCGCTCGCCAGGCTCGACTCGCGCTTCGCCGAAGGCCTCGCCGAATCATTGATCGCCGAGGGACTCCGGGCGCTGGGCCGTCGCCTCGCCCGCGAGCCGTCGAGCCCCGCCAGTCTCGGCGCACCGCTGGTCAGCACGGAGGTCTCCGAGTGACCGTCACGAACTACTTCCTTCCATCCTCGTTGCCCGAGGCGCTCGGGCTGCTGAAGGCCCATGGACCCTCGCTGCTCGTCATGGCCGGTGGGACGGTGGCGATGCCGCTCATCAACGAGGGCATCTCGGTGCCGCAGAAGGTGATGGGCCTGCGCACGGTGGGCCTCGATCGGCTGGAGCAGTCGGATCACGAGCTGCGGATCGGGGCGACGGTGACCCTCACACGGCTCCTCGCGGAGGACTCGATGCCGATCCTGCGGGAAGCCGCCGCCAGCACCGCGAGCTGGTCGATTCGGAACATGGGCACCGTGGGGGGCAACCTGTTTACACCGCCACCGGGCGGGGACATCGCTGTCGCCCTGCTGGCCCTCGATGCCCGCCTGACGCTCACCGGAACCTCGAGCGAGCGGGTCGTGCCGCTCTCAGAGTTCTACACCGGCTTCATGACGAACGTGCTCCGCGATGACGAGCTCGTGACCGCGATCCGGATCCCGCTGCCGTCGGGCGCGACGTCCTACGTGAAGTTCGGTCGGAAATACGCGAGCACGCCCGCGGTCGTGACGGTCGCGGTGAACCTGGCCCAGGAGGGCTCCCTGGTGACAGACGCCCGGATCGTACTCGGCGCGGCCGGGCCACACCCGATGCGCGCCTCTGACGCGGAAGCCGTCATCCTCGGATCGAAGCTGGAGGCGGATGCGCTCGCGGAAGCCGCGGCCGTCGCCAGCCGCGAGTGCCTTGCGTTCAGCGACGGGGTTGCGAGCGAGTGGTATCGACGCAGGATGGTCCGGCTGTTCGTCGGACGGGCGCTGACTCGCCTCGCAGGGCCAGGCGTCGAAGGGGGGTTGGTGGCATGACCTCGGTCATCGTCCAGTTTGAGCTGTCGGGACGCCGCGTCGAGGTTCTCGTCAGCCCGATGACGACGCTCCAATCGGTCCTGAGAAGCCAGCTCGGCTACACGGCCGTCAAGGAGGGCTGCAGGCAGGGGGCATGCGGCAGCTGCATGGTCCTAGTGGACGGCGAGCCGATGGTGTCGTGCCTGCTGCCAGTCGAGGACGTGGCGGGCCGGCGGG
>Ga0209048_10001104_pt1 | contig 28270 bp, 27 predicted proteins | sample FrelakmetCRP12CR_FD_187146 | JGI IMG/M metagenome (GOLD analysis project Ga0209048, IMG submission 187146) | Freshwater lake sediment microbial communities from the University of Notre Dame, USA, for methane emissions studies - CRP12 CR (SPAdes)... | ecosystem: Environmental > Aquatic >... | reverse complement strand
TGCAGCGCTCCTCGGGCGCCGCGGCGCCGAGCCCTGCCGTCCACGCCCGCCAGGCCGGCGCCTGCTGGGCTCGGGTCTCCACGACGAGCTCGAGGCCTGCCGACCGGCTGAAGCGGCGCATACTCTCGAGCCGGCGCTCCACTTCGGCGGCCGGCTGGATATTGGGGTTGTGGAACCACGCGAGCGGCTCGAGCCCGCGCTCGCGCCAGGCGGGCACGGCGACCGTCGAGCAGGGGCCACAGCAGGCGTGCAGCAGAAGGTCGTCCATCTCCGGACTCAGCTCTCGTCGAACAGCGTGCCCGGCCCGGCCGGCGGCGTGAGGCCGCAGTGCTGGAAGCCCGAGCGCGTGAGCACGCGCCCGCGCGGGGTGCGCATGAGGAAGCCCTGCATGATCAGGTATGGCTCGTACACGTCCATCACCGTGTCGGCCTCCTCGCCCAGCGCCACCGCCAGCGTGTCCAGTCCGACAGGCCCCCCATCGAACTTCTGGGCGATGGTGCAGAGGATGTCGCGGTCGAGCTTGTCGAGCCCTTCGCCGTCGACCTGGAAGAGCTCGAGGGCCGCGAGACAGATGCCGTGGTCGATGACGCCCTCATGCCGCACTTCGGCGAAGTCGCGTACGCGGCGCAGAAGGCGGTTGGCGACTCGCGGTGTGCCCCGCGAACGTCCGGCGATCTCGAGGGTGGAGTCGTCGTCGATGCGCACCTTGAGGATCCCGGAGGAGCGCCGCACGATCTGCGCCAGCTCCTCGATCTCGTAGTACTCGAGTCGCTGCCAGACGCCGAAACGGTCGCGCAGCGGTGTCGTGAGCAGGCCGGTGCGCGTGGTAGCGCCGATGAGCGTGAACGGCTGCACCTGCATGCGGATGCTGCGTGCCGCCGGGCCTTCGCCGATCATGATGTCGATCTCGTAGTCCTCCATGGCGGGATAGAGGACCTCTTCCACGGCGGCGTTGAGGCGGTGGATCTCGTCGACGAAGAGGACGTCGCCCTCCTGCAGGTTGGTGAGCAGACCGGCGACATCGACCTTGCGCTCGAGCGCCGGCCCCGACGTGGTGTGCATGCCGACGCCGAGCTCAGTGGCGATGATGCCGGCCAGCGTGGTCTTGCCGAGTCCGGGCGGACCGGCGATGAGCACGTGGTCGAGCGTGTCGCCGCGGTTGCGAGCGGCCTGCACGAAGATCTGGAGCTGCTCCTTGGCGACGCCCTGCCCGACGAAGTCGGCAAAGCGCCGCGGCCTGAGGCCAAGCTCGAGGTCGCGGTCTTCGGCGCGCTCGTTGGGGTCGCCGATGCGGTCGACGGGCGGCGTCACACGGCGCTCCTGTCACGCGTGAGGGCGTACTTGACCAGGTCTTCGAGGGCCGCGCCCTCGGGCGCGCCGCGGAGCGCCTCCTCCGCCGCCCGCAGGCTGAGACCGAGGTTCTGCAGGGCCGAACGTGCGGCGAAGAAGGAGTCGGTCGCGGCCGGACCGGCGGCGGCGGACGGGGCCGGCGGCAGCTCTCCGACTTTGTCGCCGAGCTCCACAACGAGCCGTTGCGCGAGCTTCTTGCCGATGCCGGAGATGCTCTCGAACTTCTTCACGTCGTCGCAGGCCACAGCCAGCTCGAGCTCCTCCACGGGATAGCCGGACAGCACGGCGAGAGCCACCTTGGGCCCTACGCCGCTGACCCCGATGAGCCATTGGAAGAACACGCGCTCCCGCACGCTGCGAAAGCCATACAACTGGAGCGCGTCTTCGCGCACGTGCAGGTACGTGTGCAGGCTGACGTCTTCGCCGAGCCTGCCCGCCAGACCGCCAAGGGTGCGCGCCGAGGCCAGGACCTCGATGCCCAGACCTCCCACCTCGAGCACGGCGTGCTCGCCGTCGAGGACCTGCAGCTGGCCGCGGATCGAGGCGATCATCGCCGACCGCCCGGGATGCGGCGCAGCGCGGCGGCGAGCGCGGCACTGTTGTGATGGGTGTGCGTGATAGCGACGGCCAGCGCGTCGGCGGCGTGGTCGGGCTGCGGGATGCGCGCCAGGCCAAGGATCACCTTGGTCATCTCCTGCATCTGGATCTTGCTCGCGCGTCCGTATCCCGTGACTGCCTGCTTGATCTGCAGCGGCGAGTACTCGCGGGGTGCGGTCTCGAGCTCCGAGGCGGCCAGGTAGAGGACGCCCTTGGCTTGGCCTACTGCCAGCGCGGTCTTCACGTTGACGTTCACGAAGAGCTCCTCGAGCACGACGATGTCGGGAGAGAAGCGCTTGATGAGCCCCCGCGCCTGATCGTAGATCTGCCGCAGGCGGACGTGGGTGTCGTCTTTCGCGGAGGTGACGATGCAGCCGTAGCCGAGGGATATGAGGCGGTTGCCGTCCTGCTCGATGACGCCCCAGCCGGTGCTCGCCGTACCCGGGTCGAAGCCGAGGACGATCACGCTCTCCCCCCCCACGCTGTAGATGTGCCTCTGGCCGGGCCCCGCCGCCGTCGTCACGAGCTAACCGGCCAGGCCTTCGAGGATATCTTCGGGAATGTCGAAGTTGGCGTAGACCTCTTGCACGTCGTCGCTGTCTTCGAGGGCGTCGACGATCTTCATGGTCTTGCGAGCATCGTTCTCCTCGAGCTTGACCGTGTTCTTGGGGATCATCGTGAGCTCGGCCTGGTCGAACTCGATGCCGGCCGCCGCCAGGGCGTCGCGCACGGCGGCGAAATCGGCCGGCTGCGTGAGGACCTGGAACTCCTCGCCGTCCTGCAGGACGTCGTCGGCGCCGGCGTCGATGGCGGCGGCCATGACGTCGTCCTCGCTGTACTTCTCACCGTCGATGACGATGGAGCCGCGGCGCTCGAAGACCCAGGCCACCGCGCCCGGCTGCGCCAGCTGCCCGCCGTGCTTGCTGAAGGTGTTACGGATGTCGGCGGCAGAACGGTTCTTGTTGTCGGTGAGGACCTCGACGATGATCGCCACGCCGGCGGGGCCGTAGCCCTCGTAAAGGATGCTCTCGTAGGCCACGCCGTCGGCGCCGCCTCCGCCCCGCTGGATGGCGCGCTCGATGTTGTCTTTGGGCATCGAGTAGCTCTTCGCCTTCTCGACGGCATTGGCCAGCGCGATGTTCATGTTGACGTCGGTGCCGCCTTCACGGGCGGCCACCGTGATGGCACGGGAAAGCTTCGAGAACAGCTTGCCGCGCTTGGCGTCTTCCTTGCCCTTCTTGTGTTTGATGGTGGCCCACTTGGAGTGCCCGGACACGAGGACACCACCTCCTCTCTCAGCGGTTGGCGGGCGCCGCGACGGCGCGGCCCGGCTCGCCGGCGGCGCGCGGCTGCGCCGCGCCCTCGCGGCGGCGGATCATGGTGATGAACAGCTCGTGCATGCGCGTGTCGTCGGTGAGCTCCGGATGGAACGCCGTGACGAGCACCCCGCGCTCGCGCGCGGCGACGATGCGGCCCTCGCAGGTGGCGAGCACCTCGACCCCGGGTCCGGCGTTCTCGACCCACGGCGCGCGGATGAACACGGCGCGGAACGTGGCAGGGCCGATGCCTGCGACCGTCAGATCGGCCTCGAAGCTGCGGACCTGACGCCCGAAGGCATTGCGCCGCGCCACGATATCCATGAGGCCGAGCGTAGGCGGTGAACCCTCGACGGTGTCACGAGCGACGGTGATGAGGCCGGCGCAGGTGCCGTACAGGAGGCCGCCGGCGCGTGAGAACGCCGTGATGGGCTCTGCCAGATCGTAAGCGTCCATGAGCTTACTGATGGTGGTGCTTTCGCCGCCCGGGATCACCAAGCCGTCCAGGCCCACGAGCTGGTCGGCGCGCCGCACCTCGCACGTGAGCGCGCCGAGCTGCTCGAGCACGAGCCGATGCTCGCGGAAGTCACCCTGCAGGGCAAGGACGCCGACCGTGAGACCCGCGCCGGGACCGAGAGTGTCCCGGTTGGGCTCGGGCGACAGGATCCGGTCGAGCCGGCGCGTGCCGTTGCTGGCGCTCACATCGCCCTCGGCCTCACCAGCCGCGATGCTGGATCTTGGCTTCTTCGGGCATGCGCGCCGCGTCGATGCCGGGCATCGCCTCGCCAAGGCCGACGGAGACCTCGGCGATGATCTTGGCGTCGCGGTAGTTGGTCGTCGCCTTGACGATGGCGTTGGCGCGCTTCTGTGGATCCTCGCTCTTGAAGATGCCGGAGCCGACGAAGACGCCCTCCGCCCCGAGTTGCATCATGAGCGCCGCGTCGGCGGGCGTGGCGATGCCGCCGGCCGAGAAGTTGACCACCGGGAGCTTGCGGTTCTCGGCCACCCAGCGCACCAGCTCGTAGGGCGCGGGGAGCTGCTTGGCGGCCACGTAGAGCTCGTCCGGGTCGAGCGTGGTGAGGCGGCGGATCTCGCCCATGATGGTACGCATGTGACGCACCGCCTCGACGATGTCGCCGGTGCCGGCCTCGCCCTTGGTGCGGATCATGCAGGCGCCCTCGCTGATGCGGCGCAGGGCCTCGCCGAGGTTCACGGCGCCGCAGACGAAGGGCACCGTGAACTTCCACTTGTTGATGTGGTTGGCCTCGTCGGCGGGCGTGAGCACCTCGCTCTCGTCGATGTAGTCGACCTCAAGGGCTTCGAGGATCTGGGCCTCGACGAAGTGGCCGATGCGCGCCTTGGCCATGACGGGGATCGAGACGCACGCCTGGATCTCCGTGATCTTCGTGGGGTCGGCCATGCGGACGACGCCGCCCTCGGCGCGGATGTCCGAGGGCACGCGCTCGAGGGCCATCACGGCGCACGCCCCGGCGTCTTCGGCGATCTTGGCCTGCTCGGCGTTGGTGACGTCCATGATGACGCCGCCCTTGAGCATGTCGGCGAGGCCGCTCTTCACGCGCATGGTGCCGATATCAAACACGGGAACCTCCGTTGGTTTGTCACGCCGATCCTGGCGCCGCCGACGCACCTCAGCTCTTGTGCGCCTCTTCCTTGTCGACCTTGGCCTGCTCGATGATCTTCTGCGACAGGTGCGCCGGCACTTCTTCGTAGCGCAGGATCTCCATTGTGTAGTCGCCGCGCCCGCCGGTCATCGACGTGAGGTCGGGCGCGTAGCTCAGCATCTCGGCCAGCGGCACTTCGGCGGCGACCACGTCGGCATGCCCGCGCGGCGTCATGCCGAGCACCCTGCCGCGCCGTGAGTTGAGGTCGCCGATGATGTCGCCGACGCTCTCTTCGGGCACGGTGACTGCGACGGTCATGATGGGTTCGAGCAGCGTGGGCTGCGCCTTCTCGGCGGCCGCCTTGAAGCCGATGGAGCCGGCGATCTTGAACGCCATCTCGGAAGAGTCGACGGGGTGGTGCGAGCCGTCGTAGAGGATGACGCGCACGTCGACCACCGGGTAACCGGCCAAGAAGCCTTCGTGCGTGGCCTCCAGGACGCCCTTCTCGACAGCAGGGATGAAGTTGCGAGGGATCACGCCGCCGACGATCTTGTCGACGAACTCGAAGCCCTCGCCGCGCGGCAGGGGCTGCACCTCGATCCAGGTGTCGCCGAACTGGCCGCGGCCGCCGGTCTGCTTCTTATGGCGCCCCTGCGACTTGGCGCTGGTCTTGACCGTCTCGCGATACGGCACCCGCGGCGGGTGCAGGTAGACCTCGACGCCGAAGCGGCGCTTGAGGCGCTCGCAGATGACCTCCACGTGCAGCTGGCTCATGCCGGAGACGATGGTCTCGCCGGTCTGCGGGTCGCGGTGCTCTTCCATCATCGAGTCTTCTTCGGTGAGGCGGCGCAGCGCCTGGATGACCTTGTCCTCGTCGCCCTTGTTCTTGGCCTCGATGGCAAAGCTCATGAGCGGGGAGGGGAAATCGATGGCCGGGAAGGTGACGCGTGCACCCTCGGCGGCCAGCGTGTCGCCGGTGACGACGTCCTTGAGCTTGGCCACCGCACCGATGTCGCCGGCGCAGAGGCCGTCGACCGGCTTGGTCTCTTTGCCCTGGTTCTTGAGCAGCTGGCCGATGCGCTCCTTGTGACCGTCGCGCCCGACGACGACGTTGGCGTCGCTCTTGATGGCGCCCTCGAAGACGCGAAAGACGTTGATGCGGCCGCTGAACTGGTCGGCCATGGTCTTGAACACGAAAGCGACCGCCGGCTTGGCGACGTCGCAGGCGAGCTCGACCTCGGCGTCGTCCGCGCCGAGCGCCCGCGGCGCCGCGACTGCGTCGGGGGCCGGAGCCAGGGCGAGCAGGTCGAGCAGCCGGTCGACTCCGATAAGGTGTGTTGCGGAGCCGGCGGCGACGGGGAACAGCTTGGCCTCGGCGACCGCCTTGGCGAAGGCCGCCTCGAGTTCGGCCGTGGTGATCTCCTGCTCGGCGAAGAACTTCTCGAGGAGCTCGTCATCGGTCTCGGCGACCGCTTCGACGAGCTTGCCGCGCGCCTCTTCGGCGGCCGCCACGAGCTCGGCCGGGATGTCGCCCTCCGTGACCTTTTCGCCTTCGTAGACGTGCGCCTTCATGCTGAGCAGATCGACCACGCCATGGAACTCGTGCTCGCTGCCGACAGGGATCTCGACGGCGACGACCTGCGGGCCAAAGGCCTCGCGCAGGGCGCCGACCGCCACCGTGAAGTCGGCGCGCTCGCGGTCGAGCATGTTGCAGAAGAGGATGCGGGCGAGCCCGCGCTCGTCGGCGCGCGCCCAGAGACGCTCGGTCTGGACCTCGACGCCGAGGACGCTGTTAACGACCATGAGGGCCGTCTCGACGACGCGCAGTGAGGCGATGGTGTCGGCCAGGAAGCTTGAGTCGCCGGGCGTGTCGAGGAGGTTGAAGCTGAGCCCCCGGCGCTCGATGTGCGCGAGGCCGGCCGACAGGCTGAGCTGCCGCCGCTTCTCGTCGTCGTCGTAGTCGGAGACGGTCGTGCCCTCGACCACGTGCCCCAGGCGGTTGACCACCCCGGCCTTGTACAGCAGGCTCTCGAGCAGCGAAGTCTTGCCGGTGCCGCGATGGCCGACGAGGGCGATGTTCCTGATCTTGCCTGGGTCGTTCATCCGGGCTCTCCTCGTGTGTCGTCTCGCCGGCCTCTCGCGCGCGTGCACGCGAGGGGCAGGTCGCGTCCTGTCGGAAGGGTGAAGTCTAGCACAGGGCCCGGGTCTTCACGCGCCGCGCGAGCCCGCGGGAGGACCTGCTGCGGAAGGCGTGAAAGCGAGGCCGGGGCTGGGGCGCTCGAGATGCCGCGCGGCCACGGCGCCGCCGGCCAGCTTGAGTGCCTTGAAGCCGTACTTCTCGCGCACGCGGTCGACGGCCTCGCCGAGCGCCGCCTCGCGCCAGCCCTCGTCGAGCGTGAGCTGGAAGGCGTTGTGCGTGAAGCTGCTGACGCTCACGCCCACGAGACGCACCCAGCGGGCGCCGATGCCGAGCTCGTCGAGCAGCGCCACGGCCGTCTCGTAGAGAGGCCGCGTGGCGCTGACGGGGCGAGCCAGCGTACGGCGCCGCCCCACGGTGTGAAAGGTGTTGAAGCGCACCTTGAGCGCGACGGTGCGCGCCGCCAGACCCTTGCGGCGCAGTTCGGCGACGGCGTTGTCGGTGAGCGCGAGCAGGGTGGCGTGCAGCAGCTCGACGTCGTTGGTGTCGTCGGCGAACGTGACCTCGCGGCCGACCGACTTGGGCAGCGGCTGCTCGCTGCGCACCGGCGACAAGCTGCGCCCCAGGGCGAGCTGGCGCAGGCCGTGGGCGCCGCGGCCAAAGGCCGCGGCGAGCAGCGGAAAGGGGACGTCCTGCAGCATGCCGACCGTGGTGAGGCCGAGGGCGGCGAGCCGCTCCTGCGTGACCGGCCCGATGCCGCAGACCTCGCCGACCGACAGCCCGCGCAGGCGGCCGTGGACGTCGGCGTCGGTGAGCTCGCCGATACCGGCCGGCTTGTTGAGGCCGGCGGCCAGCTTGGCCAGCAGCTTGGTGGACCCGATGCCGATGGAGCAGGTGATGCCGTGGGCGTCGTACACCTGCTCCTGGACGCGCAAGGCGATGGCCCGCGGCGGCCCGAACAGCCGCCGGCTGCCGGTGACGTCCAGATAGGCCTCGTCGATGGAGGCGACCTCGACGAGATCGGTGTAGTGCCCAAGCAGCTCGACGAGGTCGCGGTGCACGGCCACGTAGGCCTTCATGTCGACCGGAAGGAACACCCCCCGCAGGCAGAGACGCTCGGCCTGGAAGATGGGCATGGCGCTGTGGACGCCGAAGGCGCGCGCCTCGTACGAACAGGCGGAGACGACGCCGCGGCCGCCACGCTCGCCGCCGACGATCACCGGCAGGCCGCGCAGCTCGGGGCGACGCGCCTGCTCGACCGAGGCGAAGAAGGCGTCCATGTCGAGGTGCAGGATTGCCCGGTGTGATACGAACATACGTTCGTATCTTACCCCCGCGCAGCACGGCTGGTCAATCGCACCGGGAAAGCAGAGCGGCGCAGACGCTACTGGCTGCGGCGCCCCACATCGACCGTGTACATCCACGACCCGGATGCACCCTGGAACGTGCCGGAGATGCAGCCGACGCCCACGTCGCGCCAGCGCCGGCCAAGGATGATCGAGCGATGATAAGCAGACCTCATCCAGGAGCTGAAGACGGCCTGCGGCGTGCCGGCGGAACTCACGCCCCAGCCGATGATCTCGGAGACGGCCCAGGAACGACAGCCGCTCGTCGCATAGCCGGCGCGGCGCGCGCGGGCGGCGCAACTCGCGCCGCCCGGCGACGAGTGGGAGAAGTATTCACGGTCCATCATGTCGCGAGAGTGGGCCAAGGCGGCGCGACTCAGGGCCGCGCGTACGTGCAGAGGCGCCAGCCCACGTTGCGTGCGGGCGTGGTTGATGAGCTGAAGCATGACGGCCTCGTTGGCTGTGCGCTGAGATGCGCACACGGGCCCCGCGACCACGGCCGCGACCGCGAGGACGAGGATCAGCGCGGCGCACAGCGCGGCGATCGGCTTCGGCATGTGAGTCCTCCCCAGTGCTCGTTGAGACCTTCCCGGCAGGTTCGCCATCCGCCTCGTCAACCCTGCACGACGAGGTTTAGGCGGGGGACGTCGCCCCACAGCGCCTCGAGGCGATAGAAATCGCGCGAGGCCGGCGTGAAGACGTGCACGACCACATCGATGAAATCGAGCAGGATCCACTCGGCTTCGCGCGCGCCCTCCACGCGCGCCGCACGCCGTCGCGAGCGAAGCTTGCCCTCGATCTCCTCGGCGATGGCTTTGGTCTGGCGGGGGTTGGCGCCGGTGGCGATCACGAAGAAGTCGGTCCAGCTGACGGCGTCGCCCATCGCGAGGACGACGATGTCCTCGGCCTTCTTGTCGGCGGCGTGCCTGGCGATGTCGCGCGCCAGTTCTTCGGCCGTCGTGAGCTCTGCCTCGAGTGCTACAGCTGGTCCTTTGACTTGGTGGGCTTGAGCTTGGTGTCGGCGCCGACAATCACCACGACCGTGTCTGGCGGCACGTCCGCGCCGTCGAGGACGACACCGCGGCCGAGTATAGCACGGATGTCCTCGGCCACCGGGAGGGCCTGGCTGCCGGCCAGGATCTGCGTCTGGCGGTAGTCGAAGGTGTCGGCATTGGTCGGCGCCGGGAGGTTCACGTTCAGTATGGCCAGCTGCTTCGCGACAGCTTCGCCGACGCCCACGCGCCCGCTGCCGTTGCGCACGAGGACCGTGTAGCGGCTGCGAAAACCCGGCGCCTTGCGCGTGATCTCGGCCATGATGTCGTCGGCCTTGGGGAGAAAGGCGAACTGACCTTCGGCCACGCGTGAGTCCGAGGGGATACGGGCCACCACGGCGTCGCCGTTGGTGAGCCTCTTCAGCGCGTCGGCGAGATACCACCTGTCGGCGCTGCCCGAGGCTCGCCCGGCAGCGGCGAGGGCCGCCCGGGCGCGCACATCGCCAGGGCGCAGTGCCGCGGCATCGAGCACCGCCTTCCACAGCGCCTCCTGCATGCGCACCGCGTCGTAGCCGCTCGGCCCGCTGGCGGCAAAGAGCGCGGGGACCTCCGCGGCGGACACGATGGCGCGGTCCTCGAACGTGCGTCTCGTGCCCGCCAGGTCGAGCTCCACCGGGTCGGGAAGGGTGAGCTGGAACTCCCCGGCCGCGCCGAGGCCGCCGAGGCTGGCGAGAGGCAGCTCGTACTGGGCGTCGATCCTGGCGTCCACGACGCGCTGCAGATCCTGCTTCAACGTGCCCGCCGCCAGCGCGTCGCCGGCGAACACGTATTCGCCGTGCGGCCCCTCGACCAGCAGTTCCTTAGGAATCACATACAAGGCGGTGGCGCCGTCCGCCGTGCCCTTGACGACCAGCGCAGCCGCCACAGGCCCGCTGGATCCCGGCGCCGTCAGCGAGACGAGCGCAAGGTAACCGGATCTCGCCTGCTCCACCGGTTTCTTCAGCCAGCGCGACCCAACATACCAAGCGCCGAACACGGCGCCGAAGGCCACGACGCCGGCGAGGGCATAAAGCACCCAGGCCTGCCAGCGCTCCGCTCTGGTGCGGCGGCGGCGGCGGAGACGACCGACTCTGTAGCCTTTAGCTGTCGGCATGGGTCTCGTTGTACAACGCCAGCGCGTCGGGCACCACCCCGCGCCCCCGGCCGATGAGGTCCAAGAGGCTGGCGCGGGCCGCGGCCGCCACGGCCGCGTCGAGCGAGGCGCGCGCCAAGGTGCGCACCTCGTCGAGGCCGAGGAACTCGCGGCCCGGCTCGCAGAAGTCGGCCAGATACAGGCACTTCTCGAGCACCGTCATGCCGGGACCGCCGCTGGTGTGGCGAGCGATCGCGCCGGCGATGTCCGCGTCGAGGCCGGCCGCGGCCAGCTCGGCGGCAGCCACGGGGCCGTGCAGGATCTTCTTGGGACGCCGTGCCTCGACCGGTCCCACCTCGAGGCCGTAGCGCGCGGCGGCCGCCAGCGTCTCCGCGTCGGTGAGCTCCCGGCAGTAGTCGTGCAGCACGCCAGCGATCGCGGCCGCTTCGGGCGCGGCGCCGAAGCGCCGCGCCAGCTCGGCGGCCGCGGCCGCGACGCGGTGCGAGTGCTCACACCGCTTCTCTGAGAGGCGACTGGCGATGAGCCTCTCTGCCTGTGCGCGGTCGATCACGAGCAGCGATACAGGCGACGCTCGACGATGAACTCCTCGACGGCGTTCGGCACGAGATAGCGGATGGGCAGGCCCTCGGACACGCGTGCCCTGATCTGGCTCGACGAGACATCGACCAGGGGGGCGTCGAGGATGGTGACCCGCTCTGCGCCCCAGCGCGCCGCGGCGGCGGCGACCTCGCGATCGTCGCCGGGCCGCGGCGCCACGGCGAGGGTGCACGATCCCAAGATCGCGTCCGGATCGTGCCACGTATCGAACTGCAGGAGCGAGTCGGAGCCCATGATGAACACGAGCTCGCGCCCCGGAAAGCGCTCGGCCACGGCGGTCAACGTGGCGCTCGTGTACACGAGGCCGCGCTCGATCTCCAGTCCGGACTCGACGAAGCGGATGTCGTCGGCGACCGCCAAGGCGGTCATCTCGAGACGGACGCCCGCCGCCGTCCGTTGCACGAGATCCTTGTGCGGCGGCGCGGCGGCCGGCACGAAGAGCACGCGCTCGAGACCGAGCCGCGCGTGCGCCTCGGAGGCGATGACGAGATGGCCGAGGTGCGGCGGGTCGAAACTGCCGCCGATGACGCCGAGGCGCGGGCGTGCCTCGTGCACGGCGCTAGGCGCGCACCTGACCGTCGCCCCACAGCTCGTACTTGACGCAGGTGAGCTCCTGGAGGGCGATAGGGCCGCGCGCATGCAGCTTCTGCGTCGAGATCCCCATCTCGGCGCCCAGCCCGAACTGGCCACCGTCGGTGAAGCGCGTCGACGCGTTCACGTACACGCAGGCGGCGTCGACCTCGGCCGTGAACCGTCGCGCGGCGCCGAGGTCTTCGGTGATGATCGCCTCGGAGTGGCGCGTGCCGTACGTAGCGATGTGTTCGAGGGCTTCGTCCAGGGAGTCGACGACACGCACGGCGAGCTTGAGCGCCAGGAACTCCGTCTCGTAGTGGGTCTTGTTGGCGCGCTTCAAGGTCGGATCGCCCAGCACGTCGGCGGCAGCCTTGTCGACCACCAGTTCGACGCCGCGCCGCTTCAGCTCTTCTACGGCGCGCGGCAGGAACTCGGTGGCCACGTCGCGGTGGACCAGCAGCGTCTCGGCGGAGTTGCACACGCCAGGGCGCTGGCACTTGGCGTTGACGATGATGGGCACGGCCTTGCACAGGTCGGCCGCGGCGTCGACGTAGACGTGACAATTGCCGCCGGCGGCGTAGATCACAGGGACCTTGCTGCGCTCCATCAGGTACGCCTTGAGGTCCTCGCCTCCGCGCGGGATCACGAGGTCGACGTAGCGGCGCTGCTCGAGCAGTTCGTCGAGCTCCCGGCGGTCTGGCGTGAGGTATGAGACCGCCTCCCGCGGCAGGCCGGCTTCGATGACAGCGCCCTGCACGACCTCGGAGAGGATGCGGCTCGAGTGCATCGCGGCGCTGCCGCCGCGCAGGATGACGGCGTTGCCGGTCTTGAGACACAGACACGCCGCGTCGACGGTGACGTTGGGGCGCGCCTCGTAGATCACGGCGACGACCCCGAGAGGTACGCGCACCTTGCGCAGTTCGACGCCGTTCTCGAGACGCCAGCCGTCGACCAGCTGTCCGACCGGGTCGGGCAGCGCCGCCAGGGCACGCACGCTCGCCGCCACGTCGCGCAGGCGGTCCTCGTCGAGGAGCAGGCGATCGACGAGCGTGTCGGAGAGCCGGCTCTCGCGCGCCAGGCGCACGTCTTCGGCGTTCTCGGCGAGGATCTCGGCGGCGCGGCGCGCGAGGGCGTCGACGACGTTGCCCAGCGCCTCGTCCTTGCGGGCGCGGGGCAGGCCGGCCAGGACTCGCGACGCGCGTTGGGCCGCCGCACAGGTCTGTTGCACGCTCACTCGGCCTCCTCGCCGACCAGCACCAGGCAGTCCCGGTGCACTACTTCGTCCTCGAGCTGCGGGTTGAGCGCGCGCAGCTCACCGCTGCGCAGACCGCGCACGCGCCGCAGGTCGCGGGCGCTCATGGTGGCGAGCCCTCGCGCGATCTCGACGCCGTCGGGGCCGACGATGGCGACCGCATCCCCGGCGGCGAAGCCGCCGCGAACGGCGCGCACGCCGACCGGCAGCAGGCTGCCACCCCCCGACGCCAAGGCCCGCACGGCCCCGGCGTCGACCTCAAGGGTACCACGCACCGGTTTGGCATAGCGCAGCCAGAGCTTGAAGGCCGACACGCCCGCCGGCCGGGGAGACACGACGGTGCCCACCGGTTCTCCGCCGGCGGCAGCGACAAGGACGCCCGGCCGGGCGCCGTTGGCGATCACCGTGCGCACGTCGGCGGCGGCGGCCATGACGGCGGCCGCCACCTTGCCGCGCATCCCGCCGGCGCCGCGCCGGGACGACGCGCCGACGTCGAGCGCGACGAGGTCGCGTGGGTGTTCGACGCGTTCGACCAGGCGAGCCTCGGGGTCGCGCCGCGGGTCGCTGGTATAGAGCCCGTCCTGATCCGTGAGGAGCACGAGCATCGAGGCGCGCAGCATGATGGCCACCTGGGCGGCGAGAACGTCGTTGTCGCCGAAGCGGATCTCGTCGGTGGCGGTGGTGTCGTTCTCGTTGATCACCGGCACTACGCCCCAGCCGAGCAGTCGGCGGAGTGTGTTACGCGCATTGACATAGCTCGTGCGCCGCGCGAAGTCGTCGCTCGTGAGCAGTACCTGGGCGGCGATCAGCTCGTGGTCGCCGAACAGTCTCTCGTAGTGGGCGAACAGCCGGCCCTGGCCCACCGCGGACGCGGCCTGCAGGGCCGGCACCAGGCGCGGCCGCTCGGCGACGCCCAGCACGTGCTGGCCGCAGGCGATGGCGCCGCTGGACACGAGAACGACGCGGCGCCCGCTGTGCACGAGCTCGGCCACGTCGCTGGCCAGCCTGGCGAGGAGCCGGCGACGCAGGCGCAGATGATCGTCGGCCACGGTGCTCGAGCCGACTTTGACGACGATGGTCTTCACATGGGGGATTCTAGCAAAGCGCGGAAACGGCGGAGCCGCAGGCAGGGCCGCGCTCAGGAGAACTCGAACTCCTGTGCGCCCACGACAACGGTGTCGCCCGGCATCGCGCCTGCCGTGCGCAGGGCCTCATCAAGCCCGGCGCGCTCGATGACCTGCTGCAGATACGCGACGGCGTCCTCGTTGTCGAGGTCCGCCTTCGCGAACAGGCGCTCGATCTGGACGCCGCGCACCACGAAGTTCTCGCCGTCGCGCGCCACGGTGAAGGACTCGAGGCGCCCGTCCGCAGGACGCAGAACGGCCACCGCGGCAGCAGCCGCGTCTGCGGCGTCCGCCGCGGCCTGCGCCTCGCGGGCGCCCGCCATGACGTCGGCGAGCGCCGTGACCAGCTCCTGCAGCCCGTCGCCGCTTTGGGCGGAGACCGAGAGCGACGCCGCCGGCCAAGCGAGGCCGGCGAGAAACGCGCCGGCCCCTTCCCTGCCGGCAGCGTCCAGCAGATCGGCCTTGTTCACGACCACGACGGCGGGCCGTTCGAGGAGCTCCGCACGGAAGGCGCCGAGCTCGCCGCGCACCGTGGCCAGCGCGCCGGGCCAGGCCGCGGGTCCGTCTCCTCCGTCAAGCACGTACATCAGCAGCGCCGTGCGCTCGATGTGCGCCAGGAAGCGGTGCCCGAGCCCGGCACCGTCGCTCGCCCCCTCGATCAGCCCGGGGATGTCGGCGATGACGGCCGTGCCTTCGCCTAGATACAGGACGCCGAGGTTGGGCTCGGTGGTGGTGAACGGGTAAGCCGCGATCTTGGGGTGCGCTCGCGTGAGCGCCGCGAGCAGCGACGACTTGCCGGCGTTGGGGAGGCCGACCAGGCCGATATCGGCGAGGAGCTTGAGCGAGAGCGTCAGCCAGAGCTCTTCCCCGTCCAGCCCTCTCTCGGCGAACCTAGGAGCCTGGCGTGTGGAGCTCTTGAAGCAGACGTTGCCGCGGCCGCCCTCGCCGCCGCACGCGACCAGCAGGCGCTGACCCTCGCTCACGAGGTCACCCAGCACGACGCCGTCGACCTCGAGCACCTCGGTGCCCACCGGCACCCTGATCTCCAGCACGGCGCCATCGGCGCCGCGTTTGTTGGCGCCGCGGCCGTGGCCGCCGTCGGCGGCGCGGAAGTGGTGCTTGTGGCGAAAGTGGCTGAGGTCGTGCAACTGGCGCGTGGCCACGAGCACCACGTCGCCGCCGGGGGCGCCGTCGCCGCCGTCGGGCCCGCCCCTAGGCACGTACTTCTCGCGGCGGAAGCTCATCGAGCCGTTGCCGCCGCGGCCTGCGCGCACGCAAATGCTGGCCCTATCGAGCATGAGGGAGCCGCCGGCCTGGGCCGGCCGCGATCAGGCCTCGGGGACGACCGAGATGAAGCGCCCAGCGCCCTTCTCGGTGAAGACGAGACGTCCGCTCACCTTGGCGAAGATGGTGTGGTCGACGCCGATGCCGGCGTTCTCGCCGGGGCGGAACTTCGTCCCGCGCTGGCGCACGATGATCGACCCTGCCGGGACCACCTGGCCGGCGAACGCCTTGACGCCGAGGCGCTTCGCCTCGGAGTCGCGGCCGTTGCGGCTGGTGCCGGCGCCCTTCTTATGCGCCACCCTGCTTCTCCTTCGTATCCTTGAGGGTGATCGACTCGATCGTCAGCTTGCTCAGCCGGCTGCGATGACCCTTCGTCTTCTTGAACGTGCTCTTGGGTTTGTACGTGAACACCTTGATCTTCTCGCCGAGCAGGTGCTCGCTGACCTTGGCCTTGACCTTGGCGTGCTTGGCGGCGTCGCCGTCGAACGTACCGCTGTCCGTGCGCACGGCCAAGGTATCGTAGGTGACGCTCTTACCTTCTTCGGCGTCGACGCGATCGACGACGATCGTGTCGCCGGCGCTCACCTTGAACTGCTGCCCACCGACGCGGATGACCGCGTACGTGACATCGGACTTCGTCATTTTGACTCCCCACAAGACAACGGCAGATGATGATAGCCAACCAGGCGGGGGCCGTCAATCTGGCCACGGCGGGGCCCTGCGGGCCCGCAGACGCTCGCTAGGGCTGCGCCGAGCAGTCGGCCCCCTCCTGAGCCGCTCATATCAGCGCGTCAATTCGGCCCCTGCTTCAGGACGCTAGCGTAGGCGCCCGTCCGCGCGGTGTCCGAGATGCGCACCTTGTGGCGCTGGCCGAGGAACTGGCGGCCGCCCTCGACGATGACCATGTAGCCGTCGATGTAGCCCACCGCGTCGCGCGGGCTGTAGGTGAGGCTGAACTCCAGTTCCAGCTCGACCTCCTGCCCCTCCTTCACAGGGATGCGCTGCTCCTGGATAAGCGTCACGGTCCCTTCGGAGAGTACGCGGAACGTCTCGACGGGCAGGCCGGCGCCGCCTTCGAAGAACACGCGCCGGCCGACCTGCTTCTCGAGCTTCTTCAGCCGGTCGCCGCTCAGCCGCTCCGCGACACCCCCGCTTACCTCGATGAGCCAGGCCTGGGCCTGCGAGCGCCGCGCCAGGGTCCGCACGCGGCGCTCCACGTTGAGCGCCATGGTCTCGTCGCTCATCACGCGCGCCTTGCCGAGGCACGCGGGGCACGTGCGCGTGAGGATGCCGCGCGCCCCGTCCGTGGTGTTCTGGCGCGTCATCTCCACGAGCCCCAGTGGCGAGAGCTCGACCACGTACGTCTTGGTGCGGTCGGTCTCGAGCTCGGCCTCGAGGGTGGCGAGCACCATCTCGCGGTTCTTGGCGTGCGCCATATCGATGAAGTCGATGATGATGATGCCGCCGATGTCGCGCAGACGCAGTTGGCAGACCACTTCGCGCGCCGCCTCGAGGTTGGTCTTGGTGATCGTGTCCTCGAGGCCCTTGCCGCGCGTGAAGCGGCCGGTGTTCACGTCGATGACGGTGAGCGCCTCGGCGTGGTCGATGACGAGGTTGCCGCCGCTCGGCAGTGGGACGCGGCGCTCGAGGGCCTTGGCGATCTGGTCTTCGATGCCGTAGGCCTCGAAGAGCGGTTCGTCGCCCATGTGCTGGTGCACCTTGGGCAGAAGCTCCGGCGCCTCCTTGTCGAGAAAGGCGACGATGCCCTTGTGCCGCTTGGGATCGTCGACGACGAGGCTCTCGCAGGTGTCGTTGAAGAGGTCGCGGGCGACCTCGATGGAGATGTCGACCTCTTTGTGCACGAGTCCCGGCGCCTTGACCGTCTCCGCCTTCTTCTTGAGTCGCGACCAGAGCCGCGAGAGGTATTGCAGGTCGCGCTTGAGGTCCTCCAGGCCGTGGCCCTCGGCGATGGTCCGCACGATGAGACCGGCGTTCTTGGGCTTGAGCTCGCGCGAGACGTCGCGCAGCCGCTCGCGCTCGGCCTGGCCGAGCCGCCGCGAGACGCCGGCGCCGCTCCCTCCGGGGACGTAGACCAGGTAGCGGCCGGCCAGCGAGATCTTGGTGCTGAGACGGGCGCCCTTGCTGCCCATGGGGTCTTTGGTGACCTGGACGAGCACCTGCTGGCCGTTCTTGAGCGCGTCGCCGATGCGCCGTGCCCGCTTCTCGCCCTCCGGCGCCGTCACTTCGTCGACGTACAGGAAGCCGTTCTTCTCGAGGCCGAAATCGACGAACGCGGCGTCGATGCCGCCGAGCACGCTCTCGACCTTGCCCTGGTAGATGTCGCCGAGATACGACTTCTTGTCGGGACGCTCGATGTAGATCTCGGCGAGGCGGCCGTCTTCGACCAGAGCGACGCGCAGCTCCTGGCCGTCGTCGGTCACAAGGATGAGCTTGCGTTTGGGCTGGTCGGCGACCACGCCCAGGCGCCTCGGCGGCGGCGCCGTCATCGGGGTCGCGAGGCCGCTGCCCTCGTCCTGGCGCACGATGGCCGTGGGCCGGCGACGGACGCGCCCGCGAGACTTGGTCTCGCGGGTCGCCGGAGCCGCCGGCTCGACGATCGCTTCAGCCTTTTCGGCCGCGGCCGCCGGTCTGCGCTTCTCTGCATCGAGCACGGGTGCCGCTTCGTCCTCACCGGCGCGCTTTTCGCGGGCGCGGCGCCCGCCGCGCGCGCCACGACGGCGACGTGTAGACGCCGCCGCCTCGTCGCCATTCTGGCCGGCCTCGGCGGCCGCCGGCGCCACGCCCTCGTCAGCCGGCGCTTCTTCCGGCGTCGCCGCGGCCTCAGGCGTGGCCGCCTCGGGCGCGGCGGCCACGGCCGAGACGGTAGGCTTGCGGCGGCGGCCACGCCTTTCCGGCTGCGGCTCGCCCTCGGGCGTTTGCCGGGATGGGAGCTCCGCCGGCACCGGTGTCTCGGGAAGCGCCGGCGCCACCTCGGTCACGGCCTCTTCGGCCTCGCGCACGACCTCGTCGTGGACGGCTTCGGCCGCCTTGCGGCGGCGGCGCCCGCCTCGCGAACCACGGTGGCGCCGCTTCGGCGTCGTCGTCTCTTCAGGTGTCCCCGCGCCCGCCTCCGTGCCACCGGGCGATGCGGCCTCGGGAGCCGGCGCGGGCTTCGCGGGCGCGGGCTTCGCGGGCGCGGCCTTCGCGGGGGCGGGCGCATGGCGCTGCGTCGAGGGCGCGTTCGCGGCGGGCGCGGACCCCGCGACCGATCCCGCCAAAGCCGCTGACGGCGGCTCGGTGGCCGGCGGCCGTGCCCCCGATCTCGTCCTTTCGCGTGGCGGGGAGCCGGCAGAAGGTGAGGCGATCGGGATCAGCGGCGTGGTCGGCAGTCCTTCCAGAGGCGCCGCAACGACCGCGGGCCGGGGCGGAGCAGGCTCACGCTTCTCGGGCTCGGTCCCGGCGACCGCGGCCGCCTGCGGCTCGACCGGCTTGCGTCGGCGACGGCCACCGCGATTGCCTCGTCTGCGGCGGCTGGCGCCGGCCTCACCGGCACCGGCCTGTTCGTTGCCCGCCGATCCTCTGGGGGACGTCCGTCCGCCGGTCTTCGGCTCGGGGGGCGTCGCGGGCGGCCGGTCGCCGGCCGGCGCCTGGTTCTCTGCGCTCACGTTGACACACTCCTTTCGGCCCCGGGGCTTGGCCCCGGCGGCAAATCTCTCCAGGTGACGCGCATGCGCTCGAGGCCGCGCATCACCGGTTCGACCTCCGCCCAGGTGGCGATGAGGTCGATGAACTCCTGCGGTCGCGCCGCGCCGTCGTCGCGGTGTCGGATGGCGAACGAGAGCCTCGTTCCCCCCGGCACCGGCTCGGCGGCGGCGTGGACGACGTACTCCTTGAGGTCGAGCGTGCGCCTGCCCTTGGGGGACACGCGCTCGCGAACGACCGATACTTCCGTGGCGTAGCGTTCGACGGCGGCCTGCACTGCGCCTGCGTCGCCTTCGAGCAGGCACGCGTACCGGGCTTCAAGCGCCTGCGGTCGAGGGTGCTGGTCGCCGACGACGATGATGGCGAGGGGCCGCAGGCCGGGCGGCGCGGCGGCGCGCAGCTCGCGCAGCGCCGCCGCCGGGCCCGGCAGGCCGTCCGGGACTTCGACGACGGCCAGTTCCTCACACCCCGCGGCGCCCACCGGCAGTGGCAGGGGCAGCGAAAGCCGCGGCTTGGGTCTCATGCCGTGAGACAGGGCGATGGGCACGCCGGCGCGCGCGAAGGTACGCTGCACCGCGCGCGCCGTGTCGAGATGTGACAGGTAGCTGGCGGGACCGCCGCGCGAGAAGGTGAGCAGCCACCAGGTCACGGCAGCACGTCCATCTCGACGCCGCCGCCGCAGACCCCGCACGACGTGCAGCGCCCGCCACGGCAGTCGTCAGTGCGCTCGCCGCGCATGCCGCGCGCGCGCTCTTCGCTGAGGAAAGATCGCGTCACGCCCGCGGTCACGGCGGACTCCCACGGCAAGGTCTCGTCGCCGAGCAGGTCGGCCGTGCCGAGCGTGATCCCGGTGGCCACGGCCGCCTCCTCCCAGAGCGGGAAACGGAAGTGCTCGCTCCAGCCGTCGAAGCGGGCGCCGCGTCGCCAGGCCTCCTCGACGAGCCGGTCACTGCCCGGCCCGCCGCGCGCCAGCGTGGCCTCGACAAGCGAGGCCGCGACGTCGTGGAAGCTGACGCGCACGTTGCGAGGCATCGCCTCGCGCAGCAGCTGCTGCCGCTGACGCAGTACCGCCGCGCCCGCGAAAGGCTCGAGCTGGAACGGTGTGTGCGCCTTGGGCACGTAGGAGGACACCGCGACGGAGACACGGGCACGGCCGCGCGCGACCTCCTTCGCGAGACGCGCGGCCGTGGCGGCCATGCGCGCGATGCCGGCGACATCGCCGTCGGTCTCGCCGGGCAGGCCGATCATGAAGTAGAGCTTGAGGCCGGTGAAGCCGCCGCCGAAGGTGGCTCTCACGGCCTCCTCGAACTGCGCCTCGTCGACGCCCTTGTTGATAGCGTCGCGCAGCTCCTGAGTGCCCGCCTCGGGGGCAAGCGTGATCGACCCCCGCTGGTCGGCGGCGAAGCGCCCAAGGCTTTCCGCGGCGGAATCGATGCGCAGTGACGGCAGGGAGACGCGCACCCCCGGCCGCAGGACGCGGATGCGCGCAAGCGCTTCCTCTATCCCCGAGTAGTCGCAGGAGCTGAGAGAGAGCAACGAGACCTCGTCACAGCCGGTCTCGCCCAGAAGCTTCTCGGCCGCCTCAACGACGAGGTCGACGGGGCGCTCGCGCACCGGCCGGTACCACATGCCGGCCTGGCAGAACCGGCAGCCCGCGGTGCAGCCGCGCATCACCTCGACGATGGCCCGGTCGTGCACCGCCTCGAGGACCGGGACGACCGGCCGCAGGACGGGCGGGGTGCTGGAGAACGCCGTGAAGACCTGGCGCTGCGCCGGGCGCTCGCTCACCCCCGGCAGCCACATGCCGGGGACGGCGGCGAGCGCCCGGAGGCGCGAGGCGCGCGACGGCGCGGCCAGCGCCTCCACGATCGCGTCCAGCCGGTGCTCGACCTCGCCGATGAAGAACGCCTCGAAGAACGGTGCCAGGGGCCAGGGGTCGGCTACGGCCGGCCCGCCACCGAGCACGATGGGGTGCTCTTCCCCACGCTCGGCGGCGTGGAGCGGAACACCCGCCAGGTCGAGCATCTCGAGCACGTTGGTGTACGTGAGCTCGTGCGGCAGCGTGAAGCCCCAAAGGTCACAGCCGGCGACCGGCGCCATGGTCTCGAGCGTCCACAGCGGCACCTCGTGGGCACGCATCAAAGCAGCCATGTCGGGCCAGGGGCAGTAGGCGCGCTCCGCCGCCGCCGGCGTGGCGTCGTTCAGGTGGGCATAGAGGATCTGCAGACCCGGGTTGGAGATGCCGATCTCGTACACGTCCGGGTAGGAAAGTACGATGCGCGGGCGCGCAGCGGGCTTGAGGCGGAGGTTGAACTCACCGCCCGTGTAACGCCCGGGGCGCGTGACGCGCGCCAGCAGTCTCGCTACTTCATCCCGAACCCAGCCCTCGCTGCAGGAATCCAGGGAGCCTGGAGCGTGCGCGTTCAAGTTGCTGATCAATCCTTTGCATGTGCGAGACCTGGAGCGGCGCCCCAGCCTCGAAATACGCGACGGCGGCCTCGCCCAATGTTACCGTGCCGGTGAATCCGACGGCTCCCTTCAGAGCCCAGCCGAACCCCGGCACGAAGTCGAGCGCCTGGCGCGCCAGCGTGCGGAAGACGAATGCGGTGCCCACGACGGAGAGGATCTCGAGAGCACGATCGAGACCGATCTGCTCGCCGTAGGCGGCGGCGATCTTGAGGACCATACGGACCTGGTTGGCGGTCATCGCCGGCATGTCGGCGCCGGGGATGATGACCACGGCCCCGATCACAGCGTTCTGCGACGCGTTGGCCAGCACCACGCGGTCGCAGTAGGCGCGGCGTAAAGCGGGCAGCTGTACGGCCAGCGCAGCGGCGCCGTCGCCGGCGGCGCGCACGATCCGGTTCTCGAGGGTCGGCGCGCCGGCATGGTCGCCGCCGAGACCGCGCGCGACCTCGTCGTCGAAAACGCCTGCCGCGTCTGTCCAGTCGCCGTACGGAGCCTGGGCGACAGCGATGACCTGGCGCCCGGCGTCGCGCACCGCGCGAACGATGGGCGCCATGTCTGCGGCCGCGCATCCGGCCGCCACGAGGACGACGATGTCCCAGCGCCCGGCAAGCTGCGCGTCCAGAGGAAACTCGGCCGGCGGCAGGGCGTCGACCGCGGCGCTGATAGCGCCGCGTTCGTCGGCCGCGCCGGCCGAGAGGGAGCGGGCCACGCGCGTGAGCTCCGCGCCGACGCCGACCACGCACAGACGCGCGACCTCGGCATCGCCGGCGCGCGCGTCGGTGACGGCCTTGAAGATCTTCGAGATGCTCACGCTACTGGACAAAGCGCCCCCTGTTGCTCGGCGTGGCGGTGGCCCGCAGGTGGATGGCCTCCAGCAGGCCGACGAACATCAGGAACGTGATCATTGCCGTGCCGCCGTAGCTTAGGAACGGCAGCGGGATGCCCGTCACCGGCATGATACCAATCGTCATGCCGATGTTCACGAACACCTGGAACAGGAACATGACCGCGACGCCTCCGGCGAGGATGCTGCCGTACATGTCACGCGACAGCGTGGCTATGCGCAGGCAGCGCCAGATCACCACGCCGTAGAGCGCGATCAGGACCAGCGCCCCGAGAAACCCGTTGCGCTCGCTGAGGACCGCGAAGATGAAGTCGGTGTGGTGCGCGGGCAGGAAATCGAGCGCGGTCTGAGTGGCCATGTCGCCGCGCCCCGTCAGCGCCCCGGAGCCGACGGCGATCATCGACTGGATGATGTTGTAGCCGCTCCCCTGAGGGTTATGGCCGACGTTCAGGAAGACGAACAGACGGTCGATCTGATACTGGTGGACGAGATGGATGCCGGCCAGGGGCAGGACTTTGAGGGCCACGACGAAGCCCGCGACCGCGCTCCCCGCCAGCACCGCGAAGTGGGTCCACGAGGTGCCGTAGAAGTAGAGCATCGCCAGCGTGAGGGCGACCATCACGAGGGCGGAACCAAAGTCGGGCTCCAGGTAGACCAGGACGGCGGGCATGGCGACCATGGCGAGCGCGACGAGCGTGACGCGTTTCGCGCCGAGCATGTCCATGCGATCGGCCAGGTACGCGCCGATGCTCAAGGCAAGCAACAGCAAGGCAAGCGCCGAGGGCTGGAAGCTCTGAAAGCCGAGGTCGATCCAGCGCCGGGCGCCGCTCACCACCTGGCCAAAGGGCAGCACGACCGCGACGATGAAGACCGCGAACGCGTACAGCACCCACTGGAAGCGGCGGTAGACCTCATAGTCGAGCAGCGACGCGACCGCGGCGGCCACCAGCCCGACGCCCACGGCCACCAGCTGCCGGATCACGAAGTGCAGCGGCTGCCCGTCGATGTCGTGACGCGTGGCGAAGTAGATCATCGTGACGCCGTAGGCGACGAGCCCGAGCGTGACGGCGATGAGGATGTAGTCGAGATGCCTGAGATAGGCGCGCCAGTCCACGCTCAGTCGCTCCTCACAACGCCGGCGGACTTGTTGGTCTGCAGTTTGAAGAGCTGGTCGTAGATGAGCCGGGCGGCCGGGGCGGCGACTGCGCCGCCGTGGCCGCCCTTCTCGATCATGACGACCACGACGTACTTGGGGTCGTTGGCCGGCGCGTAGCTGGCGTACCAGGCGTAGTTCACGTTGTGCATCACGGTGCTGTCGTACACCTCGGCGGTGCCGGTCTTGCCGGCCACCGTGACGGGGTAGCCACCGAACACGCCGACAGACGTGCCGGAGGCGGAGTTGGCGGCGTCCACAAGGCCCTGCCGGACTGTATCCAGAGTGCTCTGCGAGATGTCGACCTTGCGCGGTTTCGCGGGCTCGAGGCTCCGCACCATCTTGCCTTGCGCGTCGACCACCTTCAGACCGAGGTGCGGCGTCACGACGGTGCCACCATTGGCGATGGCCGCGTAGCTCGTGGCGAGCTGCAGCGGCGTGGCCTCCATGTTGCCCTGGCCCACGGCCAGCAGGATGGAGTCGCCGGGCTTCCAGATCTTGTCTATCGCCGTCTTGAAGTAGGACTGCTTCCACTTCGGTGTGGGGATGCGGCCGGAGACCTCACCGGGGATGTCGATGCCGTTGGGCTTGTTCATGCCCAGGCGCATCGCCCAGTCCTCCAGCTCGGTGCCCTTGCGCTGATAGAACAGGTAGCCGACGTTGTAGAAATAGACGTCGCAGGACTGGGTGATAGCCGGCACCAGGTCGAGCGTGCCGTGGCCGTTGAGCGCCCAGCAGTGGAAGACGTGGTTGTCCAGGGTGTTCGGCGCGATGAAACCGCCGTTGCAGAAGAAGCTCGTACCCGGACTGATGACGCCTTCCTCGAGGGCCGCGACGGCGTCGATGGGTTTGAACGTGGAGCCCACCGCCTTGGACTCCATGATGGCGCGGTTGAGCAACGGGTAGTTGGCGTGCGGGTCCTGGAGCTTCTGGTTGTCCTTGACACTCAGGCCGCCGACGAAGACGCTCGGATCGAACGTCGGATTGCTCGCCATCGCCAGCACCCGTCCGTTCTGAGCGTCGAGGACGACGGCGGCGCCACCGTTGGCCGCCACGTCGCCGTTCACGTTGGCGAGGTGGATGCCGTAGCGCAGCGCCTCCTCCGCACGCGCCTGGACCTTGGCGTCCAGGGTCGTGACCAGCGTGTCGCCCGGCTCCGGCAGCCGGCCGCCGGGCACCGGAGCCCGCGCCTTGGGCTGGCCGTGGGCGTCCACCTCGACCTTGGCCACGCCGTCGCGGCCGCGCAGCCAGCGGTCGTAGCTCCACTCGAGGCCGCTCTGGCCCACCATGTCGCCCGGCGCGTAGCCCTTGAAGCGTTGCTCCTTGAGCTGATCCTTATTGATCTCCCCCAGGTTGCCGAACAACTGGGCGGCGAGGTCGCCCTGCGGGTAGTCGCGCAGGTAGTTCTTCTGGATCTCGACCCCGGGGAACGAGAGGCGATGCTCGAGTAGATACGACACGACCTTGCGGCTCGCGTCCTCCTTGACCACCACCAGGTCGAGCGAGGGGACCTTGCCGTCGGCCACGGCCTGGAAACCCACAGGCAGAGGGAGCTCGGACGGCTTGCTGATCGGCCAGCTGGGCCGCAAGTGGTCCACGATCTGGCTGCGCATCTTGCCGGGTTTCATCTTGAGGACGTGCGCCAGGCTCACGACCTCGCCGGCGAGCTGGCCACTGGGCACGTCCATCAGACGCAACCCCACGGCGAGGCCGGGGCGGTTCTGCACGATGACCTCGCCGTTGCGATCGGTGATAGTGCCGCGTGGCGCCAGGACCTTCACCGAGCGCAAACGGTTGTCGTTGGCCTGCGCCACAAACTGCTGCCCGCTGAGGATCTGCAGGAACCACAGGCGGAAGAGGATGATGCCGAACAACGCCACGGCGATGCCGAGCATGACTGCCACCCGCAAGGCCACGGAGGGCAGCTGGATGATGGGCTTGTCGCGCCGGCCGCTACGGATCGGCCGGCTCCGGCGTCCTTCGTCGTTAGCGGGCCCGAGCAGCACGCAGATCACCTCCACCACGCAGCGCGAAACGCACCGCCAGGTACAGAGGCGCCGCCAGCAGCGTGTTCAGGATGAGAGACGGGACAAGGACACGGCCGAAGAAGAAGCCGAGCGGCACCTGGCGCTCGAGCAGGAACTGGGCCGTGGCCAGAAGCACGTTGGCCAGCAAGGTGGCGGCAAAAGCGCCGACCAGCGGCGCGTAGCCGGCCGAAAGGTCGGCCGTCTCGGCGTAGCGCCCCGCGAAATAGCCGATGAGGACGAACACGAACGCGCTCAGGCCGAGAGGCTCCATGAGCGCGATAGCCACCAGCATGCCTGTGGCGAAGCCGAAGACGGCACCGATCTCGGAGCCCTTGAGCAGGCCGACGCAGACGACGATGATCAGCGCGAAGTCGGGGTTGGCGCCGAGGATGCGGATGTTCGGCGCGACCGTGGTCTGGAGCAGGGTCGCCACGAGGAGGGTCACGACCAGACGGGCGACCTCGCCGCCCGACGGCCAGCGGCGCTGCGCCTCGTCTGCAGAAGTACGGCTCAGCCTCATCGCACGACCACTTGGACCAGGTCGAGCGTGCGGAAATTGACGAAAGGACTCACGGCTATGCTCTGGTACAGCTCGACCTCCTGGCTGCCCACGCTCTCCACCACTCCTATCGGGATGCCGCGCACGAACACCGAGCCTCGGCGCCCGGATGTGACCACGTCCTGCCCCACCTTTACGCGTGCGCTCTTGTCGACGAACTGAAGCGTCACGTCGCCGGTCACGCTGCCTGCGACGATGCCCTCCGCGCCGCCCGGCATGACCATGGCGTCAACGTAGCTGCTCTGGTCGGTGATGAGCGTCACCTGGGACGCGTTTGCGTCCACCTTCGTGACGCGGCCTACAAGCCCGGCGCCGTTGACGACCGCATCGTAGACGGCGACGCCGCGCGAGCTGCCCGCGTCGATGGTCACGGTGGAGTACCAGGCCGTCGTGGAGCGCGCTACGACGCGGGCCGTGACCAGCTGGGCGCTGCCGGGGAAGATCTTGTCGGTCCGCAGCGCGACCAAGGCGCGCAGCTGCGCGTTTTCGTCCTGCGTGGTGAGCTGCGTGGCGAGGCCGGCGCGAAGCTGCTCGAGTTCCTTCTGCAGCTTCGCGTTCTGGGACTTGGCACTGAACAGGTCGCCGGTCCAGTTCCAGGCGTCGCGGAAAGGCTTCGTGGCGCGCGCCGTGCCGTTCTGCAGCGGCGCCACGACCCGCAGGATGACGCTCTGCGTGCCGTGCACGAAGCCGCTGTCGGACTCACGGAAGTACAGCGTGAGCATGGCGACACAGAGCAGCAGCAGGACCGCCACGACGATCCGCCGCCGGAGTACGCGCCGGCGATTCACGAGTCAGCGAGGGGCGGGGCTACCGGCCCCGCGGCCGGGAGTTGCGCTTGCTCTTGACAAGGACATCGAACTCCTCGAGGTACTTGCCCGAACCTACGGCCACGCACGTGAGCGGCGACTCCGCCAGATGCACCGGCATCTGCGTCTCCTGGCGCAAGCGCTCCGTCAGACCCTGGAGCAGGGACCCGCCGCCGGCCAGCATGATGCCGCGGTCCATGATGTCGCTGGCGAGCTCCGGCGGCGTCTTGTCGAGGGTCGCTTTGATGGCGTCGATGATCGCCTGCACGGGCTCTTCGATGGCGCCGCGGATCTCCTCCGACGAGAGGACGATGGTCTTGGGGAGGCCGGTGACCAGGTCGCGGCCGCGGATCTCGGCTTGTTCCTCCTGCGGTAGCGCGTGCGCCGAGCCGATCTCGAGCTTGATCTCCTCGGCCGTCTGGCTGCCGATGAGCAGCTTGTATTCCTTCTTCACGTAACTGATCACGGCCTCGTCGAGCTCGTCGCCGCCGACGCGGATGGACTGGCTGACGACTATGCCGCCCAGCGAGATCACGGCCACCTCGCTGGTGCCGCCGCCGATGTCGACGATCATGCTGCCGGTAGGCTCGGCCACGGGCAGGCCCGCGCCGATGGCTGCCGCCATGGGCTCCTCGATGAGGGTCGCCCAGCGGGCGCCCGCGGAGTAGGTCGCCTCTTCCACTGCTCGCTTCTCGACGCCGGTCACGCCGCTGGGGACGCAGATGACCACCCTGGGGTGCGCCCAGCGGTTTTGCATGACCCTGCGGATGAAGTGCCGCAGCATCTGCTCGGTGACGTCGAAGTCGGCGATGACGCCGTCTTTGAGCGGGCGCACAGCGCTGATCGTGGCCGGTGTGCGGCCCAGCATGCGCTTGGCCTCGGCGCCCACGGCGTGGACCTCGCCGGTGCGGTGATCGATGGCGACCACGGAGGGCTCGGAGAGCACGATGCCTTTGCCGCGAAGATAGACCAACGTGTTGGCCGTGCCGAGGTCGACCGCCATGTCACGGGCGCCAAAGCCCGTGAGGAATCCGAGGAAGCTTATGGCGAGCTCCTTTCGGTGAGATGTCAAACGCCGATTGTATACGCTCGCCGAACCCATGGCCAACCGGGGCGACGGCGGCCACGAAGCCCGGCCGGGCGGCCGCTCACGAAGGCAGGGAGCCGGCCGGCAGCCACGAGAACGGCGCCGCGCCGAAGGCGGCGAGCGCCGTCAGCAGAGCCGCCACGGGCAAGCCGACGACGTTGAAGTAGTCGCCGTCGACACGCGCGACGAGCGCCGAGCCGACGCCCTGGATGGCGTAGGCGCCGGCGCGCTCGCGCCACTCGCCGCAGGCGACGTAGCGCGCGACGTCCACGGCGCCGAG
>Ga0209048_10001103_pt1 | contig 28272 bp, 21 predicted proteins | sample FrelakmetCRP12CR_FD_187146 | JGI IMG/M metagenome (GOLD analysis project Ga0209048, IMG submission 187146) | Freshwater lake sediment microbial communities from the University of Notre Dame, USA, for methane emissions studies - CRP12 CR (SPAdes)... | ecosystem: Environmental > Aquatic >... | reverse complement strand
AAGCGCTCCTTCAACTCCTTCATGGTCTTCTTGACGCCCTCGGCGACGGCGATGGCGTTGGCGCCCGGGACCTGGAAGATGCCGATCGGGCAGGCGGGCTTGCCGTTCAGGCGCGCGCGCTGCTGGTAGTTCAATGCGCCGAGATCGATCCGGCTGACGTCCTTCAAGCGCACCATGGATCCGTCGGGGTTCAGGCGAACCACGACGTTGCCGAACTCCTCGGCGGTCTCGAGGCGCCCCTTGGCGCGGAGAGTGTAGGTGAACTCCTGGCCCTTCGGGGCGGGCTCCGTGCCGATGCCTCCGGCCGGGTTGACCGTGCTCTGCTGCTTGAGCGCGTTCATCAGGTCGGGGACGGTGAGCCCCAGGCTCGCCAGCCGCTCGGGCTTGACCCAGATGCGCATCGCGTAGTCGGCGGTGCCGTAGTTCTGTATCTGGCCGACTCCGGAGACGCGGTAGATCGCATCGTTGACGTTGATCGTCGCGTAGTTCCCGAGGAAGAGCGCGTCGTAGGTCCCCTTGGGCGAGTAGAGGGAGATGATCAGCAGGGGGTTCGACGTCGCCTTCTTGACGGTCAGGCCGAACTGGTTGACGTCGGCCGGCAGATTCGGCTGGGCCTGGGACACGCGGTTCTGCGTGTTGACCTGGTCCATGTTGATGTCGGTTTCGACGTCGAAGGTGACCATGAGGGTCATCGTCCCGTCGTTGGCGTTGGTGGACTGCATGTAGATCATGTAGTCCACGCCGTTCATCTGCTGCTCGAGGGGCGTCGCGACGGATTGCTCGATCGTGATTGCGTCGGCGCCCGTGTAGGTCGTCGTGACCTTGATCTGGGGCGGGACGATATCGGGGTACTGGGCCGTGGGGAGCTTGGTCATCGCGACGGCCCCCGCCATGGTCATCAGGATCGCGATGACGATCGCGACGATCGGCCGGCGGATGAAGAATGCCGACATTGCGCTACGTCCCGGTCTTCGGCGCGAGCTCCGCGGCGGGGGCCGGCTCGCTCGAAGCTTCCTTCGGGGCGACCGTCATGCCGGTCCGCACCCTCTGGAGGCCTTCCACGACGATTCGCTCTCCGGGCTTCAGTCCCTCCTCGATGACCCAGAGGCTCCCTTCGACCGGCCCGGTCTTGACTACCTTGATCGTCACCTTGTTGTCCGCGCCGACGACCGCGACCTGGTAGCTACCCTGCAGCTCGGAGACCGCCCGCTGCGGCACGAGGATCGCGCCCTTCTTGACGTCCATCGCGACGCGCACTTTGGCGTACTGGCCCGGCCGCAGCAGGTTGCCCGGGTTCGGGAATGCCCCCGCGAGCTGGATCGTGCCGGTCTTCACGTCCACTTCCCGACCGACGAGGATCGCCTTGCCATGATGCGGGAAGAGGGAGCCATCCGAGAGGATGAGCTGCAGAGGGCCCTGTTCGAGTTCCTGGCCGGTTTTGAGGGTTTTCTCCGGCGGGCCGTGCCTGGCGACCCAGGCCAGGTACTCCTGCTCGCTCGGGTTGAAGTAGACCTTGATGGGATCGACTTGCGAGACCGTGGTCATGACGGTCATACGGCTGACGAGGTCGCCCACCTGGGACTTCGCGACGCCGGCGATGCCGTCGATCGGGGAGACGACCTTCGTCCAGCCGAGGTCGAGCTTGGCCTTCTCGAGCGTCGCCTGCGCGGACTCCACGTTGGCCTGGGCCGTGCGCTCCCGCGTCTCGGCGTCGTCGAGCTCCTGCTGGCTGATGGCCTTCTGCGCCGCCAGCGGTCTGTACCGCGCGACCGTCGTCTTCGCGTTGGCGAGCGTGGCCTGGTACTGGGAGAGGGTGCCCCTGGCCTGGTCGTACGTCGCCTGGAACTGCCTGGGATCGATCTCGAACAGGGCCTCTCCGGTGCGGACGAGGTAGCCTTCCTGGTAGACCCTTTTCAGCAGGTAGCCCTCGATCTGCGGGCGGATCTCGGCGTTGACGAAGCCTTCGAGCGAGCCGATCCATTCGCTGACGATCGGGACGTCCTTCTGCGTCACCGGCACGACCTCGACGACCGGGGGCGGCGGCGGCGGCGGCTCCGCTTTCTTGCAGGCTGCACTGCCGAGGGCTGCGAGGGAGGCGGCCAGTGCGAGGGATGCGAGCTTCACTCTCGTCGGCCGCTGGTATCTCGGGGAAACCATCATGGACTCCTCCGCGGTTCGGTTCGGCCGACTATATCGAAGGACCAAGGCGGCCCCAGTCGCAGGGGGAGCAATCGGAGGTCGTCTTTCGGCGCTCGCCTTCGGCCACTTCGACCGGCACGTTACCCTTCGTCCGCGACCCGCGCCATTGGCCTTTGGTCCCATGCGAGTGCCCGACGCGCGGGGGTTTCGCGTCCGCGGGCTCAGGCGCCTCGCAGGGTCCAGCCGAGCATGAAGAGCGCGGCCGCCGCGATCCAGCTTCCGGCCACGCGCACGACGATCCGGGACCACGGCGCGCGCAGGGAGGCGACGAGCGCGGAGAGGATCGCGACGACGACGAAGAGCGCGCAGGCGACCCCGAGGGCGTTTGCGAATCCTCCTGTGCCGGTCCGGGCGACCTCGGTCCCGTTCCAGATGCCATGGAGGAGCCCCAGCGCGATTGCCAGCGAAGCGGTCCACGGCAGGGGCAGCGGCCCGTCCGCTGCGACGAGAGCGCCGCCGGCGACGTGCGCCCGGGCGCGAGGGTCGTGCTTTGCGGGTCTTGGCTTGGCAGCCGAACGAAGCGGTAAGCTACCCATCGCAACTCGTCATGAAGCTCAAGGATCGCGTCGCCGTCATTACCGGTGCCACTTCGGGCATCGGCGAAGCGTCCGCGCTCCTGTTTGCGCAGGAAGGCGCCCGGGTGACGGTGAGCGGTCGCGACGAGGCGCGAGGTCGGAAGGTGGTCGCGGCGATCGCCGCGGCCGGCGGCGGGGCGATGTTCGTCCGGGCCGATGTCCGGCTCGCGAGCGATTGCGAACGCGTCGTTGCGGAAACGTTGCGCGCCTTCGGCGGCCGGCTCGACATTCTCTTCAACAACGCGGGCGTGTTTCATCCGCACAACGCTGTCGACTGCACGGAAGAGGAGTGGGATGCGACGGTGGATTCGAGCCTCAAGGGCGCCTGGCTCATGTCCAAGTACGCGCTGCCGACGATGATCGCGCAGGGGCGCGGAGTGATCATCCACCAGTCGTCGGGGTGGGGCATCCAGGGCGGCGACGAGGCCGTCGCGTATTGCGCGGCCAAGGGCGGGCTCGTCGTGATGACCAAGGCGATGGCGATCGATCACGGCAAGCAGGGCATTCGCGTGAACTGCCTCTGCCCGGGCGACGTCGAGACGCCGATGCTCGCCGCCGACGCCGAGGCGCGGCGACTGAGCTACGCGGACTACTTGAAGGGCGCCTCCCATCGACCGCTCGGCCGGGTCGGCACGCCCTCGGAGCTCGCGCGCGCGGCGCTCTTTCTCGCCTCGGACGATTCGTCGTTCATGACCGGCGCGGCGCTGGTGGTGGACGGCGGCGGCATCGCGGGCTGATCGGAGCACGCATGAAAGGCTTGACCAACAAGCGCGTCGTCATCACGGGCGGCGCGAGCGGAATTGGCGCGGCGACCGTGGAGCGGTTCCTGGGGGAGGGGGCGCGCGTCGCGGTGATCGACCGCGACGAGGCCGGCGGCCGGGCGCTTCGACAGAAGCATCCGAATCTCGCGGGCCTGCTCCTCGCCGACGTTGCCGACGCCGTCGCGGTCGACGGCGCCTTTCGCGAGCTCGACGCGCTGCTCGGCGGGGTGGACGTCGTCATCAATAATGCCGGCATCAGCATCCGCCACGACTTCATGGACATCACGCCCGAGCAATGGCGCAAGGTCCTCGGCGTCGATCTCGACGGCGTGTTCTACGTCGCCCAGCAGGCGGCGCGGCGGATGCTGGCCGGCAAGGGCGGCGTCATCCTCAACATGGGCTCGACGTCGGGCATGAACGGCTACCCGCGGTACGCCGACTACAACGCCGCGAAGGCCGGCGTCATCGAGCTCACCCGCACGATGGCGCTGGAGCTGGCGCCGACGATCCGCGTGATCGCGGTGTGTCCCGGGTACGTCTGGACGTCCATGCAGGAAGCCGAGTACACCCCGGAGATGAAGGCGGCGGTGGACGCGAAGATTCCGCTGCGCCGCCACGCGACGACCGGAGAGATCGCCGCTCTCTTCGCCTTCCTGGCGTCCGACGAGGCTCCGTACATCACGGGACATCCCGTGATCATCGACGGCGGCGAAATCGCCGGGGGCCTGGCGAGCCGCTAGAGAGAGCTTTCCCCGGGGGACCGCTTCATGGAGAAGGAGGCAGGGCGATGAAGACGACGCGCCGCGACTTCGTGAAATCGGCCGGGGCGGGAACGCTCGGAGCCACCCTGATTCCCGCCGCGCTCAAGGCCCGCGCGCCCGCGGTGTCGGACGGCAGCGGATACGACGTGGCGGTCGTCGGGGCCGGAGTCTTCGGAGCCTGGATCGCCTACTCCCTGAGGCAGGCCGGCCGCAAAGTCGCGCTGCTCGACGCCTACGGCCCGGGAAATGCGCGCGCGAGCTCCGGGGGCCAGACGCGCGTCATTCGCATGGGATACGGCGACCAGGAAATCTACACGCGCTGGTCGATGCGCTCCCTCGAGCTCTGGAAGTCCCTCTTCAGCCCGCTCGGCCGGCCGTCGCTCTTCCAGGAAGTCGGAGTGCTCTGGATGGCTCGCGGCGAGGACCCGCTGACGACGAAGACCCTGGCGACGCTGGAGCGGCTCGGGGTATTGCACGAGCGGCTCGACCGCGCGGAGCTCGAGCACCGCTGGCCGCAGATCGACTTTGGCCCGATCACTTGGGCTATCTACGAGCCCGAAAGCGGCTTCCTGATGGCCTTCCACGCGGTCCAGGCGACGGTCCAGCTGGCGGAGGCCGCGGGCGTGGACTATCTCCAGGAAGCCGTGGTCCCGCCGGAAGGCAAGGGCCGGCTCAGCTCGGTCACGACGCGGTCGGGAAAGAAAGTCGAGGCGGGCACCTTCGTCTTCGCCTGCGGTCCCTGGTTGCCGAAGGTCTTTCCGGAGCTTCTCGGCGAGCGCATCTTCCCGACGCGCCAGGAGGTCTTCTACTTCGGCCCTTCTCCGGGCGACGCGCGCTTTCGCTCGCCGGCCATGCCGGTGTGGGTGGACTTCGCGGAGTCGATCTACGGCATCCCCGACTTCAAGGGGCGGGGCTTCAAGGTCGCCCCCGATCGCCACGGTCCGGCCTTCGATCCGGACGCGGGCTCGCGCATCATCACGCCCGAGACACTCGCCACCGTCCGGGAGTTCGTCGGCCGGCGCTTTCCCGGCCTGAAGGACGCGCCGCTCGTGGGCAGCGAGGTGTGCCAGTACGAGAACACGTCCAACGGCGATTTCCTGATCGATCGCCATCCCGAGCGCGACAACGTGTGGCTGGTCGGCGGCGGCTCGGGCCACGGGTACAAGCACGGTCCGGCGTTGGGCGACTACGTCACCGCGCGGATCCTGCAGGGCGGAGCGGTGGAGGCCCGCTTCAGTCTCGCTACGAAGGAGAAGATTCAGAAGCGGGCGGTGTACTAAAGGCGCAGAAACCGACGGGCCCCCGCGAACGGGGGCCCGGCAAATCTCTCGGCCGTTGAAGCGAATGCTCTAGCGCATCAGAAGTCGACCCGGGCGGTGAGGCCGTACGTGCGGGGCGGGTTGACCAGGAAACCCTGGCGGGCGCGGAACCCGCGCTCCCGGTCGAGGGCCAGGAGGGCCAGCTCGTTGGTCACGTTGTTGACGTAGAACGAAAAGTCCCACACGTCGTGGCGGACACCGAGGCGCATGTTCAAGAGGCTGTAGGACGGCAGCAGGGGATTGAACGTAAAGGTGCTCTGCGTCAACGGGCCGCCGATCGTGTTGGCCCCGAACGAGTTCATGTTGATCGTGCCCGTCCCCGGTTCCTGGTCGGCCAGCTGGGTGTAGCGAGAGTCGATGAACTGGTAGGTGCCGTTGATGTAGCCGAAGTAGTTGCGGCCGATGGGCTGCTGGTATGTCGCCGCGACGGTCAACTGGAACTTCGGCACGCTCGGAAGCCGGTTTCCGTCCCGGATCCCGGTCGCCTCGATCGTCGCCTCCGAGCCGGACAGGGTTTGAGTCACCTGCGAGTTGGCATAGCCGGCCCCGATGGAGAAGTCGAAGTGGTCGCTCGGCGCCATCCCGAACTCGAGCTCGCCTCCGACGCTGCGAGCCTTCGGCGCGTTGTAGACCAGCCGCGACGAGCACGTGCCCGCGGTCACGACGACCTGGAGGTTGCTGATGTCCTCGTAGAACGCCGATGCGTTGAGTGAGCCGCGGCCGCCGAACAACTTGGACTTCGAACCCAGCTCGTAGTTCCAGGTCGTTTCGTCCTGCCAGTTGGTCGCGCCGCCGAAAGTCGTGAGGTCCGAGGGCGAGCACAGCGGCGCCAGGATCGGATCGTTGTATCCGCCCAGCCGGAACCCCTTCGAGGCCTGGGCGTTGATCGTCGTGGTGTCGCTCGGTTTGTAGCTCACGATGAAGCGCGGGGCGACACCGTCGGCCTTCGTATTTCCCGGCCCGTACGTGGGGTTCGGGAATTCGGGGGCGAACAGGCCGTCGAAAACCAGCGTCTTGTCTTCCGAGTAGTTGTAGTAGCGCAGGCCCACGGTCGCGCTCAGCTGGTTGGTGAAGGCGTAGGTCCCTTCGCCGAAGAGCCCGTACTGGCGGAGCTTGTACTGGATTCTCGAGTAGTACAGGTAATCCGTGGGTGCGTAGACTCCCCGGGTGGGAATGCCGGACAGCAGCGTGAATTCGTTGACGACCAGGTTCTGGGCGTAGCGCCTCGTCGTGTCCTGGTAGAAGAAGCCGGCCACCCAGTTGAAGTGGTCCGTGGCGCCGGAGGCGCGAAGCTCCTCCGTCCACCCGTTCTCCGACGTGGCGTCGTAGAGCGGCGAGTTGAGCGTGTAGACGTCTTCCGGCAGGCCAATGGAGCCGCCGGTGACGCTCGAGGTCAGCGCGCCCGCGTCGCGAGTGACCAGGATGTTTCGTTTGACGAAAGAGGTGATCGAAGTCAGCAGCACGTCGCAGAATTCGTATTTGACGTTGAGATCACCGAGCGTGAAGGTGTCGCTGTAGGGTTCGGGGATCTGGGTATACTGCTGCGTTGGGCCGAGCGTCACCGGGGGCCGCGTGGTCGTGTAGGGATTGGCCAGAATGTTGAAGTTGTCGACGCGGTTCCAGCCTTCCGCCGACACTTTCTGATACACGAACCGCGGGACGATCGTGAGGCCCTCGACCGGAGCGATGTCGAATGCGAGCCGCATGCCCACGCGATCGGCGGCATTGACGTTTTCGTTGACGCTCCCGTCCGGCTGCACGGCATCGATGTAGCCGGCGAACCGGGTGTAGTACGCGGCCATGCGCATGGCCGCGGCGCTGCCCAGGGCGGCGTTGAAACCCGCCTTGAAGGACCCGCCCTCGCCGCCGCCCTGCAGGACGTTGCCGGTGACCTCGCCGAAGGCGGCGTTCAAGCCCAGCTGGGGCTGGTTGGTGATGTAGCGGACCGTGCCTCCGACGTTGCCGGCGCCGAACAGGGTTCCCTGCGGTCCGCGCAGGACCTCGACGCGGTTCGAATCGAAGAGATCCATGTCCGGCGTGAAGAGGGAGAGGGAAATCGTCGAGTCGTCGAGGTAGACGCCCACCTCTTCCTTCACGCCCGGCTGATCGCGCGCGATCTGGCCCGAGGAGACGCCGCGAATGGCGACCGTGCTCTGGCCCGGTCCGAGGTTCTGGACGGAGAAGTTGGCGACGTTGTTGGCCACGCCCTCGATGTTGTCGACGCCGCGCTCCTGCAGGGTGTCCTCGGTGACTGCCGTGACGGAGACCGGCACCCTGAACACCGTCTCCTCGCGTTTCATGGCCGTGACGGTGACGTCCTCGGTGGCCGTCAGCTCGAGAGTGAAATCGACGGTCAGTGTTGCGCCGGCATCGAGGCGTCGGCCCTTCTGGGCTACCTTCTCGAAGCCCTGCAGATAGGCGGACACGGTGTAAACGCCCGGCTGGAGGTCGCTCGCCTCGTACTTGCCGGCTGGCGAGGCCCGGACGACCCGCGTTGCCCCGGTCTCCTCGTTCTTGATCGTGATGGGGGCTCCTCCTACCGCCGTGCCGATCGTGTCGCGCACGGTGCCGACAATTCTTCCTGCCTGACCAGTCTGAGTTTGTGCAACCACCGGGGCGGCGAGCAGGACGACGAGCGCGAGACAGACCATCGGGAGTCCAATCCTTGGCTTGAACATGTGAGCCTCCTTGTTAGAGCGCTTCCATTCAGCCCGTGGTTGGGACGATCCTCGGTTGGTTCTTAACGCGGACTTTAGTTGGGCCTTTCATAGAGCGGACCGGGGCGCTTGTCAACGGGAAACCCGAGCAGCAGCCGGATTCCAGCGACGGCCGCGGACGAGGGCTCCTCACGGTCGGGGTTGCTCGGGCGGGCGCGGGCGCGACGCGCAATGCCGACCGGGGCGTTCGCGGGAGAATGGAATCCCTTCCGTAGTTACCGAATGACGCTCCAGGCCGGCACTCGCCTCGGCCCCTTACGAGATCCTGGACAGCGGTGCCGGTGACCCCGATTCGGAAATGACGGCTGTCGGCCGCACGCCCGAAAAGCATGGAGTCTGGTAGGGTGAGGGCAGAACTCGGAGGACACATGACGACGACGCGACGTCAGGCGCTCGGTGCGGTCTGGTTCGTGCTTTCGGCGACCCTCGCGGCGGCGCTCCCGGACCAGAAGGGGGCCCTCGAGGTCACCTTCTATTACCTCCCCGGCTGACCGATCTGCGCAAAGATCAAGCCCGCCGTGAGCGGGTTGGACGGCGAATACAAGGGCAGGGTCCGGAGTCTGAATCTCGACGCGACCACCGACGAGAACCGGAAGATCGTCCACGCTCTCGGCTTCGACAACCACGGCATCGTCATCCGCTCGGCGGCCGGCGAGGTGCTCTGGAAGCAGGCCGACCACGACGTCAAGATGGAGGACGTGCGGCGGGAGCTCGACCGACTGCTGACAAAGTAGGCCTGCGTTGTGCTAGTTTGATGAGTTGATGGTAGGAACCCGCCGGAGCCCTCCGGAAGGTCTGGTGCGGCAGGGGGCAGTGCAGCCGTGCTGAGCCGGGCGCGAAGCGTCCCCAGGGAAGTCCAGGGCCTCTTCGAGGCTCTGGTCCATTCGCCGGATCCGGTCTTCGCGACGGATCGACACCTCAACCTGATCTTCTGGAACCTCAGCTGCGAGCGGCTCTTCGGGTTCTCGGAAGAGGAGATGGTAGGGACATCCTGCGCCGGGGCGCTTGAAGGCTGCGACACGTACGGAAACCGGTATTGCTCCGGGCACTGCCAGGTTACCGAGATGGCGGCGCGGGGTGACACCATCCGCCACTTCGGCCTGCGCCTGCGCGCGAAAGACGGGAGCACGATTCCGACGGACGTCAGCATTCTTCATCTCGCCGTCCGCCCGCCCGATCACTTCGTGCTCGCCCACATCCTCAAGCCGTCGCAGCTTTCCGGGCGCCTGCTTGCCGGAGAGGCTGCCGAGGCCCCACGGGACATGCCCCCGCGGCCGATGCTCGTCGCCTCGCGGGAATCGCCGGACGCGCGAGCCCGCAAGCTCACGACCCGGGAGGTCGAAGTCCTCGGAATGCTCGCGGCCGGCCGCTCGACGCCGGAGATCGGCGGGCGGCTGCACATCTCGATCCTGACCGCCAGAAACCACATCCAGAACATCCTCGAGAAGCTCGAGGTCCACTCCAAGGCGGAAGCCGTCGCCTTCGCGTTTCAGCAGCGCATCGTCTAGTCCTCGCTCGCCAGCCCCTCCCTCTCCTGGTGCGTTCTCCCTATCCCGTTTGGTGAGGATGCGGCATTTCGCCCCGCGCGGCCCGGCGCCAGGATCTCTCCCAACGAAGGAGGGATTCTGTGGACAACTCCAAACGCGGCCTCTGCGTCGTTTTCGCGTTTCTCACGGCCTGCTACGCGTTCTTCGGGGCCGGCGTGCGAACCGCCGAAGCGGTTCCGAGCTATGCACGGCAGACGGGCTTGAGGTGCAGCGGCTGCCACTACAACCCGCCAGAACTAAACCCGGCCGGGCGCCGGTTCAAACTGCTCGGTTACGTGGATCGGGCGAAGGACGAATCGATCAAGGCCGAGCCCGGCACGTGGCAGGCCGGGCTCGATCTTCTTAAATCGTTGCCTCTCTCCGCGCTGTTCGATACCGAGTTCACTCAGACGAAGAAGGCGCAGCCGGACAGCCAGAACGCCACGTTTCAATTTCCCTCAGATGTCTCCCTCTTTCTCGCCGGAGCATGGTCCACGCACGTCGGCAGCTTCATTCAGATGACGTACAGCACCGCCGACGATCATTTCAGCGTCGACAACACGGATATCCGTTACGCCAACGTGACCACGCTCGGCGGCAAGGAGCTCGTGTGGGGTCTGAACCTCAACAACAACCCGACCGTCGAGGACCTCTGGAACTCGACGCCGGCCTGGGGCTTCCCGTCGATAACGAGCAGCGTCGCGCCCGCCCCGGCCGCCGGCACGATCCTGCAGGGAGCTCTGGCGCAGGACGTCGCGGGGCTCGGTGGCTACATGATGTGGAATGACCACCTGTATGTCGCAACCACGGGGTATCGCTCGAGCCACGTCGGAGGATCCGTGCCGAACACGGGGACCGACTCCACCTACAACATTACCGGCGTGGCGCCATACGGGCGGATCGCCTGGCAGGAGTCGTTTACGGACAGTCAGCTCATGATCGGGGGGTACGGGCTGTATTTGAAATCGACTCCGTATGCGGTCAGCGGCTCACTCGATACGTACACGGACCTGGCGGCCGACTTTCAGTACGACCTCACCATCTCTCGGCACGACGTGCTCTCGCTGCGCGGCACCTACATTCATGAGAATTCCAACCTGAACGCGACGTTCGCGGCGGGTGGAGCCCAGCAGAGCGGGCATCAGCTCAGCACGGTCAACGTGAACGGCGAGTACCACTTCGGCACTCGCGTCTCCGCGACGCTCGGATATTTCGACACGTGGGGAACCGCCGATCCCTTGCTGTATGCCCCGGGCTCGGTGAGCGGCAGCGCCAGCGGCTCTCCGAACAGCGCCGGGATCATCGGCAACATTTCTTGGTGGCCGACGCAGAACCTCCAGTTCACCGCCCAGTACACGGCGTACTCGAAGTTCAACGGCGGCACGACGAACTACGACGGCTCGGGCCGCAACGCCAGCGACAACGACACGTTCTTCATGGTCGGTCGATTCATCTTCTAACCCGGAGATTCTCCCTTTACGTGCCGTCAACGAAGTTTTCATAAGGAGTCCATTCGATGAAAAAGGCGATTCTCGTTCTTCTGACTCTGGCTCTGGCTCTGCCCGCGGCCGCCGGCGATCTCCATGGGAAAGTCACTTGCAAGGGCGCGCGAGACTGCGCCGACGCGGTCGTGTATGTCGGTGCGATCGCAGGCAAGACGTTCCCCGCCCCGAAGGAGCACGCGAAGATGGACCAGAAGAGCATGCTCTTCGTCCCGCGCATCCTTCCGGTACTCGTGGGAACGACGGTCGACTTTCTGAACTCCGACGCCGTCCTGCACAACGTCTTCACGCCGGAAGCCTGTGCCGAGAAGTTCAACCTGGGCACGTGGCCGCAGGGCCAGAGCAAGAGCTACACGTTCACGAAGGAGTGCGCCGCGGTGCTGCTCTGCAAGGTGCATCCCGAGATGGAGGCCTGGGTCGTCGCCGTCCCGACGCCCTACTTCGCCTCGGTGAAAGCTGACGGCAGTTACCGCATCGGCGACATTCCCGACGGCAGCTACACCGTCAGGGCCTGGCACCCGAAGCTGAAGGCGGCCGACAAGACCGCGACAGTGGCCGGTGCCACCGAGCTGAATTTCGAGATGGCCAAGTAGGGCACGTGGCGGATCTTCCCCGCGAGTGGCTCGAGCGCAACTTCCCGTGCAAGTGGGCGTGCCCCGTCCACACGGAGTCCGGAAAGTACGTCTCGTTGATCGCGCAGGGCCGGTACCGGGAGGCCTACGCCGTGGCCCGCCGGCCCAATCCTCTCGCGTCCATCTGCGGGCGGATCTGCGCGGCCCCCTGCGAGAGCGCCTGCCGGCGCGGGGAGATCGACGCGCCCATTTCCATCCGGGCGCTCAAGCGGTTCGTCACCGAGCGCTTCGGCGTCGAGAGCATGATCGACCTCTCGGTCCTGGCCGAGATCTACGGTCACCGTGAGGACCGCCATCCCGAGCGCGTCGCGGTCATCGGCTCGGGGCCGGCGGGCCTCGCGTGCGCCCACGACCTCGCCCTCATGGGCTATTCGGTCATGATTTTCGAGGCGGCGCCGGTCGCGGGAGGCATGCTGCGGCTCGGCGTCCCGGAGTACCGATTGCCGCGCGCGCTCATCCAGCTCGAGATCAACGCGATTCTCTCGCTCGGCGTCGAACTGACGACCAACGCGCGTCTCGGACACGAGTTCACGCTGGCCGATCTCACCGCCCAGGGCTACGCCGCGGTCTTTCTCGGCGTCGGCGCGATGCGCAGCCGCGACCTCGCCGTCGAGGGGATCGAGCTCGACGGCATTCTCAAGGGCGTCGACTACCTCCTCAACGTCAACCTCGGCTACAAGGTCGAGATGGGCCACAAGGTGGTCGTCGTCGGGGGCGGCAACGTGGCCCTCGACGTGGCCCGCGTGGCGGCGCGCGGAGGCGAGCAGGAGAACCTGCAGCGCAATTTGTCCGTCGTCCAGGCCCTCGACGTCGCGCGCAGCGCGATCCGCTTCGGCGCCCGCGAGGTGACCGTCTGCAGCCTCGAGTCCGAGAGCGAGATGCCGGCGGCTCCCGACGAGATCGAAGAGGCGCTGCGCGAGGGAATCCGGTTCCGCCACGGCGTCGGGCCCAAGCGCTTCGTGGGCGAAGGGGGCGCCGTGAAGGGCGTCGAGTTCCGGTCGGTGTCGCGGGTTTTCGACGAGCAGGGGCGCTTCTCGCCCCTTTTCATCGAAGGCTCGGAGACGATCGTCCCGGCCGACACCGTCATCGTCTCGATCGGCCAGACCGGGGACTTTTCGTTCCTCCGGCCCGAGGATCGCATTGAGACGCGGGGTGGCCGCATCGTCATCGACCCGGCCACCCTCGCGACGACCGCTCCGGGCATCTACGCGGGCGGCGACGCGGCCTTCGGGCCGCGGATCGCCATCAACGCCGTCGCCGACGGCAAGCTGGCGGCGCGGTCCATCGACGAGCGCCTGCGAGGGCGGCCGCGGCCCGAATTCGAGGGTTTCGTCGACATCGACGTGCACCAGCGGTACGAGCGCGCCCTGGATTTCGAAGGCATCCCGCGCCAGAAACCGCCCACGCGTCCGATCGACCGCCGCATCGGGATCGCCGAGGTGGAGGAGTGCTTCGGCGAGACCGAGGCGCGGCTCGAGGGCTCGCGCTGCCTGCGGTGCTGGACCAACACGGCCTTCGCGCAGGACCCCGATCTCGGGACCGAGTGCATCCTGTGCGGCGGCTGCCAGGACATTTGCCCCGAAGACTGCATCGAAATCCTGCCCGCCGCCCTCGTGCAGTCGCTTCCCGCCGACGCACGCGAGCTCGCGCCGATTCTCATCGAGGGACAGCGGGCCGGAGCGATCCTGATCAAGAACGACGAGGTCTGCATCCGGTGCGGGCTGTGCGCCGCCCGGTGCCCGGCCGGAACCATCACGATGCAGAGCTTTCACCCGAGGGAGGACGCCATTGCCTGAAAAACCGCACACTGCCGCCGAGCAGCCCGAGGAGGGCCAGCCGGATCGCCGCGATTTTCTGTCCCGGATCGGCCTGGGCGCCTGCGCCGCGGCCGCCGTGGGATCGGGCCTGGTCACGCTCGACTTCCTGAAGCCCAAGGTCCTCTTCGAGCCGGCGACGACCTTCCGCGCCGGCAGCCCGTCCGACTATCCGGACGGGACCGTGAGGTTCAACAAGGAACAGAAGGCCTACGTCGTCGGCAGCCCGGGGGGCGTGTACGCGCTCTCCGCCGTCTGCACGCACCTCGGCTGCATCACGCGATTCCTTTCGGACCAGAGCGTGATCGCCTGCCCGTGCCACGGGAGCCGGTTCGACCTGGAGGGCAACGTCGTCGAAGGCCCGGCGCCGCGCCCGCTCCCGTGGCTCGACGTCACGCTGGATTCTTCGGGACTGCTGGTCGTGGACACCGCGATCACCGTTGCCCACGGAAAGGTGTTCAAGGCATGACGACACTCTCGCTCGACTCCGTGTTCCGGCGCCTGCGCGCGACGGATGCCTATCGCTCGATCGTGCGCCACGGCGCCTCGGCGACCAACCGCAACCGCTCGCTGATCGTCTTCGAGAACCTCTTCCTGCACGTGCACCCCGTGAAGGTGCGCGAGAAGACGCTGCGTTTCACGCACACCTACTGGCTCGGCGGGATTGCGCTCGCGTGCGCCCTCATCCTGACGGCGACGGGCGTTCTCCTCATGTTCTATTACCACCCGTCGGTGCCCCAGGCGTACCGCGACATGCGGGAGCTCGAGTTCGTCGTCGACAACGGACTCTTCCTCCGGAATATGCATCGGTGGGCCGCCCACCTGATGGTCTTCGCGAGCTTTCTCCACATGATGCGCGTCTTCTTCCACCGCGCCTACCGGCCGCCCCGCCAGTTCAACTGGGTGGTCGGCGTCGTGCTCCTGCTCGTCACTCTCCTGCTGTCCTACACGGGTTACCTGCTGCCGTGGGACCAGCTCGCCTTCTGGGGCGTCTCGGTCGGCACGAACATGGCCAAGGAGGCGCCGCTCATCGGCGAAAAGGCCCGCTTCCTTCTGCTCGGCGGCAACATCGTTTCCGAGAACGCGCTCCTGCGGTTCTACGTGCTGCACTGCGTCGTCCTGCCGGTCGCCCTGCTGCTCCTGCTCTCGGTGCACATCTGGCGCGTGCGCAAGGACGGCGGCGTGCAGGGCCCACCCGAGAAACCCTCGTCCCGGGAGGAGGTCCGATGAGCGCGCTTCCGCCGATCGATCTGGTCGAAACCGCCGACCCCATCGCGACACCCCGTCGCGTCGCGCTCGTCCGGCCCGACCGCAGGCCCTCCGTTCGCACGACCGACGAAAAATACGTCATGACCTTTCCCAACCTGATCGTGCGCGAGGTCATCCTCTTCCAGGTCGTCGTGATCGGGCTCGCGGTGGCGGCCATCCTGTTCGACGCGCCGCTCGAAGGCATCGCCAACCCCCTCGAGACGCCGAATCCGGCCAAGGCGCCCTGGTACTTTCTCGGCCTCCAGGAACTGCTCCACTACTTTCCGCCCGTGGTCGCGGGCGTGCTGATGCCGCTGCTGGTCGTCGTGGCCCTCGTCGTCATCCCGTACGCGCGCATCAACCAGACCGCCGGGCCGCTGTGGGCGGGAGCCGGGCCGCGGCGGGCGCTGACGCTGGCGGCGGCCGGCGGTGCGGTCATCGCGCTCTTCGGCGTCTTCAAATGCTGGCCGATCGTGGTCCCGACGGCGGGGACCCTCGTGGCAATGTTCGCGGCCCGCGGAGGCGAGAACGGGGGAGCGTTCCGCCGGGCGCTCGCGAAGGGGACGCTCCCCGAGTGGATCATGGTCTGGTTCGCCGTCGTCGCCACGATCCTGACGATCATCGGAACGTTCTTCCGCGGCCCCGGCTGGTCGTTCGTCTGGCCGTGGGCCCAGACCGTGGCGTTCTAGAAGGCTAGAAGGAGAGACGCGTGCCGCTACGCCGACTGTTTGCGCTGACGAGTGTCGCGTTTCTTCTCGTGCTGGCGATTTCGCCCGCGAAAAACTTTTTCCGGCCGTACCGCGCGATCCAGAAGCGGTATGCCGCGCTCGGAGTCGCTCGCGCCCGGAGCGCCCAGCAGGCGCGGGAGTACGAGAATCGCCCGGTCGCCATCCATCAGTTCTGGCTGACCGGCCTCGACAATCGCGTCGACCGCTGCACGACCTGCCATCTCGGGGTCGCCGACACTCTGATGCGGGGAGCCCCGAGTCCCTTCACGCTCCACCCGTGGACCCCTCATACGCCTGCGCAGTTCGAGCGCTTCGGTTGCACGTCGTGCCATTCCGGCCAGGGGCCCGCGACGACGGAGGGGCAGGCGCACGGCACGGCCGCCGACGCCGGGCCGCCCCTGCTGCCGGTGTCCTACGTCGAAGCCGGCTGCGGCCGCTGCCACTCGACCGTCACCGTTCCGGATGCGCCGCTGCTCTCGCGCGGCCGCGCCGTGATGGAGCGCTACGGATGCTTCGCCTGTCACAGCGTGCGCGGGAGGGAGGCGTATCGCTCGGAAGCGCCTCCGCTGGCCTCCGAGCCGGTCAAGACCGGGGCGGAGTGGCTGCGCCGCTGGCTGACGAAGCCGCGCGACGTCGATCCGAACGCCACGATGCCGAACTTCCAGCTCACCGCGAAAGAGATCGAGGAGCTCTCCCACTACCTCTTCGGCCAGAACGTTCCGGAGGAGCTCGCACGGAGCGTCAAGGCCGCCGGCGAGGAACCGGCCGGCGACGCCGCCAACGGCAAGAGACTCTTCTCGGAGTCCCGCTGCATCTCCTGTCACACGGTCGAGGGGAAGGGCCAGGGCTCCGCTCCCGAGCTCTCGAAGGTCGCGTCGGCCGCGAGCCGCGGCTGGCTGCTCGCTTACATCCGGGACCCGCACGCGTTCAACCCGCGCACCCCGATGCCGCGGTACCACTTCAGCGACGCGGAGTCGCGCGACGTCGTGGCCTACATGGAGGACGAGTTCCGCGACTTCGACGCCCCGAAGGACATCCTCGAGCCGCTTCGCGTCAACCGGACGCTCGCGGAAGCGGGGGAGAAGACGTTCCGCCGGTACGGCTGCTTCTCGTGCCATGCCGCGCCGGGGACCCGCGCTTCGGAGAAGTTCGGACCGGACCTCGATGGCATCGGCGACAAGAGGGCCGCGTTCCTCGATTTCGGGCGCCGCACCGATCTGCCGCGGACGCTGACGTCCTGGCTCGCGGCGAAGGTGGAGTCTCCGCGTTCCTTCGCGAAGGGCTTGAAGATGCCGTCCTACGGCTTCAGTCCGGAGGAGACACAGGCCGTGGTCACGGCGCTGCTCGGGTTCGGGGCGCAGCCCGTTCCGGAGGCGTACCGGGTCGTCCCGGCCAGTCTGCCGGCGCCCATCCCGGCCGGCCGGGTCGGGCGTCTCGTCGATCGCTACCGCTGCCTTTCGTGCCACCAGATCGGGGACAGGGGCGGCGACATCTCGACGGCCCCGCTCACTTTCGCGGGAAGCAAGATGCAGCGCGACTGGCTCGTCGACTACCTCGTGCTTTCGTTCAGCATCCGGCCGATCCTGACCGAGCGCATGCCGATCTTCCGCATGCCGCGCGAGGAGGCCGTAGAGCTCGCCGACGCCATGGAGACTCTTTTCGTCGACCCGCGCGTGCCCGAGGACCCGTTCCAGGGCCGGCCGGCTTCCGATGGCGATCCTGCGGAAGGCGAGCGCCTCTACGCCACGCTCGGGTGCCGCGCGTGCCACATCGTCGGCAAGAGCGGCGGCTATGTCGGCCCGCCCCTGACGGATAGCGGAACGCGCCTGAAGCCGGGATGGACGTACACGTGGCTGAAAGGGCCCCAGCGCTGGAGGGCAGACGTGCGCTGCCCGGACTTCGGCCTGACCGATCGAGACGCGCTGCGCCTGACCGGCTACCTTGCGACTCTGCGCCAACCGCCGGCGCAGGCAAAGGGGGCGAAATGAAGCCGCTCCGATTCCTCGGCGCCCTGCTCGCGGTCCTGACTGTCCTGACCGCCTGCTCCCGAAAGCCGGCCGTGAAGCCCGCCGTGGCCAAGGCTCAGCCGCCGATGCCTTCGTACGAGCTTCGTCTCGGACGCGCCACCTTCGAGCACTATTGCCAGACCTGCCACGGCGAGACAGGCGCGGGAGACGGGTTCAACGCCTTCAACCTGGATCCGCATCCGCGCGACATCTCGGACCCCGCGTTTCAGAAAAAGAAGACGGACGCAGAACTGGCGGATGCGATCCAGCGCGGCGGAGCCGGCGTCGGCCTGTCTTCCCTGATGCCCCCGTGGGGCCGAACGCTGTCCCGGGAGGAGATCGACCATACGATTCTGTATATTCGGTCCCTTCGGAAGAAGTCGCCGTGAGGGATCGCGCTCGTAACGCCCGCGTTGCTCTGCTCGTACTCGCTGCATGGCTCGCGTCCGCCCCGGTCGTCCGGGCCGCGGAACCGGCGAAGACGGCGCTCGTCCTCCTTTCAAACACGGCTTGTGCGGTCAGTGTGGACGGGAGCAAGGTCGCGGACATTCACGCCGACGAGCCGCTGCGGGTCGAGGTCGCCCCCGGCGAGTACGTCGTGTCCGCGGCCGCGGCCGACGGCCGCCGGTGGTCGAAGGTCCTCCGCGCCGAGGGCCCCAAGATCATCGTGCAAATCGTCTTCGGGCAGAACGCCACGTCGGATTCGGGGCCCGTTTCGGTTCCCGCAGTCGCCGCTTCCGCCATGGCAGTCGCTCAGGCGCCTTCGGCCCCGCCTCCGACCGCTCGCCCGGTCTCGGTCCCGCCGCCTGCCGCCTCGTCGTCCGCGGGGGGAGTCTCGTGGGTGCGGATCCCGGCCGGCCAGTTCGAGATGGGCTGCTCCGAGGGCGACTCCGAGTGCGCTCTTGCAGAACTGCCGCGCCTCCGGACCGTGATCGAGAAGCCCTTCGAGATCATGGACAGGCAGGTGACGGTCGCGCAGTTCCGCGACTGGGGGGCCTCCTCGCAACGTAAGGTGCCGGGCCAGCCGACCTGGAGCAGCGACGACAGTCCGGTCGTCAACGTCACTTGGGACGAGGCGGCCGCCTTCTGCTCGGCCATTGTCGGACGGCTGCCGACCGAGATCGAGTTCGAGTACGCCGCGCGCGCCGGCTCGACAGGGCCCCGCTACGGAGAGATCGACGCGATCGCCTGGTATGCCGGAAATTCGGACAAGCGCGCGCACCCCGTCGGTCAGAAGAGCGCCAACGGTTTCGGCCTGTACGACATGCTCGGCAACGTCTGGGAATGGAATGCCGACCTGTTTCGCAACACGCTGGCTGCGGCCCGGGACGGCGGCGCTCCGGCCGGCGCCAGCGACATGCGCTCGCTGCGCGGAGGCTCCTGGAGGAACAAGGCGAGGCAGATCCGCGTCTCGAACCGGGGCCGTCTCGCGCCCGACGACCGCGAGGACGACGACGGCTTTCGCTGCGCGCGCGACGCCGCGCCCCGCTAGTTCGCGTGGTTCGAGTGAATCAGGCGTTCTTGCGGTAAAAGCCGTTGGCGGAGACGCGGCGGCCGGTTTCGACCTTCGGACGGGCGGTGCGGGTGGCCTCGAGAGGCGCGAGCCCGAACCGCGCCATGTCGCGGTCCAGCCCGGCGGCGTCCACGAGGACGTGGCGGCCGCCGCTGTCGAAGCCTTCGTAGACGTCGGGCTCGCCAGGGACGGCACGGGTTCCGCGGCCGGTCAGGTCGGTCTCCGGCGTGAACACGGAGACGAGCAGCCGCGCGCCCGGCTTGAGCACGCGCGCGGTCTCCGCGAGAGAGCGTTCCCACTCGGCGCGGGTCTGGGAGCAGTGGTAGAGGCCGAGCGCGACGACGAGGTCGAAGCTCGCGTCGGCGTAGGGGGAGAGATCGTCCATGCGCCCGACGCGCACGCGTGTCTCGGCTTGCTCCGCGCCCAGGATCGCGGCGAGACGCTCGCGTGTTTTCGCCACCATGGTCGCAGAGGCGTCGAGCGCCGCGACGTCGAAGCCTTTCCCTGCGAGCAGCACCGCGTTGCGGCCCCCCGCGCAACCGAGATCGAGAATCCGCGTTCTCGAAGGATCCCGGTACTCTTGGAGAAGTTCGGCCAGACGCACGTCCGGCTCGCGCGCGGCGAAGCGCTCGACGTTCTCGGCGGAATCCCAGAAAGAGGCAGTCACCTGGCCGCGCGGCGTGCCCGCGGCTCCCAGGCTCGATGGGAGTTTTCGGGCGGCATGCGGCGCGCTTCTTCGTGTCGTGTCGGCCGCCCGGAGACAGAGGGCATCGGCTCCTTCCCCCGCGCCAGCGGGCTTGCGAGGCCGAAGAATACAAGAGGCGGACGTCCGCGCGACGACGCGCTCCGGCGGGCGCGAAGAGGTCGCCGCCTGGACGGAGGTCCACGCCGGCTGCTTCTCATCGCGGACGCCGGCTGGATCGCCGAAACTCTCGCACTGCGACCGAAAGCCCCTGTGACCCGGGCGCGGGGCCTCGTCGGATAGGATTACGGAAAACTTTCTTTCGAAAGGGGACCAAATGTCGAGGATTGGAACGGGACTGGCGAGGTTCTCCGTCGCTTTTCTCTTTGCCGCCGCAGCGCTGGCGCAGGGCGCCGATGCGACCAAGGCGGCCGCGGCGCACAAGGGCGGCGCCGGCAAGCCGGTCGTCTGGCCGGCTGCGGACATGAAGTGGATCGATGCGCCGGGCGCCCCCGAGGGAGTCAAGCAGGTCAACCTGTGGGGCGATTCGACCAAGGGCCGCTTCGGCACACTCACGAAGTTCCCGGCGGGATTCTCGTCGCCGCTGCACTCGCACTCGGCGAACCTGCGGATGGTCGTCGTTTCGGGCACCGTGATCCACGGACCGGAAGGCAAGCCCGAGATCCGGCTGGGGCCCGGCTCCTATCTCGTCGATCCTGCCGGCTACAAGCACACGACGGCCTGCGACAAGGCGTCCGACTGCGTCATCTCCATGGAAGGCGACGGCAAGTTCGACCTGGTTGTGGCCGAGAAGAAGTAGAAACCGCCCGCTTCCTCTGGAGGGCGCGATGCGCAGATTCGTTGCGCTCGGCGCGGTCGTGTTGTGCGGAGCCGGGCTCGCCCGGGCACGGGCGCGTTCGCCGGAGGTGCAGGCGTACGTCAAGGTCAGCGCCCCCGTCGTCGCGCTGACGCACGTCCGGGTGATCGACGGCACCGGAGCCCCGGCGAAAGAGGATCAGACGGTCGTGATCGCCAACGGCAAGATGGTGGGAACCCGCTAAGCGCTCAGCGCCTCAGTCTCTGAGCCCTGCCTTGCGGAGACCTTCCATCCAGTGCTCGACGAGCTCGGGGTCGAACCACTTCTCGAGCTTCTCGCGTCCCGTCGCGGGGTAGTCCGGCTTCAGCCTGAGGAGCTCCCGCAGGGCCTTCTGCGCTTCCTCGCGTTCTCCGAGTTGCCCGTAGGCCGCGGCGAGCACTTCGTGCGTCACGAAGAAGTCGGGCAGGTTGAGCCTGAGGGCGATGTTCACGGCGCCGCGGTAGTCGCGCTTGCGGTACGCATCGGCAAAGAGGGCAAACCGGTACCACCCCGGGTGGCGTGGATTCAGCTGCACGGCTCGCTCTACAAGGGCGCAGCCTTTTTCCCAGTCGCCCGAATAGGCGATGAGGGTGCCGAGGCCGGCCAGAGTGGGGCTGCTCAGCGGGTTGAGCGCGATCGACTGCTCCGCCGCCACCCGGAAGGCCGGGAACTCCTTGCGGAAGAACAGGGCCCAGGCCAGGGCGTCGTAGGCAAGAGCGTTGGAGGGAGCAAGGTCGGCCGCGCGCCGCGCGGCCTGAAGCGCGCGACCGAGCGGATCGGGCAGCAGATTGAACCCGTGGGCATACTCGTGCGTGTAGATCAACGACAACATGGCCCGGGCGTCGGCGTACCCCGGCTCTTCCTCGACGGCCAGCTCCAACGCGTTTCGGATCGCGGCATGCTCCTGGGTGGTGCTGCGGTAGCCGAAGCCGAAACTGCGCAGCACGGCTTCGTACGGGGTCAAATCTCCGGGCGTCTTGCTCCGAAGCGATTCGCTCATGGTGTGGGGCAGGATCCCGTGCGGATCGCCGACGGTCGAGACGATGCGGGACACGAGGTCGTCCTGGAGCTCGAAGGCCGCGTCGGGACTGAACGGGCGCTCGTAGGTCTCCGCCCACAGTTGCGCGCCGGTCGCCGCGTCGACCAGCTGCACGGCGACGCGGAGCCGGCCGCCGGCCTGGCGAAGGCTGCCGCTCATGACGTAGCGAGCGCCCAGTTCCTTCCCGACCTGGCGCAGGTCGGGAGCCTCACCCGCGTACCGCCGCGTCGAGCCGCTCGTGATCACGCGAAGGTACGAGAAGCGCGACAGTCCCGCGACGATTTCCTCCGACAGCCCGTCGGCCAGAGCCGTGAGGTCCGCGTTGGCGCTGCCCTGTGTGAACGGGAGGACCGCGATCCAGAAGCCTTCGTCAGCGCGAGAAGCGCCGGAGATCGGGGCGGAAGGACGGGAGCGCTCGTCCGCAGCTGCCGTGGATTCCCCTTTGGCGGAAATCTCGAGACCCGCCATGCGGAGACCATCCATCAACTGCTCGACGTGGTCCGGGAGGTACCACTTCCCGAGCTCATCGCGCCCGACCCGGGCCCAGTCGGGGTTCAGGTCGAGCAGCTCTCGCACGGCTTTGCCCGCCGCCTCGCGTTCCCCGAGTTGCCCCAGGACCGCCGCGAGCATCGTGCCCAGGAGAACGTTCGCCGGAACGTTCTTGCTCTTGAGCAGGAAGGTTCGAGCGCCGGCGTAGTCGCCATTGCGATAGGCGTTGTGGAACTGGACGGCCCAGTACCACCCGGGATAGTTCGGGTTCAGCTCTCTCCCGCGCTCCGCCAGGCCGCAGCCGCGCTCCCAGTCGCCCGAAAAGGCGATCAAGTGGGCCATGTATTCGATCGTGGCTCCGTCCATGGGGTTGAGTGCGACGGCCCGTTCCGCTGCACTCCGGAAGGCATCGAATTCCTTGCGGAAGTACAGGGCCTGGGCCAGGGCGGAATAAGCGAAATGATTGGAGGGGCCGGCGTCGACCGCGCGCCGCGCGGCCTGGAGCGCTCGGCCGAGCGGATCGGGCAGAGCATTCAACCCGAATCGGAACTCCTCCCCATACATGAAGGACAGCATGGCCCAGCTGTCGGCATTGTCCGGCGCCTCTCGGACGGCCCGTTCCAGGCCTGCCCGCGCCGCGGCATGCGCTTCGACCGTGCCCCGCTCGTAGACGCCGAAGCCGCGCAGCAGCGCCTCGTACGGGCTCAATTGGTCGAGGCTCTTGCTCCAGACCGCGGCGCTCATGCTGTGCGGCAGAACGCCGTACCAGTCGGCGATCGTGGAGACGACCCGTGGAACGACATCGTCCTGGAGCTCGAAGACCGCGTCGGGCCGGAAGGAGCGCGTGTAGGTCTCCGCCCAGAGGTGAGCCCCCGAAACGGCGTCGACCAGTTGCACCGAGACGCGGAGCACGGAGCCCGCCTGGCGCAGGCTCCCGTCCAGGACGTACCGCGCGCCGAGCTGCCTGCCCACCGAACGCACGTCCGCGGCCTCGCTCGCGTACCGGGACGTCGAGCCGCGCGAGATGACGCGCAAGTAGGAGAAGCGGGACAGGCCGGTCACGATCTCCTCGGACAGCCCGGCGGCCAGGGCCGTGAGGTCCGCGTCGCCGCCGCCGTACTTGAACGGCAGGACCGCGACCCAGAAGCCTTCGTCGGCGCGGATCGGGCCCGACAGAGAGCCAGAGATTCCGAGCGCGGGGGCCGCGGCCCTTTCATCCGGAGCAATCTCCAATCCCGCCTTGCGCAGGCCGTCGACGAGGCGCTCCACGTACTCGGGCTCCCACCACTTCTCGATGTCCTTGCTCAGTGTGGCCGCGACGTTCGGCCGCAGCTTGAGCAGTTCCCGCACCGCCTTGCCGGCTGCCTCCCGTTGCCCGAGCTGCCCGCAGGCGGCGGCAACCATCACGTGCGCGCCCCAGTGGCCGGGCAAATTGACCTTGAGCGCGAAGCCGAGCGCGCCGCGGTCGTCGCCCCGGCGGTACGCATCGTAGAAGTTGGCATACCAGTACCACCCGGGATGATTCGGATTGAGCTGCCTGGCGCGCTCTGACAGCGCGAGGCCGCGCTCCCGGTCGCCCGTGTAGGTCAGCAATTCGCCGAGAAAAGCAATGGAGTTGCCGTCCGCCGGGTTGAGCGCGACAGTTCGCTCCGCCGCGTTCCGGAAGCTCTCGAGCTCCTTCTGGAAGAAGAGTGCCTGGGCCAGACTGAAATGCGCGAGGGGATTGGAGGATCCTGCTTCGACGGCCCGCCGCGCGGCGGCTAACCCTTTCGTCAGGGAATCCGCTTGCAGGCCGAAACCCTGCCCGTAGTCCTGGACGCAGAGCAGGGCCAGCATCGCCCAGGCGTCGGCATAGGCCGGTGATTTCTGCACCGCCGATTCGAGGCCGGACCGCGCGGCGGCAAGCTCTTCGGGGGTGACCCGCTCGAAGTAACCGAAGCTGCGCAGCACCGCCTCGTAGGGGCTCGAGTCCTCGGGAGAGCGGCTTCGCACGGCTTCGCTCATGCTCCGGGGCAGCACTCCGTTCATGTCGGCAACCGTCGAGACGATTCGGGGAACCAGGTCGTCCTGCACTTCGAACACGGCGTCCGGGCGGAAGGCGCGCTCGTAGTTCTGGGCCCAGAGGTGGGCGCCGGTCGTCGTATCGACGACCTGCACGGCCAGGCGGAGTTTCGCGCCGGCCTGCCGCAGGCTGCCTTCCATCACGTAACGCGCGCCCAGTTCCTTGCCGGCGGAGCGGACGTCCACGGATTCATTGGCATATCTCGCGGTGGAGCTGCGGGCGATGACGCGCAAGTAGGAGAATCGGGAAAGCCCCGTGACGATGTCCTCGGTCAACCCCTCGGCCAGGGCCGTGAGGTCGGCGCTGCCGCCGCCCGGCTTGAACGGCAGGACCGCAACCCAGAAGCCCTCGTCCGCTCGCTGCTCATCCGAAGAGTGGCGGACGGGCGAGGCGTCTGCCTGCCCTTCCCCGTCGGCGACTTCGAGCCCCGCCTTCCTCAGCCCTTCCATCAACTGTTCCACGAGATCAGGTTGGATCCACTTCCCGTGCAATTGCCGAGCGACCTCGCCGTAATCAGGTTTGAGAGCGAGCATGTCTCGGAGCGATTTGTGCGCCGCGTCCATCTCCCCCAGTTGGGCGTAGCACATGGCCAATACGGCGTGTTGATAGAAGCTGTCCGGGGTGTTGAGCTTGAGCGCCAGGTCCAGCGCGCGGCGGTAGTCCTTTTTTCCGTAAGCGGCATGCCATGCGGTGTAGTAGTACATTCCGGGGAGGTTCGGGTTCAGTTGCAGACCCTTTTCCGCCAAAGCGCAGCCTCGCTCCCAATCTCCCGAATAGGCGATCAGCAATCCCATGAACGCAGCCGTTGCGCCATCCATGGGGTTGAGGGAAACGGCCCGTTCCGCCGCAACCCGGGAGGCAGGAAATTCCCGCTGAAAGAAGAGAGCCTGCGCCAGCGCGTAGTAGGGCAGGGAGTGCAAAGGCGCCGCCTGGATCGCCGTGCGCGCAGCTTGCAGCGCCTTCTCGAAAGAGGCCGGGTTCTGGATGTCCCAGTGCCCGTACTCGTTCGAGTACATCAGTGAAAGCATGGCCCAACAGTCGGCGTTCCCTGGAGACTGCTCGACCGCTCGTTCAAGGTACGTGCGGACTTCGGCCAGCGCCTCGGGGGTGAAGCGCTCGTTGTAGCCGAAGCTGTGCAGCAGCGCTTCGTACGGAGTCAGTTGATCGGCAGCCTTCAGCCGCACAGTCTCACTCATGCTGCGCGGCAGGATCCCGTGCATGTCCGCGACCGTCGAAACGATCCGAGCAACGAGGTCATCCTGTAGCTCGAACACCGCGTCGGGGCTGAAGTTGCGTTCGTAGTTCTCGGCCCAAAGATGGGCGCCTGTCGTCTTGTCGACGAGTTGTACCGCCAGGCGCAGCTTTGTCCCCGCCTGCCGCAGGCTCCCTTCCATGAGGTAGCGGGGCTCGATCGCCGTAGAGCCGCGCGCGACGACTCGCAGGTACGAGAAGCGGGACAGCCCCGTCACGACCTCCTCGGACAGCCCCTCGGCCAGGGCCGTGAGGTCTGCGTTGCCGCCGCTGTACTTGAACGGCAGCACCGCGACCCAGAATCCTTCGTCGGCGCGGACGGGGTCGGTGGAGGGACGCGCTCCCGCGTGAGGCAGCGAGGATGAGACCGGGGCCGGGACGGAGGGGGACGATGAGCTCTCTGGAACCGTGAGCCCTCCCTTGCGCAGGCCCTCCAGCACCGGCTCCAGGAGCCCGCTCGCGAAGTGCCAGACTTCGATGTCCCGGCGGGCGTGCGCCGCGAAGCCGGGGTCGAGCGCGAGGAGATCCCGGACGGCCGCCGCCGCCTCCGCCCGCCGATCAAGTTGCCCGGAGATCGCGGCGATGACGAGCGGCTGCCAGAACATGCTGGGCATGTTGACTTGCATGGCGTGCTCGAGAGCGCGGTCGTATTCGCCCCGCTGGAAGTGCTCCCAGATCGGCCCGAAATGAAACCACCCCGCGTGGTTCGGGTTGAGCTCCATGGCGCGGCGGACGATCGCGGCTCCGCGCTCGAATTCTCCCGTGTGCACGATCAAGAGCCCCAGGATTCCCAGCGCGTCGGTGTTGAGCCGATTCAGCGCCATGGCCTGCTCGGCCGCGGGCCGAAACGCGGCGAGGTCCTTCCGGAAGAAATAGGCCTGCGCGAGCGACACCATCCCCAGCTGATTCGTCCGATCGAGCTCGACGGCGCGGCGGGCCGCCGCCAGGGCGCTGTCCAGCGAGGTCGGGTCCGTCCGGAAGCCGAACGCGTGCTCGTCCGTGTACACCTGCGCGAGGCAGGCCCACAGGTCCGCCTGCCCGGCGTCTCTTTCCACGGCCCGCTCCAGGCGGGCCTTCATGGTCGTGTGCGCCGGAGGCGACAGCTGTTGCCGGTAGGTGAAGTACTGGAAGAGCCATTCCGACGGCGCGAGGTCCTCGTCCGCCTTCTGCTGAATCAACGCGGTCATCGAGCGCACCAGGACGCCGTAGCTGTCCGCGACGGTGGCCACGACACGACCGGTGATGTCGTCCTGCACGGCGAACATGTCCGAACTCTTCAGGTCGCGGTTGTAGGTCTCCGCCCAGAGGTGGGCTCCGGTCTGAGCGTCGACCAGCTGAACGTTCACGCGAAGGGCGGACGCGCCCTTGCGAATCCCGCCTTCCAGGACGTAGCGGGCGGCCGATTGCTCGCCGCCGGCGCGCGAGTCGAAGCCTTGCCTCTCGGCGCGAGGGGTGGAGTTGCGCGAGAGGACGGAGAGATACGGAAATTTGGCGAGGCCGGCATTGATGCCTTCCGCGAGACCGCCGGCCAGAGATTCGAGCTCCGGATCGGCGCCCGCGTGCGTGAACGGAAGCACGGCAATCCAGAAAGCCTGAGCCCGGGTGCGTCCCGAATCCTGGCGAAGAGCGCGCCCGCTCTCGGACTCCACGCTCACCGATCTGGCCATCGTCCGCGGCGAGGGGGCCGAGGAGGCTGAGGATGTCTCCGCTCGCAGCTCCTTGAGCTCGTTGTACACGTCGCGCGAGGTCTGGTAACGGTCGCGCGGATCCTTTTCCAGGCAGCGGCGGAGGATTCTTGCGAGGTGGGGCGGGACGTCCGCGCGCAGGTCCGTGACGGAGGGAGGCTTGTCGCGCAGGATGGACGAGATCATGTCCACCGCGCTCGCTCCCTGGAACGGTCGCTCGCCCGTCAGGAGCTGGTAGAGCACGATGCCGAGCGAGAAAACGTCCGACCGCGCGTCCACGACGGCGCCTCGCGTCTGCTCGGGGGACATGTAGGCGACGGTGCCGAAGACCTGGCCTGCCTGCGTGAGCTCGACGTGGCTCGAGGTCGGCATACCGGTGAGGTTGGGATCGGAAGTCGCGGTCTCGACACGGGCGAGGCCGAAGTCGAGGACTTTGACCCTGCCCTCGCGGGTCACCATGATGTTACCGGGCTTCAGGTCCCGGTGCACGATGCCGCGCTCGTGCGCCGCCGACAACGCCTCGGCGAGCGGCACGGTGATCTCGAAAAACCTCGGGAGCGGGAGGCCGCCGGACGCAATGAGCGCGTCGAGGCTCTCGCCGTCGACGAGCTCCATCGCGAGAAACCGTGTGCCGGCGGACTCTTCGACGGCGTAGATCGTGACGATGTTGGGGTGGTTGAGAGCGGCGAGCGTGCGGGCCTCGCGCTCGAAGCGGGCCAGCCGCTCCGCGTCCTGCGCGGTCGCCTCGGGAAGGACCTTGATCGCGACGTCCCGCCCGAGTTTCGAATCCCGGGCCCGGTACACCTCGCCCATCCCGCCCGCCCCGAGGGGCGACAGGATCTCGTAGGCGCCGAGGCGCGTTCCAGGGGAAAGCGGCATGGGTGCGCGGATTCTACGCTCGCGCCGC
>Ga0209048_10001102_pt1 | contig 28275 bp, 32 predicted proteins | sample FrelakmetCRP12CR_FD_187146 | JGI IMG/M metagenome (GOLD analysis project Ga0209048, IMG submission 187146) | Freshwater lake sediment microbial communities from the University of Notre Dame, USA, for methane emissions studies - CRP12 CR (SPAdes)... | ecosystem: Environmental > Aquatic >... | reverse complement strand
CGTGGGCGACGATGACGCCCGCGGTGAGCACGATCTTCAGGTTGTCCAGGTAGGACAGCCGTTGCGCCCCGGTCTCGTGCTCGAGGGGCGGGATCGCCGCCTTGGTCTCGGACTTCCCGTCGGTCGCCACAACCTCATGCTCGGCTCCCTCAGACAACCCTGCCAGAGGCGAACGTCCCCGCTGTCAAGCGGCTCACCGCCGGAGGACGGCGTCGGCCTGGTATCCCGGGCCCGCCACACGGTGGTGCTCCCCGCCCGGTTCCTCTTGGTCGACGGCCACGAGCACGTCCTCGTCTCCCCGCAGGTACAGGGGTAGGGGAATCTGCGAGGGCCGAACGACTGCCGCAACGAGGCGGGCGAGCACCGGGTCATGCCAGTCAGTGTGTCCTGCTCGTGTCCTGGCGCGGAAGCGGGGGGCCGAAGCACCCCGCTGACCAGCATGTTTGTCCTTCAGAAGCGGTTGGTGGAGGTGGCGGGAATCGAACCCGCGTCCTTCAGTCCGTCGATGGAGCTTCTCCGAGCGCAGCCGGTTGGAGGTCTCGGGCCCTCCACCTCCACCGGCAACGGCGGAGGGCCCCAGCCGACTGAGATGTCCCCTCGGGTCTGTCGACACGACCGCTTGGGTGAGCTCTGCTTCATGACGCTCCCGTACCGGTCCGCAGAGCCGGGGCCGGGGGAACGTCGCTGCTAGTTAGGCAGCGAGGGCGAACGCCGAAGTAGCGTTCTCTGCGTTGGCAGTTGTTGGTTGTTCCGGCTCTTTAACGTGGCTCCGGAGACCACGGCTCGCTTCCTCCACGTCGGTGACCAAAGTCGAAGCCAGTCACCCCCAGGGGTTGTTGATCCCCCAGTCTAACGCCACCGGGCGGCCCGGCCTTCCCGCCGTTGCCGAGGGTTGGCTCAGTGGTCCCGTCCCGAGAGCGCCCGCTCCTGTTCCCTGCGGGCGTCCCGCTCGGCCAGCGCGTGGCGCTTGTCGTAGGTCTTGCGCCCACGGGCCAGCGCCAGCTCGACCTTGGCCTTGCCACCCCGGAAGTACACGGCGAGCGGGACGAGGGTCAGTCCCTCCCGGGCCACGCGGTCGCCCAGCTCGGCGATCTCGCGGTGGTGGAGGAGGAGCTTGCGCCGGCGTTCCGGATCGTGTGCGCCGAAGCCCGTGGCGAACGCGTAGGGCGGGATGTGGACCCCGAACAGCCACGCCTCGCCGCCCTCGACCCGGGCGTAGGAGTCCTTGAGCTGGCACTTGCCGTCCCGGAGGCTCTTGACCTCCGAGCCGACCAGGGCGAGCCCGGCCTCGACGGTCTCGAGGATCTCGTAGTCGTGGCGGGCGCGACGGTTCTGCGCGACGACCTTGCGGTCGGCCCCCGGAGCCGAGGGTCGGGGGGCGCTGCGGCTGGGTCCTTTCGCCATGGGGGATCCACCGTACCGGCCGGCACCCGACCGATCGCTCGAGTCCACGACCGCCTCCGCCCCGAGCCGGTGGCGTCAGTCCGGAGCCGGGCGGGCAGCGGCTACGTTCCCCTCCCGATGCTGCGCCTCGGGCGGACCGCCTACGCCGAGATACTGGCCCACTGCTGGGCCGGCCTGCCCCTGGAGGCGTGCGGGCTGCTCGGCGGAACGACCACCGGCCCGGCGGCCACGGATGACGCCGACGCGACCATCTGCTATCCGACCGCCAACCTGGCCGAATCGGCACGGGTCTACACGGTCGATCCGAAGGGCCACCTGCGGGCCGACCGCGACGCCGAGAGGCGGGGGCTGACCCTCATCGGCGTGTTCCACTCCCACACGCACACCGCGGCCTACCCGTCGCCGACCGACGTGGCCCAGGCACCCGACCCGACGTGGCACTACGTCCTGGTGTCGCTGGCCGACGACGCGCCCGTCGTCCGCTCCTATCGGATCGTGGAGGGGAACATCGCCGAGGAGTCCGTCGTTCTCCTGAGTCGGTAGAATTCTCACCGATCGAGTCAAGATTCCCGCGGCTCCGAGATCCGAGCGCCGCCACCCGGAGGACACCGTGCCCGAAGTCCGCATCCCCACCATGCTGCGCCCCGCCGTCGGGGGCGCGGCGACCGTCGAGGCGGACGGCGCCACGGTCGGCGAGATCGTCGGGCAGCTGGTCGCGAGGTATCCCGACCTCGCCGGTCAGGTCGTCACCGAGGACGGCACCCTCCACCGGTTCGTCAACGTGTACGTCAACGACGACGACATCCGCTATCTGTCCAAGCTCGACACCAAGGTGGGCGAGGGCGACACCGTGTCGATCCTGCCGGCGGTCGCCGGCGGTGCGGTCTAGGGCGGTCCGGGGCCCCCGCCAGGGTTCGGACGGCCGGCACCCGCGGGAGAAGGAGGTCGCATGGCGATCTACGGCAGCATCCTCGAGCTCATCGGCGACACCCCGATGGTCGACATCTCCCAACTCAGCCCGAACCCCCGCGCCCGGATCCTCATCAAGCTCGAGGGCCAGAATCCCGGCGGGTCGGTCAAGGACCGCGCCGCCAAGTGGATGGTCGAGGAGGCGGAGAAGGACGGGTCGCTCGCCCCCGGGCAGGTGATCCTCGAATCGTCGTCGGGCAACACGGGGATCGCCCTGGCCATGATCGCCAAGGTCAAGGGCTACCCCTTCAAGGTCGTGCTCCCGGACAACGTCTCGGTCGAGCGCCGGCAGGCCCTCGAGGTGTGGGGCGCCGAGATCATCCCCTCCGAGGCCTCGGGGGGTTCCAACGGGGCCATGCGCAAGGCCCAGCGGCTGGCCGCCGAGCATCCGGAATGGTGGTTCCCCTACCAGTACGGCAATCCGGCGAATCCCAAGGCCCACTACGAGGGCACCGGTCCGGAGATCTGGCGGGACTGCCCGGAGATCACCCATTTCGTCGCCGGGATGGGGACGGCCGGGACGCTGATGGGGGTCGGCCGGTTCCTGAAGGAGCGCAACCCGGCCATCCAGATCTGGGCGGTCGAGCCGCCGGCGGGCGAGATGGTCGACGGCCTGAAGAGTCTGGACGAGGGCTTCGTCCCACCGGTCTTCGTGGACAACGACGGCTACGAGCTCCTGGACCGCAAGAAGATCATCGGGCCCGAGGAGTCGATCGTCTGGACGCGACGGCTGACCGAGGTGGGCCTGTTCGCGGGTATCTCCACGGGCGCCATCATGGCTGCGGCCGTGAAGTGCGCGGCCGAGATCGACGAGGGCGTGGTCGTGACCATCGCCTGTGACGGCGGCTGGAAGTACCTGTCGACCGGGGCGTGGACGGCGCCGATCGACGAGGTCGTGGCCCGAGCCCGGAAGATCATCTACTTCTAGATCACCGTCGGCCTCTGGATCCTCCCGAGCTCGGATCGTGGGGGAACGTGGCCGCTGCGGCACCGGTCCGCGTGCTCAGCCGTGCCGCGGGGACGGGGGCCCCGCCGTGTCGACGGGAAGCGTCATGGCGTCAGTCTCGCGTTCCGACGGCTGGTGGCGACCCGGCCTCCCCGAGGTGACGGAGGGCCTCCCGCCGGCTCAGCCCGCTCAGGTCCCGGTCGTGGGCGGCGACGAACACCCGCACCCAGGCCGGGTCGGTTCGGGCATGCTGGCGGAGCGCCCAGCCGATGGCCTTGCGGACGAAGAAGTCGGGATCGGCCAGGTTCGCCTCGATGCAGTCGGCGAGCAGCCCGACGTCGGTCCGATCCTTGGCCCCCACCTGGCAGATCACCGCCGCACGCCGGCGCCACCGGTCGCCGTCGCGGCTCCAGGCCCGGATGACGGGCGCGAGCTCGGTCGGGTGGGCGAGGAGGAGCGGGCCGATGAAGTGGGTGGCGACCTCGTCGACGTGGTCCCACCAGGCCCCGTCGGCGATCAGCTCGTCGTAGACGCGCAGGGCTCGGAGGGACCGGGCGTGAGCCCGGTACGTTGGGAGTCCCGCCAGGGCGAGCGCCGCGTAGCGCTCCTCACGGACGCCGGCCTCTCGCCAGAGGGCGAGGACCGTGTCGCGCCAGGCCGCCCAGCCGGCGAGGGGGTGGGCGGCGGCGGCCTGGCGGGTGGCGCGCCGAACCTCGGGGAGCTCGACGCCGGCGAAGGGCATCGCCGACTTCATGTACGCCTGCTGGGCCGTCCCCCGTTCGGGATCCCCGTGGGCGGCCAGGGTCTCCCGCACGGCCCGGATGAGCGCCCGGTCCGCAGCCGGCGCCCTCGCGGCGCCCGGCTTCGGGGCGCGGTGCGCCGTCATCTCGGCTCCGGTTCCCTCGTCGGTCCGCACCTCGGGGGGCACTGTCCTCTCTCCTCCCCTCTCCTCTCCCCGGTCGCCCCGGGCGCCGGCGGGGTCGGCCCGTCGCCAGCCTGGCGCATCGGCGATGGTCGCGGCACTAGGTTGCCGTCCCAGTGGACGACCGCCCGATCGGGATGTTCGACAGCGGCTTCGGCGGGCTCACCGTGGCCCGGGCCGTCATCGACCTGCTTCCCGCCGAGGACCTGGTGTACCTCGGCGACACGGGCCGGTACCCCTATGGGCCCCGCGACCTCGAGCAGGTCCGGCGCTTCGCACACCAGATCGCGCGTTCGCTGGTCGAGGAGGACGGGGTCAAGCTCGTCGTCGTGGCGTGCAACACGGCGTCGGCGGCCGCGCTCGACCAGCTTCGGTTCGCCTTCGACGTACCCATCGTCGGCGTGATCTCGCCGGGGGCACGCGCCGCCGTGTCCGCCACCCGCAACGGCCATGTGGGCGTCATCGGGACGGTGGGCACGATCGCCTCGGGTGCCTACCAGCGGGAGGTGGGGGCGCTGCGGCTGCCGGCGACGGGCGGGCCCGTCCACCTCACCTGTGCCGCCTGTCCCGGGTTCGTCGAGTTCGTCGAACGGGGCGAAACGGCCTCCGAGCAGGTCCACGTCCTGGCCGAGCGCCTGCTCGAGCCGGTCCGCCGGGCGGACGTGGACACGCTCCTGCTCGGCTGCACCCACTACCCGTTCCTCGCCCGCACCATCGCCGACGTGGTGGGTCGCGACGTGGTCCTGGTGTCGTCGGCTGACGAGACCGCGTTCGAGGTGCGGGCCATCCTGGAGCACACGGGTCTCGGCCGGCGGACGGCGACCAAGGGCGTGCACCGGTTCGTCTCGTCGGGAGACGTTGCCGTGTTCCGCGAGCTCGGCCGGCGTCTGCTCGGGCCCGAGCTCGACGCCGACGTCGAGTCCCGCGCCTGGGACTGATCGGGCAACGGCCCTCCGCGCTCGCAGGTTCGGCCGATCCGCGGCGCCCGGCGGCGTCATCTGCGTCTCCTTCCTCGTGATCGGCGTCCGATCCCATGACGTGCCGGTCCCACGGCGCTCCGCCTCGTTCACCTCGGGGGGACCACGCGTCACGGACCCGGCCGGGCCGGACCCTCGCGCCAGTGCTATGTCAACCCAGGGCGCACGTCGTACTGGCGCGCGACGGGTCGGGCGACGGATCGGGCGACGGATCGGGCGACGGATCGGGCGACGGATCGGGCGGCTTCGGGCGGTCCAGCCCTTGGCGTGGGGCGGTTCAGGCGCTCACCTCGGCTGCCCAGCCGTCGATCAGCCGGCGGGCGATGCTCACGCCGGGCGGGATCATGGGCAGGTCGTCCGCGGCGAACCAGGCCGCGTCGGCGATCTCCACCGGGTCGATCCGGATGTCGCCGCTCACCCAGCGGGCCTGGAAGCCAAGCATCAGCGAGTGAGGGAACGGCCACGGTTGGCTCCCCTGGTACCGGATGTCGGCCACCTCGACGCCGACCTCCTCGCGGACCTCCCGGGCGACCGCTTCCTCGAGCGTCTCACCGGGCTCGACGAACCCGGCGATGCAGCTGTACATCGGGATGCCGAAGTTGACACCCTGGGCCAGCAGCGCCTCGCGATCGCGTGCCACCAGGGTGATGACCGCCGGGGCCAGCCGTGGAAAGGCGAGCAGCCCGCACTCCGGGCATCGCCGGGCCCGCTCGCCGGGCGAGGCCTCCGTGGCCGTGGCGCAGCGTCCGCAGTAGCGGTGGGTGCGCTCCCACTCGACCAGCTGCACGGCCCGCCCGGCAAGTGCCCACCGGCGCTCCCCGAGGGTGCCGTAGAGGCTGCGGAGGTCGCTGAACTCGAAGCCATCCGGGATCGCGACGTCGTGGCCCGCGTCGCGGCCCACATCACGGCCCACGTCGGCCGCCCAGCACTCCCGGCCGCCGAGCAGCCCGAGGAACAGCGTGCCGACGGGCCCGTCGCGCACCAGTCCAGCTCCCTCGGGGGTCGGGCCGGTCGGCACCCGCTGGCCCTCGCCGACCAGGACGCGACTGCCGTCGACGCACCACCAGAGCGCATCGGAGGCAGGCGGGGCGCCGGCCCCGGCCGGTGGGTTCATGGTGGGCTCCCAGGCGTCTGGGTCGATGGACATGTCCGCACCGTAGGCCGGTCGGCCCGCCCGGGACGGGGGGTCTCGGGCTGCGGGTCCCGGTCCCGGGGCTCGGTGTCCCGTGGTCGGGTGGGGAGCGGCCGGTCGGCCGGGCCCACCCACCGTCGTGCCGGCGCGTGCGTTGGCCCGACGAGGTCGGCGGCGCATAGGGTCGACGCGGTGAGGAAGGACGGACGCCGTGCCGACGAGCTTCGCCCCCTGAGCTTCGACCGGGACTTCACGGTCATGGCCGAGGGGAGCGTGCTGGTGACGAGCGGGCTCACGCGGGTGCTCTGCACCGCGAGCGTGGCCGAGGACGTCCCGCGCTGGATGCGCGGCACCAACAAGGGCTGGGTCACCGCCGAGTACTCGCTCCTCCCGGGGTCGAGTGCCGAGCGGGTCGACCGGGAGGCGGCCAAGGGCAAGCAGAGTGGGCGCACCCAGGAGATCCAGCGGCTCATCGGCCGGAGCCTGCGGGCCGTGACCGACCTCACGGCCCTGGGCGAGGTGCAGATCACCCTCGACTGCGACGTCCTGCAGGCCGATGGCGGGACACGGACCGCGTCGATCTGCGGCGCGTACCTGGCCCTCCACGATGCCTGCACCCGTCTGCTCCAGCAGGGGAAGCTGCGCGCACACCCGTTGCTCGAGGGCTGCGCGGCGACGAGCGTGGGCGTGGTCGGTGGGGTGCCCGTGTTGGACCTCGACTACGTCGAGGACTCGACGGCCGAGGTCGACATGAACGTGGTCATGACGTCGTCCGGCCGCTATGTCGAGGTGCAGGGGACGGCCGAGGGCCAGCCCTTCAGCCGGGCAGCCCTCGAGGAGCTGCTCGGCCTGGCCGAACACGGCATCGCCCGCATCCTCGACGCCCAGCAGGCCGTGGTGGCCAGCCCCCCGGCCCGTCGTTGACCGTGGGTGGCCGGCCGTGAGCCGGCCCCTGGCTCTCGTCCTCGCATCGGCCAACCCCGACAAGGCCACCGAGATCCGGGAGATCCTCGGCGCCACCCTCCCCGGCCTCGAGCTCAGCCCACGACCGGTGGGGCTGGCCGACGTGGAGGAGACGGGGGGGAGCCTGGAGGAGAACGCCCGCCTCAAGGCGGCGGCCGTGGCGGAGGCGACCGGGCGCCCCGCCATCGCCGACGACACCGGGCTCGAGGTCGCCGCGCTGCACGGCGCGCCCGGCGTCCACAGCGCTCGCTACGCCGGCGAGCACGCCAGCTACCGCGAGAACGTCGCCAAGCTCCTCGGGGCGCTCGTCGGGGTGTCGGATCGCCGCGCCCGCTTCCGAACCGTCGTCGTGGTCCGCTGGCCCGACGGGCGCGAGGTGATGGCGGAGGGCGCGGTGCCGGGCCGCATCACCGAGCTCGCCCGGGGCGACACGGGGTTCGGCTATGACCCGGTGTTCGAGCCCGAAGGCGGGGAGGGGCGCACCTTCGCCGAGCTGGGGGCCGAGGCCAAGCACCGGCTCTCCCACCGGGGCCGGGCCCTGCGGGCCCTTGCGGAGGAGCTGGCGGGGGCCGACCTTCCCGGCTGACGCGGCGTCACCGGGTGCCCGGAGTCCGGGGGCACGCTGCGACGGAGCCCGGGGGAACGCTGCGACGGAGCCCGGGGCCCTCGGCTGGCCCAAGCCCGTGAGGAGGCGACCCGAGCCGGGTCGTCGGACGGGACCCGGCCGTCCGTCACCAGCCTCGGAGGTCCACCCGCCAGCTCTCGGCCACACCCGAGCCGTCGGGGTTCAGCAGGTGCATCCAGGCGTGATAGGCGACGGTCGGATCGACGTGGGCCGGGATGACGCGTACCCGCTGGCCGACCGACGGCAGGGGGTCGGCTGAGAACGTCAGGTGCTCGTCCGAGCAGTACCACACGGCTGCCCCCTCGATGGACGGGTTGCCGTGGTCCATGCCCAGGGCCTTGAGACCGCAGTCGGCGACCGCCCACCCGCCCGCCCGGTTCACCGAGATGACGGTCGCTTCGATGAAGAGGGCCTGGCGGAACGGCAGCCCGAGCTGGGCGTAGGCCGTGTCCATGAGCACGTACGAGCCGGCCTGGACCTCCGTGACCCAATGGTTGAGGTCCCAGGTCCCCGTCCCGCCCCCCGACACGAGGTCGCCGCCAACCTCGGCATGGGCGGCGAGGAGCGCGGCCATGGCGTCACGCGTCCTGGTGGCCCGCTCCTCCGAGGACGTGACCGTCATGAGATGGCCCTCATATCCCATCACCCCGCGCACCGAGAGGCCGATGGACCGGGCCCGCTCGGCAAGGGCTCCAGCCTCGGCGGGCGCGCACCCGCAGCGCGGCAGCCCCACGTTGACGTCGACGACCACCTCCCGCACACCGCCTGCGGCCGCAGCGTCGACGGTCGTGTCGGAGTCCACGGCGAGGGTGACCCGCGCCCCTCGCTCCACGACGGCGCCGAGGCGCCGGGCGTCGACCACCTCGTTGGCCAGGAGCAGGTCGTGGTCCAAGCCGGCAGCGGCCATCCCCTCGACCTCGGCGATGGTGGCGCAGGTGAATCCCGCGTGCCCGGCCACGGACTGTCGGGCGGCAAGGGCCGTCGTCTTGTGGGCCTTGACGTGGGGGCGGCAGCGGTCGCCGGGCAGCGCGGTGGCCATGGTGGCCAGGTTGTGCTCGAGGGCGGCGGGGTCGACGACCAGGGCGGGGGTCTGCAGCTCGGCGAGACGCACGGAGCCGGAGCGTACGTGGGTTCGGCCACGGGTGGCCCGGACGACGTCGCCTCAGACCCCGCGCCGATCGCCCCAGAGGAGGACGTGCAGGCGGGTCGAGAGGTTCCACCCCCGCTCGAGCACGGCCGGGCCGAGGCAGGCGACGCGGCGGGCCACGGTGGCGGCGTCCGTTCCTTCGGGCATGATCCACACCTCGCCGAGGTGACCGGCCTCGGCGATGGCAGCGGCCTCGTCGAGCTCGGAGGTGCTGACCACGACGAACTTGGCGATGGCCCGGCCCGTGTCGGCCAGGGCGCGGAGGACGTCAGGGCGCCACCGCCGGGCAAGCGTCACGCCCGAGTTCCCGAGCTTCGGCGAGACGTTCCACTGGTCGACCAGCTCGACCAGCGCGGGCTCGGGCATCAGGGTGCCGTTGGTCTCGATCTCGATGCGCCAGCCCCGCGCCTTCGACTGCTCGAGGAGGGAGACGAGGCGGCTCTGCTGGAGGAGCGGTTCCCCGCCGGTGATGACCAGGAGCGGCGCGTCGATGGCGAGGAGCTGGGCCAGCACGTCGTCGACCGTTCGCCGGTGCAGCTCCGCGTCGGGGTCGTAGCGGGTCCAGTCCCAGGTGTAGGCCGTGTCGCACCAGGAGCAGTCGAGGTTGCAGCGACCGAGCCGAACGAACATGGCGAGGCGCCCGGCGGAGGGCCCTTCGCCCTGGAAGGTCGGGCCGAAGACCTCCGAGATCACCAGTTCAGCGGTGTCGACCCCATCGGTCACGATGCCCATCGTGGACCACCTCGGGCGGGTGGAGGGGGACGCCCCCCAGGCATTCATCCCGCCGTCACCCCGCGTCCACCGTGCCCGTCGTCGGGGCAGCGGGCTCAGCTCAGGGCCGGGTCGTCCACGCCCGCCTGGGCGAACCCCCGTGCTCGGAGCACGCAGGAGTCGCAGGTCCCGCATGGCTGCTGCCCACCCCGGTAGCAGGACCATGTGAGGCCGAGCGGTGCACCGACCTCGAGACCGAGGCGCACGACGTCGGCTTTGGCCAGCTGGACGAGAGGTGTGCGGATGGCGACGGGTCGGCCTTCAACCCCGCGCTTGAGCGCCAGGGCGGCAGCGGCGGCGAAGGCCTCGATGAACTCCGGGCGGCAGTCCGGGTAGCCGCTGTAGTCGAGGGCGTTGACTCCGAGATAGACGTCGTCGGCATCCCGGGCCTCGGCGACGGCCATGGCGACCGAGAGAAAGATGAGATTGCGGGCGGGGACGTAGGTCACGGGGATGTGCGTCGGGGACGAGGCGGCATCGCACGCGTCGGGCACGTCGATCGCGGTGTCGGTCAGTGCCGACCCGCCCCACTGCGAGGCGTCAAGTCCCACGACCAGGTGCTCGGCTCCGAAGTGACCGGCCACGGCCGCGGCATGCTCGAGCTCGACGCGGTGGCGCTGGCCGTAGTCGAACGTCAGGGCCACGAGTCGGCCCCCGGCGGCGGACGCCGTCCGGGCGACGGCCATGCACACGGTCGAGTCGAGCCCACCCGAGAGGGTGACGACGCTGCTCGTCACGGCCAGAGCTCCACCGCCGAGTCGGGTGTCTCCCAGAGCCTGAGGTGGGCGAGCCGTAGCGGGCTCTCGGTCGCCAGGTCGAGCCGCCTCCAGATGTCGGCCGCGAGCAGTTCCGCGGTCGGGTTGGCCAGAAGGTCGTTGAGGAACCGGTGGTCGTAGTGGTCGATCACCGCCTGGCGTACCAGGGTGTTCAGATGGGCGAAGTCGCAGACGATGCCGTGCTCGCCGATCGGGCCCTCGATGCTCACCTCGAGCCGATAGGTGTGACCGTGGAGCTGGCGACACCGACCGGGGTGCCACGGCAGCTGGTGTGCAGCGTCGAAGGTGAAGGAGCGGGTGACACGGGTGCGCACGCGCCTCAGGGTAGTGGCGTCCCCCGGGGCGGGATCGGCGACGCGACGCGAGGAGGCCCCGAGTGACCTCGGTTTGCACCTCGGATCCCTCGGGGCCTTCCTCGTCGGCCGGCGCCGGCTGCCGGTACGCGGGTCACCCCGCTTCCCCGACCCGACGGCCCCGCCCCCGGGGGGGCGACGCGCCATTCTCGGCACCGTCCTCGCCTCACGTCACGTTGCTCCCGCCCCGGTCCTCCGGCGCCCAGCCCGAGAGCTGTTCGCCGATGTCCCGTGTCGGTCGGCCGTTCCCCGTGGGGCTGGTGCCATCGTGCGCTTCGCCCGCCGACGGGTCAAGAGGATGACGCGAGATCCCCAGGTGATCCCCAGAGTTCGCGGAAGATCCCCAGGATCTGTGGCCGCGTCCCCCGCGTGATCGACAGGTTCTCCCCAGGTTGCCGCCCGCCCAGAGGCCCCGGGACCGCTCGACCGCGCCGGTCGCCGGGGACCGACCGACCACGCAGGAGGGTTGGGGCATCTACGCTGCACCGGAGCCACGAACCGGGGGACGCCGGTTCGTCGATCGGGGGAACGGGAGGAGCGCCCCCCAGCGCACCGATCCGCCGAGGCGCAGCTCCGGTCTCCCATTGACGGCACGGGGGTAGTGATGACGCTGACCGACATCGACCTGCTCGACCTGGACCGCTTCCAGCGCGGCGAGCACCACGAGATGTTCCGCCGCCTTCGGGCCGAGCAGCCCGTCTCGTGGCACGACCACCCGAGCGGGCGGGGGTTCTGGAACGTCGTGACACAGCCCGACCTGGTGACGGTGAACCGCGAGGCCCAGCTCTTCTCCTCGGAGGCGGGCGGGATCAGCATCCTCGACCCCGATGAGATCGAGGGCGGAATGGGCAACGACCCGCGCGGCCTGATGATGCTGTACATGGACCCGCCCAAGCACACCCGCTACCGGTTGCTCGTCAACAAGGGGTTCACCCCCCGGATGATCGGCCTCCTCGAGCAGTACCTGCGGCACCGGTCGACGCTGATCGTGGACAACATCATCGAGCGGGGGGCCTGCGATTTCGTCGAGGATCTCGCCGCCGAACTCCCCCTCCAGGCGATCGCCGAGATCATGGGGGTCCCCCAGGAGGACCGCAAACTGCTCTTCCAGTGGTCCAACCGGATGATCGGGATCGACGACCCCGAGTACGCCAGCGAGGACAGTGCCGCCGCGATGGGTCAGCTCTACCTCTACGTCAACGAGCTGGCCAAGACCCGCCGAAGCGATCCCCGTGACGACATCGTCACCAAGCTCATCAACGCCGAGGTCGAGGGGGACCGGCTCTCCGAGCTCGAGTTCGACATGTTCATGCTCCTCCTGACAGTGGCGGGAAACGAGACGACCCGCAACACCACGGCGTGGGGGATGTGGGCCCTCATGCAGCACCCCGAGCAGTACGCCGCGCTTCGGGAGAACCCGGAGCTGCTCGACGTGGCTATCGAGGAGATCCTGCGATGGGCGTCCCCCGTGCTGCACTTCCGTCGCACGGCCGCCGCCGACACCGAGGTCCACGGCCAGCCCATCGCTGCCGGCGACAAGATCGTGATCTGGCACATCTCGGCCAACCGCGACGAGGACCTCTTCCACGACCCGTTCGCCTTCGACATCACCCGGTCACCCAACGAGCACGTCGCCTTCGGTGGGGGCGGACCCCACTTCTGCCTCGGAGCCAACCTCGCCCGGACGGAGCTCCGGCTCATCTTCCGCGAGATCCTTTCGCGCGTCCCCGACATGACCGCCACCGGTGAGCCCCAGGTCCTGCGCTCGAACTTCATCGGTGGGATCAAGCATCTTCCCGTGCGCTTCTCTGAGGGGAAGCGTGTCATGAGCTCGGGCAGCACCACGCCGGTCGGCAGGTCGTAGCAGGACTGTCGGGGCAGGACTGTCGGAGCGGGACTGTCGGAACATGACTGTCGGAGCGGGACTGTCGGAACAGGACTGTCGGGCGTGAGGGCACTGGCCGCAGGTGGCCCCGGCAACGGCCGAGGACTCGGCGGTGGGCCGACTCGGGTCAGCGTTGTCCTCACCGGCTGAGCTCCACGATGGCGACCCCTGCCGCGTCGTTTCAAGCGTTGTCGCCGGTTCAGGCGTTGTCGTCACCCAGCGGGGTGGGCGCCAGCTTCCGGAACGCCCTGCGCCTCACCCGGCCTGGCGGGTCAGGTGCGGGCCTGGCGACGATCGGGGGTGGCGTCGGCCCGGCCCAACCCGGCCTGCGCTCGCAGCGTCGCTGCCTGACGAGGGGCGACCGACCCGCTCCTCCCCGTCGCCTACCGAGGCGGGCACCAGACCCGCCTGCGCGGCGAAGGCGACAGCCTCGACCCGGCTGCGGACCCCGAGCTTGGTGAGGACTCTCTGGATGTGGCTGCGTGCCGTGGCGTAGCGGACGCCCATGCCGGACGCCAGCGACCGGGTGCTCTCGCCCTGGACCAGGCGGTACAGGACTTCCCGCTCCCGGGGGGTGAGGGAGGCGAGCCGGAGGTGACTGGACGGCTGGGTGCTTCCGGGCGTCATGGCGCGTGGCGTCGAGGCGCAGACGTCGGCGAAGTACTCCGTCATGGACGGCGCCCGCTCGATGAGACCGACGATGAAGTCGGCTCGCTGCATCTTGGACACGAACCCGCAGGCGCCGGCTTCCCGGGCACGGCCGATGTCGAGGGGATCCTCCGACGCGGAGAGCACGAGGACGGGAGGTCCGTGGCCCTCGGTGCAGATCTGGCGGACGGCGTCGAGTCCCGCCCCGGGGGTCGGGTAGGTGAGGTCCATCAGGCAGACGTCGAAGGCCTCGGTTCGGATCAGTGCCGTGGCCAGTCCGGGCTCCGAGGCCGTCACCGCCTCGTGCGATCGGGCCCGCACCAGCGCCGCCAGGGCATCGGCGAACATGACGTGATCGTCACAGATCAGTACGCGCATGGGTGCCCCCCCGATTCAGCCGACGCGGTCGCGGATCCGTTGCTCCTTGGGCCGCCCCAGCTCGGGCAGGGTGACGAGCACCCGGGTGCCGCCTTCCTGGCGGCCTTCGGTCCGGAGCGACCCACCGTGCGCGATGACGATCTCCTTCACCACGCGCAGGCCGATGCCTCCCCGCCCTTTCGGACCCCTCCCGGGACCTGGCCCAGAGTCCTCGACCCGGAGCTGGACCTCGCCTGAGTGCGATGGTCGCTCCACGGCGATCGTCACCGTGCCACTCGGTCCGGCAGCCCGGCAGGCGTTGTCGACGAGGTTGGTGACGACCCGCCAGGCGTCGACGGGATCGACCGCCACCCACGCCGGCGTCGATCGGACGGCAACGATGTCGCCATAGGCCGCCCCGCGGACCCCGGCGACGTCGAGAACGACGACCTGGAGGTCGCAGAGGCCACGGGTGGCCCGCCGGTCGAGGAGATGGGCCGACAGACCCGCCATGTGATCGGCCTCCTCGGCGATCATCGCCAGTCGGTTCCGGACCTCGCTGTCGAGGCTCGGGTCCAGCATCAACTCGCTCGCGATGGCGTTGATCGTGCCGACGGGGTGGCGGAGGTCGTGGAACAGGCTGCGAAGGGCGATCCGACGCTCCTTTCCGGTGCGCCGATCGGCGGCGACCCGCAGCCTGCGGGTTCTGCCAGTGGGGCCCCCACCGTTCTCGCCCATCACGCTCCCCTCGCAGCTCTGTCCGCTCACAGGCTGCTTGTCGAGGGTCATTCTTCGCCCGTGCACGGGCTGAGGCAAGGGCCACGAGAGGCAGCAGTGGTGGAAAGTCGAATGAATTGTGGCAGTTATCCCAATTGCCCGGCAAGAGGGGCGGTTCGTGAAGGCGAGAATTCACCCGCCGACCACCACGGTGTTCGACGCCATTACCGGCCCGGTGGGGTTCGAGGCGGTGACGGTGACGGTGGTTCGTCCGGCTCGCGCCGGCACCGCGGCGGAGAATTGACCATTGGTTCCGACGTCGACGTGCTGGCCGTTCACCGTCACGCTGCCGTTGGGCGTCGCCTGACCGGTGACGAGGACGGTCCCACTGGCACCTGTCGAGGTGAGGTCCCCGACGACGGTCGACTTCACCGGCGGCCCGGCGGCGGCCGGTACGGCGCGGGCGGGGTCCCTCTGGTCCTGAGCCCCCGCCGGGGACGTGGCGTCCCGCGCCGGTGCCGCGGTCGCGTCGATCACGCCCGCGTCGTGCCCCGGGGATCCGGCGAGGGGTCCCCCGGCCCCCGCCGCGCCGAGCGGGGGAGGCGTCGGCGGGTCGCCGTTGGGCCCGGCCGTGGTGGGCCCAACGGCGGCGCTGGCGGGGACAGTCCGTGGCGAAGCGGTCCGCTGGTCAACCAGGGGATGGCCGCCGGGTGCCGATTGCGACGCCGGGGCTGGTGTCGACGCGTCAGGCTGGGATCCGGATCCCCGGCTCCCGGGTGGGCCGGTGGTGACCTTGGTGTGGACGGCTCGTGGCCCGAAGGGGGAGCCGTCAACCAGGCGTACGGTGAGGAGGGCGGTGCCCAGTGCCACGGCCGGCACCACGATCGCGATGAGGGCCCGCGTCACCGGGGTCCGTCCCGGTGCGTGCTGACCTCTCCTTCGTCGTGGTCGGGAGATCACGTCCCCTTCCTGTCTTTGTGCGGGCTCGATCAGGGGTCAGCGGATCGGCGCCGTGACGTTCGGTATGGAGTAGATCCGTTTGGCGAGGTGTGTGGCCGAGAGCGTCATCGGTGCGAGGAACAGCGCGACGACCGTCACCGAGACCGCCACCCTCCGGAAGCCGGTCGTGCCCCACTTCCTGACGGCGTTGCGGACGGCTCTGCTGATGAAGACGACCAGCATGAGCACCAGTCCCGCGAAGAAGAGCAGTTCAAGGACGACGTTGATGACGCCGAGGGCCACTTCGGCTGCACCGCCCGCCTGGTACTCGAGCCGGGTGTGGCGCACCTGCTGCTCCAGTGCGGTGAACGTGGCGCGGGCGATCGCCGGAGCGGTGACGAGAATGATGGCGAACTCGACGGCGAGGACGACCACGGTGATCCCGGCCCAGAGCGTGAGGACCCGCCGGCTCGACGGCTTGAGGCCACGCATCGTCTGCACGGCGTGCCGTCCCACGGGGCGGGGGAAGACGATCCGAGTGAATGCCGGCCGCAGATAGCCGAAGAGGTCGGGAATGCCGGCGAGGTCGGAGATGAGCCAGTAGCCGTCGAAGCGGACGAACGGGAGCATCTGGCTGAGCATGTCCACGTTCATCACCGCGGCGGCCAGCAGCATCGCCATCCAGCCCGTCAGGAGGTAGACGGCGAACAGCACGAGGGCCAGCACGGCGTTGAAGTAGATCCCCCCGAGGTCCGTGCGGACACGCCCGGCTCGGTCCAGCCGGTAGGAGTCCGTGACGTTGGTGTAGAGCGCGGGATAGACGAGGTAGAAGCCCCCGCCGATGACGCCGGGTGTCGCTCCGCCGTAGGCGCATGCGCTGGCATGGCCGAACTCGTGGAAGACGGCGCCCCCGTACAGCGCCGCCAGGACGATCAGCACGGTCGAGGGATGGGTGAGGAGCGAGCGCGATCCAGTCAGCAGCTGCCCGGATGAGAACGCCCAGACGTCGAACGCCACGAACCCGAGCACCACGGCGAGCACGACGGTCGGATCGAACAGGCCCTTCATGCGACGAGCGGCGGCCTGCGTGGTACGGGCCGAGACGAAGACCTTCTTTGCACGCAACCCGAGCAGGATGTCCGGGCCGGTCAGCTCGGCCGGCTCGTCGAGGGTCGCGAGGCCGAGCGGGTGCAGCTTGTTGCTCACGAGGTAGCAGATGTTGTCGCCGGTGATCGGGCGGTCCAGGCTCGCGGCGAGGCGATCGGCGATGTCTGAGACGGTGGACGTCCCGTCGATCTGCTCGACGACTCGATAGAGCAGCGGGCTCAGCTGGGCGACCTGCTGGTCGGCGCGGCGGACGAGGAAGCGGGGAGAGGTGAAGCCCGAGCCGGTGAACTCGCCGAGCAGCTCGACGTCACCGACGAGCTGCGGGCGTTGGCCGACCAGCCACCGCTCCTCGAGGTCTCGCTCCAGCACTGCCACCACGGCACTCCTCCTCCCCGACGCGGCGTTGGGAGTGACCCGCGGGCCACTCCCAACGTGCGCACGTTCGCGCGGCCCCAGGTCCTCCTAGACAGGCAGAACGAGCAGGACCGCGCTGTTGTTGAGGACGATGGCCGTGTTGGACGCCTCGGCATTCGCATTGGGGCCGAAGGCGGCGGCGAGGCTCCACTGCTCGATGCGGATCCTGGTGCCGCTCCGGTGGAGCGTCTCCCTCTCGGGGAGCAGGGTCGCATGCTCGAGCTCGAGTTCCATGGTCTCCATTGCATGTTCCTTTCTGGTCGATGGTTGGTCGTGGCCGGGTGCCGACCTCGGGTCCTGGGGTCGGGAGGGCCCAGCGAGGGCCGTCCCGGCCCGCGGACGGGCTCACCTGATCAAGCGAAGCCCACGAGGATGGCGCTGCCGTTCAGGACGATGGCCGTGTTGGATGCTTCGGCACTCGCCCCGCTGCCGCAGGCAAGAGCGGCGGCCCACTGCTCCACGCTGATCCTGGTGGAGCTCCTGTGCAGGGTCTCCCGCTCGGGAAGCAAGGTTGCCTGCTCGAGCTCGAGTTCCATGGTCTCCATTGCATGTTCCTTTCTGGTTGGTGTTCAGCCGGGTGGTTCGGGATGAGGAATCCGTGTGTCCGCTACGGGCGTCAACCGTGGATGAATCCGAGGTTCAGGGCGACGGCCGTGCCGTTCTTGCCGACCGCGACCGCGACGGCTACCTGCACGTTGACAATCGTGTTGATCTCGATGCCCGCGAAGCGCCGCAGCGTCTCCCTGGCGGGGAGCAGCTGACCCGCTTCGAGGTCCAGCTCGGTTGTCGTCATGTGTCCGATCCCCTTTCTCATGACGGCTGCCCGCATCGTGCGCCCGTCGGATCGGTGCCGCATCCTGCAGTCGTCGTAGATCTCACTCACGCGTTTGCATCACAAGGGTTGCGGCCGCACTCGATGTGGGCGCGTAACCGCGCGTTTCGCTGCGAGAGGTGGTTGCGCAGCGGTCCCGCCGCGCACACACTGACCTCGATGCCGGTGTCAATCGTGGTGATCGACGACCATCAGGTCTTCACTGACGCCATCGCCGCCCGTCTCTCGGCAGAGCCCGACCTCGATGTGGTTGCCACGGCCATGTCCGCAGCCGACGGGCGCGCAGCCGTCAAGGCCCGGCTTCCCGACGTGGCCGTTGTCGACGTGAACCTGGGGGGCGACGACGGTATCGAGCTCGCCGACCAGTTCCGCGAGCTCGCTCCGGAGACCCGGGTGATCGTGATCTCCACGCTCGACGACCCGGACCTCGCCACCCGCGCGGTCCTCGCTGGTGCGACGGGGTTCCTCCTGAAGGAGAGCGGAGTCGATCAGCTGATCGCTGCGGTGCGGGGTGTGCTCCGCCGGGAGACGTGGATCAACCCGCGGCTCCTCACCGACGTGATCATCGATCTGCGCGAGCCACGAGACCCGACCGAGCCCGAGGTGCTGGTGTCGATGTTGACGGATCGGGAGCGGGAGGTCCTGGTCCTGCTGATGGACGGCCTTGATCGCGGGGCCATCGCCAAGCGGCTCTACGTGTCGGCGAACACCGTGCGGACGCACATGGCGAACCTGTTCGCGAAGCTCGGTGTCCACTCCGGGGTCGAGGCCGTGAGCATCGGTGCTCGCGCCGGGCTCGCCCGTACCTGAGCGCACCGCCACCAGCAGACCGCGCCCGCAGCACTCCTGTCAGCGAACCGGGGGCGCCGCTCGATTCGGCGCCCCCGGGGTGTTCGACGGCCGGCCCATGGCGGCGGCCGGCCAACCGGTCAGGTCTTGGCCGTATGGTCTTCGTCCGGCCTGCTCGTATGCGTGCTGCCGCCATGCTCGTGGAGCTCGGGTCCGCCGTGCCCCGAGTCGGCGTCACGGTCGCAGCTGCTTCCCGCAGAGGCCCACAGGTTGTTCAGGAGCGTGCTCGCCACCTGGCCCATCAGGTCGTCGATCCGACTCTGGAGCATGGCGCCGTTAAGACCCGTGTCGGCTGAAAGAGCGCGGAACTGGCGCCGGATTGCGTCGAGGTCCGCCTTGCCCTGCGATGTCAGACAGGGCGTTCCCTTGGTCAGGGCGACGGCGAAGGAGTGGGCGGCGGCGACAACGGTGCAGTCCTTGCACTTCGAGCTGGTGGCATGGGCGATGGTTCGTTGCGTGAGGCTTCCGCTGAGGTTGCCGACCAGGTTCACCTCGACGGCGATCGCCACGGCGAAGCAGCCCGTGCAGTGGCTACCTTTGGCGGTGGCTGTCGTATCGGCGCTCAGCGAGTGCTGGTAGGAGCGGACGGTGAAGGCCACCTGCTTCTCGGTCCGGTCGCGGGCACTCGCGTACGCCCGGGCCGACGTCTGGTTGACGCCGGCGCTCGCCGCCTGCGCAGTCGCGAGGATTGACACCGCGGTCGCCGCAGCGAGGACGGTCGAGAACCGCTTCCAGATGCGCATCATGCCTCCGGTTCTGAGCTCCGCAACCGAGGACGAGGCCGCGGTGCGTACTGCGGCGGATACGGACGGAGCCATCGTGACGGGGGCCGATCCGCGCCGCATCCCCCACCAGACGTAGATCTCCATCATCCTTTTGCATCAGCTCACTGCTGCTTCGGCTCGCGGCAAGCCCGGCGCTGGGCGGTCGGCCACGCTCGGTGGTCCGAGCTGGGGCTTCTGCTACTATTCGGGCGATGTACCCTCGGGCCCGGTTCCAGGTCCGACGGCGGCAATCGGGTCGCTGATGCGGCGGGGTATGGCGCGGCCAGCTCTGGTCGCCGCCCTCTCGATCGTCCTCGGTGCGCTCCTGGTCCGCTCGCCGTCGGTGCTCACCGTGCATCTCCAGCCCGAGCAGCTCGGGCACTCCGTCCGGCACATCGCCCGCATGGAGCTCGACACGCTGCTCGGCTGGCGGTACTGGCTCGTGCTCGGCCTGCTCGGTGCGCTCGAGCTCCGCTACCCGGCTCGCCCGGGCGAGGGCCTCTCGAGTCTCGGCGCGGCGCAGGACCTGGTCTGGCTGCTGCTCGCACCCCTCTTCGTGCAGACGCTCGTCCGGTTCCACGAGGGCATCCTCGTCGCCGTGCACCAGCGGCTCCTCGGTGGCGCCACCCTGCACCTCGAACGTGCGCTGGGCTCGGGCGGGACCGTCGTGGCCGCGATCGTCGTCTACGACTTCTTCGGGTGGCTGACCCACGTGATTCGGCACCGCGTGCCGACGCTGTGGCGGTTCCACGAGGTGCACCACTCCCAGCGGTCGATGAGCCCCCTGGCCGACAAGCGGGTCCACTTCGTCGAAGCGATCGTGATCGCGACGATCGCCCTCCTGCCCATGATCATGCTCGGCCTGGCGCCACGCACCGGTGGCGCCATCGCAGCGGCGAGCCTCTTCTACACCGCGTTCATCCACTCGAACATCCGCACCGACCTCGGGCCTCTCCGCAGGGTCCTCGTGTCCCCGCAGGCGCACCGTGTCCACCATTCGGTCCATCCTGAGCACGCGGACACCAACTTCGGGGTGATCCTGCTGGTGTGGGACCGTCTGTTCGGGACCCTCGCGAAGGCCGAGGGGGAGTACCCGACCACCGGCGTCAGCGACGCCTGGTTCCCCATCGAGCGGAGCGCCCGTCCCGCCTCCCTCGTTCACACGTACGCACGCCAGGTTCTGCACCCCTTTGGGGTGACCCCGCGGGGGGCACACCGGCGGACGGCAATCGTGCGCGGGCCCGGCAGGGCACGCGGCCGCGGGCTCCGTCTCGCGGAGACCGGTGCAGTGGGCGGGCGACGTCGATCGGTCGGTTGAGTTGAACCCCCGGGGCCTCCTGTCCCCCTCTCGGTCGGTGCGGGCGAGAGGACTCGAACCTCCATCCCTCTCGGGACTGGGACCTAAACCCAGCGCGTCTGCCAGTTTCGCCACGCCCGCGGGTGCCGCTGGGCTGCGACGTTACCCCGAGGTGACCGTCCTGGCGGACCTCGTGATCGGCCCTACAGCGGGATCTCGTTGTAGAGCGCGCTGGAGACCGGCACGCTCGCCGGGTTGGCGGTCATCATCCTCGCCTGCAGCGCCAAGCCGGCTTGCGAGAACCACGCCGCCGCCATGTGGGCATGGGCCCGCATGTTCTCCAGCTCCCACGTGAAGGCCGTCATCCCGCTCGCCGGCCCGGCGTAGGTCAGCTGGAGCAGTCGGGCGTTGACCGCCCCGTTGGCTTCCACGAACTCGCAGACCTCCGCCGATTGCGAGATGACCTCCTCCATGCGGCCGGGGTTGACCCGGCCCGTGTGGACCTCGAGGATGCCGCCCTTCCCCGCCTTCGGGGTGCGCCCGATCGGCATCTCCATGGCCATGTTCTGGGAGGTGATGACGGTCGGCGACCCGGTGCCGTTCAGCCGCGTCATGAACGCCTGCAGCTCGGTGTCATCGGCCAGCTCGTCGAACACCCGTCCCAGCGCCTCGGGGCTCTCGTACTCGATGGAGAACAGCGTCGAGTTGACCTCCTCGCCGGCACCGGCCAGGAAGAAGCGCACGTCCCCGCCGTGGCGGCCGACCAGCTTGGCCGCCTCGCCGGCCATGGCGACGGCACCCTCCATCTGACCGTCCCTCACCTTGCTGATCGTCGAATAGAAGACGCGCATCACCAAACCCCCTTGGAACCGCGGTCGACCCCCCATCACCATGAACCGGAACGGTGACGATGTCCAGGGGATCTTCGGCGGGATTCGAGACTCCGGAGGTGCCGCGCCGTGGACGGTGGCCGGGCGACGAGGGGCTGACGCCCTCCCGCACGGGCAGACCGCCGGTCGGGCGCCTGGGCTCGACGTCGGTCGCTGCGGCGTCCGTCTCGGAAGGTCGGGACCTTCGACCCTTCTCGTCGGCGGGGGCACCGCGCACACTGGCCTCGGCCGGCACGGGCGCCCCATCGAAGGGCCGTGGTTCGGAGTTCCTGCCACCGGGGGGAAGGTCCGGGCGCCGGCCCGCACGCAGAACGATCGGCTCGGCAGCGTTGGGAGGACCACGTGGGGAACCACCACCCGCTGGTGCTGGTGCACGGCATGTTCGGATGGGGGCCCGGTGAGCTGGCCGGGTTCCCCTACTGGGGGTCCGGTCATTGGATCCCGTGCCCGCTGCCGCGACGAGAGGCGAGCGTCGGACCGATCAGCAGCGTCCACGACCGGGCCTGCGAGCTCGCGTTCCAGTTGAAGGGGGGCCGGGTGGACTACGGCGAGACCCACAGCGCCGAGGCCGGGCACGGCCGGTACGGGAGGACGTACGAGGGCGACAAGGTGCTCCACCCCGGCTGGTCCGACGAGGCGCCCGTCCACCTCGTGGGGCACAGCATGGGTGCTCCCACGATCTGGGCGCTGCAGCAGCTCCTGGCCGACGACTTCTTCCGCTGGGGATCCACCCACCGCTGGGTCTCGTCGATCAGCTCGATCTCGGGCGTGCTCAACGGGAGCACGGCGAACTACTTCCTGGGCTGTGACGAGGTGAGCGGCCTCCTCGACCGCCAGAGCGCCGGCCACTTCCTCGCCGACTCGATCGAGCTGTTCCTCCGGGCGACGGGCGGCATGTTCGATCGCTTCTACGACTTCCAGCTCGACCAGTGGGGCCTCGGGGTGCGGAGCGAGGAGCGGCTCGACGCCTACATCCGGCGCATCGCCGAGTCCCCGATGTTCCTCGGCAGGGACAACGGCGCGTACAGCGTCACGATCCAGGGCCTTCTCGAGCAGAACAGGCGATGCCTCACGTACCCCGACACGTACTACTTCTCCTACGTCACCGAGCAGACGGCGACCGGGTTCCTGTCGGAGTACGCCTACCCGGAGCTCGACATGAACCCCGTGATGATCCCCACGTCGCTCTACATCGGTCGCACGCGCTTCGACCGCTCGTTCTACCCCGGGTTCCGTTCCGAGGAGTGGTGGCCCAACGACGGGCTCGTGTCCGTCTACTCGCAGATGTACCCCCGAACCGCCGGTCTCCATCCGGTCGGCGGCGTCATCGAGGACAGCCTCGGCTTTCAGCCAGGCCGGTGGTACCACCAGCTGCTCGAGGACATGGACCACATCGACATCGTGGCCCTTCCGCAGCCGGACCAGATCGCCCGGCAGTGGCGCTTCTACCAGGGCCTCTTCAATCGGCTCGCCGCGCTCCCGTAGGGCAGCGACGGCGCTGCGGGCGCTCGGAGGGGACCGGACGGCCCGGGTACGGCCGGACCCGGCGCTACCCTGTGGACCCTATGGCCGACCTCGCCCTCCCCTCGTTCGTGTCCCAGATGACCGCAAACCCTCAGGAGGGGCTGTTCCAGCAGCTCCTTGCCAAGCGGATCGTGTTCCTCGGCTCACCGATCGACGACGCCGTCGCCAACCTCGTCTGCGCCCAGCTGGTCCTGCTCGACGCGGAGGACGACAAGGACATCCACCTCTACATCAACTCGCCCGGCGGCTCGGTGACCGCCGGCCTGGCGATCTACGACACCATGCAGTTCGTCAACTGCGACGTGTCGACCACCTGTGTCGGCCTGGCCGCGTCCATGGGTCAGTTCCTGCTCTGTTCGGGGACGACCGGCAAGCGCTACGCCCTCCCGCACTCCCGGATCCTCATGCACCAGCCGCTCGGGCAGTTCCAGGGCCAGGCTGCCGACATCGCCATCCAGGCCGAGCAGATCATGTACCTCAAGCGGATGATGGCCGAGCGCATCGCGTTCCATACCGGACAGCCGGTGGAGCGCATCGAGGCCGACTCCGACCGCGACCGGTGGTTCACGGCCCAGGAGGCCAAGGAGTACGGCTTCATCGACTCGGTCATCGAGAAGGCGGAGGCCAGCGCGCGCCCGGTGTGACTCGAGGACGCGAGCGGGACCGGCGCCCTCCGAGCAGCGAGCACCCCGGGCGGGAGTGCGGCTCCGCGGGCGGCTCAGGCCCGGCCGAGGATGCGGTCGACGGTGATCTCGACCACCACCCGCTCCGGGTTCTCCGCAGGTGCCCGGTAGCGGTCCGCGTACCGGCGAACGGCTTCATCCACGGCAGCCGGATGGGCACGGATTACCGCCGTCCCCTCGAGCGACAGCCACCGGCCACCGTCCACCTGGGCCACGACGGCTCGACACCCGTGGGCGGCGTTGCGGGCCTTGATGCTCCGCCGGCTGCAGATGACGCGGGCGAGCTGGTGGTCCGGGTCGTAGGTGAACCCGACGGCGCACGCGTGCAGGGAGCCGTCGGGGCGCACGGTCGTGAGGATGGCGAGATGGCGCTCCTCGAGGAACGACCGGACGTTGTCGGGGAGGGCGGCAGGGTCCAGGCTCACGGGTTCGTGAGTGTTGCACGCCCCGCGGGATCCGCCTGACGGTCGGTGGTCAGGCAGACAGCGAAGTGGGTGGGCCCCTGGACGCGGTGGCGTGTGGACCCGGACGGGCAGGCGGTGGTCGGGCCGGAGGTGGACTCGGCGACCACCCGGCCGTCGTTGGGGTCACCGCACGCCACGAAGCGGTCGAGTCCGGGCTGGGCGGCCAGGCACTGGCCCACCACCGGTGGCGGTGGGGTGCCCGCCGGGTGGGCCGCGAAGGCGGTCGCCACGAAGATCAGTGCCATCACACCGCCGAGGAGCATCCAGGGAAGGGGGCGGAAGAGCCGGCCGCCGCGCGCTCTGGACTCGAGCCACCCGGTGTCGTCATCGTCCTCGGGAGGGCCGTCGGGCGGGTGCCCGTGCGGCAACCCCCCGATCGATCCCCCGGCGTCGTAACGGGCGCGCCGGTCGGGGTCCGAGAGGACATGCCAGGCATGGTTCAGCCGGGCCATCGCCTCCTCGGCCGCCCGGATCTCGGCCTCGGGCCGACCGGCACGAGCGTCGGGATGCAGCATCCGGGCGCGGGCCCGGTAGGCCCGGTGCAGCTCCGGTCGGGTGACGCTCGGCCCGACGCCGAGGTCGTCGTAGAGGGTAGCCACCGGGCTCAGCCTCGCGCGTTCCCGCCCCGACGTCCGACGGACAGCCCGGCGTCGTGGCGGGCCCGGATGTCGCGAGGCGACGTCCTGTCGAGGGGGCGCCGCGGGCCGGCGGGGCGCGCGGGGCGGGCGGGCGGGGCCCGCAGGCGGGCGGGTTTCCGGACGCCCGGGAGGTCGGCCGGGTCGGGGCCGCCGTCCTCACGGATCCCTCACACCCCGGCCACGACGTCATGACGTCCGGCGCCGATCCTCCTGCGTGAGCCGTCATCCTCAGGAGCCCGCCTTGCCGACACCTCCGCCTCCAGCTGACACCCCCCCGCGGTCCGGCGCACCGGCTCCCGCCAGCCGTGCGGGGGTGACCGGGAGCGGGGTCGTGCTGTTCGCCCTGACGCTCGCGATCCTGCTGGGTGCGCTCGCCCTTCGAAGCGGCGTCATCGTCGGGATGGTTGTCCTGGCCGTGATCTTCATCCCGCTCGAGAAGCTCTTCGCCCTCCATCCACAGCGGGTGTTCCGGGCGGGCTGGAAGACCGACGTCGTGCACCTCGCCGTCAACAACCTGGTGTCCACCGCCGGCCTCATCATCCCGGTGGTGGTCGTGGGGCTCACCCTGCGGGCCCTGGTGCCCGCCTCCGTCCACGCCGCCGTCCTCGCCCAGCTGCCCGCCCTGCAGTTCGCCGAGGCGTTCCTGATCGCGTCGCTCGGCGGCTACGCGGGTCACCGGGCGGCCCACGAGATCCCGCTGCTGTGGCGCTTCCACAAGGTTCACCACGGCATCACCCAGATGGACTGGCTGGCCTCGGCCCACCTCCACCCGATCGACCAGGTCTGGACCCGGTCGTGCACGGTGATCCCGGTGTTCGCCCTCGGGTTCAGCAGGGGGTCCTTCGGGGGGTTCGTCGTCCTGACCACCCTCCAGGCCCTCTTCATCCATGCGAACGTCCGGCTCACGTTCGGGCCGCTGCGGTGGCTCGTGGCCACGCCCGAGTTCCACCACTGGCACCACGCCAGCGAGCCGGCGGCCCACAACACGAACTTCGCTGGTGAGTTCCCGTGGATCGACGCCCTGTTCGGCACCCTCTACCTGCCGAGGGGCCGGTGGCCGGCGCGGTACGGGACCGACGAGCCGGAGCCGGCCGGCTACCTGCGCCAGCTGGCGTGGCCGTTCCGTTCGGCGCGGGACGGGAGTGTCCCGGCGAGCGGTCCGCTGCCAACCCGCCGCGCCTGACCCCTCGAGCCCGGTCCGCAAGTCCGCCCTGCCGAAGCCCCCTCGCATCCCGAAGCCAGGGTGCACCCCTTGGCCCCTCGCATCCCCGAAGCCAGCCTGCGTCCCTCCTCGGCCGACGGTCAGGCCGTGGGTCGCCCCACCTCGAGCAGCGCTCGGGCGCCGGCGGCGAGCACGAGGTCCTCCCGCGCCTCGACGACGGCGACGCCCACGGCCGACGACGGAGAGGACACCACGGCGTCTCCCCGGGCGGCGGCGTTCGCCGCAGCGTCGAGCTCAACGCCCAGCCATCCCAGGCCCTCGCACGCGGCGGCCCGGATGTCGGGCGAGTGCTCCCCGATCCCGCCCGTCCACACCAGCGCATCGATGCCGCCCATGGCGGCGGTCATGGCGGCGATCGACGCGACGAGCCGGTGTCGGTGCACGTCGAGGGCGGCCCGGGCGACGGCCTCGCCTCCGGCCGCCCGGGCTAGCACCACCCGCATGTCCTCGGTCCCGGCCAGTCCCCTGAGGCCGCTGCGGTGCTCGAGGGCGTCATCGAGCACGTCGAGGGTCACCCGTCCGGTGGTGAGGAGCCAGAGGAGCAGCCCGGGGTCAAGCGACCCCGCCCGGGTGCCCATGACGAGGCCTTCGAGCGGCGTGAACCCCATCGTCGTGTCCACCGAGCGGCCCCCTGCGACCGCCGCCAGGGACGAGCCGGAGCCGAGGTGACAGGTCACCATGCGCAGGTCGATGACGGGTCGACCGAGGAGCCGGGCTCCCTGCTCGGCCGCCCACTGGTGGTTGAGGCCGTGGAACCCGTAGCGGCGCAGCCCCCATGCCTCGCTCCACTCCCGGGGCAGCGCGTAGGTGGCCGCGGCCGTCGAGAGCCCAGCGTGGAAGGAGGTGTCGAAGCAGGCGACCGCCGGAAGGTCTCCAAGGACCTGCTCGACGACGGCGAGGGCGGCGAGGGCGGGCGGGTTGTGCAGCGGAGCCAGTTCACCGAGGCCGTCGAGCCGGTGGCGCACCCTGTCGTCGACCAGCACGGGCCCGCGGAACTCGCGGCCGCCGTGGACGATCCGGTGGGCCGTGGCGTCCGCCCCACCGGCCGCCTCGACGAAGCGCCGCAGCCCCTCCGCGACGCCCGGGTCACCCGGGCGTCCGAGTTGCCCGGTCGGGCCCATCACCCCGGCCCTCGCCTCCGGGCCATCGCCCTCCACGATGGCCAGTTTCAGCGAGCTGGAGCCGGCGTTGACGGTCAGGACCCTCATCGCCGGTTGACCGATGAGCTCGCCGGCCCAGGCCCGCACGCCGGCCCGTGCGACCGAGGCCGGCGGGGCGGCCGGCCGGGCCTGCCCGTGCGAACCGGGCCGTCCGTCCGACCCGGGCCGCCCGTTCGGGGTGGGCCATCCGGTCGAGGCCTGCCGGGGTCCGCGGTGGGTGACACGGCCGCAGTCTGCCCCGACCGGCGGCTCGCGGCTGCCCGGCACGGCGGCACGCTTCCAGCAGCCGGCCGGGTGGCGGTGTGCTCGTGGTGGACCGCTGCGCCGCCCGCACCTCTCGCGGTGGACGGCGTGGCTCCGGGGGCCCTACCCGTAGTAGAAGGTCGCGGCCGCGAACCGGCGGACCAGCGTGGCGCGGATCACGCCGCGGGCCAGAGCCCGCACCGGCGGGAGCAGGAGCACGAGGCCGATCGCGGCGGTGATGAAGCCGGGGACCACGAGGAGCGCACCCGCCAGGAGGACGATCCCGCTGTCGAGCAGGGAGTTGCCCGGTAGCCGGCGCTCAGCCACAGCGGATCGCACGCGAGCCACGATGGCCAGACCCTCGCGCTTGCAGACCCGGGCTCCGACCAGGCCGATCACGGTGAGAAGGGCGATCGCCGGCAACAGGCCGAGGAGGTGCATGACCTCCACGAACACGACCAGCTCGAGCGACGCGAGGAGCAGCACGACGATGCCGGCGGCGATGAACATGCACCCAGGGTAGGCCCGGCTGGCAGGCTTCGGTCGACGGCCGGGACGGCGGGCTCGCGGCGATGGCCGGCGGGCGGACGGCCGTCGACTCCGGGGCGCGCGCGGACAGCGGGCTCGCGGCGATGGCCGGCGGGCGGACGGCCGTCG
>Ga0209048_10001101_pt1 | contig 28306 bp, 30 predicted proteins | sample FrelakmetCRP12CR_FD_187146 | JGI IMG/M metagenome (GOLD analysis project Ga0209048, IMG submission 187146) | Freshwater lake sediment microbial communities from the University of Notre Dame, USA, for methane emissions studies - CRP12 CR (SPAdes)... | ecosystem: Environmental > Aquatic >... | reverse complement strand
ATGCCGCCTTCAACATCCTCCGCCGGGCTGCTCAAGACATCCCAGACTTAGAAGACCGAAACGAGCAAGAGTAGAATTGAATTATGAAAGCAAGTCTTCTCCTAATCTCCGAAATACTACTGGCTGGTTGCTCCATGAGGCCGGGCATTCTTTTACCGCCTGCCTCTCCACCCTCCCCACCCCCCGCACCTCTTCCAACTTTTACGGTTCTTCCATCTCCCCTGCCCCCCACTCTCACTCCTTTCCCATCTCCTATTGACACCGAAACATCCACAATCACTCCATCCGAAATACCAACTAATACACTGATCGACACCCCTACTGAGACTCTAATTTCTTGGACCTATGTATTTCCCGTCCAGCCATCGAAGGTGGCTGATTTCGCCGAAGGCGTAGCCAGTCATGGGTATCCAGCCACGGATATCTTCGCCCCGGAAGGGGCAAAGTTTGTCGCCGTAACTGAAGGGGTGGTAGATTTTGTATCGTTTGAAGACCGCTGGGACCCGGAGCACGATGACCCCGCGCTGCGCGGTGGGTTGTGCGTGGCTATCATCGGTGAGGATGGCGTGCGCTATTACGGGTCCCACCTGTCAGCAATTGGACCAGGGATCAGTTCCGGGGTCCGAGTGACCGCGGGTCAAGTACTCGGATACGTCGGCCACACCGGCAATGCCCGAACCACCTCGTCCCATGTTCATTTCGGGATTTCGCATCCAACCTATCCCGAAGACTGGCACGCCCGCCGCGGCGAAGTAGATCCGTTTCCATTCCTGGTGGCTTGGAGAGACGGTCACAACGTCACGCCGCCCTTGCCAACTCCCTGAAGGATCCAATATGCAAACTATGCGAGCCGTCTTATTCGAAGCGCCCAACCAGCCGCTGAAACTGGTCGAATTGCCCATTCCACTCCCGGGCCCGGGACAGGTGCTGCTTAAAGTTCTTGCCTGCGGTGTCTGCCACACCGACTTGCATATCGTTGACGGTGAACTGAGGGAACCGAAATTACCGCTGGTGCTGGGACATCAAATCGTCGGGACGGTCGTCCAAGCCGGACCGGGGGCGATGCGGTTCCTGACGGGAGAACGGGTCGGCGTGCCCTGGCTGGGAGGTACCGATGGGACCTGTCGTTACTGTGTGCGCGAACAGGAAAATCTATGCGACCGCCCCACTTTTACCGGCTACCAAGTGGACGGCGGTTTCGCTGAATATACAATAGCCGACGAACGCTTTTGTTTCCCCCTCCCCGCCGCATACACCGACGTGGAAGCAGCCCCGCTTCTATGCGCCGGTCTGATCGGCTACCGGGCATACCGAATGGCAGGAAAGAATGCGGAGACACTGGGAATTTACGGATTTGGTGCGGCAGCGCACATCATTGCGCAGTTAGCCAAACATGAAGGCAAGAGGGTATATGCCTTTACCCGTCCCGGCGACTCAGCCGCACAAAAGTTCGCCATGCACCAGGGCGTGGACTGGGCTGGAGATTCCACCCTAGCTCCGCCTGAGAACCTGGATGCGGCGCTGATCTTTGCCCCAGTTGGTCCACTGGTGGTGGCAGCATTGAAAGCCACAAACAAGGGTGGCGCGGTCATTTGTGGTGGAATCCACATGAGCGATATCCCTGCCTTCCCCTATAACTATCTGTGGAATGAGCGCGTCATCCGCTCAGTTGCAAATCTTACCCGCCGGGATGGCGAAGAATTCCTCGCACTGGCCCCGCAGGTACCAATAAAAACAGAAGTGACGACCTTCCCCCTGGAGCAGGTTGGAGAAGCGTTGATAAAGTTGCGAAATGGTCAATTGGTTGGCGCAGCGGTGATCACTTTAGACCCCCTTTAATTTTATCTTGATCCTCGGCCAATCCTGTTACCAAGGGTATTAATTGCAGGGGGAAAAACATCAGTTCAAAAACACATTCTGGAAACCAAAAAAATGTGACAAATTCCCCGTAACCATTCGCGCCGATTGATGTTATATAGTTTGGAGCTCCATCCAATTCTCTCATTCTAACCAAAGGAGATTATATATAATGTCAAAAACTATCGGAAAGTGGCTCTACCTCATCGGCCTGCTTATCGCCCTCGTCGCCGGCCTATTCAGCTTTTCACAGACATGGCTATCCCTGATCCTTTTGGTCATGGGTATCCTGGCTGCGATACTGTTCCTTGATTCGGGTGACGTGGTCAACTTTGGCATCCGCTTCCTCGTGCTGGCCGCAGTTGCTGGTGCGCTGAATAGCGTCCCCGCGGTCGGGACCTACCTGACCGGCATGTTCACTGCCGCGGTTATGTTCCTTGCCCCGGTTGCCTTGACGCTCCTGGTCGTCTATTTCGTCAAGAAGTACTTCTTCACGAAGTAAATACTTCTGAAGGTAGAACCTGCTCGAGAACCGCCTGAATCAGGCGGTTCTCTTTATTATGATGAGGGAGGTAGAGTTTTCGACAAACTTGTCATAAAGGGAAGGATGAGTGCCGCCGGGATTGCAACCCGTGATTCTCGGAAGAAGCCGGAGCTGGTGGCAACAGGATTACCACCCAAAAAAGCAATGAATAGTCCGGTAATGAAATTAGCAAAAACTATCTAACTTGATATGTTAATCCATGAGGAGAGTTTTTTTGTGTGCACAGGCAATTGTGATAAACTCTTCTTATGTACCCTTGCACAGCCCGGGCAAACCCGAACATTGCTTTTATTAAATATTGGGGAAATCGCAACGATACCCTGCGCCTGCCAGTGAATGGCTCGATTTCCATGAACCTGGATGGGTTGGATACGCTTACCACCGTCCAATTCGACGAGTTACTACAGGCAGACGAGGTAAAAATTAACGGGAAAATCGCCGGCGGCGTAGCGCACGCACGCGTCAGCAAGATGTTGGATGAGGTGCGGGCGCTGGCAGGCATCCACCTTTTCGCACAGGTGGAAAGCAATAACAACTTCCCAACCGGAACCGGGATTGCTTCTTCTTCTTCGGCTTTTGCCGCGCTAGCCCTGGCTGCCACAAAAGCAGCCGGGTTGAACCTGGACGAAGCCACCCTCTCCCGCCTGGCACGCCGAAGTTCCGGATCCGCCTGCCGCTCCATCCCGGGTGGGTTCGTCGAGTGGGCAGCCGGGAAAGATGACGCCGATTCCTATGCAGTGTCCATCGCACCGCCTGACTACTGGGACCTGGCGGACTGCATTGCTATAATTTCAACCGAACATAAACCGATAGGATCTACCGAAGGTCATGCCCGTGCAAGCACATCTCCGCTCCAATACTCCCGCGTGGACGACACCCCGCGCCGTCTTGACATCTGCCGGCTTGCCATTATGAAACGCGACTTTGGGTCTCTTGTCGAAATTGTGGAAACGGATTCCAACCTGATGCACGCCGTGATGATGACATCGAATCCGCCGTTGTTTTACTGGTTGCCTGCCACTCTGGATGTAATGCAGGCCGTAAGGGCTGCGCGCGCAAAAGGACTGCCAGTCTTTTACACTATCGATGCCGGGCCGAATGTTCATGTGCTCTGCATTGGATCTGTGGCGGAGGAAACGACCAAATTGGTGGGAAGCGTCCCCGGAGTCCGGGAAGTGCGCCTGGCAAAAGCCGGGGGTCCAGCCAGGTTGGTTGAAAATCCATCCGCTAACCCACATGAGATTTAATTAATAGAAGTCGCACAGATTACCAGTTAAAGACCAAAACGGATATAATCATCCTGACCGCCTCGCAGGAGGCGCAATTTTAATGTTGACGAGGTTTATAAATGAGTATAGGTCTACTTGGCGGAATCATCTTCGTGCTGGTTTTCGCCGGAATCATCTTGCTTCACGAATTCGGGCATTTTACCGTCGCCCGGTTTCTGAAAATTGAAGTGGAAGAATTTGGCATCGGCTTTCCACCCCGTCTGTTGCGACTTTGGCGCGGCAGAGGATCACTTCTCATTGGGAAGAAACGCGTGGTCATCCCGATTAATTTCGACTTACCTTTCGACCCCAAGCTGTCCATCCATCGCCCTGTAAAAGTGGTTGCAACATCAATCCATGGCAAGCTCGTGCTCCGTTCTCTTGAATTAGCAGCCACAGAAAACGGACAAAACCAGCCCGACCCGGTTTCGGGGCACAAACCATCATCTGTTCCATCGGATGTCCCCCCCGCGGGTGAAGGCGCAGAGTTAATTACAAATCCCCCCAAACCGAGCGAAATCCATTTAAATGGAATTCTCAATGAAATTAAACCTGGCACTGAGTTCACTTTGAATTGGATTCCACTGGGTGGTTTTAATAAATTCAAAGGGGAAGACGACCCTGACGCGCCGGGCGGGATGGCTGCCGCCAATCCCTGGAAGCGCATTGCTATGCTCCTGGGCGGGGCCAGCATGAACCTGTTGACTGCGGTAGTGGTCTACACCATCTTCTTCGGCCAGATCGGTATTCCCGACAGCCACACTGCCGTCATTGCTAGCATCGATTCTCCTTCACCGGCAGAACAGGCTGGGCTGCAAGTGGGAGATGTTATTCTGGCTGCGGGGGGATTGCACGTTACAGGTTACAATCGACTGACCGAGATCACCCACAAATACTTCGACCTGCCATTACCGCTGGTCATCTTGCGCAACGGCAAGGTGCTCGAACTCACAGTCACGCCACGCTCCGTCTATCCTTCTGATCAGGGACCAATGGGCGTTGGTGTTGGCCAGCCGCTCCTCCCAGCCAGGTCCTGGTTCGAGACCATTCCGTCAGCCTTTTCCGCCACCGGCCGGGATATTAACAGCTTGCTGGCTCTGCCCGGCCGCATTATCGCCGGGACAATTTCCCCAAAGGATGCTCAGATCGGTGGTCCGCGCAGCGTCTGGAACTTATTCCAGCAAGCCGTTGCCCGAGATGTATCTAGCCGCCAGACAACTTCAACCGGGGCGGCTGCCACCAGACCGACCAATTACACCTTGCTGACCATCATATCTTTGACCATAACTGTCGCTGTCGCCAACTTGCTCCCGATCCCGGCGCTGGATGGCGGGCGCATTTTCATGACCCTGCCCGAAATCATCCTGCGCCGACGCATACCTGCCAAATACCAGATCATGATCAACGGAATCAGCTTTGTTATTCTGATCACCCTGCTTGGTTTCTTCTATATTAAAGACATTATAAGTCCGGTGAACTTCATCTTGCCCTGACCTAGAAAGCTAAAAAACAAATGCCTCAGAATGCACCCTTTCTGACTGTTGTGGAAGCCCTGCTCGATGAGAGCATAACTTTTCCGGCGCGATATTTGCACCTTTTTTCGGACCTGGGACCTGTTGATTTGAAAAAACTCATAAAAGCTTGGCCGCAAATCTCACCAAAACGCAAGCACACCCTGCTCGAAGACCTGGAAGATCTGGCTGAAGCGGACCCGCTGACCTCATTTGACGATGTGGCACGCTCCCTGCTCGCCGATCCCGACCCACAAGTCCGCGCCCGGGCCATTCGTCTGCTATGGGAATGTGACGACGCGAAACTCGTGCCCGTATTTCTCAATATTCTGAATAATGACGAGGCTGTTGAAGTGCGGGCGGCCGCCGCGAATGCCCTGGGTCAATTCGTGTACCTGGGAGAATTGGACAAAATCCCAGCGGAAATTTACCACAAGATTGAAGACCAATTACTCGTTGCCACTAATTCCACCAAAGAGACCCTTATCCGCCGTCGGGCGCTGGAATCACTGGGATATTCGGGGCGCGAGGAAGTTATTCCGCTCATCGAAGCCGCTTTTAATAAAAAAGAACCTGATTGGATGGTCAGTGCCCTTTTCGCCATGGGCCGTTCTTGTGACGACCGTTGGAAAAAACAGGTGCTTTCACAGATGCGCTCCCCAAACGACGATATCCGGTCGGAGGCTATCCACGCTGCTGGAGAATTGGAACTGGGATCAGCCCGACCTGTTCTGCTGGACAGCCTCGAAGACGAGGAAGACGTTGAAATGCGCCGTGAACTTATCTGGGCGCTTTCCAAGATCGGCGGAGAAGGCGTCAGAGCCAAACTGGAAGAACTGCACGAGATCGAAGAAGATGACGAGGAAGCCGACTTCATTGAAGAAGCCCTGGGCGGCCTGTCCTTCACCGAGGATATGGGAAATTTCTCATTGATCGATGTAGACTCGGATGTGGATTTCATCGAAGAAGAACCTGACGAGGATGAGTAATGGTGGCTTTTTTCGTTTGGCAGATCAAGAACCATCACAATTATTGAGCACCCCGCATCCAATAACCCCTCATGGCATTACTGAATGTTTTTGCAAACAACCTCCTGCCAATCCTACTGCTCAGCGGTGCGGGCTTTGGATTAGGTAAGGCGTTCAAACTTGACTCGCGCCCGCTGGGGCGGGTCATTTTTTATATCCTCAGCCCCGTGCTGATCTTCAACCTGCTGACCAGCAGCAAGTTAGCCGTGGTAAGTATTTTCCTCATGATGGGATTCTCGGCCTCAGTCATGTTAATCGTTGCTGGAATGGCGTTCATACTGGGCAAGTTGTTACGCCTGGACCGCAGCATGCTGACCGTAGTGGTTCTCACCAGCCTTTTTGCCAACAACGGAAATTACGGCCTGCCGCTTATCGCTTTTGCTTTTGGGCAGGAGGCCCTGGCATATGCCAGCATTTACTTTGTGACGAGTTCCCTGCTGCTTTATACTGTGGGCGTGTTGATCGCCTCCCTCGGCCACCTGCGCCTGAAGGAAGCCCTTTTGGGTCTATTGAAAGTCCCGGCGATCTACGCAATTATACTGGCAGTACTATTCATTCGCACGGGCTGGGTTATGCCCGTTCCAATCCAGAAGACGGTGGAACTAACTTCCGGAGGAGCTGTGCCTGCCATGCTTATCCTGCTGGGGTTGGAATTGCAGAAAGCAGAGTGGACGAACAATCTGCGCGCCTTGAGCATCCCGGTAGTTTGCCGCCTGCTGGTGGGACCGGTCATCGGGCTGGTGATGGCCGCTCTCTTTGGCTTGAACAGTGCCGCCCGCAAGGATGGGATCATCGAAGCCGGGATGCCGTCAGCAGTGATGACGACCATCCTGGCAAACGAATACAAACTTGACGCATCCCTGGTGACAGCCATCATCTTCGTCAGTACCATTCTAAGTCCACTCACGCTGACCCCGCTGCTTTACTTCCTCGGGCGATGAAATTGATCATCCAGGGCCTCGCGTTTGTGCATGAATCTACGAAAAAAGGAACACCATGATGGAGCAAAAACCGAGTGAGCCTGGACGCATCCACTTGTGGGTAACGGGACGCGTACAGGGGGTAGGTTTCCGTGCTTTCGTCTTAGACTGCGGAGAGCTGTCCGGTCTGACCGGCTGGGTACGCAACGTAGGTTATGACACGGTGGAGACGGTGGTCGAGGGTCCGCGCGAAGGGTTGGAAAAGTTTGCAGAAGCGGTGAAAAATGGTCCGCGTGGCGGGAGGGTGGATGAAGCGAGGATCGAATGGGAAACTTTTGGGGGAGAATTTCAGAACTTTCGTGTAAGGAATAGCACGTGACACATGATGAGATATAATTAAACCTCAAAGGAGCTTTCAATGAACAAGCACACAATTACACTTATCAGCATTCTGATCCTGCTTACTGGAGCAGTACTGGTTTCCTGCGGGTCAAGCAATACGAACTCTTCCAGCGGTTCTTCAGATGGAAAATCGCTAATGCAGGAGCGCTGCTCGGTTTGTCACTCAACAGATCGTATTACTTCAGCGCGCAAGACGGCCGACCAGTGGACTTCCACGGTACAACGCATGGTCAACCACGGAGCGAAACTCAATTCGGCGGAACAACAAACACTGATCGATTACCTGGCAGCCAATTACAAGTAAATCAAAATGATGGACCGGCAGTTTGAATTGCCGGTTTTTCATTTAAGCGAACCCCAAACCTCGTTCTTTCATGGACACCCAATTCTTTTCACCCTGCCCGATGACCATGTGATCGAGCACTTCCACATCCAGCAATTTCCCAGCCTGGACAATCGAGCGGGTCACCGCCACGTCGTCTGGGCTGGGGGTAGGATCCCCACTCGGGTGGTTGTGGACAACGATCAGCGCGGGAGCGTTGCGCCGGATGGCTGGCTTGAACAGTTCGCCCACATGCACCTGTGACGAATTGACCGAGCCTTTATAGACCTCGACGATTTCCAGCACCTGGTTGCGGGTATCGAGCAAAATGACCTTCAGGTGCTCCTGTTCCAGCGCAGACATATCATAGGCAACCAGGGCGGCTACATCCCCAGGACTGTTAACCGTTTGGTGCTCGTCGTGGGGTTCTTCAGACATCCGTCTGCCCAGTTCTATGGCGGCTTTAATCTGGGCGGCCTTGGCCATACCGATGCCGTGTTGGTGGCACAATTCTTCAATGGGAGCTCGGTGCAATCCCGACAGTCCTTTGAATTCCTTTAACAGGCGCTGCCCGACCTGGACGGCGTTCTCCCCGGGCACACCCACGCGCAGAAGGATGGCGAGCAGTTCCGCTTTTGATAGTGCTTGCGGACCCAAGCGCTGGAGTCGTTCACGCGGACGTTCGTCTGCAGCCAGGTCGGCGATACGATTAACGGGTTTGGATGGTTCGGGCATGGCATCTTCCTCTCGTAAAGTTCCTAAAACTATACAATAACACGCATGAATCCACAAGCGACTTGACAGAGTATCTCGTTGACTATATAATCCCGCCTGCCTTCCTCGCTAGCTCAATGGCAGAGCGGGCGGCTGTTAACCGCTAGGTTCGAGGTTCAAGTCCTCGGCGAGGAGCTTTTAAGCTTTTTGCGACGTATTCATAGGCAATACGTCGCATTTTTATTCGAGTTCTCCCTCCTGTAGAACGTGAACCGCGAACCCCAAGGCTAACAGCATCCCGCTTTTTTACAATGTGTCAATATTCCGTTTGTGAGATATTATGATATAATTGATAATAAATATCCAATTATTCTTCTCATAATGTAACTTCCAACGAGAAATAACGGGATAGACATGAGATGGAAATAGCAAAGGTAGAATTATGATCAGCTCAAAACAAAAAATCATCCTTGATAAAACTTACATTAAAACGATTGCTGTTGACATTCTATTGGGTCTATCCGTTGGACTTGTGATTAGTTTACTTGTATTCCTGGCTTTTTACCAATATAAAGGTGCTGCGAATCTCATGGAAATTCTTCCCATGTTTTTCGTGCTGATTATTTTCAACTCACCTTATTCCTATGTATTTCGATTGGTCCTATTGGTGCCAATTTATGCGCCGATCTTAAGCATTCTTGTCACCAAGTCCTTAATCCAAAACACCACCACCAGGAAGAGTTGGATATTTCCAATTCTTGGTGTCGCGGCCACTTCAGCCTTGGTCGCAGTCATAATAACGATCGTTGGAACATTGGTAATAGGTTATGGGGATGGCACGCTTTATCTACAAGTGATTGCCATGGGCCTGCTTTTCATCTTCCTGGGTTTCCTGGCAGGTATATTGCTCGGCTATCTATTTGCCCCAACCAGGCGGATCTACAAAATACTTATCGCGGAAATCGCCGGTGCCATTGTTGGAGCCTTTTTTGAAATCGCTTTTTTGACCTATATGGTGCGATGAAACTACCAGGTTTTTGCACACCAGTGAATTTTTATTTTAAGGATTCCAGTCAATTAAAACTGGAACATAAGGAGAAACCTATGACAACAAATAACTTCTCATCCGCGACAACTGGCTGGATCGCAATCGCCACAGGCGTTTCAGCCATCCTTGCAATAATATTTCTCACCTTAATGTATACCGTAAATCCGTCCTTTGGTAGGGTCAATGATGTATTCAACAGTGTGATTGGCATCTCAAGCGTGGTCCTGGCTAGGATGTTATATGCCGAATATCATGCCAAATCGCCGTTGATGAGTCAAATTGCACTCGCTCTTGCAGTGGTTGGCGCGATCCTTACCATCATCGGGTCGATCCTGATCATTTTCGGTTTCACAGACTTTGTGTTGGCTGGGTGGTATTCAAGCATCGGGTATGCTCTCATCGGCTTTTGGCTGGCTGGATTTTGTTATGCGTTTCTACCCGGTGACGCGTTGCCTCACAACCTGGTTATTTTCGGGGTTGTCGTGGGAGTGTTCATGTCAATCGGTCTGCTCGGTATTCCAGGAATATTAGCTGGAATTGACAGCATGGAGTCCATGCCGTGGTATCTCTATGTTGCTTTTTTTGGTTGGCTCGGAACTTATATTATGTATCCCATCTGGACGATCTGGCTGGGACGAAATCTTCTACTCAGCGGGCACTGAACAGGTGGGAGGCTGCGGCGTTTTCTAGGTATTTTCTAGTGTCAAGTTTTTTCTGCTCCCAAGCAGAGTCCACGTATGCCCAGCGCCTGTAACACCAATTGTTAACAAGAAAAGGTTCATATTGCTAAATGTACCTCGGCCAAGACTTGATCTTCCAACCGCTAGGTTCGAGGTTCAAGTACTCGGCGAGGAGCTTTTCGTCTTTCTGAGGTGTACACCGTCTATTGTGTACATCGTTTTTTATGTATAATGCTTACTAGCAATACGCTTTAACAAAAACCAATAGGTTATTGTCTTTTTTCTTAATCTAACTCCGTATAAAGCCCCAAATAATTGGCATTTTGTACGGATCACCTAAAAGCTGTTACGAACCCCGAAGGGGTATACGATCCGCTCAAACGCGGGTTGGGCTGGTGTTAAGCCTACTTTACCAAGCCGCAGCAGAGTTTTCCTTATTCTCATACTCGTGGGTAATCACCACACTGGACTACGTCCGCAAGAGGTTATTGCTCATCGCATTGCCGTTTCTCTCATTGATCCCTGCTGCTTAGAGGAGCTGAGTCTACCCCCTAAATGATTACAAAATAAAAAGGAGATATAAAAATTAAATATGGATGCATATGAGGCTATTTTCAAAAGAAAATCTGTAAGGGATTTTCAACCCAAGTCTATCGATGAAAAAACCATCATAAGGATAGTCGACGCAGGTCTCAGCGCACCTTCGCACAACCACATGCGCGAATGGGAATTCGTCGTAGTTCAGGATCAGCCGATCCGGTTAAGATTGATCGATAAAGTGCAGAAACATTTCACGAGAGAAGGGGTGGCGACCTGGCTCGACAGCTGGGGCAGCACGGACCCTATCCAACGCGAGAGTTACCTTATCGCCGTTCCGAAGCAATACAGGATGCTCCTCGAAGCCGCATGCCTGATTCTGCCTTTCTTCCGGCAGCCGTGGCCGCTTTTGAAACCTGACTGCCTATCAGCCCTAAATCCCTTCGCCTCGATCTGGTGCTGCATCGAGAACATGCTTATCGCAGCCTCCGCAGAGGGCATTTACGGCGTTACTAGAATCCCCATGGGTGCCGAGATCGAGCATATAAAAGAGGTCGTCAAATGCCCATCGGATTACGAGATCCCGTGCTACCTGGCGCTAGGATACCCGTCTGATAATGCGTCAAAGATTAAACCGTATCCCGTCAAAGTAGAAGAGAAAATCCACTGGAATTCTTGGTGATTTTAGAGGATGGGGGAGAGACTTCAGAAGTCTTACAGATGCACTCTCGGTTCAGACATATTTTGGCTAGAATTCGAGAAAGGGGTAAGCTCAGGGCATGAGCGAACCCATAGCAGTCACTGCCGAATAACAGCTGAAAAAGAGGTTATCGAGCAAAAACCATAGTTCAAAATCGTCTTGCCAAATCTGCCCACACCGGCTCCAAGCAGACGCTTCGCTTGCCGCTCGCGCCGCTGCGCCATTCCGTTATCAAGATAGGTTCATCTTGTGAATTTTCCTTGCCGAGGAGCTAATAACGCCTGAAAAGGCGTTTTTTGTTACCCTGTTTGAGGGAGGTGTGACCTGTGACAAAACAAAGAGGGTCGAATGCCTATTTCATCCAGAATAGGGGCGGTAGGGTGCCCCCGTATAACACCACACAGTGCCTTTGAAAAGCACCGAAACGTTATAGAAGATCGAGGATCAACAAATTGGAACCGTTTAAGTATTGGACTGCATCATCAATTTCTCCAAAGAGCTGAGACTGGAGAAGAGCATAGAGAAAGGGAAGAAAAGAGTTGTTTGTTATTGGGAAAAAAGAGGAACAAACAACCCCACCTTGAACCTCCGTTCCACTCGGGGGCTTTTTCATTATTAACTCTGCAGATGACAGTCATTTCTTCGGACAGGGTTGTTTTTTGCAAATCAAACAACTCCCTCCAATGCTGGCTTCCATGCTCAAATTTGCACATAGGGAGATAGCGATAAGCGCCTCAACAAACGCCCGAGGTAGCGGAATTCTTCGTATATTTCGGATTTTAAGGTTCGAAAGAAAAAGCGGCAAGAAACCTATGCGAGAGTGTGGTTCAAACGAAGCCAACTTCCATTGTTCAAAGATAATAGCACAATTGTTCTATATCGTCAACTATCAATTTATAATATTATAGGAAATAACCCTCTTTTCAACAAATCCGATGGGTATTGAATTGGATTTGGATTTGCTGTACACTACTAATAATTCGCTGCCTAAGGCCAATATTTGTTTCGGCGATTAGTCCGCAACAGCGCTTATGCTGTTTATCCGCCAACCGACGGCTGAGCACCTAGTTAAGCCACCTCACCGATAACCCACTTTATAAAGTGCTGAAAGAGAGATTTTAGATGCTTCCTCCTGGAGTGAAAATCACGACGGATGTGCTCTGGTTGGGAACTCTCATCTTCGCTGGTATTGACACGGTATTTGTTCCCATCTTGGCCTGGCGTATTAATCCTGCAATATTCCGCCGCTTCAAGTGGGCATTGGGCATTACTACAGCAATCTTCTGGTGTTCTCTTTGGACTTGGGGACTGGCCAACTTTTGGGACTCCGTCTACCGATATGTGTTTCCAGCCTGGGCACACTGGCTTATTCCGCCAATATTTGGGTTGCTCTATGCGGGTATTAGCCTTTTATTTTGGTGGTTAGCATTGCATTTACGCGGCATTGCGGTAGTGAACTTTTGTCTCTTTGGGGGACTCTGGGGGATGATAACGCATTTGATTGCCGTCTCAATCGGAATAGTAAGTAAGCCGCCTGCCTTGCAGGGTGCCTCACCTGCGGCGGCAGTAATATTTGCGATATTCGAGTTCACGCTCTATTGGTGTGTAATTCTCAGCGTGGCAGTATTCTTGGATTTTGGTTGGCGGAAAATGAGATACCTGTCGGTCGATAAGAAGGTGGCCTAACACCGGCTCCAACCCCCTTCGCTTCGCTCCAGGGATGCTACACGGCGGGAAGCGGCTTCGCCGTTAATGACACACACCCGGTTGAAAGTGGCTCGATCATGCAAGTGAATCTCGCCTGTAAGTAATGATCATCGAATAACCAGGGTTAAAAACTCTTGTGAGGTAATGCCATAAATAAACACAGGCCAGCGGGATTGCCAGGGGCACTGCTGCCATGGGGGCGATCGAATCTGAAAAACCTGTCGATAAAAGGAGCGGCGCACCAGATTGGTGCGCCGCTCCTCTGTTAAAACTCACTCTTTCTTCTCAGAACTCTTTTCGGGGGGGGTTTCGGGGTTCTTTTCGGAACTTTTCTCGGTCTTTGCGGCGGGTTCCTTGCTTTCGTTGGTTTCTTTACTGTCTTTGCTTTCTTTTTTCTCTTCCGGTTTTGCTTCCGCCTTCTCCTCTTTCTCGTCAGCCTTTTTGGAAGACTGACCTGAAGGGGAATGATGGTCGGTGGCGTAAAAACCGGAACCCTTGAAGACAATCCCCACTGGAAGGTAGATCTTCTTTAAAGCGCGCTTGCCGCACTCCGGGCAGCGGATGAGCGACTGGTCCGCGAACGATTGTTGCTTTTCGAACTGCACTCCGCAGTTGCTGCAATGATAGGTGTAAACTGGCATTCCTACTTCCTTCTTACCTGTATTACTGGCGGAACATTATAGCGCACTCACTTGGCAAGGGCAAGAGTAAGGAGTGCGGTGGGCGTAAAGCGCCCGCCAACACCCCAAACCCCGAATTAATGACTCACGCCAAGATCTCGCGGGTGAGGTCAATGTCGGCGTGGATCTGATCCACAAGGGCATCCACGTACGAGTATTTTTCTTCGGGACGAAGATATTTTACAAACTCCAGCCTGACCTGCTGACCGTACAGGTCTCGGTTAAAATCCAGGAGATGAGCTTCGATGGCCGGGGCGGGAAGGTCGGGGGTGAAGGTGGGGCGTACGCCAACGTTGGTGGCGGCCAGAAACTTTTCCGGCTCCCGGGAGCCAGCCGTGGAGGCCGGACCTGAAGGCTCAAGCCAGGCCCAGCAGGCATAGATGCCGTTGGCAGGGATGATCTTTCCACCTGGCACGGAGATATTAGCAGTGGGAACGTTAATCAGGTGCCCACGCCCGTCGCCGTGAACGACCGGGCCGGTGAGATGGTAATACCGGCCCAAATCGATAGCGGCGGCAGATACATTTCCGGCAGAAATGGACTGGCGGATGCGGGTGGACGAAATAACACCATGCTCATCCGACAGGGGCGGGACCACCTGGACGGTATAGCCCAACTCTTTCCCGATCTCAGTCAGGCGGGCTGCGTCCCCCTCCCGGCCGCGGCCGAGGGCAGTATCGTAGCCGATGTAAAGGCGGCGCAGTCCGAGATTCCGGGAGACGTGACTCATGAACTCCTCAGCGGTCTGGTTGGCGAATTGACGGCTGAAGGTCTGGGTGATGACCACATCCACGCCGAGTGATTCCAATAATGCGAGGCGTTCCTCTGGAGTTGTCAGGCATTTGAAATCTGTTTTACCACCTAGGACAACAGCCGGGTGAGGGGTGAAGGTGAGTACCAGCGCGGGCTGCCCGGCGGCATGGGCCCCTGTGACGAGGGAGAGCAGGACCTCCTGGTGGCCGCGATGCACGCCGTCAAAGATGCCAATGGTCAGCCAGGCATTTTGAATGGCAAGGTCGTCGAGAGAATTGGTATGAATCACGGCGAATAAATGGAGTTACGAGAAGAACACCTTCTTGGGCTGCCATTCCATGGTGACCTCATCGAGGTCTAGGATGGCGATGAGTTCACCAGCCATGCTGACGCCTCGAACCAAACCAGGCTTGGTATCTGCAGCAGCCTTGACGCGGTGACCATGCTTGACCTCTTCCACCTCATCGGGATTGAGTTCCACGGCGGACCATTCTGACAGGGCTTCGGCGGCGGGGATCAGGTACTGGTACCAATTCCCGGCAGTGAAGGCTTCCTCCAGTTTGCGCAGGGGGGTGGCATCCCGCAGGCTGAAACGACCCGACTTGGTGCGGCGCAACCCGACCAGATAGGCGCCACAACCGAGGGCAACGCCAACATCATTGGCGAGCGATCGTACATAGGTACCGGAGGAGCAATGCACGTCAATGACCACTTCCGGCGGCGCCCACTCCAGGATCTCAAGATGGTAAACATTGATCTTACGCGGGGCAAGTTCCACTTCTTCGCCCTGGCGAGCCATCTCGTAAGCCTTGCGCCCGTGGACCTTGACTGCTGAAAAAGCCGGAGGAGTCTGTTCAATCTCACCGATGTAGCGTTGGAGAACCTCGTTGAACTGCTCCTCGGTAACATTGGGGGGGGTGGTGGAAGGCACGCGGGTGAATTTCCCTTCGGCATCGTACGTATCGGTGGCGTTGCCCAGACGCAGAATGGCCTGGTAACGCTTGTCGGCTGCCGAGACGAACTCGCTCAAGCGTACTGCTGGTCCCACCAGGATGACCAGCACGCCGGACGCGCGCGGATCGAGGGTGCCGGTATGGCCGGCGCGGCGGATGCCTGTACCACGGCGGATATGGTCAACCACATCGTGCGAAGTAAGGCCGACGGGTTTATCCACCACAAGAATGCCGGAAATGGCGTTTTTAACATCTTGACTTTCCATTATATGTTCCTCCTTCATACCCCAACAATTTAATTGTGGGATCGATTTAGCATGGTACGTGTGGCAGCCAGGACGCGATCGCGGACCTCGGCCAAGCTGCCAGACAATTCTGCGCCTGAAGCGGCCTTATGGCCTCCGCCATTATACTGGAGGGCAATCTGCGAAACGTCGATGTGCGGTTTCAGCCCGCGCCAGGAGATCTTGGTCGTCTTTGCATTCTGTTCTACAAACATGATGGCAATTTCAGCATCATCAATGGATGAGACAATGTTGATGAGATCAGCATCATCCTTCCCGGTGTAACCGGAGGCCTTACGATCAGCCAAGGTCAGGGTAGCCCAGACAATTCCGTCAGAGCGCTCCAGGCTAGTGAGACCTGCACCCCAGTATTTGGCCTCCACGAAAGTGCGCCGTATCAGGCTGCGGAAATAGAGCACACTTAAATCCACGCCAAGATCCATAAGGTCGGCGGCCTGGCGTAAAGATTCAGGAGTGGTATTGGAGGTGCGGAAGCCGAGGGTATCCGTGACCAGACCAGTCATCAGATTTTCAGCAATGGGCGCAGTAATGACCAACCCCCAGAGGCGCATGTGGCGCAACAGCACCGAGGCAGTGGCGACCGCTTCCGGTTCAACCAGGTTCAAAGTGCCGAAGGGCTGGGTAGTTACGTGATGATCAATGATAATGTCGGGAGAGTGATAACCGTCCAAGGCAGAGCCAACCCGCTCCAAGTCCGAACAGTCCAGGCAGATGATCAGGTCGAACGCTCCATCGGCTTTGGTACGGAGCAAGTCCGCGCCTGGCAGGTGCATAAAACTGGCCGGGATGCCATCAGATAGCACCACCTGGACCTGTTTACCAGCGCCGATCAATGCCAGACCAAGCGCCAGGCTGGAGCCAATGGCATCCCCGTCGGGGCGGAGGTGGGAGGTTACTAGAACGCGCTGCGCCGCCTGGAGGCGGCCTTTAATTTTTTTCTGAAGGTCGTTCATTCTTTCTCAAATCAGCCAGCATGCGTTCGATGTGGTCGGCGTTTTCAGGGGTGGGATCCCAGTGGAAACGCAGGCGCGGGAAGGTGCGTAATTCGATGCGTGCAGACAGCTCGTGGCGCAGGAACCCACTGGCATGTTCGAGCCCGGAAAGTATTTCAGCACTGCGGACGGCGCCTTCCACTGCTGAAACATAGATTTCGGCAAAGGCCAGTTCGCGGTCCACTTTTACATCGGTAATAAAAATCTGATGCAGGCGCGGGTCACTAATTTCGCGGATGAGCATTTCCGAAATTTCCTGGCGGATACGGTCCGCAATGCGTTGGAGACGGACACCGGATGGCATAATTCTGCTTTTTCCACCATAAAACTGTGAGCATATCATTTTCTAGCGGCTTGCAGTTTATGGAATTTTGCTTAAGTTATTTTCGCAATTCCATGTAATAACACCCAAGGATGAGAAACTATTCGCTTTCGGTCTTTTCCAGCAAGTAACATTCGATAGCATCGCCAACCTGAATATCGCTGAAGTTCTTCAGGCCAATGCCACATTCAAAACCAGTACGCATCTCGCGCACATCTTCCTTCTCATGTTTGAGTGAGCTAACTTCGCCTTCATAGACGATATCCTTCCCGCGGGTAACGCGAATCTTTCCATTGCGGCGGACCTCACCTTCTGTGACCCGGCAACCGGCAATATTGGTGCCCTTCGATAGGCTGAAGACCTGCAATACTACCGCCTTGCCGATGGCTTTCTCGGTATATTCGGGAGCCAGCATGCCCTTGAGGGCTTTTTCCACATCCTCGATCAGGCGGTAGATAATGTCATACAAGCGGATGGAAACACCTTCAGTATCAGCCAGACGACGGGCGGCTACATCTGCCTGGACACTGAACCCGAAGATGATGGCCTGGGAAGAAGATGCCAATAACACGTCGTTCTCGCTGATGTTTCCGGTCTCGGCGTATAAAATGTTAATCCTGATCTCCCCTTTTCCCAAGTCGTTGATCTCGTTGATGATGGGCTCAAGTGAACCTTGCACGTCGGCTTTCAGGATGAGGTTAAATTCCTGGGCTTCACCGGCTTTAATCTTGGAAAACAGTTCCTCGAGGGTGATCTTTTTAGCCGCGGAAGCCTGCTTTTTACCCGCGCCCTGCCGTTCCAGGATGACTTGCCGGGCTTCTTTCTCCGTTCCAACCACTTTGAAGACATCCCCGGCAGAGGGCAACTCGCTCAAACCCATTACCGAGACTGGGAAGGACGGCCCGGCTTTCTGGACTTTCTTCCCGCGGAAATCAAACAGGGCCCGCAGGCGGCCATAGGTGTTACCAGCCACGACGATATCTCCCGTGTTGAGCGTCCCGTTCTGTACGAGAAGTGTTGCTACCGGTCCCTTGGATTTGTCCAACTCTGCTTCGATAATTGTGCCGATGACCGCACCCTTGGAGTTGGCACGAATGTCAGTATTATCCGCTACCAGAAGGATAGCTTCGAGGAGGTCTTCGATACCCAGTTTCTGCCTGGCCGAAACCGGGATGACCATTGTATTTCCACCCCAGTCGTCTGGCATAAGGTCGTTCTCACCGAGTTGTTTTTTGACGCGATCGGGATTGGAATTGGGCTTGTCCACCTTGTTCAATGCCACGATGATCGGTACCCGGGCTGCCTTGGCATGAGCAATGGCTTCCTTGGTCTGCGGCATGACACCATCGTCAGCAGCGACAACCAGAATGACGATATCCGCACCTTGAGCGCCACGCGAGCGCATAGCGGTAAAGGCAGCATGACCGGGAGTATCCAGGAAAGTAATCTGTCTGCCTTTTAATTCCACCTGATAAGCACCAATATGCTGGGTAATGCCACCGGCTTCCCCGCCTGCGACGTCTGCGTTTCGAATGGCATCCAGCAAGGTGGTCTTGCCATGGTCCACATGCCCGAGGATCGTCACGATGGGAGGACGAGGGGTCAAGGAGGCTTCATTTTCCCCAGCGATCGTCTGCCGCCATAACGGCACATCACCGGTCTCTTTCACCACCGGCTCTACCTGGGTTTCCAATGTGACGTCAAAACCCATTTCATCAGCCAGAATCGCAGCAGTATCATAATCAATGGCCTGATTGATACTAGCCATGACACCGTTGGTCATTAACTTTTTAATGATCTGAATCGGGCTGACTTCAATAATCTGAGCGAAATCGCGAATGGATATATTCGCGGGTAATTCAATTTTTTTGCGATCTGGAACGCTCATACGGCATCTCCTAATAAAAACACTTGTGATGCAAACCCCATTTGCTGACCAGGTCGAGCTGGAACTCTCAAGCCTGCCGTTGAACGACCAGCGGTTTATCAGTTCATATGGGCCTTAAGCCTGTTCACCAGCATCCTCATTATCCTCGGGCAGCGTTTCCATGAACTGGTGAAGGCGCTGGATGTCATCGGTTGTCAAGGTAGTCTTAAGGGCATGTGCCAGTGGCCCTTTAAAACCTTTTTGCCAACAGGAACGGCGATTATGTAAATAGGCACCGCGCCCAGTTAATTTACCGGTCGGGTCCACCTGCACTCCATCGGGCCGGCGTACTAACCGGACCAGAGAACGCTTGGATAAGACGGTCCGGCAGCCCACACAGGTGCGTTGGGGGAGGTGCTTGGGTGGTTTTATAGGTTTGCCAGGCACTATCTACTGCTCCTTTATTTGTGCAGTACCCTATAAATCCAATTGATCACCAGGGCAGAAGTCCCTGCTTCGGGCGGGCAGACTATTCTTCTTCCCAGCCTTCGTCACCACGTTTATGCTTTTTCTTGGCAATGGCCTTATCGAGATCCTCATCATATACGATCTCAACAACTTTCTTTTTCTTCTTCTTGCCCTTTTTCTTATCTGACTCATCCTCTTCGTCTTCAGCTGCAACGGCCACGGGTTGGAGCATATCGGGCGTGAGCGTGAAGATCTGCTCAAGTGGTTTCTCTCCGATATTTTCTGGGGTGATCTCCACGGCTGCTGGAGCAATTTCAGGGGATGTCAAAACCGGTTCGGGCAAAACTTCAGCGGGCGTGGATTCTGTAACTGCCTCCAGCGGAGCTTCGGCGACAGGCTCGACCGGAAGCTCGGCAACCGGCTCAACGATCGGCTCTGGTTCGGGAAACGTGATATTCTCCAAGGCTGTCTGGATGGCTTCCATGGACTTGGGTCCAATGCCGGCCAACCCCAGGAGGCTGTCGGGATTTAGTTTCATCGACATCATCAAGTCGCCGACAGTGCGGTGCTCGGCTCCAGTCAGGATGTTGTAAATATGATCGGACAGACCCAAACCTTCAATTCCTGCTTCGAAAGCAGCGTTGGGGACCTGAGAGCGTGCGGCAGATACCCGTTCTTCCTCAGCCGCGGCCGTGGCTTTCTTCTGCTCCACGGTGCGCCGTTCCACGCGCTCGACAAACTGGATGAGGGCCATGAATTCTTCGGGTGTCACCGGACGGCCTTCGCTCTTTTTCGCCAGGATTTCTTCAACAATGGGTATATTTTTGTGTTCTACTTCGGCAATATTCGCGAGGGATGGGTCATTCTGGACCTTGACGATTGCATCCGCGGCTGCTTCAATCAACGATTTAATATCAATACGCCAGCCGGTCAACTTGGCGGCCAGGCGGGCATTTTGACCATCGCGCCCAATGGCCAGACTTAACTGGTCCTCCTGGACTACAACCGTGGCGGTCTTTTCGGCCTCGTTAAGATAAACGCCAGAAACCTTAGCCGGACTGATGGCCTTGGAAATATACATGACCGGGTCGGCGTTCCATTCGATGATGTCAATTTTCTCGTCATGCAATTCCTTGACGATGGCCTGGATACGCACGCCTTTGATACCCACACATGCTCCCACCGGGTCCACATTGGGTTGGGTGGCCGAGACCGCCACTTTTGCACGTTGTCCCGGTTCGCGCGAGATGGCGCGAATCTCGACGATGCCATGATAGATTTCGGGGACTTCATTTTCCAGCAAACGGCGCAAGAAATTACGGTGAGAGCGTGAAAGGATGATCTGCGGGCCGCGCGGGCTGTCCTTGACTTCCAGGACGATCGAGCGGACGCGTTCGTGCACTTTGAATTTTTCGCCAGGTATCTTCTGGTTGGGGGGCATGATGCCTTCGGCTTTCATATCCAAACCGATGGTCACACCCTGCGTCATGCTGACGGCTTGTATCACGCCACTAATGATCTCGCCAACTTGCTTATTAAAGAAATCCGCCTGCATCTGGCGTTCAGCTTCGCGGATGCGCTGCTGGATGACCTGACGGGCCGTCTGCGCGGCAACGCGCCCGAAATCTGCAGGTGTGGTTTCGACCACCACCATATCGCTTAAATTGGCTTCCGGGTTCACTATGCGCGCCAATTCGAGGGTCACTTCGGTGCGCTGGTCCTGTACGTCTTCAACCACTTCTTTTTCGGCGAAGATCGTTACCTTTCCGGTTTCCGGGTCGATCTTGGCGACAACTTCCTGGGCATTGGAGGCGTTAACCGCGCGCCGATATGCCGAGACCATGGCTGACTCGATGGCAGCCATGATGATCTCCTTGGGTAATTGTTTTTCTTCCAACACTTCGTTGAAAGCCAGGGCAAATTCATTTTTCATACTCAACCTGCTCCCCAGATAATAGTTTCCTGTTACATGCAGAAAAGTGGGGGTTGCCCACTTTTCGATGCGTGCAGTATTGGGTTCTCAGACGTCAAGAATTTTAGCACAAAACCGAGTGGACTGCAAGGTAGCAACCGCGCCTGGTCAGTGCTTCCTTAAAAAGGAAGGGAGAAAGTTGAAAAAACGATGCCAAACCCGCATAGGGAGCTGCAAGAACCGCCGTAACAGCCATTTCCTCACCAGGAAAACGCATACTGCAAAGATTTCCAGGATAAAGGTGAGACCCGCGGCCCAATCAAGGGCAATTTGGGTCAACGGCAATTTCCAGTTTGGTTGGAGGCGGTTTAGAAAATCATCCAGTTTATCGCGGTCGGAAACCGGGATCCGTGAGAATAATTCGGAGTTATTTTCCTGGGGGAAAACGTATCCGGTTGGGTCGGTCATGTTGTAATAACCATCTTCAATATCAAAAACGGATCCGGCGTGGACAAGAGGGAGGAATGAATTCTCCCCCAATAACGGATCGTAATGGTGGGTGACATTGCTTGCCTGCGCCTGGAACACTTCATAATCATTCATGTCGGGGATGATTTTATTCACCGGGAATATTTCTCCAGCTTGGACTTGGGTGTAAGTGTCCAAGATTGATTGAACTTCAAAATTCCGCCCTTGAACACTCATCGGGAGCAAATAATATGCCCAAAGCGCAACCAGTGAAATCCCATCCAGGAATACAAAAGTGGAGATCGTTTTTATATCTGATCTCCGCCCAGCCCAGGAGCCAAATACCTTGGCCCCCAGGACTGCCAGTAGCAGGATGAATGAAGCAACAAAACGGGTATTGGTCCGTAACGACTTGAGCAAAGGAAATCCATTGAGTAAGTTGAATAGAAATCCCCGGGCTGTTGAAAATTGAACAACAAGGATAATGGAAAAAAGGAGGCATAACCCTGCAATGCCCTTTTTCAATAAATTGCTTTTATCGAGATGCGGTTTACGAGATAGTATCTGCCAAACCCCATACATGAGCAAAATAATCAATACTGGAGAGATGGATGCGTCCAGTTCCCAGAAACCATAAGGGGATCCGGTCCATTGAGTCAAGTGGGCAACATAGACGAGACTACTCTTGCCGATCAAATTTAGGAATGGGAGGGTTGTCATTACACCGACGAGTTGGAGAACCATGCCTACAATACTTGAAAACCAATCCACGAAATAATGGTCCTGAACTTCGCGGGGGAATGATTGCATAAAAGCGGTAACTGCATAGAGTTTGGATCCACACAGGAGGAGGGTGAGAAAACCTGCCCAAATGACGGCAGGTATCATTTTCCGCCAGGAAAACAGAGAAGGCTTCAGGAAATAAATGGTTGGAATAGTCATAATCGTTGTAAAAAAGCAGATGACCCCGATGTAGACTCCTCCAGAATACAGGAGAATTGCGCCTGTAAGAGAAATTAATGCACCGGCGAGCCAGGCGGGCATTTTACGGTTTAACAATGCATACACGGGAACCACTATCAAAGGAAAGGAGATCTTATCAGCATGTCCGACGACCAGGCGTTCAATAAAAAAGCCGCTGGCAACAAAGAAATTCGCCCCCAGAATTGCTGATAAGGGGGTGAAATCCAATACGTTCTGCAGGAATAGAAACGTGACCCAGAATCCAATAAAGATATAAATTACGCTGGTTATAAGGATAGCTACCCACGGATTGAAAAAAAATGTGAATAACTGTGGAAGAGAAAATTGCATCTGGAGAGGGTTGGGGTAAGCCGGCAGACCGCCTCCAAAACTGGGGGTATACCACTGAATGCTGAGCCCATTTACTTTGTAGTGTAATAAAGAATCAATCAAGCGTGGAATAAATAATTTATAGTCATTGCCAACAATTGGATATGTGGCATTCGTATACATAACGATAAATAAGGCGATCACCAGGATATTCAGGACGATGAGGGCGGTATATGGAATACGAGGTTTCATAGTTAAGTCTCTAGATGTCACTGAAATAGGGTATAAAAAACAGAACAGTTATCAATATATAAAATCCTTGCTGGATTGCAACCCTCCAACCATTTTTCAAGACTGATCTCCACGAAAATCGTAGATGCCGTCCAAGATCTTCCAAGTGCGGTTACAGGCAGGGCAAACGAGACGATCACCCTGATCCGTAAGAGGAGCATGTCCGCATTCGGGACATTTGAAAAACGCCTTTGGGTCAGAAGGGATGGAGCCTTTTCGTTCCCCTTCCAGCCTCGACCTTATGAACACGCTGGGGGAATATTGCCACAACGCCCCGGTCCATTGGAAAAGAGAATCGAGACCAGCCAAAATACTGGCAGGGATGGTACGCTTTAGCAGACCCACGCGGAAGTGCGAGACAGCCAGTATCTTTTCAACTAGGAAGCCCATCTCCCTGAGCCAACCGCGGATAGCGCGCGGGTGGAAGTCAAAATTAAGCGGGGCAAACTCAATGGGGTCCAGTCCGAATGGGTTCCAAGTCTGAAGATGCAGCCCATAGCGCAGGATGGCTTTCAAATTGCGCTTATTGGCATATTCCAGAATGAAGATTGCCCCAGGCTGGAGAACATTCCGAACCTGACGCAGTGCAGCAGGTGCATCGGACATGTGATGAAGAGTGCGAATCATGGTAGTCGCATCGAACAGTCCATCCAAGAATGGCAACCGATAAATATCTGCTGCAACAAAGATATAACGTTTGGAAGTACCGAGGCGCTCCTGGGCCAGTTTAAGCTGGGTACGGGAGTAATCCAGGAGGACGACGCGCTCAAAGCCCTGGTAGCGCAGAGTATTGCGGCCCGCACCAGCGCCCAATTCGAGCATCAGTTTGCCGCTGGGTGGAAGCAGGCGTTTTAGTGCGATGGCTTCACAACGATCCTCATAATCGCGTCCACCTGTTTCCCAGAAGCGAGTTTGATAATCGGAGCCTTCATAATCGCAGACGGGGGGGCGTTTTTTTTCCGGCATTTTACTCCCTGTCGAAACCACGCCATCCTCCATGCCAGTTAATACCGGGAACAAATATTTCCAGCGGGGTGTAAAACTTCCGCCAAAGGAGAAAACGATCCAGGTAAATATTATTAGTTTTATCTTCAGTAAGTAAAACGCGGGGTTGGGACATCAATCCTCCAATTCATACACTATACACAAACTGCCACGTTTCGTCAAACATTTTTCATTGCAGGTTTGTGGTATAGTGCAGCCATGCGCCTTCTTTTTGTCGCCGATGGGCGGTCCCCCACTGCGCTCTCTTGGATGCGGCACTGGATCGAAACTGGTTACCAAACTCACCTCGTCTCAACCTTTCCCTGTGACCCACCTCCAGGATTGGCATCTTTTCATATTCTACCGGTGGCCTTTAGTGGGATGGGGCGCGGAATTAGCAACAAGATGGTTGGTGGAACCTCCACAAGTCGAATCGTGGGGCGCTTTCGCAATCTGCTACGCCCGCTACGCTATGTGCTCGGACCTCTCAGCTTACCGCCTCACCAGAGGCGTTTCCGCACCTTCGTGGAAGAAATCCACCCGGACCTTGTTCACGCCCTGCGCATTCCATTCGAAGGGATGCTGGCCAGCGCCACGCCGCTGGAATTTCCGCTGGTGGTCTCGATCTGGGGAAACGACATCAGCCTCCACGCCCGCGGCTCTCCCCTAATGAAACGTCTCACCCGCCGCAGCCTGCGACGTGCTGACGGTCTAATCGCCGACGCAGCCCGCGATATCCGCCTGAGTCGCGAATGGGGGTTCGGAACCGATAAGCCAACGCTGGTGGTTCCGGGGGCGGGAGGTGTCCGCACCGATGAAATTGAAGCAGCTTCAAGGTCCGGAAGGCTGCCGGAGGAACTGCCAGATGTCCCGATTGTAGTCAACCCGCGCGGACAACGCCCGGGTAGTTTGCGGCAGGATGCCTTCTTTAAGTCCATCCCGCTGGTATTGGAAAAGATCCCGCAGGCGCTGTTCGTCTGCCCTCCACTGGCTGGGGATGCAGAATCTGAAAATTGGGTTAAATCCCTGGGAATCAGGTCGAGCACAAAACTTTGGCCGCAACTGGATAGGGCACAAATGTGGGTGCTGTTTAAAAAAGCCCGGGTCTTTGTCTCGCCCAGCATCCACGATGGGACGCCCAATTCGTTGCTGGAAGCAATGGCCTGCGGATGTTTCCCTGTGGTGGGGAATATCGAGTCAATGCAAGAATGGGTGACGCCGGGTATCAATGGTATCCTTGTAGATGCAAGCTCCCCGCGCGCCCTGGCAAACGGGATCATTGCCGCCTTGGAGAACCCCGCGCTATGTGCGGCTGCAAAAAATAAAAACGCCCGCATCATTGCCGAACGCGCTGCATACCAGCGTTGCATGGCAATGACAGAGGCGTTTTATCAAAAGTTAGACGTGGGTAAACGTTAGGTTATCCCGGGATGCATTTATTCCCTGGGAAGGCGCAAAGTTTCCAGCCGTTCCTGCAGCTCTATACGTTTCGAATTGGCTGCATGGCTGATATTGGCTGCCAAAGCCTGGGCGCGATCATTGATCTGAACGAGTAAATCCTTACCTTTTGAAGGGGCAAAGAGCAGAGCCACGGCTGCACCAATGAGTCCGCCGATCAACGTCCCGATGAAAAAACTAAAAGCCCGTCGCATGGAAACCTCCTGTTAAAAATAGTTATTATATTGATATTATAGAGCATAATGAAATCCGATGGAAGATTGCCGTGGGACAGTTTTTATGGAATAATAGTCTGTGTTGCGCGTATCTTCTGGAACGCGACTGTAAAAAAAGTCAGATCTGTGAGATTCATTTCGACCCGGCCCCTACCTGAAAGGAGGGTACCATGTCTACACTTCCCCCTAACCTGATAACGCAAAGCGCGCGCAAAAAAATTACCACGCGAGCATTCCGCCAAAAAAAAGAACACGGCGAGCCGATTGCCGTGTTGACCGGTTATGACTATCCCACCGCACTGGCGCTCGATCAAGCTGGGATTGACGCCATCCTGGTGGGTGATTCGCTCGGGATGGTGGTACTGGGTTATGAAAACACTCTACCTGTAACAATGGATGAAATGCTGCACCATTGCCGCGCGGTGGCACGCGGAACCAAGACGGCCCTATTGATCGGAGATATGCCTTTCATGTCCTATCAAGTCTCGACAGAAGAAGCCATTCGAAACGCCGGGCGGCTCCTTCAGCAAGGCTGCATGGAGGCAGTGAAACTGGAGGGAGGACGCGAACGTTTGAATGCCATCCGCGCCATCCTGGGGGCGGGGATTCCGGTAATGGGACACCTGGGTCTAACTCCCCAATCAGTCAACCTGCTGGGAGGCTTCCGCCCGCAAGGACGCACGGCCATTACCGCCGAGCGATTACTCGAGGATGCGCTTATGCTAGAAGAAGCCGGTTGCTTCAGCCTGGTACTCGAATCCGTTCCGGCCAGGCTGGCCGAGATGGTTTCGAAGCAGCTTGCCATCCCCACCATCGGAATTGGAGCTGGCGCAGGTTGTGACGGCCAAGTGCTGGTGACACACGATCTGCTGGGCCTATTCGATCGCTTCACACCCAAATTCGTCCGCAAATATGCCGACCTGCATACAGAGATGCAGAGTGCTTTTACGGCTTATATCGCAGACGTGCAAAGACGGGCTTTCCCTGCGCAAGAGCATACGGTCGATATGCCCGATGAAGAATGGGAATCATTGGTTCATAGCCTCAACCCCTAGGAGCAGGGATCCCAAATGAAAAGTGACTCGATCCTTATTGTAGGCACTGGCGCACTAGCAACACTTTTTGCGGCGCGTTTTGCCGCGGCAGGTATATCCGTCAGCATGTTGGGTACCTGGCCGGAGGGGTTGGCTGCCTTAAGAGATAAGGGTGCGCAAGTGGACGGAGAAGGGCGAGAGTTTCATGTTCATGCAACAGACAATCCAGTTGAATGTAAAGGCATGCGTTTTGCATTAGTGCTGGTCAAAGCCTGGCAGACGAAACGCGCTGCCCAGCAACTGTCAGGCTGCCTCTTAAAAGATGGGTTGGCATTGACGCTTCAAAACGGGCTTGGGAACGATACCATGCTTGTGCATTCGCTTGATATGCCAAGAGTCGCCCGGGGTGTGACTACCCTTGGCGCTGATCTGCTGGCACCTGGCCTGGTCTGCCTGGGCGGAGAGGGACCAGTAACGCTGGAGACCCACCCGCGCCTGTCCCCGCTCGAGGAGATGATCCACCGTGCAGGTTTTACAGTAAACGTAGTGGAGAATGTGCAATCGCTGATTTGGGGAAAACTGGTGGTCAGTTCAGCCATTAATCCGTTAACCGCGCTTCTGCGGGTAAAAAATGGCGAACTGCTCAAACGTCCGCCAGTGCGGGCACTTATGGGGGAACTGGCGCGCGAAACCACTTTGGTGGCAAAATCACTGGGAGTAGTACTGCCCTTCACGGATCCAGAAGAAGTGGTTATAGAAGTGGCGCAACGTACGGCAGAAAACCAGTCCTCGATGCTACAAGATATCCGGCGCGAAGCGCCAACCGAAATAGATGCGATCAACGGTGCGGTCGTTCTTCTGGGGGAAGAAAAAAACATACCAGTGCCAGTCAACCGGACGGTCTGGTCACTGGTGAAAGCCATTCCTGTTCGTGGTAAGATTAAGATATAGACAATTTTTATTTGATTTGGAGGTTTTTGATGAGGAAGGGTTTTACCGTTTTGGCTGTCCTGGTAGCACTGTGGGCTGGCCTCCCGGCGCAAGCGCAGACTGAATTAAGGCTGAGTTCTGTG
>Ga0209048_10001100_pt1 | contig 28308 bp, 26 predicted proteins | sample FrelakmetCRP12CR_FD_187146 | JGI IMG/M metagenome (GOLD analysis project Ga0209048, IMG submission 187146) | Freshwater lake sediment microbial communities from the University of Notre Dame, USA, for methane emissions studies - CRP12 CR (SPAdes)... | ecosystem: Environmental > Aquatic >... | reverse complement strand
AGCCCCGACCATCACGGCCAACCCAGCGATACAATTGGAGGAAAGGCTCGCGCTATTCTCGCGTTGCTCGACAGCGTCGCTCGACACATTTGTCGATTTCACCGGGGGCGAGCCTCGGCGCTAGCGCGGCCCTGGGCCTCTGGCGCAGGTTCTCGGTGAATCTAGGAATTGGCTACCGACGCCCTGTTGGGGGCAACTTTGGGGGCAAGTCGCGGGGTTTAGATGTTTGTAGCCCTGCAATGCGAAGGCGGCCCTGGCACCATGGATGCGCAATTGGCGCGACGCACTGCGCTGTTTCGGCAGATCGCCGCCAACCGCGCTGCCGGCCGTAGTTCGCAACGACCTAATTCTTGACGCCGCCCGCGGTCATTCCGGCGACGATGTCGCGCTGCACGAAGACGGTCAATATCAGCACCGGCAATGTCACCAGCAGCCCCGCGGCGGCCAGCGGTCCCCACGACAGCTGGTCGAAGGACAGGACGTTGTACACCGCCACCGGCAGCGTGCGCGTCTCGCGACCGGCGAGCACCACACCGAAGATGAAATTGTTCCAGGAAAAGATCACCGACAGGATCGCGCTGACCACGATCCCGGGGCGCGACAGCGGCAGGGCGATGTAGCGGAACGCCTGCCACTCCGAGCAGCCGTCCATGATGGCGGCCTCTTCCAGCTGCGCCGGCAGGGTGTCGAAGAATCCGATCATCACCCACACCACGATCGGCAGGGTGATGACGAGGTGGATGATGACCAGCGGCCACAGCGTGCCGGTCAGGCCGACGAACTGGAACAGGATGAACAGCGGGATCAGGTAGCTCAGGCCCGGGGTGATGCGGGCGATCAGCACACCGACGGCGAGACCCTTGGCGTTGGCGCGCGAAATGCCGTAGCCGGCGGGCACGCCGAGCAGCAGCGCCAGCGCCGTCGCACCGCCCGAGACGATCACCGTGTTGATGAAATACTGGAAGAACGGGCTCGCCTTGAACACCGATTCGAAATTGGCGAAGGTCAATCGATCCGGAATGAACACCGGCGGATACGCGGCGTTGTCGACCTCGGTCTTGAACGCGAGCGACAGCATCCACAGGAAGAACAGCACCGCCGGCGACACCATCACGGCGACCGCGAACGCCAGGCCGGCCCTGCGGACGTAGTGGCGCACCTGCCAGCCGAACTGGCTCAGGTCCATTTGGTGCGCTCGCGCATCCACAGCAGTACCAGCGTCAGGGCGAGGATCAGCACGAAAAACACGACCACCACCGCCGATGCGAAGCCGACCTTGTAGAAGGCGAAGGCTTGCAGATAGAGGTACATGTTGATCGTCTCGGAAGCGGTGCCCGGCCCGCCCTGGCTGATGACGAAGATCGTGTCGAAGGCTTTCAGCGCGTCGATGCCGCGAACGATCGCCGCGACGATGATGAACGGCAGCACCAGCGGATAGGTGATGTGCCTGAACATCTGCCACCACCCTGCGCCGTCGATGATCGCGGACTCGTAGGGCTCGGTGGGCAGCGCCGACAGGCCGCCGAGCACGATCAGCATCACCAGCGGCGTCCACTGCCAGACCTCGACGAGCACCAGGCTGGGAATCACCGTGTCCTGGTGAAAGACCCACATCTGCGGCGCGATGCCGACCAGGCTCAGCAGGTAGTTCAGGACGCCGATCTGCGGATTGAACATCATCGTCCAGACGACCGCGATCGCCACCGGGGTCGCCATCATCGGCATCATGAATATGCCGCGGAAGAACCCGCGCAAGGGAAACCGCTGGTGAAAGATCACTGCCGCCGCGGTGCCGAACACGACCGGCAGCAGGACCGCGAGCAGCGTGAACCAGAGCGTGTGGAGTATGGCCTCGCGAAAGCGCTGGTCGCGCGCCAGGAGCAGGTAGTTCTCCAGTCCCGTGAACGCGTGGTCCTGGCCCACCTTCCAGTCCTGGACGCTCATGAACAGCGTGAACAGCCAGGGAAAGAGGATGACGGCGAGGCTAACCGCCAGCGCCGGCCAGGCGAAACGCAGGTACCGCCGGTGGTGCGTTTCGTGCATCGCCGGCGTCGCGTCCAACGCGCGCCCGGCCGGCGAACCGCTCATCTCGACCAGGACCGCGGGATCAGGTCTTCTCCGATTTATCCAGGATCGGCTGGAACTCGATGGTCGCTTTCTTGAGTTCGGTGGCCGGGTCGGCGCCCGCGAACATGTTGGTCAGGGCGATGCCGAACACATCGCGGAATTCGGTCACCGGAATGATCTCGGGAAGTCCCGGCACGCCGATCTTGGCCGATTCCACCATGCAGTTGATCCACTCGCGGTTGGCCTTGATGTCCTTCGATTGATAGCTGGACTGGCGCACGCCGGAACCCATGCCCTCGCCGAGCATGCGGGCCTGGATGACCTTGCCGGTCGCCCACTGCACGTAGAACCACGCGGGACCCTTCTTCTTGCTCGTCGACGCGACACCGATGCCGTCGCCGTAGACCGCGGCCTTGCGCGCCTTCGGTCCCCGGGGCATCACGCCGTATCCGACCTTGCCCACGATCTTCGACTTGGTCGGGTCCTCGAGCGGCGGCGCCCAGCCCACGCCGTCGATCCACATGCCGACCTTGCCCTGGCTGAATGCCGACAGCGATTCCATCCAGTTGAAGCCGATCACGCCGGGCGGCGCGAATTCGGTGTTGAGCTGCTTGTACAGCGCCGCCGCGGCGATCGCGTCGGGAGTATCGGTCAACAGCTTCTGCTGCTTGGGGTCGTAGGTCAGCTGGTCCCAACCGAGCAGCAATGCCGTCCAGGTCACGACGTTGGCGTTCTTCAGGCCCCGGTTGACGAAACCGTAGACGCCGTTCTTCGGGTCGTGGATCGCTTTCGCCGCCGCGACCATCTCGTCGTAGGTCTGCGGCTCCTTCAGGCCCTTGTCGGCGAACAGTTGCTTGTTCCAGTAGAGCATGAAGTAGTCGATGTTGAGCGGCAGCGAATCGACGCGTCCGTCGGCCTGCGTCGAGTACGTCATCCCGGCCTTGAGGAAGTCGGGCATGTCGAAATCGGGTGAAGTCAGCGTCGGGTCGGCAATCATCGGCCGCAGGTCCTCGAGCCACTTGCCCTTGGCGAACAGCCGCTTTTGCACGTGCCATGCCGTCGAGGTGACGTCGAAACCCGGCTTGCCGGAGGTGAAATCGATGACCTGCTTCTGGCGCTGCTGCTGCTCCGGCGGAGCCTCGAAACCGACCGTGATGCCGGTCATGTCCTCGAACTCCTTCTGGTACTTCGTAAGGAGGTCGGCGCGCGGGCTCTTGACGAGATAGACCTCGATCTTCTCGCCCTTGAACTTCTTCCAGTCGAAGGACCCCTGCGCAAATACCGGCGGCAGCCACAGCTCGGCGGCAAACGCCGCACCGCCCTGCAGCAGGCGGCGACGGTCGAGGGAATCCGGATCGTTGCGCTGCTTGCTCATTCTTGACTCCTCCATTTGTAGTTTTTGATCCTGCGCGCGAGTCTGAAGTTAGCCGGGAACACTGTCAACACTGCCTTGCCCGCGACTGGCAGGCGGACGGGCAGGCGCAGCGCACGCTGTGCGCGGCCCACGGCTGCCACGTACAATGGCACCGGGGCGACTGCTCGCTGATGTCGCGTGGCAATGCAATGCCATGCCAGGCGCGCCCCACGTTTGCGCACGAGACCGGGAGGCGTACTGTGAAGCTACTGACCTGTTTGCTGTTCGCGACCATGCTGGCCGGCTGCCTGCCCATCGGCATTCGTGCCACGTCGCTGCCGAACTACGCGGGTACGCAATCGACCGATGCCGGCGTGCTGCCGGCGGCTTGACCGATTTCCGGTTCGTGCCGCCGGGTCCGCCTCAGCGCTTCAAGCCCGGCATCGACTGCTGCGCCATGCGCGCAAAATCGCCCATCACCTTCTGCATCGACTCGAACGCGTTCCCGCCGGACGACATCACGCCCTGCATCGCCTTGACCAGGTTCTGCGCCTGCCGCATGTCCGGCATCATGGCCATGGCCGCTTTTGCTTCCTTCGCGCCGGGTACACCCGCCATCTGGTCTTCCATCAGCGAGAACAGCCGCTTTTGCATCTCGACGATCATCTCGAACATTTCGCCCCAGTAGCGCATCGACCGCTCGACCGCCTCCTGGGTCACGCTCTGTCCCGCCGCCATGAGTGAACGCGGATCGGTCGCCTCCGCCGCCTGACGCAGCGCCTTCTTTTGCATCGAGCGTGCTTCTTCCTCGCCCTCGAACTGTCTCTTGCGCAGTTTTGCCGTGTTCTCGATGGCGGCATTGATGATATCGAGCGCGAGCTTCGAGTTGGTCTTGTAGAGCTCGAAGGCCTGCTCGGGAGTCATCGTCTTGGCCAGCTTCCCCAGATCGCCAAAATTCGGTTGCATCGGCGCTGTGAACGAAGCCGCTTGCGGCGCCGCTTTGGTAGCCGGCTTGCTGGCGGATGCACGCTTGCGTGCGGAAGGCTTCGGTGTCGATTTTGTTGCCATGATGTCGCACACTCCTATGAGGGTTGACCGGGGTAACAGACGCCGGCCGGCGCCAGCACACACGTCCGCCTTCTATTGCACGCCTTCGATGCGGCGGCGTCAATACGATTCCGGCAGCCAATCGCGCTCGCCCGCAACGCGTCGCCGGTGCGGCCTGGGTGCTGCGCCGGCGCACGCCCGGCTAGCCCTGCAACACGGCGATGGCATCGCCGATGCGCCCGACGGTAATGATTTCCATGCCGGCGATCGCCTGTTTCGGCTTGTTGGCCGCCGGAATCAACGCGCGTCGGAAGCCCAGCTTGGCGGCTTCGCGAAGGCGCTCCTGGCCGCGCTGCACCGGTCGGATCTCCCCCGCCAACCCGACTTCACCAAATACCAGGGATTGGCTTTCCAGTGGCTTGTTTTTTAACGAGGAATAGACCGCCATCAATACCGCCAAATCGGCTGCCGGCTCGCCGATGCGCATGCCGCCCACGGCGTTGACGTAGACGTCGGAGCCGCCGGTCTCGACCCCGCCGTGGCGATGCATCACCGCCAGCAGCAGCGCCAGCCGCTGCGGATCCAGACCCACCGCGAGGCGCCGCGCGATTCCCGATTGCGACGGGTCGACCAGTGCCTGCACTTCGACGAGCAGCGGGCGCGAGCCTTCGACGGTGGCGAGGATGCAGCTGCCGGCGACCGCCTGGCCATGCTGCGACAGGAACAGCGCCGACGGATTGGCGACCCCCTTGAGCCCGCGCTCGGTCATGGCGAATACGCCCAATTCGTTGGCGGCGCCGAAGCGGTTCTTGATGGCGCGCACCAGCCGGAAGCTCGAATGCGTGTCGCCCTCGAAGTAGAGCACGGTGTCGACGATGTGCTCGAGCACGCGGGGCCCGGCGATGGCACCTTCCTTGGTCACGTGGCCGACCAGAATCACGGTGATCGCACTTTGCTTGGCCAGGCGCGTCAGTTGCGCCGCGCATTCGCGCACCTGGGCGACGCTGCCGGGCGCGGATTCCAGGGCCTCGGTGTACATCGTCTGGATCGAATCGATGACGACGACTTCGGGCTGCCGCATCCGCACCGCCCCGACGATGGCCTCGAGCTGGACTTCCGCGAGCAGTTCGACGGGAGCGTTGACCAGGCCCAGGCGCTGCGCGCGCAGCGCGATCTGTTCGACCGATTCCTCGCCGGTGACGTAGAGACAGCGACGCGACGCGCCCATGACCGCCATCGCCTGAAGCAGCAGCGTGGACTTGCCTATGCCGGGATCGCCGCCGAGCAGGATGACGCCGCCGGCGACCAGTCCGCCGCCGAGGACGCGGTCGAATTCCTCGATCCCGGTGGGCGAGCGCGGGTTGTCGGCGGTTTCGACGCTGGACAGCGACCGGACCTCGCTTGCGGAGCCGATCAGCGCCTGGAACCGGGTCGCCGGTTTCGCGGCAATCGTCTCGACCAGCGTGTTCCAGACCCCGCACTGCGGGCATTGGCCTTGCCATTTCGGACTCTGGCCGCCGCACTCGGTGCATGCGTAAGTGGTCTTCGCCTTGGCCATGAGCAAACTGCGATTGCTACGTCAGTTCGCCGGGATAGACGACCGCGGTACCGAGCTTGCCCACGACAATCCCGGCCGCCTGGTTGGCGATGCGCACGGCGCTGCCGAGGTCGGCGCGGGCGCCGAGCAACACGCCCAATGTCGCAATGACCGTATCGCCGGCGCCGGACACGTCGTAGACCTCGCGCGCCTGCGCCGGGAAGTGCTGCGCGCCCTGGTCGGTATACAGCGACATGCCTTCTTCGGCGCGCGTAATCAGCAGCGCGCCTACCGCGAGTTCGCTGCGCAGAGACTGCGCCTTGCTCGCCAGCTCGGCTTCGCTTCTCCAGCTTCCCGCCACTTCGCGAAACTCGGTGCGATTGGGCGTGAGCAGGGTCGCGCCGTGATAACGCCCGTAATCGTCGCCCTTCGGATCGACCAGCACGGGCGTGCCGCGCGCCAGCGCGAGGTCGATCATCCGCGCGATATGCGCGAGCCCGCCCTTGCCATAATCGGAGAGAACCACCACGTCGAAATCCGCAAGCGCGCGCTCGTAGTCCGCCAGTTTCGCCTCGAGTGCGGCATTGGACGGAATGGTCTCGAAATCGATGCGCAACAGCTGCTGTTGCCGGCCGATGACGCGCAGCTTGACGGTCGTCGGCAGCGAGCCGTCGCGATGCAGCGACGTGCGGACGTGGTCGGCCGCCAGCAGACGTTCGAGCGAGCGCCCCGGCTCGTCGTCGCCGATGACGCTGATGAGCGTCACCTGCGCGCCGAGCGCGGCGGCGTTGCGCGCGACGTTGGCGGCGCCGCCGGGCCGCTCGTCGCTGCGCGCGATCCTCACCACCGGCACCGGTGCCTCGGGCGAGATGCGTTCGACGTCGCCGAACCAGTAGCGATCGAGCATGGCGTCGCCGACGATGAGCACGCGAGTCTTGCCGATCGCGGCCGCGAAGTCGGCGAAGCGCTTGCCTTGCACCGCGTTCATCGGCGTCCGATGCCGAAATATTCGAGGCCGGCGGCGCGCACGTGCTGCGGGCTGAACAGGTTGCGCCCGTCGAAGAGCAGCGGCTGCCGCAGCGACTGGCGGAGCGCGGCAAAGTCCGGGCTCTGGAACTCCTGCCATTCGGTGACGACAATCAGCGCGTCGGCGCCGGCCACCGCGGCCAGCGGCGACGGCGCGTAGCTCAGCGCCGGCAGCTCGCCGAAAACGCGCTTGGCCTCGTCGATGGCGATGGGGTCGTAGGCGCAAACGCTCGCGCCGCGCTCGATCAGCGCGCCGACGATCGCCCGCGACGGTGCCTCGCGCATGTCGTCGGTATTCGGCTTGAACGCGAGGCCCCACAGCGCGAACTTCATGCCGCGGAGGTCGTTGCCAAATCGCGCCGTGACTTTTTCGACCAGACGCAGCTTCTGCGCCTCGTTGACCGCTTCGACCGCCGCGAGGATCTGCAGCGGCCGGCCGTGCTGCCGCGCGGTCGCCTGCAGCGCCTTCACGTCCTTGGGAAAACACGAGCCGCCGTAGCCCGCGCCCGGGTACAGGAAACCATAGCCGATGCGCGGATCCGAGCCGATCCCCTTGCGTACGTCCTCGACGTCGGCGTCGAGCTCCTCGGCAAGATTGGCGAGCTCGTTCATGAACGAGATGCGCGTGGCCAGCATCGCGTTGGCGGCGTACTTGGTCAGCTCCGCGGAGCGCACGTCCATGACCAGCAGCCGTTCATGATTGCGCTGGAACGGCGCGTACACCGCTCGCAGCAAGGCGATCGCGCGCTCGTCGCTGGCGCCGATCACCACCCTGTCCGGTTTCATGAAGTCTTCGACGGCGGCGCCTTCCTTGAGGAATTCCGGGTTCGAAGCCACTGCAAAGGGGATCCTGATGCCGCGTTCGGCCAGCGCGTCGTGGATGGTCGCGTGCACGCGGTCGGCGGTTCCGACCGGGACGGTCGACTTGTCGACGATTACCTTGTACTCGGTCATCCGCGTGCCGATGTTGCGGGCCGCGGCGATGACGTAGCGCATGTCCGCCGAGCCGTCTTCGTCGGGCGGCGTTCCCACGGCGATGAACTGCAGCATGCCGTGCTCGACCGCCGCGTCGACGTCGGTGGTGAAGCGCAGCCGACCCGCCTTGACGTTGCGAGCGATCATTTCCGGCAGCCCCGGCTCGTGGATCGGAGTGCCGCCGCCCTGGAGAATCCCGATCCGGCGCTCGTCGACATCGACGCAAAGCACGTCGTTGCCGACCTCGGCGAAGCAGGTGCCGGTAACCAGCCCGACATAGCCCGCGCCGATCATCGTTATCTTCATGTGCCTTTCCCGAGCGAATCGTTGATGTCGCGCAAGGCGCGCAGCGGATCGGCCGCGGCGGTGATGGCCCGCCCGATGACGAGATAGTCGGCGCCGGCGGCGATGGCGGCTTCGGGCGTCATGACGCGAACCTGGTCGTTCGGCGCCGTCCCGGCAGGACGGATGCCGGGTGTCACCAGCTTGAACGCACTGCCGCAGGCAGCGCGCAGCATTGCCGCCTCCTGCGCTGCGCAAACGACGCCGTCAAGGCCACTGACCTGCGCCAGGCGCGCAAGCCGCAGCACCTGCGCCTCTGCCGTGCCGGCGACGCCGATCGCCGCGAGATCGCTCGCATCGAGGCTCGTGAGCACCGTGATGGCGACGAGCAGCGGGCGCGCGCGTCCTTCGGCAGCCGCGGTCGTCGCGACCGCCTCGCGCGCCGCGGTCAGCATCGCCGCGCCGCCCGAGGCGTGGACATCGACCATCCATACGCCGAGACGCGTGGCGGCGGCGCAGGCCTGCGCAACGGTATTGGGAATGTCGTGAAACTTGAGGTCGAGAAACACGCGAAAGCCGCGCCGCACGAGTTCCCGCACCAGCCCGGCTTCGGCGACCGTGAACAGCTCCTTGCCGACCTTGACCGCGCAGACGGCCGGATCGAGCCTCGCCGCGAGGCCGAAGGCACTCATCATGTCGGGGAAGTCCAGCGCGACGATGACGCGCGGATAGATTCCGGTCACGTCCTGTCCTCGCGTCGGATGCCGGTGTCGGTCATGTCCGGGCTCAGGAAAATCCATCCGGTGTCTCCGTCCGCCGCGGCGAATACGTCTCCCACTTGCCGCATCCCGGACAACGCCAGTAGTACTGCTTGGCGCGGAAGCCGCACTGCTCGCAGCGATACATGCCCAGCCGCTTGATGTGCTGGCCGACGAGATTCTTGACCAGTTCGAGATCGTTGCGCCGATCGGCCGGCGCCGCCAGCAGTTGCGCTTCGAGCAGCTTGTCGAGGCCGAGCAACGTCGGATTGCGGGTGAGCTCCTCCTTGATCAGCTGCGTTGCCGCCTCCGCGCCTTCCTGCGCCAGCATCTGGTTGAAGAGCGTCGTGAGCAGGTCGAGCGAAGGGTATTGATCCTCGTAGCTGCGCAGCACGCGTATCCCCTGCCCCGGGTCGCCGATCTTCCGATAGGCCTCGGCGAGGCGATCGGCGACGAGCCCGAGAAAGGCGGGATTCTGCGATTCGATGCGCTGCCAGGCGTCGATCGCCCCCTGACTATTGTTCTGCTGCGACTCGATGTCGCCGAGGAGGATCGTGGCGCGCGTGCACAGCTTGTACTCGGCCAGCGCCTGATCGACGCCGGCGCGGGCCTCGTCGAACTGCGAACGCAGCAGCGCGTTCTGCGCGAGCTCGCAGTAGTAGTGCGCGATCTCCTTGAAGTACGGCCGCTTGGCGAGCGCCTCCATGCGCCGTGTCACGGCAATCGCCTTCTGCCAGTCCTTTTCCTGCTCGTAGATCTGCAGCAGGAAGCCCTGCGACTGCAGTTCGAAGGGGCTGCCGTCCAATTTGGTGAACAATTCTTCGGCGCGGTCGAGCAGGCCCGCGCGGTGGAAATCCTGCCCGAGTTCGAAGGCCGCGATCTGGCGCTTGTCGTCCGGTAGGTCGGCGCGGTCCAGCAGGTTCTGATGCATGCGAATTGCGCGGTCGATCTCACCCTGGCGGCGAAACAGGTTGCCCAGCGCGAAATGCAGGTCGATAGTCTGCGGATCGACCTTGACGACTTCGATGAACGACTCGATCGCCTTGTCGGGCTGTTCGTTGAGCAGGAAATTGAGGCCGCGGAAGTACGACAGCGGCAGCGCGCGCGATTCGCGCAGCAGGTGCTTGATGTCGATGCGTGCGGCGATCCAGCCCAAGGCAAAGAACAGTGCGGGGATCGGCAGCAGCCACCAGAGTTCGAAATCCATCGTTGGCGAGCGTACAGCCGTCACTGGCCGTCCGGCAGGCTGGGCGGAATGCCCGCCACCTTCCTGGTGTGATCACGACGCAGGCGGTTGAGCTGGCGCTTGAGGCGCGCCGAACGGAACGCGCCGACCAGCAGCCCCAGGATAACCCCCACGGCGAATACCAAGAGCAGCAGGACGATCAGCGGCGTCTCCCATGTTGCCCAGGTATAGAAGCGCAGCTTGACCATCTCCGCGTTCTGCAGCGACAGCAGCAGGAGAAACACGAAGACGGCGATGCCGAAGATCCAGCGAACGATAGTCATCGGGGCGATCGGCCTTCCTTTGCCTTCACGCGCGTGCGCGGTCCATCCGAGGCGTCTGCAGATGCGGCGCGGCCAATGGAAAGGGCGGCATTACCGCGAATGATAATGCCGCCCGATCAGTGTGACCATCAGCTCTTCTTCAGATCCTTGAAATCGACGCGTTCGCGCAATTCCTTCCCTGCCTTGAAATGCGGAACGTGCTTCTCGGGGACCTGCACGCGCTCTCCCGACTTGGGGTTGCGTCCCGTCCGCGGTGGCCGGTAATTGAGCCCGAAGCTGCCGAAACCGCGGATCTCGATGCGCTCGCCTTTCGCCAGGCTCTCGGCCATGGCGTCGAGGATCATCTTGACCGCAAGTTCGGCATCTTTGGCCACCAGCTGCGGGAACTGCGCCGCCAAGCGGTCGATCAGCTCCGATTTGGTCATCACGGGCTCGCTTACCCTTGGCTTTTGTTGTCGAGTTTGGCTTTGAGCAACGCTCCAAGGTTGGTCGTGCCGGCGCTGGCGCCCGAAGTATCGGAGCTCATGCGCTGCAACGCTTCCGACTCGTCCGCGCTGTCCTTGGCCTTGATCGAGAGGTTGATCGAGCGGTTCTTGCGGTCGATGTTGATGATCATTGCCGAAACCGCATCGCCCTCCTTCAGGTGCGAGCGGATGTCCTCGACGCGGTCGCGGGCCACTTCCGACGCCCGCAGGTAGCCTTCGACGTCGCCGTCGAGCACAATGACCGCTCCCTTGCCGTCGAGCGACTTGACCGTGCCGCTGACGACCGTGCCCTTGTCGTGCACCGCGACGTAGTTGGAGAACGGATCGCCGTCCATCTGCTTGATGCCGAGCGAAATGCGCTCGCGCTCGACGTCGATCGCCAGCACGACGGCTTCGACTTCCTGGCCTTTGCGGTAGTCGCGCACCGCCGCCTCGCCGGCCGCCGACCACGACAGGTCGGACAGGTGCACCAAGCCGTCGATGCCACCCGGCAGGCCGATGAAGACGCCGAAGTCGGTGATCGACTTGATCAGACCCTTCACCTTGTCGCCCTTCTTGTGGTTGATCGCGAACTCGTCCCAGGGGTTGGGCATGCACTGCTTCATCCCCAGCGAGATGCGGCGGCGCTCCTCGTCGATCTCGAGGATCATGACTTCGACCTCGTCGCCCAGCTGCACGACCTTGGTCGGATGAATGTTCTTGTTGGTCCAGTCCATTTCCGACACGTGCACCAGGCCTTCGATACCCTGCTCGATTTCGACGAACGCGCCGTAATCGGTGAGGTTGGTGACCTTGCCGAACAGGCGCGTGCCCGTCGGGTAGCGGCGCGACAGGCCCACCCAGGGGTCCTCGCCCAGCTGCTTCATGCCCAGCGACACGCGATTCTTTTCCTGGTCGAACTTCAGCACCTTGGCGGTGACTTCGTCACCGACCGCGAGCACTTCCGACGGATGCTTCACGCGCCGCCAGGCGAGGTCGGTGATGTGCAGCAGACCGTCGATGCCGCCCAGATCCACGAACGCGCCGTAGTCGGTGATGTTCTTGACGATCCCCTTCACCACTGCGCCTTCCTGCAGCGTCTTGAGCAATTCCTCGCGCTCGGCGCCCTGGCTTGCCTCGAGTACGGCACGGCGCGACACGACCACGTTGTTGCGCTTGCGATCGAGTTTGATGACCTTGAATTCGAGCGCCTTGAATTCGTAGGGCGAAGTGTCCTTGACCGGGCGGATGTCGACCAGCGATCCCGGCAGGAACGCCCTGATGCCGTTGACCATGACCGTCAGGCCGCCCTTGACCTTGCCGCTGACCATGCCGGACACGATCGTGCCCTGTTCCATGGCGGCTTCGAGGTCGTGCCACGCCTTGAGGCGCTTGGCCTTGTCGCGGGACAACCGCGTTTCGCCGTAGCCGTCTTCCAGGGCTTCGATCGCGACCGTGACGAAATCGCCGGCCTTGACCTCGACTTCTCCCTTGTCGTTCTTGAATTCCTCGATGGGAATGAAGCTTTCGGACTTCAGGCCGGCATTGACGACGACGATGTTGAAATCGACCCGCGTCACTTCGGCGGTGATCAGTTCACCCTGCCGCATTTCCTGCCGCGCCAGCGATTCCTCGAACAAGGCGGCAAAGTTTTCCTTCATCGGGCTGGTCTGTTCGGTGGTGGCGATTGCCATAAGTATCTGTATCCCAAGTTCTTCCGCCGCCGCTGGCGCGGCTGCGGGTTAAGTGATGAACCCGCCGTCCGGACGGCGTTGCGCCCGGTCGGCGACCCCTTGCCTTGCGCAGATCGCGCCTCGCGCTGGTCTGCGTTCTACTTCCGTTCGGCGGCCACTGCCCGGTACCGCAGGACAACGAAGGCGATGGCCGCGTCGATCGTCAAATCAGTCGTGTCCAGAACGACCGCATCGGCAGCGACCTTGAGCGGTGCCGCCGCTCGGCTGCTGTCGCGCGCATCCCGTTCCCGTATATCGCGCAAAAGACTTTCAAGTGTAATCGAGTTTCCTTTCATGATCAACTGGTTATGCCGGCGTCTTGCCCGTTCCTCGGGGCTGGCGGTCACATAGGCCTTGAGCACGGCGTCGGGGAAGACTACGGTGCCCATGTCACGCCCCTCGGCGACCAGGCCCGGGGGGCGCCGGAAGCTGCGCTGCCACTCGATGAGCGCCTTGCGGACCGCGGGAAAGACCGCCACGCGCGAGGCCGCCACCCCCACGGCCTCGGCCCGGATCGCCTCGGCCACATCGTCGCCGTCCAGGCGCACTGTTGCGCCGTCGAAACTGGCGTCGAGTTCGCGCGCGGCCAGCGCCAATGCCGCCTCGTCGTCAAGCGCAAGACGCTGGTGCAGCGCCTTGAGCGCCACCAGCCGGTACAGCGCGCCGCTGTCCAGGTAATGAAAGCCGAGCGCCTGCGCGACGCCCTTGGCGACAGTCCCCTTGCCCGACGCCGCCGGGCCATCGATGGCAACCACCGGGGGCGGCGCTGGCTCGGTCATGGCCCGAGCCGCTTGAATTCGCCGAAATACCCGGGGAAGGTCTTGCGCACGCACTGCGGATCGTTGATGCGCACGGCCACGCCACCGAGTGACGCCAGCGAGAAGCACATCGCCATCCGGTGATCGTCGTAAGTGTCGATGGTCGCGGGCCGCAACGCCGCGGGTGGCGTCACGCGCAGCCAGTCGGGGCCCTCTTCGACCTGCGCGCCCAGCTTGCGCAGCTCGGTCGCCATGGCGGCGATGCGATCGGTCTCCTTGACGCGCCAGCTGCCGATGTTGCGCAAGGTGGTCGTACCCTGCGCAAACAGCGCCACGACCGCGGCGGTCATCGCCGCGTCCGGAATCATGGTGCAGTCGAGGTCGATGCCGCGCAGCGGACCGGCGCTCGATGCCTCGATCCAGTCCTCGCCGCTGGCAATCCGTGCGCCCATGGCGGCGAGCGTGTCGGCAAACGCCACATCGCCCTGGATGCTCTCGCGCCCGACGCCCTCGACGCGCACCGGCCCCGAGCCAATCGCCCCGGCCGCCAGAAAGTACGACGCCGAAGATGCGTCGCCTTCGACTGCAATCGTGCCGGGACTGCGATACGCCGCCCCGGCCGGCACGTCGAAGCGGCGCCAATCGCCGTGCGCGACGCCGACGCCGAAGCGCTGCATCAGGTTCAGCGTCATCGCCACATACGGCCGCGAGATCAGCTCGCCGATCACGTCGATGCGGGTACCGCCGCCGGCGAGCGGCAGCGCCATCAGGAGCGCGGTGAGGAACTGGCTGGAAACATCACCGCGCACGGCGACGCTGCCGCCGGCTTGCACCTTGCCCTTGCCGATCGCCAGCGGCGGGTATCCGGAGGTGCCGGCGTAACGGACGTCCGCGCCCAGCGAGCGCAGCGCGTCGACCAGGTCGCCGATCGGGCGCTCGTGCATGCGCGGCAACCCGCACAATTCGTAGTCGCCACCCGCCAGCGCGAGCACCGCGGTCAGCGGTCGCAACGCCGTTCCGGCGTTGCCCAGGAACAGCTTGGCGTGCCCGACCGGGAACCGGCCACCGGTTCCGTACACGCGAAAAGTGCGCGACCCCGCCCGCTGGTCGAGCCGCACACCGAGCGCGCGCAGCGCATCGAGCATCCGGTCGACATCGTCGGCATCGAGCAGGCCCGTGACTTCGGTGTCGCCCTGCGCCAGCGCCGCCAGCAGCAGAATGCGATTGGAGATGCTCTTGGAACCCGGGAGGCGCACGACCCCGGCAACGTGCACGATCGGCGGCAAATCGAGGAACTCCACCGGACACTACTCCTCGGAACCGCCGTCGCGCTCCGCCAGCCACGTGTTGCGCGCCTCGCGCGCCGCCGCGAAGAGCGCTGCAAGCGCCGCGCCGTCGGCGTCGGCCAGCATGCGATCGATGCGCTCGAGTTGGTCGCCAAACGCCGCGAGTTCGGCGCGCAACGCGGCGCGGTTGGCAACACAGATGTCGCGCCACATCTCCGGGTGACTGCTCGCGAGCCGGGTGAAATCGCGAAAGCCGCCAGCAGCGTAGCGAAAGTGGTCGCGCGCATCGGGACGCGCGGCGAGTTCGGCGACCAGCGCGAATGCCAGCGCGTGCGGCAGGTGGCTCACGGCCGCGAACAGCGCATCGTGCCGCGCGGGATCGAGGCGGCTGATAACGCCGCCGCACGCGCTCCAGCAGGCGTCGACGCGGTCGATCGCCGCGGGTAGCGTTTCGGCAACCGGCGTAAGCACGACGTTGCGGTCGCGGAAGAGGGAATCGAACGCGGCCATCGCGCCGGAATGCTCGGTCCCCGCGATGGGATGACCGGGGACGTAGCGCGCGAACGCGTCGCCCAGATGCGTGCGCGCGGCAGCGATGATGTCCTGTTTGGTGCTGCCGGCGTCGGTGACGATGGTGCGCGGTCCGAGCTGCACCGCGATCGCCGCAAGCAGGCCCGGCATTTGTCCGACCGGCGCGGCGAGCATGATCAGGTCGGCGTCGCGCAACTCAACGTGCCAGGCTTCGTCGACGACGTAGGTTCGATCCGCGATGCCCTGCACCCTCGCCACGTCGAGGTTCGCCCGGCTGCGCCCGATGCCGACCACGTCGCCGACTGCGCCCGCGCGTTTGAGTGCGAGCGCGAACGAGCCGCCGATCAGTCCGACGCCGAAGACGACCAGCTTGCCGAGCAGCGGTGCCGGCACGCGCTCAGCGTCCGAGCGCGGAGCGCAGCGCGGCGAGGAAGCGCTGGTTCTCGGCCGGCAGGCCCACCGATATCCGCAGGTGTTCGGGCAGTCCGTAGTTCGCGACCGGCCTGACGATGACGCCCTGCCGCAACAGCGCCTCGTAGACGCGCGCGGCTTCGCCGACGCGCGCCAGCAGGAAGTTGCCGTGCGACGGTACATAGGCAACGCCCAGGGCGTCGAGCCCCTGCGTCAGCTGCGCAAGCCCGGCTCGGTTGAGCCGCGCACTTTCCTCGACGTATTCGGTATCGGCCAGCGCGGCGATGGCGGCGGCCTGCGCAATCGAATTGACATTGAAGGGCTGCCGCACCCGGTTGAGCATGTCGGCAACCGCGGCATCGGCCAAGCCATAGCCCACGCGCAGGCCCGCGAGTCCGTACGCCTTCGAGAAGGTGCGCGAGACGAGCAGGTTCGGAAATTCGGCGAGCCACGCCGCGGTGTTCGCGCGCTGCTCCGGCTTCAGGTATTCGTTGTACGCCTCGTCGAGCACCACCAGCACGTCGCCCGGGACCGAAGCGATGAAGGCGCGCACCGCCGCCGGTTCGAGCCACGTGCCGGTCGGATTGTTCGGATTGGCGACGAACACGATGCGCGTGCGCGGCGTCAGCGCTGCACGCATCGCCGGCAGGTCGTGGCCAAGCTCGCGCGCTGGAACAGCGATGCCCTTGCCACCGCGCGCCTGCGTCGCCAGCGGGTAGACCGCGAACGCGTGCTGCGAATAGACAGCCTCGTCGCCCGGGCGCAGGAAGGCCTGCGTGGCAAGCTCGAGAATGTCATTGGAACCATTGCCGAGGACGACCTGGTCCAGCGTCACGCCATAGCGCGTGGCCAGCGCCTGCTTGAGCGCGAAGCCGTTGCCGTCGGGGTAGCGAGTCACGCCCGCGGCGGCGGCGGCGATCGCTTTCTGCACTTTCGCACTCGGTCCCCGCGGATTTTCGTTCGACGCGAGCTTGACGATGTCGCTTTCGGCGAGCCCGTATTCGCGGGCGAGTTCGTCGATGGGTTTGCCGGGAACGTAGGGCGACAGACGCTGCACGTACTCCGGGGGTTGTGCGGCAAGCCTCGATTCGGTCATGGCGGAATACTCCCCAGTCTCACTTCAGGACCGGTGCCGCCGGATACGAACCCAGCAGCTTGAGAAACGGCGCACGCGCGCGCAATTCGGCGAGAGCTGCCGCGACCGGCGCATCGTCGCAATGACCTTCGACGTCCACGAAGAACAGGTACTCCCAGAGTCCCGTGCGCGCCGGGCGCGATTCGAGGCGGGTCATGCTGACGCGATGCTTGGCAAACGGCTCCAGCAGCGCGTGCACGGCTCCGGGCTGGTTGTGCGCGGACATCACCAGCGACGTTTTGTCCTTGCCGGAGCGCGGAATCGTCTGGCGTCCCAGCACCCAGAAGCGCGTCGTGTTGTTCGGCTCGTCCTCGACGTGCGCGGCCAGCGTCGCCAGTCCATAGATTGCCGCGGCGGTCTCGCCGGCAATGGCCGCGGTTCCCGGCTCCGCCGCCGCCAGGCGCGCCGCCTCGGCATTGCTGGCCACGGGCACGCGCGGCACCGCCGGCAGATGGCGCGCGAGCCACTGGACGCACTGCGCCTGCGACTGCGCGTGCGAATAGATGCGGGTGATCGCGTCGAGCGTCGGGGCGGTCGACAGCACATGCTGTGCGATGCGCAGTTTGATCTCGCCGACGATCGTGAGCTCGGTCTGGCACATCAGGTCGAGCGTGCGGCCCACGGCACCCTCGGTCGAGTTTTCGACAGGGACCACCGCGTAGTCGGTTTGGCCCGATTCTGCGGCGCGAAAAACTTCATCGATCGTCGTGCAGGGCTCGGCGGCGATCAACTCGCCGAAATGCCGCTTGACCGCGGCATGGCTGAAGGTGCCCGCGGGGCCCAGGTAGGCGATGCGCAGCTTGCGTTCGAGCGCGAGGCAGGCGGCCATCGCCTGCCGAAAAACGCTGGTCATCGCCTCGTTGGAGAGCGGCCCCGGATTCTCGTCCTCCAGCCGCCGCAGGATCTGCGCTTCGCGCTCGGGACGGTACACCGCGCCATCCCCCTTGAGCCGGCCGATGGCCTGCGCCTGCTGCGCGCGCTCGTTGAGCAGCCGCAGCAATTCGCGATCGAGCGCGTCGATGGCATCGCGGTGGCGCTTGAGGTCGTGGTCGGCGTTCACGATGGACAGACGGTGCGGTCGAAGCGACGGCGCGGCGCCTGCGGGCGACGGCCGGACGCGGCCTATTCCTCGCCTTCGTCCTCGACTTCGGACTCGGCGACACGCTCCAGTCCGGCGAGCTTTTCGCCCGCATCGAGATTGATCAGTGTGACGCCCTGCGTCGAACGACTCATTTCGCGGATCGACGAGACCTTGGTCCGGATCAGCACGCCGCCCGTTGATATCAGCATGACTTCGTCGTCCGGATGCACCAGCGCGGCGGCAACGACACTGCCGTTGCGCGCGGTCTGCTGGATCGCGATCATGCCCTTGGTGCCGCGCCCGTGCCGGGTGTGCTCGACGATCGGCGTGCGCTTGCCGAAGCCGTTCTCGGTCGCGGTCAGCACCGACTGCTGCTCGTCCTCGGCGACCAGCATCGAGATGATGCGCTGGCCACTGTCGAGCTGCATGCCCTTGACGCCGTGCGCGTTGCGCCCCATCGGCCGCACGTCGGTTTCCTCGAAGCGCACCGCCTTGCCTGCCGAAGAAAACAGCATCACGTCGTGCTTGCCGTCGGTGAGCGCCGCTCCGACCAGGAAATCGCCGTCGTCGAGGTCGACCGCGATGATTCCCGACGGACGCGGCCGTGAGAATTCAGACAGCGGCGTCTTCTTGACCGTGCCTTGGGCGGTCGCCATGAACACGAAGCGGTCCTGCGCGAATTCCTTTACCGGCAGGATCGCGGTGATCTTTTCGTGCTCGAGCAGCGGCACCAGGTTGACGATCGGCTTGCCCCGCGACGCGCGCCCGCCCTGTGGCACGTTGTAGACCTTGAGCCAGTACACGCGCCCGCGATTGGAAAAGCACAGGATGAAATCGTGCGTATTGGCGATGAACAGGTGGTCGATGAAATCGTCTTCCTTGGTTCCCGTCGCCTGCTTGCCGCGCCCGCCGCGGCGTTGCGCGCGGTATTCCGCCACCGGCTGCGCCTTCATGTACCCGCCATGCGAGAGCGTCACGACCATGTCTTCCGGTGCGATCAGGTCCTCGAGCGAAAGGTCGACACCCTGCGCGACGATCTCGGAGCGGCGCTTGTCGCCGAACTGGTCGCGGATCGAACTCAACTCGGTAACGATGACCTGCGTCACGCGCGCCGGCTTGGCCAGGATGTCGAGCAGGTCGACGATCTGCGCCATCACCTCGCGGTACTCGGTGGTGATCTTTTCCTGCTCGAGCCCGGTCAGCCGCTGCAGGCGCAATTCGAGGATCGCCTGCGCCTGCACGTCGGACAGCCTGTAGCCGGGCGGCTTGGCGTCGGGCTGCCAGCCGAAATGTGCGGCGAGTCCGTCGGGACGGGCGGCGTCCGCGGCGGCGCGGCGCAGCATGTCCTCGACCACGCTCGAACGCCACACCTTGGCCATGAGGCCGGCCTTGGCTTCGGGCGGCGTCGCCGCGGCCTTGATCAGCGCGATGATCTCGTCGACATTGGAGAGCGCGACCGCGAGACCCTCCAACGTGTGGCCACGCTCGCGCGCCTTCTTGAGTTCGAAGCGGGTGCGGCGCACGACGATTTCGCGCCGGTGCTGCAGGAAGTACTCGAGGAACTGCTTGAGATTGAGCAGGCGCGGCTGGTTGTCGACCAGCGCCACCATGTTCATGCCGAAGCTGTCCTGCAGTTGCGTCAGCTTGTAGAGGTTGTTGAGGACGATGTCGGCGACCTCGCCGCGCTTGAGTTCGATGACCACGCGCATGCCCGACTTGTCGGATTCGTCGCGCAGGTCGGAAATGCCGTCGAGCTTCTTTTCGCGAACCAGTTCGCCGATGCGGATCAGCAGGTTCGCCTTGTTCACCTGGAACGGAATTTCGTCGACGATGATCGCCTGACGCTCGCCCTTGCCGATGTCCTCGACGTGCGTGCGCGCCCGGATGACGACCCTGCCTCTGCCGGTGCGGTAGCCTTCGCGCACCCCCTCGAGGCCATGGATGATCCCCGCCGTCGGAAAATCGGGCGCCGGGATGATTTCCATGAGCTCGTCGATGCCGATGTCCGGGCTCTCGAGGACCTTGAGGCAGCCGGTGATCGTCTCGGTCAGGTTGTGCGGCGGGATGTTGGTGGCCATCCCGACCGCAATGCCCGACGAACCGTTGACCAGCAGGTTGGGCAGCCGCGACGGCAAAACCGACGGCTCGAGCTCCTTGCCGTCGTAATTCGGCACGAAATCGACCGTTTCCCTGTCGATGTCGGCGAGCAGCTCGTTGGCGATCTTCTGCAGCCGGCACTCGGTGTAGCGCATCGCCGCCGGATTGTCGCCGTCGACGGAGCCAAAGTTTCCCTGCCCGTCGATGAGCGGGTAGCGCAGCGAGAATTCCTGCGCCATGCGCACCAGCGCGTCGTAGATCGACATGTCGCCGTGCGGGTGGTACTTGCCCATGACGTCGCCGACCACCCGCGCACATTTCACGAACGGCCGGTTCCAGACGATGTTGGCCTCGTGCATCGCAAACAATACGCGGCGATGCACCGGTTTCAGGCCATCCCGGGCGTCGGGAAGGGCCCGCCCCACGATCACGCTCATCGCGTAATCGAGGTAGGAATGGCGCATTTCGGCTTCCAGGCTTACTGGAACGGTTTCTTTGGCGAACTGCTCCATCGTTGCGAGGGCTCTTTAGCGAATGAAAGGGTTGAAAGCGGCGCCTGCCCGTCCGTCCGGACTTGGGTCGCAGACACGCTCTGCGGCAGCCGTATCCCCTCTCGGGGCCGTCGGTTGCCGAAAACGTTTAATCTTATCATGACCGTTGTATTGCTGCGACACCGCCCAAGTTCCTGTTGCAGGAATCCAAATTGCGCTTTGCAGGGGCAAAATCCCTATGCTATAGTCAGTTTCAAGTCGCTGTTTCCGGACGACCGACAAAAGTTGCCGTTACGCGTCGAAAAACTAAACGGGTAAACCTCAACAACTCAAGCCAAAGGGGTGAATGTGAATAAACTTCGTCTGATTGCGACCATCGTGACCGGCACGACTGCCGCCATGCTGGGCTCATCGGCATTCGGCCAAGCCAACCCGCAGAACAGCGGTTACGCGCTGTTCGGGTATGGCACGCCGACGAACAATATCTGGCGCAGCGGCTCCTACGGCGGCAAGCCGGGCGTCAACGACACGCTGTGCTGGCGCACCGGGTACTGGACGCCCGCCATGGCGATCGTCGAATGCGATCCCGACCTGGTGCCCAAGCCACCCGCGCCGGCTCCCGCTCCGGTGGTAACTCCGCCGCCGCCGCCGCCGCCCGCTCCGCCGCCGCCGCCGCCCGCGCCTGGCGTGCAGAAGATCACGCTGGCGAGCAAGGCGCTGTTCGATTTCGACAAGTACGTGCTCAAGCCCGAAGGGATGGCAGCGATCGATCGTGACGTCATCAGCAAGCTGAGCGGCGTGACCAAGCTCGAGCTGGTGCTCGTGACGGGTCACACCGATCCGATCGGCACGCAGGCCTACAACCAGAAGCTGTCGGAGCGCCGTGCCGACGCGGTCCGCGACTATCTGGTGTCGAAGGGTGTCCCGAAGGACAAGATCGAGACCCTCGGCATGGGCAAGACGCAGCCGATTCCTGGTCTGGTCTGCGAGCAGAAGAACTTGAAGGAGCGCATTGCCTGCCTGGCACCCGACCGTCGCGTCGAAGTCGAAGTCAAGGGCGAAGTCGTCAAGCGCTAAGACACCGCCCAGTGGTCGAAGAAGCCCCGCCGAGTGCGGGGCTTTTTCTTGGGCCCGGCGTCGGGCCTCAATCAGGAAAGCCGGCCGCGCGCGCGGCGTATTGAGTTACGCTCGATGCTGGCACCCGAAGCCGAACGCAAGCCCCATCCATGCCGATATCCGTCGACCTGCGCATCGATGCCCGGTGGATCATCCCGATCGTCCCCGCCGGGGCATTCGCCGATCACTCGTTGCTGATCGCCGGGGAGCGCATCGCCGCGCTGGTACCGACCGCGGTCGCCGGGCGCGACTACCGCGCCGCCGTGCACGTTGCCTTGCCCGCGCACGCCCTTCTGCCCGGACTCGTCAATGCCCACACCCATGGCGCAATGACGCTGCTGCGCGGAATCGCCGACGACGTTCCGCTCAAGCCCTGGCTGGAGCAGCACATCTGGCCGCGCGAGGCACGCTGCCTCGCAGCCGATTTCGTCCACGATGGAACGCTGCTGGCCGCCGCGGAGATGCTGCGCGGCGGAGTCACCTGCTGCAACGACATGTACTTCTTTCCCGACGCCGCGGCCCGCGCTTACCGCGCCAGCGGCATGCGCGCGATGCTCGGCCTGCCGGTAGTCGACTTTCCGACGCCGTACGCGCCCGATGCCGACGGCTGTCTGCAGGCTGGGCTCGCCGCGCGCGATGCCTGGAAGACCGAACCGCGCCTCAGCTTTTCGCTGGCGCCGCACGCGCCGTACACGGTCGGCGACGCAAGCTGGAGCAAGATCGTGATGTATGCGCGGCAGCTCGACCTGCAGATCCAGACACATCTCCTGGAAGCGCCCGATGAACGCGCGCAGAGCCTGGCGCAATTCGGCGCGGGGCCGTTGCAACGGCTGCATCGACTCGGCGCAACCGGCGCCGGCTTTCTCGCCATCCACGGCGTGCAGCTGCAGCCTGCGGACATCGAACTGCTCGCGGCACAGGGATGCCATGTCGTGCATTGCCCGACCTCGAATCTCAAGCTCGCCAACGGGATCGCGCCGGTCGCGGCCATCCGCGCTCGTGCCATCAATGTCGCGCTGGGCACCGACGGCGCGGCGGGCAACAATCGCCTCGACGTCTTTGCGGAAGCGCGCCTCGCCGCGCTGATCGCCAAGGCCGCGACCGGCGATGCCGCCGTGCTGCCGGCAGCGGCGGCGCTGAAAATGGCGACGCTCGACGGTGCCGCGGCACTGGGCCTCGAACGCGATATCGGCTCGCTCGAAGTCGGCAAACAAGCCGACACCATTGCCGTCAACCTCGGTGGCACCGACCACCTGCCCTGCTATGATCCCGTTTCGCACCTGGTGCACGTGACCGGTCGCAACCAGGTGACCGAGGTCTGGGTGGCCGGCGAGCAACTGGTCGCCGAGGGCAGGCTGACCCGGCTCGATGACCAAGACCTCGCCGCACGCGCCCGCTACTGGCAGGATCGACTGCAATGAACGCGTCCCCCGTCAACGTTGACCCCGCCGAGCTGGCCAAATTCGGCGCGCTTGCCCATCGCTGGTGGGACCCGACCAGCGAATTCAAACCGTTGCATGACATCAATCCGCTGCGGCTTGGCCATATCGCCGAGCGTTGCGGCGGACTGGGCGAAAAGAAGGTGCTCGACGTTGCCTGCGGCGGCGGGATTCTCGCCGAAGCGATGGCGCATGAGGGCGCCATCGTCACCGGCATCGACCTGTCCGGCAAGCCACTCGGCGTGGCGCGCCTGCACCAGCTCGAATCCGGCGCCAGGGTCGAGTACCGGCTGATCGGCGCGGAAGCCCTCGCCGTGGAAGCGCCCGCGAGTTTCGACGTCGTCACCTGCATGGAATTGCTCGAGCACGTGCCCGACCCGGCGTCGACCATCGCGGCGTGCGCGGCCCTGGTGAAACCGGGGGGCATGGTCGTGTTCGCCACGATCAATCGCAACGTCAAGGCCTATCTGTTCGCGGTGCTCGGTGCCGAGTACGTGCTCGGTCTGCTGCCGCGCGGGACGCACGAATACGCGCGCTTCCTGAAACCGTCCGAAGTCGCCGCCTGCGCGCGCCGCGCCGGCCTCGAAATCGACGCGCTCACGGGGATGACCTACAACCCGTTCACGCGGGCCTATCGGCTCGCCCCGGACACCGCGGTGAATTACATCGCGACCTTTCGCCGTCATGACTAGCCGCGCGACGCCGGCGCCGTTTCCGGTGCGCGCAGTTCTGTTCGACCTCGACGGAACGCTTGCCGATACTGCCGCCGACCTCGCCAGCGCGATGAACCGCTTGCGTGCGGATCTCGCGCTGCCGCCGCTGCCGCTGGCGGCATTGCGACCCTACGCGTCGCACGGCGCGCGCGGCATGCTGCGCGGCGCCATGGGCATCGGCGAGGACAGCGGCGATTACGCGTCGCTGCGCGACAAGTACCTCGACTACTACGCCGAAGCGCTGTTCGTGCACACCCGCCTGTTCGACGGCGCCGAAGCCCTGCTTGCCGAGATCGAGCGGCGCGGCCTGGGCTGGGGCATCGTGACCAACAAGGCGGCGCGCTTCACGCTGCCGCTGCTCGAGCACCTCGGTATCGCCGCGCGCGCGGGCACGGTGATTTGCGGCGACACCACGCCGCACACCAAGCCGCATCCGGCGCCGCTGCTCGCGGGTGCCAGGACACTGACCGTCGATCCCGCCGACTGCCTGTACGTCGGCGATGCCGAGCGCGATATCGCCGGCGGCAAGGCGGCTGGCATGAAGACGGTGCTCGCGCGCTTCGGATATCTGGGCCCGGAAGACACTCCGGAAGCGTGGTGCGCCGATGGCTCGATCGACTCGCTGCCGTCGCTGCTCGGCTGGCTGCCGAGCTACCCCGGACACGCCCCCGCGTTGAGATAAAGCCACTGCTGCGGCTTGCCGTCACGGTGGCCCGCCAGCCATACCTGCTGGCTGCGCGTCAGCGGCTGCAGCACCAAGGCCGGTATGTCGGCGGCGATCGATAGCGGCACGCCGTTGGCGCTGACGACCCGGTCGCCGTTGCGCAAACCGAGGTTGCCGGCGAACCCGCTCTGGTCGCGAACGACCAGAAATCCGGCGCCCGGCTCGACCAGCGCTTTCCACGCGTCGGTGGTATTCATCATGCCGGTAAGCAGCTCGGCATTGAGCCGCACAATGGGACCGGAAAATCCCGCAGGTGCGGAACACGCTGCTGATTTCGCGTTGCTGGCGACCGCGGCGATTGCCGGCTTCTCGCCGGTCGCCGCGACGCGGAGCGCGAGGTCGCGGCGTACGCCGCCATCGCTGAGCGTGACGCCGTCGGGTCGTACGCTTTCGACGCGCACACCGCTGGCGACCTCCTGCCCTGCCGCGACCAGCAGCGGGCCGCGAGAACCGGCGCGGAACAGCGCATAACCCTTGCCGTCGCGTTGCGCGATCACGCCCAGTAGGCGCAGGTCGCCGCCGCCTGACGCGCCAGCGACCGGGCCCGCCGCGGTGATCGTGGGCGCCACTCCGAACAGGCGCGCATCGCCGATGCGACGCGCGTAGTCACCGTCGGGCGCGACCGCACCGATCGACACCGGCGCCGGGCCGAACCAGCGCCAGCCCCAGTGCGCGACCACCAGTGCAAGCGACGCCAGCGCCGCGAGCATCGCGGCGGCGACCGCGATCTTCCAGCGTGCCGGCAGCGCGTCCGGCGCCGATCCTTGCGTCCCGTATACTTGCGCTTCAGCCAAAATCGTCAGCGCTCCCGCGTTCCTGCCGTTGAATCCGCAACTTGCCCTGCTGCAGCCCTATCCCTTCGAGCGGCTGCGCGCGCTGTTCGGCGCAGTGGTTGCCAACGCGCAGCGCACGCCCATCAGCCTTTCGATCGGCGAACCCAAACACCCGACGCCGCAATTCATCCGCGACGCGCTGGCTGCCGCCAGTGGCGGGCTTGCGAATTATCCCACAACGGTCGGAGCGCCCGCCTTGCGCGAGGCGATCGCCGCGTGGCTCAAGCGCCGCCACGGCCTGGTCTCCCTCGATGCGGGGACGCAGGTGCTGCCGGTGCTGGGCAGCCGCGAGGCGCTGTTCGCTTTTGCGCAGACCATCATCGATCCCAGCCGGGTCGGCGCCACTGTCGTCATGCCGAACCCGTTCTACCAGATTTACGAAGGCGCCGCACTGCTCGCCGGTGCGACGCCGCATTGCGTCAACAGCGTGGCCGAACACAATTACGCGCCGCAGTGGCGCGAAGTTCCCGACGCGGTCTGGGCGCGCACGCAGCTGCTCTATGCCTGTTCTCCGGACAACCCGACCGGGCGCGTGCTGCGCCAGTCAGACTGGGACCGGCTGTTCGAGCTTTCCGATCGCTTCGGCTTCGTCATCGCTGCCGACGAATGCTACTCGGAGATCTATTGCGACGAAGCGGCGCCGCCGGTGGGCGCACTGGCCGCGGCGCAGGCCGCGGGCCGCCGCGGATATCCGCGGCTGCTGTCGTTCGGCAGCCTGTCCAAGCGTTCGAACGTGCCCGGCCTGCGCTCGGGTTACGTCGCCGGCGACGCGGCGCTGGTGAAGGCGTTCCTGCTCTATCGCACCTACCACGGCTCGGCGATGTCGCCCGCGGTGTCCGCCGCCAGCGTCGCCGCGTGGAACGATGAAGCGCACGTGCGCGCCAACCGCCGCCTGTACGCGGACAAGTTCGCGCGCCTGCAACCGCGCGTTGACGCGGTGTTGCCCGCGCCGCTTCCCGATGCCGCATTCTATCTGTGGGCGAAGGTGCCGGGCGAAGACGCCGCTTTTGCGCAGCGCCTCTACGCCGAGGAAGCGGTGAGCGTGCTGCCGGGCAGCTTCCTCGGACGCCGCGTTGACGGGGTTAACCCGGGCGCAGGCTACATCCGGGTCGCGCTGGTTGCCGACCTCGCCGAATGCAGCGAAGCGGTGGACCGGCTGGTGCGCTTCGCGCAGCGCGGCTAGGCACGACTTGCGGTTGCCCGATGTTTGCCTGCGCCGTGCGGCGCAGCGGCGGCTTACGTTAAAATGACGGTTTTGCGCGCGCTCGACCGCAGCGACCTTCATGTCCACCCTGCAGCAGACCATCGATTCGGCCTGGGAGCAGCGCGGCGAGCTTTCGCCGGCGACCGCTAGCAGCACGATTCGCGACGCCGTCGCCAGCGCGCTCGGCGAGCTCGATGCCGGCAGGCTGCGGGTCGCGGAGAAGCGCGGTGCCGAATGGCTCACGCATCAGTGGCTGAAGAAGGCGGTGCTGCTGTCGTTTCGCCTGACCGAAAACTCGCCCACCGGCAGCGCATCGCCGAACGCCCCGTTTCGCTTCTACGACAAGGTTCCGACCAAATTCGCGCAGTTCGACGACGCGGCCTTCGCCAAGGCTGGCGTGCGCGTCGTGCCGCCGGCGGTCGCCAGGCGCGGCGCGTACATCGCCCCCGGCGTGGTGCTGATGCCCTCGTACGTCAACATCGGCGCATATGTCGACTCCGGCACCATGGTCGACACCTGGGCGACAGTCGGCTCGTGCGCCCAGATCGGCAGGAACGTGCACCTGTCCGGCGGCGTCGGCATCGGCGGGGTGCTGGAGCCGCTGCAGGCCAATCCCACCATCATCGAGGACAATTGCTTCATCGGCGCGCGCTCGGAAGTTGTCGAAGGCGTGATCGTCGAGGAGAATTCGGTGCTGGGGATGGGCGTGTTCCTGGGGCAGAGCACCAAGATCTACAACCGCCTGACCGACGAGGTCAGCTACGGACGCGTGCCTGCGGGATCGGTGGTCGTCGCCGGCAGCATGGCCTCGGGCGAAGGCAGGTGCCACCTGTATTGCGCGGTCATCGTCAAGCGCGTCGATGCCGGCACACGGGCCAAGACCAGCATCAACGACCTGTTGCGGAATTGAGCGATCATGAGGGGCGTGGACAACATGTCGGTCTCGATCAAGACTGACGACGAGATCGCCAAGATGCGTGTCGCCGGCCGTGTCGCGTCGGAATTGCTCGACTATCTCACGCCCTTCGTGCAGCCGGGTGTATCGACCGGCGAGCTCGACCGTATCGCGCACGACTACCAGGTGAACGTGCAAGAAGTGATTCCAGCGACGCTCAACTACGCGCCGCCCGGGCATCGCCCATACCCCGCGTCGCTGTGCGCGTCGGTGAATCATGTCGTCTGTCACGGCATCCCCGGGGACAAGAAGCTCAAGAGCGGCGATATCCTCAACATCGACGTGACCGTCATCAAGGACGGATTCCACGGCGACACCAGCCGCATGTTCTGCGTCGGCACCCCCTCGATCCAGGCGCGGCGGCTCGTCGACGTGACCTACGAAGCGATGTGGCGCGGCATCCGCCAAATCAGGCGCGGCGCACACCTCGGCGACATCGGCGCGACCATCCAGCGCTTCGCGGAGAGCAACGGCTTTTCGGTCGTGCGCGAGTTCTGCGGCCACGGCATCGGCCGCCAGTTCCACGAAGAGCCGCAGGTGCTGCACTACGGTCGCCCCGGAACCGGACTCAAGCTTCAGCCGGGAATGATCTTCACGGTCGAGCCGATGATCAATGCCGGCCGGCCTGGCATTCGCGGCCTCGCCGACGGCTGGACCATCGTCACCGCCGATCACAGCCTGTCGGCGCAGTGGGAACACACCGTGCTGGTCACTGAGGATGCCTTCGAGGTCCTGACGCTTTCGGCAGGCGCACCGGCTCCGCCACCAGTCGCGCGGGTCGC
>Ga0209048_10001099_pt1 | contig 28315 bp, 28 predicted proteins | sample FrelakmetCRP12CR_FD_187146 | JGI IMG/M metagenome (GOLD analysis project Ga0209048, IMG submission 187146) | Freshwater lake sediment microbial communities from the University of Notre Dame, USA, for methane emissions studies - CRP12 CR (SPAdes)... | ecosystem: Environmental > Aquatic >... | reverse complement strand
CCCGACCTCAAAATCGGCCAAGTCGCGCTCCACGTCGAGACCACACCAACCACCGCGCCTACCCCGACCTCTTCGACCCCCACCAGCACCCCCGCCTCACCGCCATCGGAAACGCCGCTGTGGCAGACCGAGCTGCAGCGCCTCCTGCAAGCGGCGGCACAATGCAAGGTTATCGGCGCCGACCTGAAGCAGTACGGTCTGGCCGACCCGCGCTGTCTGGACGAACGCGTCCCGACCTTCTCGTTCCGGCTGGAAGGCCGGCACCCGCACGCGGTAGCCGAAGCGTTGGCAAAGGAAAATATCTACGCCTGGGACGGGAACTACTACGCCCTGGCTGTCACCCAGCGACTGGGGGTCGAGACCAGCGGCGGCATGGTGCGCGTCGGCGCGGTGCATTACAATACCCTGGACGAAGTTAACCGTCTGGGAGAAGTGTTGAAGCGGCTGAAATAAAAAGGGCGTATTGCTTTTATTCATTGGCTTTATCCGCAAAAGAAATCGATCATTGGCTCATCCCACTCTTTTGGAGGCATCATGACTCAAAAACCTTCCTTGCGCGAACGCTTTCGCTACTGGTTCGACAATAGTTTCGCCGGCGGTCCGCTGGTCCTGATCGGCTGGCTGGGGCTGGCTACGGCCATCCTCATTTTGCTGGGCTCGGGGATTGTTCTGTTAATCCACGGCATTCCCCCCGGCCAGCGGGTTTGGCAATTGTTCTGGAATATCATGTCCCAGGCCATTACACCCAACCCGGTGGACGCCGGCAACCCCTGGCAGTATTTACTGGTCATGCTGGTGGTCACCCTGGGCAGCCTGTTCATGGTCAGCATCCTAATCGGTACCCTTACCAGCGCCATAGAAGGCAAGGTGGAAGACTTGCGCAAGGGCCGTTCGCGCGTTCTGGAGAGCGGACATACGCTCATCCTGGGCTGGTCGCCGCAGGTCTTCACCATCCTGTCCGAGTTGATCATCGCCAACGAAAACCAGAAGAATGCCCGCATTGTCATCCTGGCAGATAAGGATAAGACCGAAATGGATGATGAGCTGCGCGAGCGCATTAAAGCCCGCGGCCGCACCCGCCTCATCTGCCGCTCCGGTTCTCCGATCGACATGACCGATGTCGAACTTGCCAGCCCGCATGACGCCAAATCCATCATCATCCTGCCGCCTGAATCGGCCGATCCCGACTCGGTGGTCATCAAGACCATCCTGGCACTGACCAACAACCCGCATCGGCGGGAGGAGAGTTATCACATCGTCACCCAGATCCGCGACCCGCAGAACATGGATGTGGTCAGGATCATTGGTCAGCGCGACCACGTCCAGGCCATGCTGATGGGCGACCTGATCGCCCGTGTCACCGCCCAGACCTCGCGCCAGGGCGGTCTTTCGACGGTTTATACCGAGCTGCTGAATTTCAGCGGTGATGAGATCTACTTCACTCAGGAGCCCACCCTGGTGGGCAAGACCTATGGCCAGGCCCTGATGGCTTACGAGACTTCCGCAGTGATGGGCATGAAGAAGGGCGCCGCGGATGCCTCCCTGAACCCGCCCATGGAAACCAACTTCGAGGCGGGCGACAAACTCTTCGCGCTGACTGCTGACGACGATACCATGATCGTCTCCGGCCTGGCCTCCACCCCTGTGGACCAGACTCTTATCCATCCTGCGGGCAAAACCAGCACCCCAAAACCCGAAAAGTGCCTCATACTGGGCTGGAACCGCACCGCCGCGACCATCTTGCGCGAGCTCAACAACTACGTTCCCAGGGGTTCGCACGCCTTGGTGGTGGCCGACCCAACCATCTCTCCCGCAGTGGCCGACGTGGAACGTGTCATCAAGCAGGAGTGCAGTCGGCTTTCCAAACTGAAGGTCTCCTTCCAGCGCGGCGATACCACCGACCGGCGCCTGCTGGAAAGTATCAAGGCCGCAGATTACGACCATGTCATCGCCCTGAGCTATGCCGGTCTCGAGGTCCAGGAAGCGGACGCGAAAACGCTCGTCACCCTGTTGCACTTGCGCGATATCGCCGAACGCGACGAGACCCCCTTCTCCATCGTCAGCGAAATGCTCGACCTGCGCAACCGCGAGCTGGCCGAGGTTGCCAAAGTAGACGACTTCATCGTCAGCGACCACCTCATCAGCCTGATGATGTCGCAAATGTCTGAGAATGCGGACCTGTTTGCCGTATTTGCCGATATCTTCGACCCTGAAGGCTCGGAGATTTACATGAAGCCGGCGGGTGATTACATTGAACTCGGCAAACCGGTCAACTTCTATACACTGGTGGAGGCGGCTTGCCGCCGCGGCCAGACGGCCATCGGCTATCGGCTGGCTGCCGAGGCAGGCGAGGCGGCCAAATCCTATGGGGTGCATACCAACCCCAAGAAATCCGAGCTGGTAACATTTGCCCCCGAGGATAAAGTCATCGTGCTGGCAGAAGGATAAAAACGCTTGGAAAAAATGTCCCCGCCAACTTGAGCGACGGGGACATTAATATTACATCCGGCGACGGAGTAAGTGACACTCTACACTCATGGGGAATTTTTCAATGAGTATAATACATTCAATATGGTGAATATGTCGTCAGTTGAACAAATTGCCGCGTTGCTCCAGACCATCGGGCAGGAATCCCGCCTGCAGATCCTGCTTGCCATCGGCAAGGGCGAGCCGTGTGTCTGTCACCTGGAAGCCACTTTCGGCTGGCGGCAGGCATATCTCTCACAACATCTGATGGCTTTGCGAAAAGCAGGTATCGTCGTGACCTCACGCCGGGGGCGCAATATTCATTATCGGTTAAGCAACCCGCGTTTACTTAACGTTATCCAACAGGCAGCCGATTTACAGGGTCTCATCCTGCCAGAACTGGCGCCTTCAACAGAGTGCAATTGTCCAAACTGCAATGAACAGCGGAGCGAAGAGTGTCTGTAACGTCAACATCATTTTCAAATAAAACTGCCGGGCGGATTTATCTATACGTTGGGCTGGCTGTTATTGCCTGGTTTGTTGCCTACACTGCTATCTTGCCGCTGGCAAACTGGCTGGCTTATATCCTTTTCCGTTTGCCACACGACCGGTTGGGTGAGTCAGTTGCCTTCTTCCTGTACGATGTACCGAAAATTCTGCTCCTGCTTTCAGGCATGATCTTCATTATTGGCATCATCCGCACCTTTTTCAGCCCCGAGCGGACTCGTGCCCTGCTGGGCGGTAAACGCGAAGGCGTCGGGAACGTGCTGGCAGCCATGCTGGGCATCGTCACACCTTTCTGCTCGTGCTCAGCCGTCCCGCTTTTTATTGGTTTTGTCGAGTCGGGAATTCCACTCGGCGTGACCTTCTCATTTCTCATCGCAGCACCGACCATCAACGAAGTGGCGATTGTCATGCTGCTGGGTCTATTCGGATGGAAAATTGCAGGTCTTTATATCGCGACGGGGTTGGTCATTGCCATTATCGCTGGGTTCATCATCGGGCGGCTAAAAATGGAACGCTACGTGGAAGATTTCGTCTGGAATATCCATCAACAGGGGAGGCTTGAAGGAGAGAAACTGACCTGGCTGGTGCGCATCGAACGCGCTTGGGGGTCGGTGAAGGAAATCGTCGGCAAGGTCTGGCTATATGTTATCGTGGCAATCGCCATTGGGGCTGTGATCCATGGATATGTGCCCGAGAGCGCCCTCGTCGGGATCATGGGCAAACAGGCCTGGTGGTCCGTGCCCGCCGCGGTGTTGATCGGCATCCCGCTCTATTCCAACGCCGCCGGTATGATTCCGATCGTCAGCGCACTTATTGAGAAAGGTGCCTCGCTTGGTACGGCGCTGGCCTTCATGATGGCAGTCGTCGGGTTAAGTATGCCGGAGGCGATCATCCTGCGCCGGGTGCTTAAACCGCAACTGCTGTTCATTTTCTTTGGGACTGTTGCTGTGGCGATTGTCATCACCGGCTATCTCTTTAATTGGCTCATTTAGGAGGAACCATGCTGATCATCAAAGTGCTTGGACCGGGTTGTGACAACTGCAAAAAATTAGCCTACCTTACAGAACGCGCAGCCACGCACCTGGCGCTGGAGGCGAAAATCGAGAAAGTGACCGATTACGCCGAAATTATGAAGTACCCGATTCTCTCGACTCCGGGACTGGTGGTCAACGAGAAATTGGTCGTTTCGGGGCGCATCCCTTCTGAGGCGGAAATTACCACTTTCCTGACCACTGCGTTGATGGCAGAATGAAAAAGAAAGTTCTATTTTTATGTACTGGCAATTCCTGCCGCTCGCAATTGGCTGAAGCCATTGTTAACGCTCGCCTGGGTGATACTTGGGAAGCCTCCAGCGCTGGGACCAAACCGGCGGGTAGTGTCCACCCCAAAGCTTTGGCAGCCCTGGTTGAAATTGGGATTCAGCACATCGGTCACCCGAAGTTGGTGGATGAATTCCGAGGCGTGGATTTCGACCTGGTGGTCACACTGTGCGATTCAGCCGCCGAGGAATGCCCCGTCTGGCTGGGAATAGGAAAGAGAATCCACCACGATTTTCCCGACCCTGCCAAGAACAACACGATGGACGATTTCCGCAAAGTTCGTGATGACATTGCACACGAAATTATTGCTTTGCTGGAGACGCATGAGAATTGACCTGTTGTATTTCGATGGCTGCCCATCCTGGCAAGGCGGATTGAAAAATCTAAAGACCGCGCTGGCGCATGAAGGGATTGCGGCTGAAATCAATCTCGTGCGCGTGGGTGACGATGCTGAAGCTGCCCGGTTAAAATTCCTGGGCTCGCCGTCTTTTCATGTGGACGGGATGGAACTCTGGCCGGAACAGCGGGAAGCCTATAACTTGAGTTGCCGCGTATATCTGACGCCTGCTGGATTGAATGGCGCGCCAACCGTGGAAATGCTGGAAAAGAAATTGAGCACTTTCATGGCATAAATTTAAGAACACGACATAATCTTTCCGGATTATTTTATGGCAAATGAAATCAGCACCACCAAAAAACTCTCTTTCCTGGACCGCTTCCTGACGCTGTGGATTTTATTGGCGATGGCATTGGGGGTGGGGATTGGCTACTTTTTCGCTTATCAGGTTGCCAGGTTCAACTACCTCGTCTCGGTCGGGACGACCAATCTCCCGATCGCGGTCGGCCTGATCCTGATGATGTTTCCGCCGCTGGCAAAGGTCCGCTACGAGGAACTGGGTGACGTGTTCCGCAACTGGAAAGTGCTCGGGCTGTCGCTGTTGCAGAACTGGGTCATTGGACCGCTGCTGATGTTCGCCCTGGCGATCATCTTCCTGCGCGCTTACCCGGAATACATGGCTGGCCTCATCCTCATCGGGCTGGCACGCTGCATCGCCATGGTCATCGTCTGGAATGAACTGGCCAAGGGCGATACCGAGTATGCCGCCGGGCTGGTGGCTTTCAACTCTGTCTTCCAGGTGCTGTTCTACAGTCTGTATGCCTACGTATTTATCACCGTCCTGCCAACCTGGTTCGGGCTTTCCGGTGCGGTGGTGAAGATCACGATCGGCGAGATCGCTAAAAGCGTATTTATCTATCTCGGCATTCCCTTTATTGCCGGTTTCCTCACCCGCCTGGTTTTGGTGAAGATCAAGGGCAAGGACTGGTATCACGGCAGGTTCATTCCCACGATCAGTCCCATCACGTTGGTGGCATTGCTCTTCACCATCGTGGTCATGTTCTCGCTCAAGGGCGAGTACATCATCCATCTGCCGCTGGACGTGGTGCGCATCGCCATCCCTCTGCTCATCTATTTTGTGATCATGTTCCTGGTCAGCTTTCTGATGGGCAAGGCGGTCGGCGCGGATTACAAGAAGACAGCCACGCTCTCGTTCACGGCGGCCAGCAACAACTTCGAACTGGCCATCGCCGTATCGGTGGCGGTGTTTGGGATTTCATCGGGCCAGGCCTTTGCGGCGGTCATCGGTCCGCTGGTGGAGGTGCCGGCGATGATCGGGTTGGTCAACGTAGCACTCTTCTTCCAACGGCGCTTTTTCAGCGGGATGGTCTCCCCTGTAACCACAGAACACCTCCAAAAGTAAAACTTCCCGCAGGGTGTAATACCTGCATCTGAAACCTAAAAATCAGAATCTGATGGTCAACCCATCAAAAGGAGAAAAAATGAACGATGAATGTGATTGCAAGGATGAGAATTGCGAGTGCGGCTGCGAATGCTGCGGTGGAGATGACGGCTTCGAGCGCCGGTTCCTGACCAAAGCCGAGCAGATCGAAGAGCTGGAATCCTACCTGGCTGAGCTCAAGCTCGAACTTCAAGCCGTGGAGGAGCATCTGGCTGATTTACACAAATAACCAAGTGCAAATAAGGGCGGCTGATATGGCCGCCCTTATTGTGTAAATTCAACCAGTTCCACCCAACTCCCCGCCGGGTCGTGGAACATCACCCACCAACCGGAAGCGTTTGTTTCCACCTCGCATGGTTTTTCCTTTTAAAATCGAAAATCCCGCCAGAGGTGGGAAACTTAAATTAAGCGCAAACACCTGGGTGAGGGGGGCACCCAAGTGTTTGCGGCAATATATTACATGATATTCAATAAATAAGCAAGGTATTTATGGATTAGAATTATCTTAAAGTTTTGTGAGGGAGTGCCCCAGGCGGGAATTGAACCCACAACCTTAGCCTTAGGAGTGCTCTGCTCTGTCCGTTGAGCTACTGGGGCGGTAAAGGAATTATACCAAATTCTTGCGTTTCTTCTTATCCGTTGCTATACTAGGGTATTCCGTGAAAATCTTCACTGTGCTGTGCAAAGATGCGAACCGAAATAAAAATGATTATCTGAATTTGATCGTCCAAAGTTCGCGTATTTATGGAAGAAGCAGTCAACCAAATACATGTAGTTGAAGAGTGTTTCGGCACAGGCGCGTTTGCGGATTTCACGAGGAGCAGCAGAATTCATGGAGCCACAAAAGTTCGGACGATACGAGATCAGGGCTGAGATCGGCCGCGGCGGCATGGCCACCGTTTACCATGCCTACGACCCGCGCTTCGAGCGCGAGGTGGCACTCAAGGTTCTGCCGCGCGAGATGCTGCACGACCCGCAATTCCGCACCCGCTTCGAGCGCGAGGCCAAGACCATTGCCATGCTCGAACACCCGGCCATCGTGCCGGTCTATGACTTCGGCGAAGAGGACGGCCAGCCTTATTTTGTCATGCGTTATATGACCGGTGGCTCGCTTACCAACCGGATGAAGATTGGCCCGCTGACCATCCAGGAAGTGGCCAACCTGTTCGGGTGTTTGGCTCCCGCCCTGGATGAGGCCCACGCCAAAGGCATTATCCACCGCGACCTGAAACCCGGCAATATTCTCTTCGATCAGTATGGTGAACCTTACATCTCTGATTTTGGCATTGCCAAGATCGCTGCCACGCAGGCGAATGTCACCGGAAGCGCCATCCTGGGCACTCCGGCCTACATGTCACCGGAACAGGCCCAGGGCGAGGGCATCGACGGGCGCTCAGACATCTACAGCCTGGGCGTCATTTTATTCGAACTATTGACCGGTCAGCAGCCCTACCACGGCGACACCCCCATGAGCGTGGTGGTCAAGCACATTACCGACCCCGTCCCGAATATCCTGGCTGTTAAACCTGATCTGCCGCCCGCCATGGAAGCTATCATCGAGAAAGCCATGGCAAAAGATCGCGACCAACGCTTCCCGACTGTCAAAGCCCTGACGGACTCGTTGAACGCGGTCGCACACGGCGAAATTCCAGACCTGCAAAATATCGACCGAACTCTGGTTGCCCCGTCCAAGACCGTCGCTGTCAATCCCCTCGTACATGAACCCAAGACCACCTTGTCAAAACATGGGCAGGAACCGGGTACAGGCTCCGGCCCTGCCGTGCCGCGCAAAAAGTCCAACCGGTTGTGGATCGGTCTGGGAGGCGCCGCCCTGCTGGTGTGTGTGGCGGTTGTCGCTGGAGCCATCCTGTTTAAGGACAAGATCCCGTTCCTGGCAGCCCCTACTCAAACACCTGCCTCAACACTGAGCAGTACAGCTACCCCCAAAGCCGGTCAGCCGACGGATACGGAAACCCCCATCGTACTTCTCCCGCTGGGTGCCAGTGACACGTCCACTTCCACCCCCAGCCTCACGCCAACCTTGCGAGGTCTGCCAAACATCGGTGGTGCAGATCTGATTGCTTTCCTGAACAATAACGATATCTGGGTTATGGGCGTGGACGGCAGCAACTTGGCCCAGATTACAAAAGATGGTGGAGAAAAAAAAGATATGCAATGGTCGCCGGACGGGCAAAGCCTGTTCTATATCAGCGGCAAGTGCATCCAGTCTGTCAGTGTGCCGGGCGGAGTAGTAACACCCATTACCTGTTTCTCCGCGGCTCGATACCTGGAGGCTTTTGAAATCTCTCCAGACGGCAAGCAGGTAGCCATCAGTCTGAACCGTGTATTATATGTTGTGCCATTTGATTTGACCGCAATTAAAAATGCCCGCAACGGGGTGCAGTTGATTGAAATGAAAGGTTGTTATACATATAACAAGGATTCAAACCAGGCTCCCCCCAAGGGTGTGCGCTGGTCGAATGACGGGAAAGAGATCGCTGTAAACATCAATAGTACGGAATCCGGCCAGCTGGATGTGATAACTATCTTGGATGTCAGCAGCTGTAACAGTACCACTCCCCATATATTGGATAACTTCCCAGCTTTACGCTTTAAGATGAAAGGTTATTCTCTTTACAGAACCATTCCATCCTTCGACTGGGATGGCAACACGTTATTTGTGCTCAACAGCAGTTACCGCTATGATATGGGCTATTTGTACGAGTACTACATGGATACAAAGCACAACGAAAATATCGACCCGCTCCAAACCTCCTGCTGTTACACCGAAGCCCGCTTCAGCCCGGATGGATCATACCTTCTGTTCGCCTACCAGAATATCAACAATGATACAAAAACGCAGTTGTATTACATTTCGGTCGGAAGTATTGGCACCAGCGCAAACTACACCCCCCTGACTCTGCCGGAGGAATTCTTCAGCGCCCCTAAAGACCCCCTCGACGCGACCTTGCGGTCAGCGAAGCCTTAACGGAATTCATCTCCGGGAAAATAAAAAAACCCCCCCTCCATTTATGGAAGGGAGGTTGCGGTTATTTTACTTTCTTCCACCGCTTCCAGCAGCCAACCGGTGACCTCCTCTTTGGTTGGGAAACGCCCGCTGCATACCACTTTCTCGTTGATGACCAGGGTGGGTAAAACCAGCACGAAGGCATATTTGCCAATCTCCCCAGGATCTGTTTCTTCGGAGATATCAAGTTCCATTTGCGGACATTTCAATCCGAGCTCCTGCTGTGCCGCCGCGACCAGCCTCCGGACAACGTAACGTTCGGGGTACTGAAGGCCGAGGATTTTGACAGTAAGAACAGTGGAGATTCTCATTTTTTAGATTTGTGCAATAAATCACATATATTCTACCTTAAAATCCTTTCAGACGCTTACGCAGGTGGGAAGAGGAATTCGATACAGGTAAATTCGATTTGTTCACAAAGCGGTAAATAGGAGTGAACAACATGTCAATGCCCCCTCGGCCTTGCCCAACTCAGATTCGTCCACCAGGAGCGGGGTAATGCCCGCTGCTTCCAGCCGCGCCTGCGTCCTGGGAAAGACGGGCTGGTAAAGGACAGTCCTGCCAACCATCAGCGCATTGGCGGCATACTGCTCTGACGGGTCTATTTCGATAATCTTCATGCCGGAGAAATTAAGCTTGTCCACCCAGGCCGGATTAATCAGCAGCATATCTGTCCCCACTTGCGTGACTGCCGATTTCAGGTGCAGGCAGCCGGTCACCCGGATGCTTTTGACGGTGTATCCATAAGGCTTTAGAAACCCTTGCATCTGTGCGATCGCCGACTGGTTGCTGCGGCTCGAAAGCCCGACGAAAATTGTCCTGCCAACGGTCAGGACGTCCCCGCCGTCCAGCGTGGCGGGAGCTTGGAGGGTAAAAAGCTTTCGGTAGGGAGCCAGCGCCCGGGCGATGGACTCGATCTCGGGTCGGCGTGCCTCGGATCCCGGCCGGGAGAGCAGTGCACACTCGTCAAATACGATAGCCGTGTCTTCGACGAAGACCGAATCGGGCAGATGTGGTTCTTCGGGCAGCGAATGGACCTCCACGCCCAGGCCGGACAATGTTTCCTCATAGGCATGGTGTTGGAGACGGGCGCGTTCGACATCGATCGGAACTCGTTCCAGATGGGTAAGTTCACAATGGTTTATAGCCGGGCTGACGAGGCGTGTGATGGCAACGAGCATTTTATATTTATTTATGTAAATCGGGGGTGCAATGTAATCCCACACCTAAAAGCGCAGATGCTTAACGGTCAACCCATCGTTGATGATTTCCTTAAGCGAGTCGATCCCAATCCGAAGGTGCAACGCGGCAAAGTCCTCCGTAACGTGCTTGTCGGACTCAGCGGTCTTGATACCCTCCGGCGTCATCGGCTGGTCGGAGACCAGCAGCAGCGCCCCGGAGGAAATCTTGTTGAAGAAGCCGACAGTGAAAATTGTGGCGGTTTCCATGTCTACTGCCATGGCCCGGACGCGGACCAGGTATTTTTTGAACTCCTCATCGTGTTCCCAGATCCGACGGTTGGTCGAATAGACCGTGCCCGTCCAGTAGTCGTGGTGGTAGTTGCGGATGGTGGTAGAAACAGCTTTTTGCAGGTTGAATGCCGGAAGTGCTGGAACCTCCACCGGGAAGTAATCATTCGAAGTACCTTCACCGCGGATGGCAGCTATCGGCAGGATTAAATCTCCCAGACTATTGCTTTTTTTCAACCCACCGCACTTGCCCAGGAAGAGCGCTGCCTTCGGTTTGATGGCCGAAAGCAGGTCCATGACCGTGGCTGCATTGGCCGAGCCCATCCCGAAGTCGATGATCGTGATCCCATCTGCAGTGGCGTTGGGCATCGGCTTGTCTTCGCAGCAGACGCGCGTGCCATTCATTTCGGCGAACATGTGAACGTAATTACTGAAATTGACCAGCAATATGTACTTGCCGAACTCTTCCAGCGGTGTGCCGGTATAACGCGGCAGCCAGTTGGTGACGATCTCTTCTTTTGTTTTCATACCGCCTCCCAGACCTGGTACAGACCCAGTTGCCCATTTTCCCCGTCCGAGAAGAAAGCCGAGCGAACCCGGAACTGGCTGGTTACTGCCAGGGCCTCCAACTCCGCTTCATTAAATTGATGCACGTAACGCAGCCCGCGCCCGCCGCTGCGCCAATCGAGCAGGTAATCGCCTGGGTCCACATCCTTGTCTGAGAGACCGATCTCCTGCCAGGGTTGTACACGGACTTTGAGTTTTTCGCTGTTCAGGAACTGCCATTCCGAATGGATGAATTGGCCGCCAGGGCGCAACAAGTTATGAACTTTCTGCAAGATGCAGCCGCGCAAGTTTGCGCTGGGGATGTGATGTAGCACCGCGAAGGCTGTTACCAGGTCAAAAGATTGGTGGAGGGGAGTGACCAAACGCTTTTCCCAATCCACGGCTGTCAGATCGGCGCGGATAAAAGTAGCCGGTGCATCCTCCCAGCCGTGCCGGGCTACTGCAAGCAGAGGCTGGCTGAAGTCCAAACCCGTATACGGACCGCGCTGTCCGCGCCGCATCCGCTCGCGTGCCAGCTCTCCATTGCCGCAGCCAAGGTCAAGGAGCGACTCGTCGCCACTCAGCGTGTCCAATATCCGTTGAACGCCGGGCTGGAGCCGCTGGCGCGTGGAAGAAAATTCCCGCCCAAAGGTCTGGTAGAATTGTTTATTCAAAGATAGCAGCCGGGCGACAGTTTCGGCTTTCATAATCTGATTATATCTGTGTTTGGCGATGGTTAAGAAACTGAACTGGAGCGAAATGCGCTCCCTACCCCCCGAAAAAATGGCCCAGGCGCGCCGCGCCTTGGAAGATGTGCGCCTCGGAAAGCCGCTGGGGACTGCCCTGCGGGAACATTCCTGGAACAAGGCCCCCCTTCACAAGTCCGCCCTGGTGGCGGTCTACCAGCAGATGGTCGAATCCGGTGAGTGGGAGCCGGATGAGGCGCTGCTAGCAGCCATCCGCCTAAAGCCAGTGCGGACGCTCTCCGGTGTTACCACTGTCACGGTATTGACCAAGCCCTATCCCTGTCCCGGCAAATGTATTTTCTGCCCGGACGATATTCGCATGCCGAAATCTTACTTGCCCGATGAACCGGGAGCGATGCGAGCCCTGGAGCATAACTTCGACCCGTACAGGCAGGTGCAAGCGCGCCTGGAGGCCCTGACCGCCGTGGGACACCCGACCGATAAAATCGAATTGCTTATCCTGGGCGGGACGTTCTCGTCCTACCGGCGGGATTACCAGGCATGGTTTGTGCGACAATGCTTTAATGCTATGAATGGCATTCCCCCTGTGTCCCTCTCCTTGGAAGGAACAGGGAATGGGAATCAGGGTTTACCTGAAGCCCAGCTCGCCAACGAGTCTGCCCCGCACCGCAACGTGGGCTTGGTTGTGGAGACGCGCCCCGATGAAATTACCCCGGACGAACTGGTCTGGTTCCGCACTCTCGGTGTGACCAAGGTCCAGATGGGCGTGCAGAGTCTGGATGACCCTATTTTGAAACTCAACCAGCGCGGTCATACCGTTGCAACGGCGCACCGGGCGGTTGCACTGCTGCGTGCGGCTGGGTTTAAAATCGTTCTGCACTGGATGCCCAACCTGCTGGGTGCCACACCCGCATCCGACCGGACAGACTTCCCCCGCCTATGGCAGGGCCTTTGCCCGGATGAAATCAAGATCTACCCGACGCAATTGCTCGAAAATGCGCCGCTCTATGAATTCTGGAAACGCGGCGAATACCAGCCCTACACCACCGACGAACTTGTCCATCTCATTGCGGACGTAAAATCTTCCATCCCGCGTTACTGCCGCGTCAACCGCATCATCCGCGACATCCCATCCACGCACGTCGTTTCAGGAAACAAACGTACCAGCCTGCGGCAGGATGTTCACATCGAAATGATCCGGCGCGGAACGCACTGCGATTGCATCCGCTGCCGCGAAGTGCGCGGCGCTAATGTAAAACCTGCCGCCCTGCACCTCGATGATCTGGTCTACCAGCCTGATGGAGCGGAGGAACACTTCCTGTCCTTCGTAACACCGGAGGATAAAATCGCCGGGTTCCTGCGGCTTTCCCTTCCGGGAGAGGATTCGCCTGCCACCGGTCTCGCCGACCTGGACGGGGCAGCCATTATCCGGGAAGTACACGTTTTCGGGCAGTCGCTGGCAGTTGGAACGGAGCAGGGTGGTGCTGCCCAGCATACGGGTCTGGGCACGCGGCTTCTTGCGGAAGGGGATAAGCTCGCCCGCACAAAAGGTTACCGCCGGATTGCGGTCATCGCGGCGGTAGGAACACGTCAATATTATTTGGAACGCGGGTTTGAACGCGGGGAACTATATCTGGTAAAAAGGGTTTAACTGTTTTTGGCCAGGCAGCCCCACCAGAAAAGGTTAGTGCGGACTCTTTTCCCAATCAATCACAGCCTGCCTGATGAGAGCCTTGATTTCAGGCTCGGGCACGGCATCAATCCCATCATACATTTTTAGCCCATCTTTAACAAGCACCACTCCCCCGGGTGCCTCTGTCAAGTGGATATCCCGGTCTTTAAATGGACTGTCCAGTAATTTGGGTTGCAGCACATCGTCGATCTGTTCCACAATACTCTTGAGCACCGGTACAGGTTTGTTCTGTTCTGCTCCAGGTTTCCCTTTCTTGGCGGGGGGAAATGCAGTAGCAACCGGGCGGGGCTGGATCTCGGCGGCAGCTGCTGCGGGAGTATTTTCAAGCCACGGGCGCAAATCGAGCAGCAAGCTCATAAGACGGCGACGCTGGTCTGGCTGGAGAGACTCTATGCTGTTCAGGCGCGCTCCGTCCATTTCCAACCATACTTTTCCAGAAAGTGTCCGCCAGGCGCGTAGAATTTCGAGGTCTCCCTCGGAAGAAAGTTTTTTCTCGGTTAGTGACCCAGTTGTAGAAACCTGCGAATGTGGCAGAGCTGAGCGGCGATTTTGGGCGCGCTGGATTAATGCGCCTACAGCTACGCCTAAAGAGGCAAAAACAATATAAAGAAAGATCGATGTTGTGTCCATCACGCCTCATTTTACAGGATATTTAGGTTTCGCGCATCTCTGACATCGGGGGCAAAAATGGGTCCCACGCTGGCCGACGGTAATGCGCACGATCGTCGTCCCACAGACGGGACAAGGTTCACCCGTCCGCCCATATACCCGGAAATGGTTCTGAAAATCCCCGCCGCGATAGACCCAGTCTATGCTGGCTCCGTTGCGCTGGATGCCTTCCTCCAGCACCAGCCGGATCGCCTGCCACAGACCTTTCGCCTGTTTTTTTGTGATCGAGTCTGAGAGCGACAGCGGATGGAGTTTTGCCAGGTGCAGAGCTTCGTCGGTGTATATGTTTCCTAGTCCAGCCAGGAAAGTCTGGTCGAGCAAGAGAGGTTTGAGTTGCCGCCGGCGGAGATGCAGGGCAGAAAATAACCAATCAGGGGAAAACGCCTCCGAGAGCGGTTCCGGCCCCAGGTCCCCGAAGATTTCGCCTGGATCGTTCACCAGCCAGATACGACCGAACTTGCGCGGGTCACTGAAGATCAGGCTGGTATCCTCTGAAAGTTGCGCAACCAGCCGGTCATGTTTGGCTGGCTGGTATCCACCCAGGACAACCAGCAAGTCCCCGCTCATGCGTAGATGGATGAGCAGGTGCAAATTTGACAGTTGAAGGTCGAGGAATTTCGCCCGGCGGGAAATGGATTCAATCCGCTGGCCTTTGAGGCGCTTTTTGAACGCCGCCGGAGAAGGAGCAGCCAGGGTGCGCGGCCAGCGCAAGTCGGCAGATAGGATGGTTTTGCCGATCAGCGCGGGGCATAGGGTGCGGGCAATGGTCTCAACTTCGGGGAGTTCAGGCATGGTTGCGTGTTTACGGGCCGGCTAAAATGGACAATGTTGTACCACTATGAAATCTGCTCTGAAAGATACACCTGGAGACCCATCTGTTTAATCTGGTCAAGTTGCGCCTCGATCCAATCAATGTGGTCTTCCTCATCTTTTAGAATAGACTCGAGCATCTCACGCGTTCCGTTATCGCCCACTTTTACTGTCAGCTGGATGGCATCATTGTAGGCGTGGATGGCACCGCTTTCGGCCTCCCAGTCATTCTTGTGAAAGGCTTCGACGGCCTCACCGATGTGTATTTGGTTTAATTCACTGACAATCGGCTTCTCCTCCAGGAAGATGATGCGGCTAATGTGCTTTTCAGCGTGTTTCATTTCATCAACAGCGCGCTTTTCGATGGCTTCTGCCAGGTGTTTGTACCCCCAGTTGGCGCACATTTCGGCTTGTACCATGTACTGACTGACCGCCGTTAATTCATCGGCCAAAAGGAAATTGAGTTTTTCGATAACTTGAACATTGCCCTTCATAATGGTCCTCCTTTTAGGATTTGCAGGCAGGCATAGGTCTGCTCTTATGGGTTATTCATTAAACATTTGCCCCACACTGCGGCCCTCATGTGCGCGCCGGATGACTTCGCCTAGCAGCGTGGCGACGGTCAGAATAGTAAGGCGCTTGCTGAACATTTCCTGTTTTTCCGGTGGGATGGGCACGCTGTCAGTGGTGATGTACTCTGTGACAGGCAAAGCCGCCAGCCTTTGTACAGCATCCGCTGAGAAGATCGGATGGACAAAGGTCACGTAGATACGTTGTGCCCCATTCTCCTTGATGAGATTGACTGCCTGAGCAATGGACCGGCCGGTATCAATCTCGTCATCCACTAGGATAACATCGCGATCTTTCACGTCACCAATTATCGTCAGCGCTTCAGCCCGGGCGTCGTTGGCAATACGGCGTTTTTCAACGAATGCGATCGGGGTGTCAATCCGGGCAGCGAAGTCACGACCTTTTTTGGCATAGCCCAGGTCCACGGTTACGACAACCGGGTCTTTGAGATAAGGTCGCAGATTCTCGAGAACGTAATGGCATAATATATGCGAGGCATTTAGTACATCACCGGGTATGGAGAAGAAGCCCTGGATCTGGTAGGCATGCGGATCGAGGGTCATGTATCGATCTGCGCCAGCGATCTGGATCATGTCAGCCACCAGGCGTGACGTAATTGGCACACGCGGCTGGTCTTTTTTGTCCGAGCGTCCATAGCATAGGTACGGCGTGACCGCCGTAATGCGCGCCGCCGAGTCCAGGCGCAGAGTTTGGAGCAGGATCAACAATTCCATCAGGTTACGATGAACGGGCGCAGCAGTGTTCTGGATGACGTACACATCCTGGCCGCGTACGCTGCTATGCAGCTTGACGAACAAGTTTCCGTTGGGAAACTCAACGATATCCCGACCACACAATTTCTCGCCCAGGTAATCGGCCACTTTCTGAGCCAGTTCCGGGCTGGCCGTGCCTGCATAGAGTTTGATGCCTCCGTACACTCGCAATTCGTTTGATTGAGTCATCTTGCCACCTGTTTTTCAGGAGTCCATTCCGAGCGCAGAACGCTCATGATTAGGTCGTCACAATACTTGCCCTCGCGGAAATCCGACTGGCGCAAGCGTGCCTCATGGATAAACCCGGCCTTCTCATAGGCATGGATGCCGCGCAGGTTTTCCGCGTCAACGCGCAGGAAAATACGGTTAAGGTTCAGGGTCCCAAAGCCGTGGTGCAGAAGGAGGCCCATCACCTCCGTCCCGTAGCCTTTGTTCCAGCAGGATTTATCCCCAATGAAGAGACCAACTTCAGCGCTTCGGGAACGCCAGTTAATATCGAAAATACCGCAATTACCGATTAGATGCCAGCCATCCCTGTCTTTGATTTCAATACCAAGGGATTGTTCCTCGGGTGGGCGCTTAAGCATTTTCTCAAACCACTGCTCCTCGGTTGCCTGTGAAATGGGCATTGACATGCTGAGATAGCGCCGCACATCCGGGTCATTCAGCCATTCGACGAATTTTGGGAGATCGCTGCGTTCATTGCCGCGCAAGCGAATGCGTTTCCCTATAACCATGAAAATCTCCATATAAACAAGGCAGGAGGTTGGGAAGTTAATAGGATTATACTATCCTTGACCAGCCGCGGGTGAGGATATAAAATGGGATAATGCTCGTTTGTTCTATTGTTTCACAACTTGTGCTATACTCATATCAAGATGCAGACTGACGCTTTTCCCAAAGGGCGCGATTCCTGGCCCACCTGGGCAGAATTCCTCCGTCACCGCGGATTGGAAAGCCTGGCTGCTTGGGCACTGGAAGCTGCCGGCCCATTAACCATACTCGGCGCCCAATTCCTCTACCTCGGCGGTCCGCTACTTCGCCCGGCATTGTCGAATGGACAGATTGACGCATTGGCCAATCTGCTGGAAGATCACCGCGAAGCGCTGGCCTTTGCCTCCTTTCTGCGTGAGGAAATGCCTGCATGAACATCTGGCTTGGATTGGCCGGTTTTGGGATTGTATTCTTCAGTGCAGTACTGATGCTTGGGCTATCGGTCCTGTACCGCAAGAGACCCTATGTTTTCCGTGACATTCCTGCCTTCACCCGTCTGCGCCAGGCCGTGGGACTCGTTGTCGAAGATGGCAGCCGCCTCCACGTTTCGCTTGGGCGCGGTTCGCTAACCACCCCCCAATCCGCCTCAGCCCTGGCAGGCCTCGCGCTCCTGCGCCGCCTGGCCGACCTGACTTCCGCCGGTGATCAGCCGCCAATTGCCACATCCGGCGATGCAACAATTGCCATCCTCTCGCAGGATACGCTGCAAACCGCGGCAGAATTTTCCGAACGGGCCACTTTCGATCCCAGGATGGGGCGCTTGACTGGCCTGACCCCCTTCTCTTATGCTGCTGGAGCAATTCCGGCCATCCGCGACGAAAAGGTTTCGGCCAATGTGCTGATGGGCAATTTCGGTGTCGAAGTAGCCTTGCTGACCGACGCAGTTGAGCGTGAAAACACCTTCGTGCTGGCCGGCAGTGACAATCTGACCGCACAAGCCGTGATCTATGCCAGCGCTCAGGAGCCGCTCATTGGTGAAGAAATTTACGCGGCCGGAGCCTATGTTGATTCCGGTCTTTTACACACTGCCAGCCTGACCGTGCAAGATATCCTGCGCTGGCTGATTATCGCTGCCATACTGGTGGGGGCGCTGCTCGCATTGGCAGGTGTGCTTTGAACCGCAAGAATCCCCTCTCTACAGTAATTGCCATTGCCAGCACAGCCATCGCGATTGCCAGCGGCATATTCGTCCTGGGTGGCTACTTCTTCGCTCAAAAGGCGGACGGCCAGGCCTCCCTGCTGACAAACATACGCCTGACCCTGCTCAACTGGGCAATTATCCTGGCAGGATTTGCCATTTTCATTGGTATCCTTAACTTATTTCAGGTTCACTTCAATAAAATCCAAAAAAAGCAAAAAGGGTCGTTCTACAGCCTGCTTCTGATCCTCAGCCTGGCGATCACATTCCTGTTTGGCCTGGTGAAGCCCGGTCAGATGGAAATCGTCTTTACCACAGTTCAATTGCCGGTGGAAGCCAGCCTGATGGCTCTGCTCGCTGTCACTTTGACCTATGCCAGCATCCGCCTGTTGCGCCGCCGGTTCAACCTGCTTTCCGTCATCTTCCTGGTTACTGCACTGCTCATCCTTTTTGGGACCGCTCCCCTGCCTTTCCTGGGTGACATACCTGGTATAAGCGACTGGGTACGTCCTTTCATTGCCCAGGTGATGGCTGCCGGGGGAGCACGGGGTATCCTACTCGGCGTGGCGCTTGGCACACTGACCACCGGCTTGCGCATCCTCTTCGGCGCTGACCGTCCCTACGGGGGGAATAAATAATAATGGCTGATATTCTCTGTACGATGTGTGGCAAACCCACCCCGGAAGAACTGGAGTACTGCCAGTTCTGCGGAACCCGATTGAAACCGCCCTCCACCTCTTCGCTGACCGATTCCCAGCCCATCCAGGCGGGTGAAGATCCGACCATAAAAAACACTTCTGAGTTTGAAAAAGTAAAACCTGCCACAGCAGACCTTGTCCACGCAGGCGAAGCTCCTACCAGGCAAGATACGGCAGCATTGGAACCGACGCTGCCATCCTGGCTACGTTCCCTGCGGGAAAATCAGGACTCCGCAGAAGGCAAATCTGCGGCGGGCGTGTCCCCTGCACAGGGTCTTCCGCTCGGACCCGCCCCAGCCACTTCTGCCGGCACTTCTGCCGACCAGCCGGATTGGCTCTCCGGCCTTGAAAAAACCGCTTCCCATGACCAGGAAGATATTCCCGACTGGCTGGCCAGCCTGAGGGTTGAAAATCCTGTCACCTCTGCTCCGGCATCTACATCAGCGCCGGAACCTGCCTTGAACCAAACCGGCAGTCTGTCTGCCGGTGTGGGCGACGGAGAATGGGTAAAGCGCCTGGGTGGCGAGTCACAATCTACAGAGCCGGAAACGACACCTCAAAGCAGCCTGCAGGGCGAGAGAGAATCTCCCGACTGGCTTGAAACTCTGAAATCCGAACCATCCGTTCCCATAGTGACAGAACAACCCGTCTCGCCACAAGATGAAGAGTTGCATGGTTGGCTATCCGATCTTTCAGGCAGTACGGAAGAAAACAAGCCTGCTTCCAGCCAGGCAGAAAACTTGCCCGACTGGCTGAATCAACTAAAAGATAAAACCGTCGATTCGGAACCTGCCACACGTGAGGATGAAGGTCTGAGAGCAAAGTCCGATATCCCGGACTGGCTCTCCAATTTAGGAACAACACCCGAATCTCCCGAGGCAGCCAGCGGGGAAAACCTCCCGGAGTGGCTATCCAACCTGGAAGCCAAGACGGGTCCAGAGCCCGTTACGCCTGCCGCGCAAGAAGCGACCACCGGGGAAAGTCTCCCGGAGTGGCTCTCAAACCTTGAAACCAAGACCAGTCCAGAGCCCGCCGCGCCCGCGTCGAAGCCCCCTGCCACCGCGCCGATATCCAGCAGCGAACTCCCGCCTGCGAATGCCGCCCGTGACGTGATCCCCGAGCGGTTGTCCCAGTTCAAGGCAGATGTAAAAACGGCAGAAGGGCAGGTAGAAAAAAAGGAACAATTCGAGGTGACTCCCCTACGGCCGGCAAAAAAGGAAGGGACCGGGCCGCTACCCGAATGGCTGGTAGGGATTGAGAGGAGCTCGACACCCTCAGCCGGAACCCCGGCACTTATCACCTCTACCGAAAGTACTGTCTTCGGAGAAAAGGCAGACGCAGCCTTCTCAATGGAAATGCCAGATTGGCTCTCCAAATTGATTCCAGAACAGGCTGCAGAAAAAGTATTCGAGGGGGATGAGGAAACAGCTACACCTGAAGATCTCGAAGTATCCGACTTGCCTTCCTGGGTACAGGCGATGCGCCCGGTGGAATCGGTGATGCCCCAAACCATTGCGGCTCCCAAAGAGGATGCCCAGGTTACTGAGCAGAGCGGTCCTCTTGCAGGTCTGATCGGGGTGTTGCCAACCAGACCCGGTCTGGGACCGCTTCGCAAGCCGCCGGCTTATTCCACTTTGCTCCAGGTAACCGACAGTCAGCAGCGTTACGCTGCCGCTTTCGAACGGCTGATCTCCAACGAGACTGAACCGCAAATCGCCAAGAGAACTCGCCTCGCCTCGAACCGGCTGTGGCGTTGGTTGATTGCTATTCTCCTCTTCGTGGCAATTGGATTGCCGCTTTTAACCAAGGTTCCGGTGACGCAAGCCAGTAAACTTCAACCGCCTGAAATGGTAAGCGCTTTCACCTTGATCGGCAGTTTGCCATCCAATGCCCCAGTGCTGGTGGTTTTCGATTATGACCCGGCCCTCGCCGGCGAATTGGAAGCCGCCGCCGCCCCACTAATGGATCATTTGCTGCTCCAGGGTCCCCGGCTGGCGCTGATCTCCACAAGCCCGACCGGACCGGCTTTGGCTGAACGCTTCCTGCATGATACAAGTGCATCGCTCTTGGTTGCCGGGCACAATTACCAGTCCGGGCAGCAATATGTTAACTTGGGCTACCTGGCAGGAGGTCCATCAGGCGTGCAGTATTTTGCCATTTCCCCCGCAGGTGCAGCACCATTCACGCTGGATGGTAAACAAGCCTGGCAGTTGCCGCCCCTGCAAGGTATCCATGTGTTAAGCGATTTTTCTGCAATTATTGTTTTAACCGACAATGCCGATAGCGGGCGCGTCTGGATTGAACAGACCGTTTCCACGATCGGCAACACACCTTTGCTGATGGTAATTTCTGCCCAGGCAGAACCGATGATCCTGCCCTACTATGATGCAGGTCAGATTAAAGGCCTGGTGACCGGGCTGGCGGGCGGCGAAGCTTACGGACAGACTTTCGTCCGTCCAGAAGCACAAAATGGCTTGGCAGAAAGCTACTGGAATTCATTCAGCGCTGGGACACTGGTTGCAGAAATATTAATTATACTCGGAGCGCTTTGGGGTGTAATATCTGGCTGGCGCGCCCGCCGGAACAAGCTTGGAGAAGGGATTTGAACATGCCCACAATCTCCTCTGCCAACCTGGTTGAATTGATTACCGGTGGGATTAGTTTCTTGCTTACCCTGATGGTTTTGAGTTATCTCATTGGAGATAATCCGATCTTTCGGGTAGCTGTATATATCTTTATTGGCGTTTCCGCCGGATATGCCGCGGCGGTTGCCTGGCATCAGGTGCTTTATCCACGGCTTATCTTGCCGTTGCTATCCAGCAGTCTGGCCGACCGTCTGTTAACCATTGTTCCTCTGGTGCTGGGGTTGCTGCTCCTCCTTAAAATCTCACCACGGACTTCCCGCCTGGGCACTCCACCCATGGCTTTCCTGGTGGGAGTGGGCGCTGCAGTTGCCATCGGCGGGGCAGTGATGGGGACGCTCTTTCCCCAAACCCGGGCTTCTATGAACGCCCTCAACCTATCTGGTGCAGGGCAATACTGGCTTGAACGCTTGAGTGAAGGGGTTGTCATGCTGGTTGGCACGGTGACGACATTGGTCTATTTTCATTACGGAGCAAAAGCCACCGCCAATGGCCCGCAACGCGGGAAACTGATTCGTTTGTTGAGTTGGATCGGGCAGTTCTTCATTGCTATTACGTTTGGCGTCCTATTCGCCGGTGTCTTTGTAGCTGCCATGACCGCTCTCATCGAGCGTCTAAATTTCTTAATTACCTTTTTGTCATCGCTGTAAGCTTTTTGTATCCTCTAATAAGATTTATCCCTTATGCCTGCTTCGTCAGTTAACGCAGATTCCCTTTTGGCAGTAGATGTCGGCACCGTAACCACCCGCGCCGCCCTCTTCGACTTGGTGGAAAGCCACTATCGTTTCATTGCTTCTGGCCATGCCCCCTCGACAGCCGCCGCGCCCTTTCGAGATATCAGCGAGGGCGTACGCCTGGCCATTGAAAACCTGCAAATTGTCACCGGGCGCAAATTTCTCGATGAAGGCGATCACCTTATCGTGCCGACCTCGGAAGGTGTGGGGGTGGACACTTTTGCCGCCACCCTTTCCGCCGGTCCAACCATCAAAACCGCTGTCGTTGGTCTGTTGGACGATGTCTCGCTGGAAAGTACCCAGCGGCTGGCGCGCAGCATCTATGCCCGCGTGGTGGAGACCATCGGACTTAACGATACGCGCAAACCGGAGGAGCAAATTGACAGTCTGGTGCGGCTCCGTCCGGACCTGATCCTGATCGCCGGTGGGACGGATGGCGGAGCGGCACGCTCCGTTCAGCATCTAATTGAAACAGTTGGTCTGGCCTGTTACCTGCTGCCGGCCGATAAACGTCCCGCTTTGCTTTTCGCCGGGAATCAGGAACTGGCAGACGAAGTCAAAAAAAGCTTACAACCACTTACTTCCTCTTTACGTATCAGCCCTAACCTGCGACCCGATATCGATATCGAGGACCTCCAGCCCGCTCAACGCATACTCATCGAACTCTACACCCATGTGCGCCGCAGTCAGATGAGTGGCGTGGATGAACTCAACACCTGGGCCGGAAACACTCTGATACCAACCGCCTTCGCTGAAGGGCGCGTTATTCGTTTCCTCAGCAAGGTGTATGATTCTAGCAAAGGTATACTGGGCGTAGACCTGGGTGCATCGGCAGCCACCATTGCGGCGGCTTTTGGCGGCGACCTGACCTTGGGAGTGTATCCCCAATTGGGACTTGGCGAAGGCCTCGCCAACCTGCTGCACTACTCCAGCTTGGAAGATATCTTGAAATGGATTCCGCTCGAGATTCCTGCTGAGGAAGTGCGCAATTACCTGTACCAGAAATCCATCTACCCTGCAAGTTTTCCTGCCACTCCCGAAGACTTATCCATTGAGCAGGCTGTGGCACGTCAGTGTCTACACGTGGCACTGAACAGTGCTGGCAAAGATTTTCCCCGCAGAGTCCGCCGGGCTGCATTTGGCCTGACGCCCTACTTTGAGCCAATCCTGGCTGCTGGGAGCGTGATCACACATGCCCCCAGCCTCGGCCAGGGCTTGCTGATCCTGCTGGACGCCATCCAACCAGTGGGCATCACCACCATGATCTTGGATCAGAACAATCTGCTCCCTGCACTGGGCGCAGCTGCCAGTCGCAACTCCGTCCTGCCCATCCAGATATTGGAATCGGGCGCTTTCCTTGGGTTGGCGACTGTGGTCGCACCGTATGCCAATGTCCGCCTCGGGACACCTGTTTTGAATGCCCGACTCGTTCACCAGAACAGCAACGAGAGCCGGATAGAGGTTAAACAGGGTGCTCTGGAAGTAATGCCTTTACCTCCCGGTCAATCCGGACGCTTGTATCTACAACCTATAATCAAAGACGATTTAGGCCTTGGCCCCCTCAGTCACCGCGAGGACGGCATTCCCGTCACCGGGACGGCTCTGGGAGTGGTTATCGATGTGCGCGGCCGCCCGATACGCTTTCCGGCCGATGACGTGCGGCGGCGCGAAATCATCAAAAAATGGCTGTGGACGTTAGGAGGCTAGACTCTTTATGCTGGCACCCGTTGTACACATCCTCCCATTGACCACCCTCCGGCGCGAACGCCTTTTACCCGTACCCGGTCGTGTCACCGCGCATGTAAACCAAAAGGTCACACCGTTGGATGTGGTAGCCGAGGCGCATTACGGGCAGGAACATCTGATGATCGATGTGGCACGCACGTTTGGGATTCAACCGGAAGCAGCCCAACAACTAATCCAGCTCAAAGCCGGGGAGATGGTTACCAAAGGACAGGACATTGCCCAGCGGATGGGTCTCATCCCACAAATCCTGCGGGCACCGAGCAACGGACGGGTAATTCTGGTAGGCAGTGGGCGCATCCTGATGGAAGCGGGGGAGGGAACGTTCGATTTGCGTGCTGGAATCCCGGGGAGGATCACACGCCAGATTTCAGAACGCGGCGTTGAAATCACATTCAACGGCGCCCTGGTGCAGGGCGTTTGGGGGAATGGCCAGATGGGGCTTGGCCTGATGCTGTCCGTTATCTCGTCCCCAGGCGAATTGCTTTCTTTAGACAAGATAGATGTGAGCCTGCGCGGCTCCATAATTCTGGCCGGTCATTGCAGCGATCCGGCGGCCATGCAGGCAGCCAGCGATCTTCCGGTGCGTGGCCTAATCCTGGGCAGTATCTCGCCCGCCCTGATTCCGCTGGCAGAGCAGATGCAATATCCGATAGTCGTGGTAAACGGTTTTGGGCTGAAACCGATGGACAGCGCGGCTTACAAATTACTGACCACCAATGCCAAGCGCGAAGTGACCCTCAACGCTGAACCGTACGACCGGCAAACCGGTGTGCGGCCTGAAATCCTCATTCCTTTGCCAGTGGCGCAAGAACCACCTCTGCCGCGCGAAATGGAAACATTTGCTCCCAACCAACCGGTTCGCCTGACGCGCGCACCCTACTCCGGAGCGATTGGGTCCCTGACCGGTCTGCTACCCGGCTTGACTATTATCCCCAGCGGATTGCGCGTGGCAGCCGCAAATATAAAACTAGATTCTGGCGAGCAGGTTATAGTCCCGCTTGCCAATTTGGAAGTCCTAGGGTAATATAATTCAAACGAGGAGGAAGAAGCGATGTTGGATGAAGGTACTACCCCCAATTTGATGGAAACTCCTGACGCCCCGCCGCCAGAGGAGAAAAGCAACCGCACATTCTGGATCGTGGGCGGGGTTATGGCGGGGCTGGTCTTCCTGACCCTGGTGTGCATGGCGGTCTATTTCTTGGTTATCGCACCGCGAATCACCGCACAAAGAAATTCTGCCCAGGCAACGATCGAAGCAGGCAATGCCCAGGCTGTCCAACAGTTAACAGCCACGGCTGCTGCCGCCCTGTGGACTCCGACTCTTCCGCCTACTCCCTTACCCATCTCGACCGTTACCTCTGTTCCAAAAACACCAACGGTCAGCCCCACACCGGTCATTGCTGTGAACAGCCCAACTTCAACAGTCACCACAGATCCAGCTACGTTGGCTGCCTTGCAGACGCAACTGGCATTTCAGATGACCTCCACGGCCGCGGCTCTAGGCACAGGTCCATTGCCTACAACCGGCTTCTTCGACCAGGTTGGTCTGCCCACCATGATCATCCTGGCTCTGGCACTGGTAGCCGTTATCTTCCTGGCACGCCGTATGAGAAAATCCCCGTCAAAATAAATATTTAGGAGCAGACAGAGGGGGCTGCTCCTACTGGTGTTATATGCGTGGGTCTGATTATTCGGGCTCACGCATTTATTTTTAACAAGAAGGCTTTTTTAATAATCCCGGTTCTAAGTCACGCTGGCAGCGATGGTTTCACCGTAGCCCAGTAGGGCTTTTACCATCTCCGCGCTGCGTCCTTCTGCGTAAACGCGCAGCACCGGTTCGGTGCCGGAAGGACGAATGAGCAGCCAGGAATCGTCGGCCATGATGTATTTGACACCATCAATGTTGCTGATTTCGGCCACCTTCTGCCCTCCAATCTCCGCCGGGGCTTTTTTAACCAGGAAATTGGTCATCTCGGTTTTAGCGACCGGATGATGCAGCCGCAGGTCTGTACGCTCGTAAAAGGCTGGACCAACATCTGCCAGCAATTCATCCACCAGCGTATACAACGGTTTCTTTGCCACGGCAATGATTTCCACCAGCAACAGACCCATGGCCGGTCCGTCACCTTCGGGAATATGTCCCTTGAAAGAGATACCGCCAGATTCCTCGCCACCAATAAGGACATCTTCTGACATCATGTAATCGGCGATATGGTTAAAGCCGACCGGCGTTTCATGGAGTTTCAAACCATAGCGTTTGCAAAGACGGTCCACCATGCGCGTGGTCGAGACTGTCCGCACCACGGCACCGCTCCAGCCGCGTTGCTCAACCAGGTAGCGCAGGGCAAGCGCAAAAATCTTGTGGGGGTCCACAAAATTACCGCGTTCATCCATGGCGCCGATGCGATCCGCATCGCCATCGGTGGTCACGCCAAAATTGCCCATGCCCGTACCGATGGCCCCCGCCAGAGCGCCCAGGTTCTTGGCAATCGGCTCGGGGTGAATGCCGCCAAAGCCCGGGTTCATCTCGGAGCGGATTTCGGTGATCTCGCAACCGGTCCCTTGCAGGAATGCCTTGATCACACCCCGCCCGGAGCCGTACATCGAATCAACCACAAAACTTGGAGGGTTTTCGGCGATCACATCGCTGTTGATCAGCGTCCGCAAGTGCTCGAGATACGCCGGCAGGGGGTTGAATTTCTGGATGAGGCCCGTTTCGCGGGCCAGGTCAAAGTCCATCAAGTTCGGACCCCGGGCGCGTTCCTCGTTATCATTGAGATAAACCTCCACCCGGCGGCACTGTTCAGGCAGGGCTGAACCGCCATAAGCAGCTTTAAGTTTGACACCGTTATAACGCGGGGCGTTGTGTGAGGCAGTAATCATAACCCCGGCAATGGCATTCAGGTTTTTGACCGCATACGAGATGGAAGGAGTAGGCGCATCCGATTGTGAGAGAAAAACAGTGAAACCATTGGCAGCCAGGACGCGCGCCACATCTCCAGCGTAGCGGTCAGAGAGGAAACGCGTGTCGAAACCGACCACGAATTTTTTCGGGTCCGGAACTGAACCGCCGTTTCCGGATTTATCCCAAGTCTCGGAGGCTACTGCATCCGCGATGGCCTGGGTCAGCATACGCAAATTATTGAAAGTAAAGGTGTCTGAGATGACGGCGCGCCAGCCGTCCGTACCAAAGTGGATGGTCATTAGAACTCCAATAAGAGGGATGAAATACTAGGGGGTTGGCGTGGAGGAAGTTGCCGGCACAGGTGTTAGGGTAGTGGCTTTCAGGACCGATTGCAGCACCCAGCCTTCTACATCATTGACCCGGATACGCACCCAGGTGGTCGTGCCAACAATTTGAATTTCTGGCAGGACCTGGACCACAATACCGTTACTGAGAGGGGTGATCACTATTCCTGCACCCGGTTCGGTACGCAGTAACGCCCCGCCCCCATAGGCAGCCGCGATTATAGCGTATTCGGGGGTTGGCTGGAGAGTGGGTGTCTGCGAAACCGTGACACTTGGCACGCTGGAGGGCTGCGACGTCAGGGTCGGAACAACGCTGTGGGTTGCGGTAGGCAGGATAATAGTTGTGGGCGTTGACGCCACTCGGCGGGTGGCAGTAATGCCATCCCGGATGAACGCCACCAGCCCGGTAAGAACTACTAACACCACCAGAGAAAGCATCCCGAGAAACACTGGAAGGAGGTACCCGCTGGGTCTCGTCGGTTTGAAACGCATGATTAGCAGAACAATACCGCCGACCAGCGTAGCCAGGGTTAGATGGACGAGAAAGACCAGCAACCCGTTCGGCCAGAGCGTCACGCCGCCGATGTCTTTACCGATGCCCAGTCCAATGCCTGCCGCGCTGATAGGCAGGAACAATCCATAAGCAAGCATAACACTTGCCAGGATTGGTTTTTGTTCGGAGCGGACGAATGAGACTGCCAGTAGAGCTGCTCCCAGCGCCACAACCATTAGATCCGGCCACCACAGTTGAGCGTGAGTCTTGGCGTAAAAAAACGGCAAATTAACCCAGAGACGGCCAGCCAACCCAGCCAGCGCCCCGGTGAAGAATACTAGCGCGCCGGCTACCAACAGCCCACCCATAGTCAGGAAGAAAAAACGCCAGGAGCCGGTAACAGCGGCCAGAGTCAGACCTACCCAGGGGGTCAGAAGCGGTGCGAGCAAAACCCCCAGCATGAGCAGGGCTGGTGCATTCAACAG
>Ga0209048_10001098_pt1 | contig 28347 bp, 26 predicted proteins | sample FrelakmetCRP12CR_FD_187146 | JGI IMG/M metagenome (GOLD analysis project Ga0209048, IMG submission 187146) | Freshwater lake sediment microbial communities from the University of Notre Dame, USA, for methane emissions studies - CRP12 CR (SPAdes)... | ecosystem: Environmental > Aquatic >... | reverse complement strand
CGATGCCGCCGCCGAGCTCGACCCCGCTGCCCACCACCGCGAACGGGCCGATCTCGACGCCCTCCCCCACCACCGCGTCGGGCGCGATGATCGCGGTCGGGTGTATGCCCCCTGCCATAGCCGTCTCTCCTACCGGTCCGTGACGCGCGCGCCCGTCAGCCGGGCATCACCAGCATCTCGGCCGAGCAGACCTCCTCGCCGCCCACCTCCGCCACCGTGGCAAACTTCCAGATCGTGCGGATCCTGCGCTCGAGGGTCGCCTTGAGCAACAGCTGGTCCCCGGGCAGCACCGGCCGGCGGAAACGGGCCCGGTCGATGCCGGCGAAGTAGAACTTCACGTTCTCGTCCGGATAGACGTTCGCGGTCACGAAGGTCAGGATGCCCGCGGCCTGCGCCATCGCCTCGAGGATCAGCACGCCCGGCATCACCGGCCGGCCCGGGAAGTGCCCGGCGAAGAACTCCTCGTTCGCGCTCACGTTCTTTAGGGCGACGATCCGCTCCCCGGAGACGCACTCGAGCACCCGGTCCACCATCAGCATCGGATAGCGGTGCGGCAACCGCCGCATGACCTCGTCGATGCCGAACCCGCCGCCCTTCTCATTCATCGCTGTTGTCCCCCGGTGGTGTTGCGCCGCCGCCCTCCAGGCGGCGCACGCGCCGCGCCAACTCATCGAGCGCGCGGAAGCGGGCCGCATTGCGCCGGAAGCGCCGCGCCTCATCCACCGACAGCCCGCTCGAATACACGCCCGGCTTGCGGACCGAATGGGTCACCATGGCCCGACCCGTGAACACGGCGTCGTCGCAGATCTCGAGGTGGCCGGCCACGCCCGCCTGACCGCCGAACAGGCAGCGCCGCCCGACCGTCGTGCTGCCCGAGATGCCGACCAGCGCCGCGAGCACTGTGTGCGCACCGATGCGTACGTTGTGCGCGACCTGGCAGAGGTTGTCGATCTTGACGCCGTCCTCGATCACCGTGTCGCCGATCGCGCCGCGGTCCACGGTGGTGTTGGCGCCGATGTCCACGTCGTTGCCGATCACGACCGTGCCGACCTGCGGGACCTTGACGTAGCCGTCGCGGTCCGGGGCCTGGCCGAAGCCGTCCGCGCCGATCACGGTGCCCGGCGCGAGAATGCAGCGATCGCCGAGGCGCACGCCGTGGCAGAGCGTGACGCGGGCGACGAGCCGGCAGTCCGCGCCCACGCTGGCGCCGGCCAGGACGACCGAGCCGGGGCCGACGAGGGTGCGCGCCCCGATGCGCGCTCCGGCGCCGACGAAGCAGCCGGCGCTGACGCAGGCACTCGGCGCCACCTCCGCGCCCGCCTCGATGACCGCACTCGGGTGCCGGCCGCCCTCGACGGCCGGCTCCGGGTGCAGAACCTGCGCCATGCGCGCGTAGGTCGCGTACGGGTTGCGGGCGATCAGCGCCGCGGTCGGGCAGGCCGCTGCGCTCGCCGCATCGAGCACGACGGCGCTCGCGCGCGTGGCGGCGAGGTGGCGCAGGTACTTGGGGTTGGCGAGGAACGAGAGCGAGCCCGGCTCCGCCTCCTGCAGGGCGGCGACCCGGTCGACCAGCGTCTCCGGGTCGCCGCTCAGCTCGCAGCCGAAGCGGACGGCCAGCTCGGCGAGGCGCACGGCCATGCGCGCTGGCGCCGAAGCCCGCTCAGGGCTTGGCGGGGGCCCCTGCCCTGGCCTTCGACTGCAGCGCGGCGAGCACCTGGCTGGTGATGTCGACGCTCGGGCTCGCGAAGAGCGCATCGGCCACCACCACGTCGAGGCCGGCAGTCTTGGCGTAGCCCTGCACTTCCTGCAGCACGGTGCGCTGCAGCTGGCCGAGCGCCTCGTTGCGGCGGACGTTCACGTCCTCCATGAACTCGTTCTGCTTGCGGGCGAGCTCGCGCTGCCCGTCGCGCAGCGACTTCTCGGTGTTGCGGCGCTCGGCCTCGGCCATGGTCGCGCCGTCCTTCTGCAGCTTGTCCTCCTTCGCCTTGAGGTCGCGCTGCTGGTTCTCGAGATCGCGCCGCCGGGCGGAAAACTCGTTCTCGAGTGCGGCGGACGCCGCCTGGGCCTGGGGGGCCTCCTGCAGCAGGCGTGCGACGTTGACGACGCCGATCTTGGTCTGTGCCTGCGCCGCGGTGAAGGGCACCGCGCTGGCGGCGAGCGTCAGGAGAGCGAGCGTGACGGTCTTGATTTGCATGGAACGGGCTACCTCAGAAAGCCTGGCCGATGGAGAACTGGAACGTTTCCGTTTGGTCCGGATACTCGACGGAAGTGCCCTTGTAGGAATTGAGGGCCTTCGCGAGACTGAACCGGAAAACGCCGAGCGGGGCGAGCCACTGGACCGCCAAGCCCGTCGAATAGCGTAGTTTATCAAAGGCGAAGTGGTAATCCACGGGCGTCACGCCATCCCTGCCGGTGAAACTGACGCCGTGCGTGGAGAAGACGTTGCCGATGTCGAAGAACAAGCTGAAACGCGCGCTGCTGCGCCACTTCTCCGGCATCGGTATCAGCGCCTCCAACTGGCTCGCGACCTTCAGGTTGCCGCCGTAGGGGTTGCCGAAGGAGTCCCTGGGGCCCAGGTAGCTCTCCTTGAAGCCGCGCACCGAGTCCGGACCGCCGCCGAAGAAGTTCAGGTACGGCGGCAGCGAGGTGGTCGAGCCGAGGGCGCGGCCATAGCCGAGCTCGAAGTTAAGCATCGCCGTGAACTGCTTGATGAGCGGGATGAACTGCACGTAGTCGTAGTTGAGCAGGTAGTAATCGACGCCGCTGCCCGGCAGCGCGTAGGAGGCGTTCAAGCGCATGCGGGCGCCGCGGTCGGCGAAGATCGCCCGGTTGCGCGAGTCGAAGCCCCAGCCCGCGCTCACCTGGTAGACGTCGAACTTGGTGCCGAAGTACTGGAAGGCGATCGGCGGAATGCCCGCGAGGGCGCTCTCGGTGTAGGGGCGGCCGTTGTTCTGCACCCACTCGACCGACTGGGCGGCGCTGGAGTTGGGATCGGTGAAGAGATCGGAGCGCTGCACCGCGATCCCGGCCCGCAGCGACTGGAACTCGCTGATCGGCCAGCCGTAGTCCACGCCCAGGCTGCCGGTCTCGGTCTTGAAGCTCGAGGACGAGCTCGTGAACTGGTTGATGCGCCGCCAGGTCGCCGAGATCGTCCGCGACACGCCGTCGACCGTCGTGTACGGGTCGGTGTGCGAGACGCTGAACACCTTGCTGTAGGCGCCGCCGTTGGCCTCGGCCGCGACGCGGTCACCCGTGCCGAGGAAGTTGCTGTGTACGAAGCTGCCGTTCAGCATGATGCCCTGCGAGGCGGAGTAGCCGATGCCGCCGCTGAACTGTCCGGGCAGGCCCTCCTTGACGGTGTAGTTGACGTCCACGAGGTCCGGCGTGCCCGGCACGGGCTCGGTCGCGACCTCCACCTTCTCGATGAACGGCAGGCGCTGCAGGCGCTGCTTGGAGCGGTCGACCGCGGCATTTGACAGGTAGCCGCCCTCCATCTGGCGCATCTCGCGGCGCATCACGTCGTCGTTGATGCCGGTCGTGCCGTTGAAGTTGACGTGGCGGACGTAGGCGCGGTTGCCGGGGTCGACCAGGAAGGTGATCTCGATCTCCTTCGTCTGGTCGTTCTGCTTCGGCACCGGGTCGATCTTCGCGAAGGCGTAGCCGTCCTGCCCGAGGCGCAGCGACATGAGCTCGGTCGTCTGCGTGACGAGCTTGCGCGAGAAGATGTCGCCGCGGCGCACCTGCACCAGCGCCTTCAGCTCCGACTCCGGCACGACCATGTTGCCGGCGATCTTCACGTCGGAGACGTGGTAGACCGCGCCCTCCTTGATGTTCATCGTGATGAAGATGTCGTTCTTGTCCGGCGCGATGGCCACCTGGGTGGACTCGACGTCCATGTCCGCGTAGCCGCGGTCGAGGTAGTGCGAGCGCAGCTTCTCGATGTCGCCGGAGAGCTCCTCGCGCGAGTAGCGATCGTCCTGCCGGTACCAGGACAGCCAGTTCGGCGTCTTCAGCTTGAACTCCTCGAGGAGCTCCTTGTCGGTGAACGCCGTGTTGCCGACGACGTCGATCTGGCGGATCTTCGCGCGCTTGCCCTCGACGATGTCGACCGCGATCTTGACGCGGTTGCCGGACACCTCCTCGACCTTGGTGTCGACCTTCACGGCGTACTTGCCGCGCGAGTAGTACTGGTCGGTGAGGTAGCGCTTCACTTCGTCGAGAGTGGACTGGTTGAAGGTCTTGCCCTTGGCGAGGCCGACGTTGCGCAGCGACTTCTCGAGGTCCTCGGTCTTGATGTCCTTGTTACCCGTGATCGTGAAGCTCTCGATCGAGGGGCGCTCGAGCACGACGATCACGAGCGTGCCGCCGTCGCGGCGCATCTGCACGTCGCGGAAGAAGCCGGTGGCGTAGAGCGCGCGCAGCGCCTCGTCCACGCGCCGCTGGTCGAGGTGGTCGCCGATGTTGATCGGCAGGTAGTTGTAGACCGTACCCTCGGTGATGCGCTGCAGGCCCTGGATCTTGATGTCGCCGACGGTGAAGTCGCTGGTGGGGCTCTGCGCGAGCACCGCGGGTACGGCAAACAGGACCGGCAACGCGGCCGCTATCGTGAATCGCATTGAGGACGGCTCAGCTGAACAACCGCGAGAGGTCGTTGTAGAAGGCGAAACTCATGAGCACCAGCAGCAACAGGATGCCGATCTGCTGGCCCACGGCCTGGGCGCGCTCCGACAGCGGACGGCCCTTCACCAGCTCGGCGAGCTGGTAGACGATCTGGCCGCCGTCCAGGACGGGGATCGGCAGCAGGTTGAGGACGAACAAGCTCACGCTCACCACGGCGAGGAAGGACAGGAACGACAGTATGCCTTGTCGCGCGGAAAACCCCGCGTATTCCGCGATGTTGATCGGTCCGCTCAAGTTCTTGACAGAGACGTCGCCGACCACCACGTTCCAGATCATCCGCACCGTGAGTGTGGACATGTTCCATGTCTTCCCGACCGCACGCTCGACGGCGGGCAGCGGCCCGTAGCGCTCCCGGGAACGCATCTCTTCGGGAATGGCCGCCGCGGCCGCCGGCTGCACACCGATGCGCCCGACGAGGCGTCCACCCTCGCGCTGCGCCTCTACCTCGATCGGCAGGGTGAGCCGGGTAGCGCCCCGCTCCACCGTGAAGGAGAGCGTCTTGCCCGGGTTCGGCTGCACGTGCGCCACGAGACCCGGGAAGTCCTTCACCGGGTCGCCGCCGACCGCGACGATGCGGTCGCCCTCTTTCAAGCCGGCGCGCTGCGCCGGGCTCGCCGGGACGAGCTTGCCGACAAGGGCCGGAATGGTGGGGTACCAGAAGTCGAAGCCCAGGCCCGAGAGGAGCGCGCCCGGCTCGGTGAGCTTGCGGCGGTCGCCGGTGATCTCCAAGCTCGCGGCCCGGGTCCCGGCGCCGCCGGCGCTCTGCAACTCGAGCTCGATCGGCTGGCCCGCGATCAGCCGGTCGAGGATGGCGAGCATGGCGCCCTCGCGCGTGGTCACCTCGCGGCCGCCGGCCTTGACGATCTCATCGCCCGGGTGCAGCCCCGCCCGCGCCGCGATCGAGCCGGGGAGGATCTCGCCGAGCACGGGCTTCAGCGTCGGCACGCCCGCGACGAACAGCACCCAGTAGGCGACGACGGCGAAGAGGAAGTTGGCGAGCGGGCCCGCGACCAGCACCAGGATGCGCCGCCAGACGGGCTGGCGGTTGTAGGCCGCAGGCAGGTCGGCCGGCGCCACCGGGCCCTCGCGCTCGTCGAGGAGCTTCACATAGCCGCCGAGCGGGATGGCCGAGACCGCGTACTCCGTGCCGTCCGCGCCGTGCCGCGACCAGAGGGTCTTGCCGAAGCCGATCGAGAAGCGCAGCACGCGGATGCCCATTCGCCGCGCCATCCAGAAATGGCCGTACTCGTGCACCGCGACCAGCACGCCGATGGCGAGGAGAAAGGCGAGCACGTAGGTCAGAATGGTCATACCTCAAGCTCTGGCCACGCGTGCCAGCGTCGATTCGGCCTGTTCGCGGGCCCAGCGGTCGGCCTCGAGGACGGCCTCGAGCCCGGTCTCGCCCCGGTTCTGGTGACGCCCGATCACCCGCTCGATGACCTCGGTGATGCCGAGGAAGCCGAGCTGTCCTGCGAGGAAGGCCGCTACGGCCACCTCGTTGGCGGCGTTGAGCACGGCTGGAGCGGTACCGCCGGACGCCGCAGCCGCCGTCGCCAGCGCGAGCGCCGGGAACTGCCCCAGGTCGGGAGCCTCGAAATCGAGACGGGCCGCCGCCACCAGGTCGAGGGATTCTACACCGGACGGAATGCGCTCCGGCCACCCGAGCGCATGGGCAATGGGGGTACGCATGTCCGGATTGCCAAGCTGGGCGAGGATCGACCCGTCCACGTACTCCACCAGGGAATGCACGATGCTCTGGGGGTGTACGACCACCCGCACCCCGCCCGGTTCCATGCCAAAGAGCACGCAGGCCTCGATGAGCTCGAGGCCCTTGTTCATGAGCGTGGCCGAATCGACGGAGATCTTGCGCCCCATGCGCCAGCGCGGGTGCGCGCAGGCCTGCTCGGGCGTCACTCGCGCCATCTGCTCGCGAGTGAGACGCAGGAACGGGCCGCCGGAGGCGGTGAGCAGGATGCGCCGTACGCCGGGCACCGCGCGCCCGGCCGCGACCGAGGCCGCAGGCAGGCACTGGAAGATGGCGTTGTGCTCGCTGTCGATTGGCACGAGCGTCGCCCCGCTCGCGCGTGCGGTCTCGACCAGCAGCCGGCCGGCGACCACCAGCGACTCCTTGTTCGCGATCAGCACGCGCTTGCCGGCGCGCGCTGCCGCAAGCGTGGACGGCAGCCCCGCGGCGCCGACGATCGCGGCCAGCACCGCGTCGACCTCGGAGCTCCCCGCTAGGCTCTCGAGGGCCGTGGAGCCTGCGAGCACCTCCGTCGCCGCACCCGCCGAGCGCAACGCCGCGGCGAGCGTGGCGGCGGCCTGCGGGTCCTCGAGCACGGCGTAGCGCGGGCGATGCCGCAGGCACTGCTCGAGGAGGCGGCCGTGGCTGCTCGCCGCCGCCAGCACCACGACGCTGAAGCGGTCGGGGTGCCGGCCGAGCACGTCGAGCGCATTCACGCCGATGCTGCCCGTGCTGCCGAACACGGCGACCCGCATCATGCGCCGAACCCGAGCGCGCGCAGGCCGAGCAGGAATGCCGGCCCCGCCGCCGTGAAGCTGTCGATGCGGTCGAGTATGCCGCCGTGGCCGGGCAGCAGGCTGCCGCTGTCCTTGAGGCCCGCTCGCCGTTTAAACATGCTCTCGCAGAGGTCGCCGACCACGGAGAGGAATGCGGCCAGCACGCAGCAGCCGACCCAAGTGCCGAGCGGCGCCTGGAAGAGGAAGGCGCCGGCCACGCCCGCCGCCGTCGCCGCCAGCATCCCGGCCACGAAGCCTTCCCAGGTCTTGCCCGGGCTCACCCGCGGGGCGAGCTTGTGCTTGCCTAAGCTGCGCCCGCCGAAGTACGCGCCGATGTCGGCCGCAGCGATCAGGATGATCAGGTAAAGGAGGAGCTCGCGCCCCACGGGCTCCAGCATCACGAGCCGTGCCAAGCTCACGGCCGCCGGCACTAGCACGAGCAGGCCGGCGGCCGCCGCGGCCGCGCGCCCGCCGCGCTGCGGGGCGAGCACGAGCCAGGCGAGCGCCAGGCCCCACCAGGCGAGCGCGAGGCGCAGGCCGCCCGCCAGCAGCCGCGGGTCGGCACTCAAGCGCCAGCCCACCGCCATGCCGGCGGCGATCACGAGCAGGTAGAGCGCGCGCCCGCCGCGCGAGCTGAGGCCGGCGAACCCGGCCCACTCCCAGGCGCCCGCCAGGAAGACGACCGCCACCAGTCCGACCGCGACTGCGGGCGGCAGGTACAGCAGCACGCCGATGATGACGGCCGCAATCGGCAGCGCCGTCAGCACCCGCTCGCGCAGACCGCTAGCCACCCCGCACCTGCGCGGAGGTCAGACCGAAGCGGCGTTCGCGCCGGGCGTAGTGGTGGAAGGCCCGCGCGAGTTCATCGTCGTCGAAGTCGGGCCACAGCGTGTCGCAGAAGTAGAGCTCGGTGTAGGCGAGCTGCCAGAGCAGGAAGTTGCTGATGCGGTGCTCGCCGCCGGTGCGGATGAACAGGTCGGGCTCGGCGATCTCGCCCAACTGCAGGGCGCGGCCGAAGGCGGCCTCGTCAATGCCCTCGAGCGGCAGTTCCCCGGCCGCCACGCGTGCGGCGAGCGCGCGGGCCGCCTGCAGGATGTCCCAGCGGCCACCGTAGGAGAGCGCCACGTTGAACCGCATGCGACGGTTCGCCGCGGTGCGCGCCTGCCCGCTCTGCAGGCGTTCCAGCACCTCGGGGTTGAGTGTCGTGAAATCCCCGATGAACTGCAGCCGAATGCCGTTGCTGTTCAGGTCGTCGATCTCCTGGTCAATGGCCTCGACGAACAGCTCCATCAGGCGCGTGACCTCCTCGGTCGGCCGCCGCCAGTTCTCGCTCGAGAAGGCGAACACGGTGAGCGCCTCCACCCCACGCCGCGCGCAGCCCTCCACCGCCGCGCGCACCGCCTTGACGCCGGCGCGATGTCCGAGGTGCCGGGGAAGCGCGCGCCGCGAGGCCCAGCGGCCGTTGCCGTCCATGATGACGGCGACGTGCCGCGGGATGCCGGGCTCGCGGATGTGCGCAGGCTCCACCGGGTCAGACCTGCATCAGTTCCTTTTCCTTGTCGGCGAGGATGTGGTCGACCTCGAGCACGTACTTGTCGGTGAGCTTCTGCACCTCATCCTGGGCGCGGCGGTCGTCGTCCTCGGACACGAGCTTCTCCTTCAGCATTTCCTTGAGCTCGTGCATCACGTCGCGGCGGACGTTGCGGATCGCGACCCGCGCGTTCTCCGCCTCGTGGCGCACGACCTTGGTCAGGTCCCGCCGGCGCTCCTCGGTGAGCGCGGGCAGCGGCACGCGGATGACCGTGCCCGCGGTGGCCGGCGTGAGACCGAGGTCCGACTTCATGATCGCCTTCTCGATCACCGGCACCATCTGCTTTTCCCAGGGCACGATGCTGAGCGTGCGGGCGTCTTCCACCGCGACGTTCGCCACCTGCTGCAGGGGCGTCTCCGTGCCGTAGTAGTCCACCCGAATGTGCTCGAGCAGGCTGGTGCTGGCGCGGCCCGTGCGCAGCCGCTTCAGTTCGTTCTTGTAGGCCACGACGCACTTCGACATGCGTTCGGCGGCGTCCTTCTTGATGTCCTCGAGCATACGGTTCTCCCTCCACAGGCAGGCGGCCCCGCGGGCCGCCTCAGTTTGTCACCAGGGTGCCGATGTCCTCGCCGCGCGCAGCGCGCACCAGCGCCCCCGGCTCGTTCAGGTTGAACACCCTGAGCGGCAGCAGGTGGTCGCGGCACAGCACGATGGCGGTGGCGTCCATTACGTTCAGGCGCTGGTCGAGCACCTGCTGGTAGGTCAGGCGCTCGTAGCGCCGGGCGGCGGGGTTGCCCACCGGGTCGGAATCGAAGATGCCGTCCACCTTGGTCGCCTTGAGCAGGAGGTCGGCCTCGATCTCCACGGCGCGCAGGCTCGCCGCCGTGTCCGTGGTGAAGAAGGGGTTGCCGGTGCCCGCCGCGAAGATCGTGATTCGGCCCTTCTCGAGGTGGCGCACCGCGCGGCGGCGGATGTAGTCCTCGCAGACCTCGTTGATGCGGATCGCGGACATGACGCGCGCGAACACCCCGATCGACTCAAGGGCGTCCTGCAGCGCGAGGGAGTTCATGACGGTCGCGAGCATCCCCATCTGGTCGGCGGTGACGCGGTCCATCCCGGCGCGCGCGAGGCCCGCGCCGCGAAACAGGTTGCCGCCCCCGATCACGATGCCGGCCTGCACACCCAGCTCGCGGACCGCGGCGATCTCGGTGGCGAGCCGCCTCAGGAAGGCGGCGTCGATGCCGTAATCGGCACTGCCCATCAGCGCCTCACCCGAGAGCTTGATCAGGATGCGGCGGTATCGCGGTTGCCGGTCGTCGCTATTCGTCATGGTGAGGGTCACCTTCGGTCGCCGCCATTATAGAGAACCCCGCTTGCGCGGGGTTCCGGGTCGTTTCGGGCTTCGGCGTCCGGCGGGCCTCAGGACCGGCGTACCTGGGCCATCACCTCTGCCGCGAAGTTCTCCTGCTTCTTCTCGATGCCTGCGCCCACCTCGTAGCGGATGAAGCGGCCGACCTTGGCGCTGGCCCGCTTCAGCACCTCGCCGACGGCGAGCTTGTCGTCCTTGACGAAGGGCTGCCCGAGGAGCGTCACCTCGGCCAGGTACTTGCGGAGCTTGCCGTCGACCATCTTGGCGATGATCTCGACGGGCTTGCCCTGCGCCTTCGGGTCTGCGGCCACCTGCGCGAGGTAGATCTCGCGCTCCTTGGCGACCTGCTCGGCCGGCACGTCCTCTGCAGCCAGGTACTGCGGGTTGATCGCCGCGACGTGCATCGCGAGGTCGTGCCCGAGAATGTCGTCCCCACCCTGCATCACGACGATCACGCCGATGCGCGTGCCGTGGCGGTAGGTGGCGAGCGGCGCGTCGGCGGCGATCAGCTCGAAGCGGCGCATGGAGATGTTCTCCCCGATGCGCGCGATCAGCTCGCGGCGCGTCTCCTCGACGCTCTTGCCGGTGGGGAGCTTCGTCGCGTTGAGCGCCTCGAGGTCGCGCGGCTGCGACTCGAGGGCGGCCTTCGCGACCGCGGCCGCGAACGCCTGGAAGTCGCCCTCGCGGGCGACGAAGTCGGTCTCGGAGTTCACCTCGACCACAGCGGCCTTGCGGCCGTCGGCGGAGCGCTCGATGACGATGACGCCCTCGGCGGCCACGCGGCCGGCCTTCTTGTCGGCCTTGGCGAGGCCGGACTTGCGCATGATCTCGGCGGCGGCCTCGAGGTCGCCGTTCGTCTCGACCAGCGCCTTCTTGCACTCCATCATGCCGGCGCCGGTGCGCTCGCGCAGGGCCTTCACTGCCTCAGCGGTGACGGCCATGGTTACTCGGCTCCCTTGGCCGCTTCGGTGGCGGCGGCCGTCTCGACGGGGGCGGCCGTGTCGGCAGCGGCCGCAGCAGGGGCAGCAGGGGCAGCGGCGGCCGCCTCGGCCGCAGGCACCTTCTTGCGCGCAGCGGCGCGACGCGCCATGAACGCCTCGGCGCTCTCCTCCGGATCGGCCTCGACGAGTTCCTCGGCACGCGCCTCGGCGGCACCCTCGGCCTCGGCCGGGGCGGCGGGCTTGCGGCGTGCGGCCGCGGTCTTCTTCTTGACCGGCGCGGAACGGCGCTTCGGCGCGCCCGTGCGGGCCCGCGGCTTGCCTTCCTCGTCGAGCTCGACGAACTCGTCCTCGCCGACCGCGACCTCGGGGATGGTCGAGCGGCCTTCGATCACCGCATCGGCGACACCCGACGCGTACAGCTCGATCGCGCGCATGGCGTCGTCGTTGCCCGGGATCACATAGCTGATGCCATCGGGCGAGCAGTTGGTGTCGACGATCGCCACCACCGGGATGCCGAGCTTCTGCGCCTCGTGGATGGCGATGCGCTCGTGACCCACGTCAACCACGAACAGCACGTCCGGCAGGCTCTCCATTTCCTTGATACCGCCCAGGCTCCGCTCGAGCTTCTCGCGCTCGCGGCGCAGGGTCTGCGCCTCGCGCTTGCTGCGGTTCTCGAGGGTGCCGTTCGCGGCCATCTCGTCGATCTCCATGAGGCGGCGGATCGACTGGCGGATGGTCTTGAAGTTGGTGAGCATGCCACCGAGCCAGCGGTGGCTCACGAAGGGCATGGCGCAGCGCGCCGCCTGCTCCGCGATCGCATCGCGCGCCGAGCGCTTGGTGCCGACGAACATCACCTTTCCGCCGTCGGAGACGATGTTCTTGATGAAGCCGGCCGCCTCGTTGTAGAGCGGCAGCGTCGTCTCGAGATTGATGATGTGGATCCGGTTACGCTCGCCGAAGATGAAGGGGGCCATCTTCGGGTTCCAGAAGCGGGTCTGGTGTCCGAAATGGACACCCGCTTCCAGCATCTGTCGCATGGACACGCTGGCCATTGGAAAGCTCCTTGTAGGGTTAGGGCCTCCACGCACCCCATGCGGCAACCCGGTGGGTCCTTTGGGGGACTTTCCCGGGCACCCGGCCGCATGTGCCGGTACGTGTGCGGATTTGGTTGTGAAAAGTGGGCGCGCTTTATACCATAAGTTGTCCTTTCTTCAAACACTTGCGCGCGCGCTCCGGATGGGGGCGGGTGCGAGGACCCTCCCCGCCCATGCAGTATCCCGAGCCGGCCTCGACTTCCTGGCAGTCCGACAGCGCCGGCCGCGTTGGCGTCAAGACCCCCGCCGAGCAGGCCGCGATGCGCGTGGCCGGCCGGCTCACCGCCGACGTGCTCGACATGATCGGGCCGCACATCGTGCCGGGAGTATCCACCGAGGAGCTCGACCGGATCTGCCACGACTACATCGTGGAGGTGCAGCGGTCGATTCCCGCGCCGCTCGGCTACCGCGGCTACCCGAAGTCGATCTGCACCTCGGTAAACCACGTAGTCTGCCACGGTATTCCCGGGGAGCGTCGCCTGAAGCAGGGCGACATCGTCAACGTCGACGTCACCGTGATCAAGGACGGTTTCCACGGCGACTCGAGCCGCATGTTCCACGCCGGCCGCCCCCTGCCCCACGCGCAGCGCCTCACCGAGCTCACCTACCAGGCGCTGTGGATCGGCATCCGCGAGGTGCGCCCGGGCGCGCGCCTGGGCGACATCGGCGCGGCCATCCAGCGCTTCGTCGAGTCCAACCACTGCTCCGTCGTCCGCGAGTACTGCGGGCACGGCATCGGCCGCGGCTTCCACGAGGACCCGCAGGTCCTGCACTACGGCACGCCCGGCACCGGGCTCGAGCTCGCGCCCGGCATGATCTTCACGATCGAGCCGATGGTGAACGCGGGCCGCCGCGACGTGCGCCTGCTGCCGGACGGCTGGACGGTCATCACCCGCGACCACTCGCTCTCCGCGCAGTGGGAGCACACGCTCCTCGTAACCCCCGAGGGCTGCGACGTGCTCACGCTCGGCGCGGCCGAGCGCCCGCCGGCCGCCTGACGCGCATGTCCGCAAGCTCGCTGGATGAACTCGAGGTGTCCGCGGGACGCATCGCCCTGCCGCCGTGGGCGTTCCTCGAGACGCTGCCCGCGGCGCTCGAGGCGGGAGCCGACCGCATCGCCGCGTTCCGCCAGGCGCTCGCCGACGGCAGTGCGAGCCTCGCGCAGCGCTTCGCCGACGACGAGCCGGTCGAGGCCCTGGTGCGCGACCGGGCGCGCATGGTCGACGTGGTGCTGCGCCGGGCCTGGTCGCTGCACGTCGCCGGTGCGCTCGCCAAGGACGTCGCGCTGATCGCGGTGGGCGGCTACGGCCGGGGCGAGCTGCACCCCTGCTCCGACATCGACGTGCTGATCCTGCTGCCGAAGAGCGAGCTCGAGGAGGGCCACGAGGGCATCGAGCGCTTCCTGACCTTCCTCTGGGACATCGGCCTCGAGATCGGCCACAGCGTGCGCACGATCGACGACTGCCAGCGCGAGAGCGCGGCGGACGTGAGCGTGGCCACGACCTTCATCGAGGCGCGACTGCTCGCCGGGCCCGACTTCCTTTTCCAGGCCATGCGCCGCGCGCTGAGCCAGGACAACATCTGGTCGTCGCAGGCGTTCTTCGAGGCTAAAGTGGCCGAGCAGCAGGCGCGCCACCACCGGTTCCACGACACCGCCTACAACCTCGAGCCCAACGTCAAGGCGAGCCCCGGCGGGCTGCGCGACATCCAGACCGTCGGCTGGGTCGCCAAGCGCCACTTCGGCGCCGACACCCTCGATGAGCTGGTAGGCCACGGCTTCGTCACCGCGAGCGAGGTGCGCAAGCTCAACCAGGCACAGGCCTTCCTGTGGAAGGTGCGCTTCGCGCTGCACACGCTCACCGGGCGGCGCGAAGACCGGCTGCTCTTCGACCACCAGGTCCGCATCGCCAAGATGTTCGGCTACGAGGATGCGAGCTACACGCTGGCGGTCGAGCAGTTCATGCAGCGCTACTACCGCACGGTGATGGACGTGAGCCTGCTGAACGAGATGCTGCTGCAGCTGTTCCGCGAGGCGATCCTGGTCGCCCTGCCCGAGTCGATCGTGCCGCTGAACCCGCGCTTCCAGGTCCGCAACGACTACCTCGAGGCGACCGCCGAGGACACCTTCGCGCGCCATCCCGCCGCCATCCTCGAGATCTTCCGGCTGCTGCAGGCGCACCCCGAGGTGCGCGGCGTGCGGGCGAGCACGATCCGCTCGCTCGGCCGCCACCTGTGGCTGATCGACGAGGAGTTCCGGCAGAACCCGCGCAACCACCGCCTGTTCCTCGAGCTGCTCGGCGCGCCAGAGGGCGTCACGCACGCATTCCGGCGCATGAACCTCTATGGCGTGCTCGGGCGCTACATCCCGGCCTTCGGCCGCGTGGTCGGGCGCATGCAGTACGACCTGTTCCACGCCTACACCGTCGACGCCCACATCCTGTTCGTACTGCGCAACCTGCGCCGGCTCTCCCTGCCGCGCTTCGAGCACGAGCTGCCGGAGCTCTCGCGCCTGATGGCGTCGATCCCGAAGCCCGAGCTCGCCTACCTCGCGGCGCTGTTCCACGACATTGCCAAGGGCCGCGGTGGCGACCACTCGGAACTCGGCGCCGTGGACGCGGAGGCGTTCTGCCTCGAGCAGGGGCTCTCCCGCTACGACGCGCGCCTGGTCGCGTGGCTCGTGCGCCAGCACCTGATCTTCTCGGTCACCGCGCAGAAGAAGGACATCTCCGACCCGAAGGTGATCCAGGACTTCGCGCGCGAGGTGGGCGACCAGAACCACCTCGACTACCTCTACCTGCTCACCGTCGCCGACGTCCGCGGCACAAACCCGAAGCTCTGGAACTCGTGGAAGTCCTCGCTGTTCCACGACTTCTACGAGCGCGTGCGCCGGGCGCTGCGCCGCGGCCTAGAGGCGCCGCTCGAGCACGAGGAGCTGGTGGCCGAGACCAAGGCCCACGCGCTCGAGCTGCTCGCCGCCGAAAAGATCACGCCGGAGCGCGCCGCCGAGGTCTGGTCGCGCTTCAACGAGCTCTATTTCCTGCGCCACAACCCCGCCGAGGTCGCCTGGCACACGCGGCTGCTGGCCGAGCGCGAGCCGGGCGAGCTCTCGCCACTCGTTGTGGTCCGCGAGGTCACCGAGCGCGGCGGCAACGCCGTGCTCACCTACGGGCCGCACCGCCAGCAGAACTTCGCCCGCACCACCGCGGCACTCGACCAGATGGGGCTCAACATCGTCGATGCGCGCATCACGCCGCTTGAGGGCGGCTTCGGCCTCGACACATACCTGGTGCTCGAGGACAACGGCACGCCGATCGCCGACCGCCACCGTGCGCAGCAGATTGAGCAGCAGCTGTGGCGCGTGCTGCAGAACCCGGAGGCCGAGCTGCCGGTGGTGACGCGCCGGGCCCCGCGCCAGGTGCGCATGTTCTCCACTCCCACGCAGATCGCCTTCAGCGAGGAAGCGGCGCGCCCGCGCACGATCATCGAGATCATCGCCGGCGACCGTCCGGGGCTACTCTCGGAGATCGGCAAGGTGTTCCTGGCCGAGCGCATCGACGTCGTCACCGCCAAGATCATGACCATCGGCGAGCGCGCCGAGGACGTGTTCTACATCACCGACGAGGAGGGCCGGCCGCTCGGCGAGGAGGCGAAGCGGCGCGTGCAGGAGCTCGTCATCCAGGCGCTCGACCGCCGCGACCCCGCCGCCGCACCGCGCCCGTGAACCCGCGGCTCGCGCTCCTCAAGCCCTACCCCTTTGAGAGGCTGCGCACGCTGCTCGCCAGCGCGGTGCCGGCGGCGGCCCTGAAGCACATTCCGCTCTCGATCGGTGAGCCCAAGCACGCTCCACCGCCGTTCATCGGCGAGGCGCTCACCCGCGCGCTCGACACGCTCGGCTCCTACCCGCTTGCCGTCGGGCTGCCGGAGCTGCGCACCGCGGCGGCGCGCTGGCTCGAGCGGCGCTTCGCGCTGCCCGCGGGCGCGGTGCGCGCCGAGGACATGGTGCTGCCGGTGAACGGCACGCGGGAGGCGCTCTTTGCCTACGTGCAGGCGGCAGTGGACACCGACCGCGCCGCCGCCGGGCGCCCGCTGGTGCTGATGCCCAACCCGTTCTATCAGATCTACGAGGGCGCGGCGCTCCTGGCGGGCGCGGAGCCCCGCTACCTGAACTGCGAGGCCGCGAACGGCTACCTGCCAGACCTGGATGCGGTCGACGCCGGCACGTGGGCCCGCTGCCAGGTCCTGTTCCTGTGCAGCCCGGGCAACCCGACCGGCGCGGTCATGCCGGCGGGCTACCTGCGCCGCGCGCTCGAGTTGGCCGACCGCCACGGCTTCATGGTCGCCGCCGACGAGTGCTACTCGGAGATCTACCGCGAGGAGGGCTCGCCGCCGCCGGGACTGCTCGCGGTCGCCCACGCCGCCGGCCACCACGAGTTCGAGCGCTGCGTCGTCTTCCACAGCCTCTCGAAGCGCTCGAGCGTCCCCGGCCTGCGCTCGGGGTTCGTGGCGGGCGATCCCGTCTTCCTTGCGGGCTTTCGCCTCTATCGCACCTACCACGGCTGCGCAGTGCCGGTGCATACCCAGCTCGCGAGCGTTCCGGCCTGGGCCGACGAGGCGCACGTCGTGGAGAACCGGCGCCTGTACCGCGAGAAGTTCGCGCGCGTGGTGCCGATGCTCGCCCAAGTGCTGGACCTCGCCACCCCGGAGGGCGCGTTCTACCTCTGGCCGCGGGTGGCGGACGACGAGGCGTTCACGCGCGGCCTGTTCGAGCAGCAGCACGTCACCGTACTGCCGGGATCCTACCTCGCCCGCGACACCGCCACCGGCAATCCCGGCCGTGGCCGCGTGCGCATCTCGCTGGTGGCGAGTGTCGAGGACTGCGTGGAGGCCGCCCGCCGCATCGTCGAGTTCGTGAAGAGAGGGCCGCACTGATCGCAGCTCGCGGCGCGCCGCCGCGAGGCCCCTTGCGCTATCCTGCGCGTCTTTCCGCCAGCCTCGACTGGGAGCCCCATGACGACCGCGCCCCACGCCGCCCTCGCCGCACAGATCGACGCCGCTTTCGAGGAACGCGCGACGCTCTCCCCGGCGAACGCGCCCGGCGACGTGGTCGCCGCTGTGGAGGAGGCGCTGGCGCTCCTTGACTCCGGGACGGCGCGGGTCGCACACAAGTCGGACGGCCGCTGGGTCGTGAACGAGTGGCTCAAGAAGGCGGTGCTGCTGTCGTTCCGGCTCTTCGACAACCGCCCGGTCGCCGCCGGCTACACGCAGTTCTACGACAAGGTCACGCTCAAGTACGCGGGCTACGATGCCGAGCGCTTCCGTGCCGAGGGCGTGCGGGTCGTGCCGCCGGCCGTGGTGCGGCGCGGCGCGTACGTCGCGCGCAACGCCGTGCTCATGCCGAGCTATGTCAACATCGGCGCCTACGTCGGCGAGGGCACGATGGTCGACACCTGGGCGACCGTGGGCTCCTGCGCGCAGATCGGCCGCAACGTCCACCTCTCGGGCGGGGTGGGTATCGGCGGCGTGCTCGAGCCGCTGCAGGCGAGCCCGACCATCATCGAGGACAACTGCTTCATTGGTGCGCGCTCGGAGGTCGTCGAGGGCGTGATCGTCGAGGAAGGCGCCGTGCTGTCGATGGGCGTGTACATCGGCCAGAGCACCCGCATCTACGACCGGGAGCGCGACCAGGTGCTCTATGGCCGCGTGCCGGCCGGCGCCGTGGTGGTGCCGGGGACCCTGCCTGCGGCGAACGGCAAGTACGCGCTCTACTGCGTGGTGATCGTGAAGCGGGTGGACGCCCAGACCCGCGCCAAGGTCGGCATCAACGAGCTGCTGCGCAGCGTCGACTGACCGGCCGCCGGGCCGCTCACTCTTCGGCGTCGGCGGCGCTCATCTCGCCCGAGACCATGTAGATCACCTGCTCGGCGATGTTGGTGGCGTGGTCGCCGACCCGCTCGAGGCCCTTCAGCGCGAAGATCGTCTCGATCGTCGCCTGCATGAAGCGGTGGTCCTCCATCACGTGGGACATCAGCTGCCGCAGCGCGGCAGCGAACTCGTCATTGAGCTCCCGGTCGCCCGCCATCACCTGGCGCGCGAGCTCGATGTCCGACTCGTCTTCGGCGCGCACGGCGTTGCGCAGCATGCGCACCGAGACCTCCGCCATGTGCCGCAGGTAGCGAGCCACGGCGTGCACCGGGGCGTCGTCGCCGCTGCCGGCCACCTGCAGCGCGAAGCGGGCGATCTTCTTCGCTTCGTCGCCGACCCGCTCGAGCTCGATGGCGATGCGGGTGATGCCGCGCACGAGGCGCAGGTCGCTCGCCACCGGCTGCTGCAGCGCGATGTAGGTGATGCTGTCGCGCTCAATAAGCAGGTCGTAGTTGTTGATCGTCGCCTCGCGCGACAGCACCGCCTCGGCGAGCTTCGGGTCGCGCTCGAGGAGCGCCCTGACCGAGGCACTGACCTGGTCGATGGCGAGGCCGCCCATCTCGATCACGTGCATGCGCAGCGCCCCGAGGGCCTGCTCGACGGTGTGGGAGGTATGCGCCATCTCGATCTCCGCTGCCATCGTCTCAGCCATAGCGTCCCGTGATGTAGTCCTCCGTCGCCTTCTTCGCCGGGTTGGTGAAGATCTTGGAGGTGACATCGACCTCGACCAGCTCGCCCAGGTACATGAACGCGGTGTAGTCCGACACGCGCGCCGCCTGCTGCATGTTGTGCGTGACGATCAGGATGGTGACGCTGCTCCGCAGCTCCGTGATCAGCTCCTCGATCTTCGCGGTGGCGATCGGGTCGAGTGCGGAGGTCGGCTCGTCGAAGAGCAGGATCTCGGGCTCGGTGGCGAGCGCGCGCGCGATGCACAGGCGCTGCATCTGGCCGCCGGAGAGCCCGAGTGCGGAGTCGTTCAAGCGATCCTTCACTTCCTCCCAGATCGCCGCGGCCCTGAGCGCCTTCTCAACGCGCTCGGCGAGCTCGGTGCGGTTGCCGATGCCGCGCAAGCGCAGGCCGTAGGCGACGTTGTCGAAGACCGACTTCGGGAAGGGGTTCGGCCGCTGGAACACCATGCCGATGCGCATGCGGACCTCGATCGGGTCGACCTCGGGCCCAACCAGGTTAACGTTGTCCGGGCGCAGGTGGATGACGCCGCCGTAGCGCGTGCCTGCCTGCAGGTCGTGCATGCGGTTGAAGCAACGCAGGAAGGTGCTCTTGCCGCAGCCCGAGGGTCCGATCAGCGCGCTGACCTGGTGCTCCGGGACCTGCAGGTTGATGCCCTTGAGCGCCTGGTTCTCGCCGTACCAGAAGTCGAGGTTCTCGGCGATGGCCTTGAGCGCGGTGGCGGTCTGCGGCCGGTTGCTCTCCAGCACGATGTTGAGCGTGGGGGCCTGGCTTGCGTCGCCTTCGGTGTCGCCGTGCATGGGTTTGGCCTGCCGGGGGTTCGTTTGCAACTGCGGTTCTGCGAGCGTGCTCATGGTGCTCACCGGTCGTACATTCTCGTGCGGGAATGCTTGTGGATCCAGATCGCGAGCGGTGCGGCGAGCGAGCTCACTCGCCCGCCCAATGGCGCGCCCACCGCCGTCCGGAGGCATCGGGCGTGCTCGAACCAGGGCAGCAGCCGGCGGCCTGCGCCACGAGGCGGGCGGACGGCACTGCCATGAGCGGCTTCTGCCACAACTTCATGGAGTTAACTCTCTCCAGGCGCGCCGAACCCGGCCCAGCACGGGAGCCGCGCCCCCGTCGGTGGCCGGCAGTGTGGCGCCCGTGTGTGACAGTCATGTGACAGCGCGCCGCGCCTGCCACCGAAAAATTTGTCTTGTTCGTCCTGCCCCGCTCCGCTATATAACCGGCCGCCCGGCCTGCCCCGCCGCCCTCTGCCCGCGAGAACGTTGCACTCCGATGTCAGCCACGCTCGAGCTCACCACCGACCTGCTCCGCCGCCCCTCGGTCAGCCCCGAGGACCATGGCTGCATCGACGTCATCGCCGGGCGGCTCGAAGCGCTCGGCTTCCGGGCGGAGCGCCTGCGCTTCGGCCCCGTGGAGAACCTCTGGGCGCGGCGCGGCGAGGCGGCGCCGCTCCTGTGCTTCGCGGGGCACACGGACGTCGTGCCGACCGGGCCGCGGGAGGAATGGCGCACCGATCCGTTCGAGCCGGTGGTGCAGGATGGCCTGCTCTATGGCCGCGGCGCCGCGGACATGAAGAGCGGGCTCGCGGCCATGGTGACCGCCGCCGAGCGCTTCCTCGCGCGGCGCCGGCGGCACCGCGGCTCCCTCGCCTTCCTGTTTACGAGCGACGAGGAAGGGCCGTCGGTGGACGGCACCCGCCGCGTGGTGGAGTTGCTCGAGGCGCGCGGCGAGAAGATCGACTGGTGCGTGGTGGGTGAACCCACCAGCCACGAGGCGCTCGGCGACACCATCAAGGTGGGGCGCCGGGGCTCGCTCTCCGGCCGGCTCACGGTGCATGGCGTGCAGGGCCACATCGCCTACCCGCAGCTCGCCAGCAACCCCGTCCACAGCTTCGCCCCGGCGCTCGCCGAGCTCGTGGCAACGCCGTGGGACGCCGGCAACGAGTTCTTCCAGCCCACCTCGTTCCAGGTCTCGAACATCTCGGCGGGCACAGGGGCGCCGAACGTGATCCCGGGCGAGCTCAAGGTGCGCTTCAACCTGCGTTTCTCGACCGAACAGACGGTGGAGAGCCTGCAGAAGCGCGTGATCGCCATCCTCGACCGGCACCAGGTGAACTACACGCTCGAGTGGTTCGTCTCGGGGCTGCCGTTCCTGACGCGGCCGGGCGTGCTCACGCAGGCGGTGGAGCAGGCGGTGCTCGAGGTCACGGGCCGCAAGCCCGCCTACTCGACCACCGGGGGCACCTCGGACGGGCGGTTCATCGCGCCCACCGGCGCGCAGGTGGTCGAGCTCGGTGTGGCCAACGCCACGATCCACAAAGTGAACGAATGCGTACGAGTCGCCGACGTGGAGCAGCTCAGCCTCTGCTACGAGCGGCTGATGGAGCGGCTGCTCACCTAGTGCGCGGGACGCGCCAGTTGACGAGCACCGACCAGCTGCTCACGAACACCAGCGAGATCAGCACCCAGGTCGGCATGTTCAGGCCGAGGAAGTGCCAGTCGATCTTGGCGCACTCACCCGAGCCCTTAAGCACCTTGCCGAGCACCTCGCGCAGCGGCAGCACGTCCATCATGTACTCGAGGCTCGCACCGCACTCGGCCACCGTCCCCGGCGGCTGCGCGATGATCCAGATGTGCCGCGACGCCACCAGCATGCCGGCCAGGATCGCGAGCCCGATGAGCACGCCGTAGACCCGCGCGCCGCGGTCCGCCGGGTTGTGCAGGGCGGCGATCAGAAAGATTAGCCCGGCGCTGATCACCGAGATGCGCTGCAGGATGCAGAGCGGGCACGGCTCGAGGTGCAGCCCATACTGGCAGAAAAGCGCGTAGCCGATCAGCCCCAGGCAGGCGAGGAAGCCGAGCAGGTTGCCCTGGCGGCGGGTGAAGTCGGCAGGCAGCAGGCCGGAGATCATCCCGGGTTCCCGGTTCGCGCAGCACGCAGCAAAGCCACCTGCTGCTCGGCTTCCTCGAGCGCAACGTGGCGGATGTCCTTGCCGAGCACCATGTAGATCACGTACTCGCAGATGTTCTTGGCGTGGTCGCCGACGCGTTCGAGAGCCCTCGCGATCCACAGCACGTCGAGCGTGCGGCGGATCTTGCGCGGGTCTTCCATCATGAAGGTGATGCACTGGCGCTGGATGGCCTCGTACTCCTCGTCGACCACGCGGTCGTGGCGCGCCACGCGCAGCGCCGCCTCGGTGTCGAGGCGCGCGAAGGCATCGAGCGCGCCGTGCACCATCTCGGTGACCAGCTCGCCCACGTGCTTCAGTTCCCGGTAGCGGTCCGTGGCCCGCTCGAGCTGCGCTAGGCGGGCGGCCGCCAAGCCGAGCTTCTCCGCCTCGTCGCCGATGCGCTCCAGGTCGGTGATGGTCTTGATGATCGCGACGATCAGCCGCAGGTCGGAGGCCGTGGGGCCGCGGGTCGCCAGGATCCGGCTGCAGTCGTCGTCGATGGCCACTTCCATCGAGTTGACCTTGTGGTCGAGACGCGCGACCTCCTCGCCCAGGCGGCTGTCGCCGTTCACGATGGCCTTGACGCCGTTCTGCAGCTGCTGCTCGACGAGTCCGCCCATCTGCAGCACGGCCGTGCGCAGGCCCTCGAGGTCGGCGTTGTAGCGGCTCAGGATGTGGTGGGTGAGGTCAGCGGTATCCATGCGGTGCCCTCCGGCGTCGCGCTTTGTACAGGACCGCGGAATCGCGGGCAAGTTCAATTAGATCAATAACAAATGACCGCAGCGTGAACGCACCCCCGCGCCACCGCTCGATGCGCCCCGCCGGGCTCGCCGCCCTCCGCCGATGGACTCGATCCAGACCCGGACTAGACCGGCACCCGGTACGCCCTTCGCGCAGCGCTAATCCGCGTCAGAAGCTGTACTGGGACCGCCGCGCATAGACCTCGACCGTCTGGCCGACCTGTACGCCGAGCGGCGGCGTGCAGGGTGCGGGCCCGAACGGCGTCGGATTGCCGGGACCGGCGGGATTGAAGCGGTCGACGTCAATGTGCAGGTAGTCGAACATCCGCGTAACGTGGTTGTTCAGGCACCAGTTCACACCGAGCGTCCAGACCGACTGCGCGCCGCCGCGCAAGCTGTCCGCCGCGACCCGGAAGCCGAAGGCCGACTGACCGGGCGCGCGACGGCTACCCTGAGCGGACGCAGCCCGGTGTGCAGACAGAAAAAGAAGGGGGGACCCGAAGGCCCCCCCTTTTGACCGCAGAGACGACGGTCGCGCGTCTTATTTCGCGAAGGGGAAGTAGCGGAGCGAGAACATCCACACCGTCATGTTCGTCTCCGGCGTCACCGAGCCCGGGAGAACGCCAGGTGGGACAGCCGCAGGCGCCGCACCGCTCAGGCCCGAGAACGCGGTCAGCTTCGTGTAGGAGCCCTGCAGGCCCGCCTGGAAGATGCCGATTGAGCCATGGTAGAACTTCCACCATCCGCCGGCCGTGAACTGCTCGACCTTCTCGTTGCTGACGCCGCAGGTACCCGTCTCGTAGTAGCAGCCGCTCAGGTTGGCCCACGGGCTGCCATAGCCGGCGTAGTTCGTGACGGCGCCGCTCGCGCTGAGGTACTTGCTGACCGTGCGGTCCATCTCGTCCTTGCCCCAGTAGGCGAAGAGGTCGAGGTCCTTCGTCGGATGGCCGACCAGACCGACCAGGAACTCCTTGCCCTTGACGGGCTCGAGTTGCCCGTTCGACTTGTAGGTCGCATCGACGAGCTGGCCGGCACCGTAGCGGCCGATGCCGTCGCCGACGAGGAAGCTCCCCTGCAGCTCCAGCATCTTTGGCACCAGCGGCATGTACAGGCTGCCGCCCACGCTGAAGCCGGAGGCAGTGTGGTTCTGCCCGTTGGTGGTCGCGTTGCCCTGGGAGCGAGCGCGGAACCAGCGCTCCATCCCGTAGAGTTCGTAGTGACCGAAGCCCGGGTCCACGGCAACCTTGCCGATGATGTCCGGCAGCTCGTCCAGCGTGTAGTTGTTGGCGCTGTTGTAGAACGTGCCGCCGGGGTTGTTGATGATCACGCCCGTCGGGGTCTTGCCGTTGCCCGAGATCAGGGCCGCCGGGCTCTCGAACGACAGACCCGCCGATACGGCGCTGTTGAACTTCTCGACGAAGCGGATCTGCGGGTTTCGCGTGAAGACGAAGCCCGGGAGGTACTGGCCGTCGATGGTCATCGGGATCAGCTCGTCACGCAGATTCATGCCGACCTTTTCCTGAGTCGCCAGGCTCCAGGTCTGGCCGGCCACCACTTGGAAGTCTCCGTTGTAGTAGGCCCCGTACAGGTGGCGGATGCGCGGGTTGTAGCTGTTGGTCTCGTTGGAGTTCGCCGTCTGCGCAGCGCCGGCGAAGTCCATCTCGAGGTAACCCTCGGCATGCTGGTGACTGTCCCCGCCGCCGCTGACCAGCATGGACACCTTGCTCGAACGGGCCGACATCTTGAACTCGTTCAGGTAGTACTGCGACGAGTTCTTGTAGGGGATCCCTTTCCAGCTTGAGGCGAAGTCCGAGCTCTGGTTGCGGTTGCGGTAGAAGCCGTCCAAGTTGAAGTTGCCACCGAACTTGATGTTCACGGGGCCCGCCTGGATGCCTTCGTACTTGTCCGAAGCCGGCTTCGCCGGTGCGGCGGCCGGAGCGGGCGCAGCCGCCGCGGCCTTGGCCGCAGCCGCCTGCTGGGCCTGGGTGGCCTCGAGGCTCGAAATCTTCTGCTGCAGATCGCGGATCGTCTGCTTCATCTGCTCGAGTTCCTGCGACGTCGTGTCGGCAAGAACGGGCTGGCTGGCGCAGCCGACCAGGATGGCCAGGATGGCACCGCGGATGACTTGTGCTTTGGCGGTGCCGGCCTTCCCCTTGGCATCGGACCGCTGATCCGTCGAAAAGATGTGGTTCACGTGAGTCTCCATTGAGAGGCGTTCCAAGATAAGTCACACCCAGTTCAGGCGTGTGGCAACTATGCTGCACGCAGCCTAGGAACACATTGCTACATTAGTATTACAAGGGCGCCAATTTCGGAATCCCGCAGCGGGCTAGGTTGTCTTGCGGCCGGGGACGTGTGCAGCGGCGAGCGGGAGCGAGTGATTTGCGGCGGATCTTGTTGCGAAAAGACAACAGCGAGCCGGTATCCGGTCGTGGCGCGAGGCGGCCGCGGTGAAGGGGCGCCCCCCCCTTATCGGACCGCCTTCAGGGGGCCCGGGCGCGGACCCGCTGCGGCGGGAAATGGCAGGTGAAGGAGCTGCCCTTCCCTTCCTCGCTCGCGATCTGCAGGCGGCCGCCATGCCGCTGCAGCGCGTGCTTCACGATCGCGAGCCCCAGCCCCGAGCCGCCGAGCTTGCGCGAGCGGCCGGCGTCCACGCGATAGAACCGCTCGGTCAGACGCGGTAGGTGCTCGGCCGGAATGCCGATGCCTGAGTCGCGCACCTCGAGGTGTCCGCCCGCGGTGTCCGTCCACCAGCGCACGTCGATGCGTCCGTCCGCGGGCGTGAACTTGACGGCGTTCGAGATCAGGTTGGCGCACACCGAGTGCAGTTCCGTCTCCGCCCCGAGCAGCAGCGCATCGCTGTCGAGTGCGAGTTCGAAGCCCGCCGGATGCTCGGGGCGCGCCATCACTTCCTTGCGCATCAGCGCAAGCATCCCGCTCACGTCCACGGGCTCCCGCTCGGCCTCGCCACCCGCCGCCTCGAGCTTCGACAGCTCGAGGAGGTCCTGCAGGATGCCACGCATGCGCTCCGACTGCCGGCGCATCTCGGCCACGGGCTCCCGCCAGGCGGGGTCTAGGGTCGGGTCGTCGGTGAGGCTGTCGAGGTAGCCCGCAATGACCGTGAGCGGCGAGCGCAGCTCGTGCGAGGCGTTCGCGACGAAGTCCTTGCGCATCGCATCGAGCCGCGCCTCCGCGGAGACGTCGCGCACGACCAGCAGCTGCAGCCCCGTGTCGCCGGAAGTCACGAGCGTGAATTCAAACCAGCGGTCGCCGTGCTGCGGCATGTGCACGCGCGGCGGCGGGCCGCGCCCGCCCAGCTCGACGTACTCGATGAACTCCGGGTGTCGGACGAGGTTGTCGATGCGGATGCCGTAGTCGGCCTTGCGCTTCAGGTTGAGCCAGGAGGACGCCGCGCGGTTGAACCAGAGGATCTCGCGCGCCCGCCCGAGCAGGATCACTCCGTCCGGCATGGCGGCGGTCATGCGGCGGAACTCGCGCAGCAGCGCGAGCACCCGCTGCTTGTGGAACACCTTGCGGCGGTAGAGGCGGCTCACCACCGCCATGACCTCGCCCCACAGCCCCTGCATGTCGGGCGCCGGAAGGCTCCGGCGGTGGCGCAGCCAGTAGTCGAGGCGCAGGAGGTTTCGCACGTGCAGGGCGAGCGCGAGCACGGCCACGATGGCGACTGCGACCGCCGCCCGGCCGAAGAGCCAGCCGACCGCAAACGCGATCGCGAGGGCGATGAGGTGTCCGAGCAGCGACCGCCAGGCTGGCTTGCTCACGGTCCGGCGGCCTCCGCGCGACTACTCGACGCGGGTCGAGAAGCGGTAGCCCGCGCCGCGCACGGTCTGCACCAGCTCGTCGCAGGCGAAGGGCTCGAGCGCCTTGCGCAGGCGGCGGATGTGCACGTCGACGGTGCGCTCCTCGACGTAGACGTTGCCGCCCCAGACGCGATCGAGCAGCTGGCTGCGTGTGTACACGCGCTCCGGGTGCTCCATGAAGAACTGCAGCAGCCGGTACTCGGTCGGGCCGAGCGGCACGGCCTGCTCGCCGCAGCTGACGCGGTGCCCGGCGGTGTCGATGCGCAGGCGGCCGGCCTCGATCGCCTCCGCCGCCCCGCCCGGGGTCGCGCGCCGCAGCACCGCCTGGATGCGCGCGAGGAGCTCGCGCGGGCTGAACGGCTTCGTCACGTAATCGTCCGCCCCGCCCTCGAGCCCCGAGACCTTGTCGTGCTCGTCGGCGCGCGCCGTGAGCATGATGACCGGCATGTCCTGAAGGTCCTTGTTGCGCTTGATGGCGCGCGTGAGCTCAAGCCCGCTCTGGTCCGGCAGCATCCAGTCGACGAGCAGCAGGTCGGGGCGGTGATCGGCGATGCAGGCGCGTGCGGCCGTGCAGTCCTCCGCCTCGCGCACGTCGAATCCAGCGCGACGCAGCCCGAAGGCGATCATGTCGCGAATCGCCTTCTCATCCTCGACGATGAGGATCTGCTTGACCGTCATGCACGTCCCTTGCCCATGAACCGGTTTGGTTGCAGCAGAATTACAGTGGTCAATTATGACAGTCACGTGACGGCGCCCGCCGCGGGACGGGCGACGTCGTCGCGCACGTAGCTCGGCAGCGCCTCCGCCGCCTCGACGCCTCGACCGGCCGCGAGCAGGCGCGCACCGATGTGAGCCACCGCATCCGCCCGCGGATACACGTTGTCATGGCACTGCAATCCCACCGCCATCAGCCTCTCCTTGAGCTCGGGGTGCCGCGCGAGGCCGTTGCCCGCGGCGTGCCGCACCCCCTCCGGCACGACGATGCGCCCGGGCGGTGCCACCTGCTCGGCGGTGAGGGAGGCGGGCTCGACCGCCCCGGGGTCGCGCTCGAAGGCGGCCCAGTACACCTCGCCCATGCGCGCGTCGTTGCAGACGAGCACCCGCTCCGCGCGCGATGCGACCGGCACCTGGGCCGCCACCGCCGCGAGGCTCGAGACGGGCGCTACCTTGAGGCCGGCGCCGAGTGCCAAGCCCTGGGTCACACCCGCGGCGACGCGCAGCCCGGTGAACGACCCCGGCCCCCGCCCGAACGCGAGCCCGTCGAGATCCTGAACGCGCAGACCGGCCTCGCCGAGGAGTTCATCGATCATCGGCAGGATGAGTTCCGCGTGGCTGCGCTCCGTGAGCGTGAAGCGCAACCGCACCTCGCCATCGCCGAGCAGCAGCGCCGCCGAGCAGGCTTCGGTCGAGGTATCGAGGGCGAGGAGGCGCATGGGCGGCGTCGGTGGCAGTGAGCGGCTGGCGGGTAGTGTAGGCGCGGCCGCGGCCTCAGCGCTCGCCGAGCCGTTCCTCGAGGAATGCCCGCACCTCTTCGACCGAGCGCGTCCGCTTCATCGGCGGGAGGCTCGCGAGGAACGTGCGGCCATAGCCCTTGGTGAGGAGCCGTGCGTCGCAGAGCATGACCACGCCGAAATCGCGCTCGTCGCGGATCAGACGGCCCACGCCCTGCTTGAGCGCGATCACCGCCTGCGGCACCTGCTCCTCGAAGAACGGATTGCCGCCGCGTTCGCGGATCGCATCGAGGCGCGCCCGCAGCAACGGATCGTCGGGCACGGCGAAGGGCAGCTTGTCGATGATCACGACGCTGAGCGCCGTGCCCTTGACGTCGACGCCCTCCCAGAAGCTGCCGGTGCCGAGGAGGACCGCGTTGCCGGCCTCGCGAAAACTCCTGAGCAGCTGGTCGCGCGAGGCCGTGCCCTGGATCAGCACGGGCACGGGCGGATCGTCGCCCCAGGCGCTCGCGAGCGCATCTGCCCCTTCGCGCAGCGCGCGATGGCTCGTGAAGAGCAGGAACGCGCGCCCGCCGCTCGCCTCGAGCACCGGCAGCGCCGCCTGGATCACGTCGCCCGTGTGGCCCGCCGCGCCC
>Ga0209048_10001097_pt1 | contig 28347 bp, 30 predicted proteins | sample FrelakmetCRP12CR_FD_187146 | JGI IMG/M metagenome (GOLD analysis project Ga0209048, IMG submission 187146) | Freshwater lake sediment microbial communities from the University of Notre Dame, USA, for methane emissions studies - CRP12 CR (SPAdes)... | ecosystem: Environmental > Aquatic >... | reverse complement strand
TCGGTGCGCACCGCCTTGTACGTCATCCCGACGAGCCAGGGCATCGCCTGCTCGGCCCAGTACTCGACGAGGAACGACTTGCGCCAGCCCGCGCGCTTGCCCGCGAACAGCGGCAGCAGCGACCGTCCCTGGATCTGCGGCCCAGGCTTGCCGCCGGCGAGCTGGATCAGCGTCGGCGCGATGTCCTGGCAGATGACGAGTTCGCGGTGGCGCGACCCGGCCTTTGCCTTGCGCGGGTAACGGACGACGAACGGGGAGCGAATGCCCTCTTCGTAGGCGAAGCGGCGTTCGGGACCGAGGGCGTGCTCGCCGAAGAAATAGCCGTTGTCGCCGAGGAACACGATGAACGTGTCGTCGAGCTTGCCCTGCCGCTCCAGCACCTCGAGGATGGCGCCGATCCCTTCGTCGACCGCCGCCATCATTCGCGCGCGCTGCCGGATCTCCTCCTGCTCGCCCGAGTGGGTCGACGCCAGGATCGCCCGGGCGGCGTCCGAATTCCTGAGGCCCAGGCACTCCGCCCACGCCGGCTTCTGCCGGATCACTGTGGCGGCTGGCAGCATGTTCGGTTTTTTCGGGAAGATCGCATCGCGGTAGAGATCCCGATGGCGTGGCGCGGCGACGTAACCGCCCTCGGCGGACAGGCGCAGCGTGCCGTCCGCGGCCTGCTCGGCGTCCGGGTGCACGGCCTTGTGCGCGAAGAACAGCGAGAAGGGCTGCGTCCGCTTGCGTTCGAGGAAGTCGACCGCGAGCTCGTTCATGATGTCGGTTATGTAGCCGTCGTGCTGCACGTAGCGGCCGTCGTGATTGAGCCTCGGGTTCTCGATCCGGCCGTGGCCGTCGTAACTCACCCACCGGTCGTAGCCGGGGCGCGGCATGCCGTCGTTGCCCATGTGCCACTTGCCGATGTGCGCGGTCTCGTAGCCCAGCTTCCTGAGCTCGAGGTGGTAATTCGGCAGCCGGTGGCTCATCGCGTCGCGCGCGACGTTGTCGATGATGCCGTGCCGGCTCGCGTACTGGCCGGTGACGATCGACGCTCGATTGGGTGAGCAGATCGGCGTCGTGTGGAACGCGCGCTCGAACAGCGCGCCCTCGAACGCGAGCCGGTCGACGTTCGGCGTCCGCATGTACGGGTGGCCGCCCGCGCCGAACTCGTCGTAGCGCAGGTCGTCGATCAGTATGACCAGGAAATTGGGCTTCATGCGGGAGCGGATTTCAGCGGCGCCGACTGCCGGCAGATCGGTCAGGTTATCACGGATTGACGCGCCCGAGCCGGTGGCAGGCCCGGTGACGCCGGCCTTCTGTTCGGGCAGGCAGGCGCGGTGCCCGATCACGTGGTGCCGTCATCGCGCTGGCAGCCCCGGCGGTACGTCGGCGCCGTGTTGACAGTGCCGAGCATGCGGCGTAGAAGATCAGCGCTGTTGTCGTGCGACGACAGGACACCATGAAGAGCTACCTGCCCCGTTCTTTGTCAGCCGCACTTCATCTGGGGACGGCTTGCCTGCTAGCCTCGTGCGTCACGCCGATACAACCGGACATGGGCGCCACGGCGCCCGTGCTGGCCAACTTCGGCACCCTCGACCAGCGCGTCACGACGTCGAAACCCGAGGCGCAGCGCATGTTCAACCAGGGTGTGCTGCAGGCCTACGCGTTCAATGAACGCGAGGCGGTGCGCGCGTTCAAGGCCGCGCTGGCGGTCGATCCGACCTGTGCGATGTGCGCGTGGGGCGTGGCCTGGCAGCTCGGTCCCAACATCAACGCGCCGGAACGCGACGACCTGACCGAAATGCGGCGGTACGCCGCTCTGGCGCGCAGGCACATGGATCAGGGTACCGCACGCGAACGTCGGCTGATCGAAGCGATGTCGGCGCGCTACGGCGGTCTCGGCGTCACAGTCCGCGAGGTCGTGCCCCTTCCGGGCGACATGTGCGGCAGCAAGGGCGCACAGCCGGCCGACCCGCTGGATATCGTCTACGCGGCGCATATGCGCGAGCTGGTGGAGGCTTACCCCGACGACGCGGACATCGCATCGCTGTATGCCGAAGCGGTGATGATCGCCACGCGCGATGATTGGTGGGATCGCAGGACCGGCGCACCCGCCGGCCAGATCGGTGCCGTGACGCTGCATCTCGAGCGACTGCTGCAGAAGGCCCCGGCGCACACCGGCCTCAACCATTACCTGATCCATGCCGTCGATGCGTCGCCGGCGCCGCAGCGCGCGCAGGCCGCGGCCGACCGGCTCGGCGCGCTGGCACCGCAATCACCGCACCTGCGTCACATGCCGGCGCACATCTACGTGCGCATTGCGCGCTTCGGTGACGCGGTGCAGGTCAATCAAACCGCACTGGAAGCCGAACTCGCCCTGACCGAACTGGTGAAGGGCCAGCGTTTCGAACCCGTCAAGAACTGGGACAGCCACAACCTGCACTTCCTGTGGTTCGCCGCGCTGATGGACGGCCGTGCCGAGTTGGCGATGGACACCGCTCGCCGCATGGCCAAGCGCGCCGCCGATGGCAAGAGCAGGTATGCCGAATACCGGCGCAGCCTGCCGCTGCTGACGCTCGTCCGGCTGCAGCGCTGGTCCGAAGCGCTGGCCGAGCCGGCGCCCGCTGCGGGCGGCGCCTTCGAGACTGCCGTGCACGAGTACGGCCGCGCCGTCTCGCTGGCACGCACCGGACGCCTGGCCCAGGCCCGTGACGCCGGTGCCGCAGCACAGAAAGCGCTGACCGACCTGCAGCTCCAGGCCGAACCCTCCGAGGACGACAAGTTCGCGCGCAACCTTCTCGAGGTGATGGTGGCATGGCAGCAGGCCGAGCTGGCATTGGCCGCAGGCGATGTCGACGGTGCGCAGAGCGCCGCGCAGCGCGGAGTGGAACTCGAAATGGCGATCGAAGAACGCGAGCCGCCGGCGCTGGCAGCAGGCTCGCGCATCGTGCTCGGACAGCTGATGCTCAAGGCCCAGCGCTGGGGAATCGCGGAACGCGCATTTCGCGACGATCTGGCCGACCAGCCGGGTAGCGGCTGGGCGTTGCGCGGAATGTACCAGGCGCTCGCGAACGCCGGCAGGCCCGCCGAGGCGGCGGCGGTGAAGGACCAATGGGAGCAGGCCTGGAGCGGGGCCGATGTCGCGCTGCGCAGTGCAGCGCTGCGTTAGCGAGCAGGCTTCCCTCGCCCCGCGCGCGCGGCGGATCTCGAACCAGCAGGGGGAAACTCCATGAAGCGCATGGGGTCCCACCCTGTCGTCGTCATGTTCGGCCTCGCTGCGCTGTCCGCATCGACCCTCGCCGAGGCCCTATGAGTCATGCTGGCAAGGCGCGCGATCGGCCGCGTAGATCTGGACCGCCGGACCGATCTGCGTCCCTTCCCCGATGGCGACTTCGACCACATCGAGGATCACGCCTTGGTCGCCCCCTGATCGGCCTGAATCTCCGGTGCACCCGGTCGATACGGCTCGCCTGCCAGCATTTTCTCCTTTTCGCTGCGGAGCATGTACGACTTCTACATCGACAGGCAAAGCGTTTCGAAATGGGTGGCGACGACGACCGATGAAGCCATGACCCGTCGTTCGCCAAGACCTGCGCTGCATTCCATGCATTCTCGCATTGGAACGCGCGATCGACGCCTCGATCTCAATGCTTGATGAAGGGCGCGACGTCGCCCGCGTGCTTCTTCTGCTGCTTGATCGACTTCTTTTCCTTCGGCGTGTGCTGCGGCTTCTTCTTGCTTTCCTTCGGGGGCTGGTGGGACATGATTCGCTCCTGGTGATCGCCGGGACGATGGCGCATCGTCACTATAGGCCAATGTTCCGCGGTGCACAGTTCGGCGCATGCGCATATTATGGGCAACAGAGGGTGAACTCCGCCGTCGGCCCCGGCGCCGGCGAGGTCCCCGGGGCCGCGCTCCGGACAGCCGGTCCGCGGCCGGGACGCTCTCGCATCTTCTCGTGGAGGTTTCCATGACCGGAAAGGATTCCCCGACCGCGGCAGCGGTGCCGACCGCAGCAACCACGCTGCGTGTCACGTTCGCCTACCGCGACCGCGACGTCCGCCTCGTCGCCAGCCGGCGCGTTGCGATGATCGCACCGCCGCCCGTGACCCCGCCACCGGCGCATGGCCAATCCGGTTACTGGTTCGAGCTGCGCGGCGCCGCGGGTGAGCTCGTCTTTCACCGTGCTCTGAACGCCCCGATCCGCGTCGACGTCGAAGTGTTTTCGGACGATGCCGGCCAGACGATGAAGCGCGTACCTGTCCCGGCGCCCCAAGGTCAGTTCGAGGTGCTGGTGCCCGACCTGCCCGATGCCAGGACCTTCCACTTCTTCGGCACGCCGTCCGGCGCCGCATCGGAGTCCGCGCCGTCGCTGGAACTGTTCCGCATCGATGTCGACGAACTCCGCAAACCGCGGGGCGACGCGCCGACCCCCGATCCCGGCGCACGCCGGAGCGACCGAAAATGAGCACGGCGGACGGGAGCGTCGGTGGAACGGTCAAGATCGTCGACCACGGACCGAACAGCGCGCGCTACAACATCGTCATCGTCGGCGATGGCTATCGCGCCGCGGAGATAGGCAAGTACCACGTCGACGTGCAGAACTTCGTCGACACGCTGCGCGGCACGGCTCCGTTCGCCGACCTCTGGTGCGGCATCAACGTCCACCGCGTCGACGTCGCCTCCACCGACAGCGGCGCCGATGATCCGGCCTCGTGCGGAGATCTCAGCATCGGGTCGGGCGCAGCGCCGAAGACCTACTTCGACTCGACGTACTGCGGCGGGGGCAGCGTCCGGCGCCTGCTCACGTGCGACAGCGCAAGCGCGAAGAACGTCGCGCAGGGTCAGGTGCCCGAAGTCCACATGACAGTGGTGATCGTCAATTCCCCGGCCTACGGCGGCTCGGGCGGCGACGTGGCGACGTTTTCGACCCACCCGAGCGCCACGGAGATTGCGTTGCACGAAATGGGGCACGCGGCATTCGGCCTGGCCGACGAGTACGAATACTATGCCGGCTGCTCGAGTGGCGAGACCGACCGGGGCAACTACCCTGGTGGCGAACCCGTGGAACCCAATGTCACGCTCGACGCCAGCCGGAACACGATCAAGTGGAAGGATACGCTCACGTCGGCCACCGATACGTTGCCGACCACCACCAACGCGAACTGCGCGCAATGCGATCCGCAGGCGAATCCGAAACCCCCGGGCTACGTCGGCGCGTACTCGGGAGCGCGCTATTACCACTGCGGCTGCTTTCGCCCGTCCTACAACTGCCGGATGCGCGCGCTGGGCCAGCCCTTCTGCGCCGTATGTCGGAAGATCATCCGCGACACCTTGCGCCCATATCTGCCCGCGACCTACCAGGGCCTGTGGTGGAACGCTCCTTCGGGCTCCGAGTCCGGGTGGGGGATCAATCTCGCCCACCAAGGCGACACGATCTTCGCGACCTGGTTCACCTACGATCGAGGCGGCAAGCCCTGGTGGCTGTCGATGACCGCAGTCAAGACCGCGTGGAATGCCTATTCCGGAACGTTCTATGAGACGCACGGACCCGCGTTCGACGCGGCACCGTTCAACCCGGCGCTCGTCACCAAGACCGCGGTCGGAACCGGGACATTGACGTTCTCCGACATCAACAACGGCAGCTTCGCCTACAGCGTGAATGGCGCGAACCAGACCAAGGCCATCACCCGGCAGGTCTTCGGCCCCCTGCCCGTGTGCACGTTCGGCGTGCAACAGGACCTGACTCTGGCGACCAACTATCAGGACCTGTGGTGGGCGGCGCCGGCGGGGGCGGAATCCGGCTGGGGCATCAACTTCACGCATCAGGGCAATACGATCTTCGGCACCTGGTTCACATACCACTTCGACGGCTCCCCGCTCTGGCTTTCGTTCACCGCCAACAACACGGGTCCGGGCGTCTACGCCGGCGCGCTCCACCTGACGCATGGGCCGGCCTTCGATGCCGTGCCGTTCCTCCCGGCCAACGTTGCACTGGCGTCCGTCGGCACCGCGACGCTGACGTTCGTCAATGGCAACAATGCGTCGTTTGGGTACACGGTGACGCTCGGCGCGCCACCGGTAACCGTCAATCAGACGAAGCAGATCACGCGGCAGATATTCCAGACACCCGGCACCGTCTGCCAGTGAGGGATCGAATCGGCGAGGAGCGCCCGACCGCCCGGCCGTCGTTCGGCGATGGACTTCGGCACACCGGTCACGGCTTGTTCCAGTACGCCGCGCGATCGGGAATGATCCACCGCACGCCGCCGCGCGGCTCGCGCACGTCGCCGGCGTAGCGCGGAATGAGGTGCAGATGGACGTGGGGAACGGATTGCCCGGCGGCCGCCCCGTCGTTGATGCCGAGATTGAATGCGTCCGGCCGATGCTTCTCGACCACGATCCGGCGGGCATCGTCGGCAAGGCGCAGCATTTCGTCGCGCTCCGCAGCGGTGGCCTCGAACCACGAGGCGACGTGCCGGCGCGGGACGATCAGCACGTGGCCCGGATTGAGCGGGTAGCTGTCCCAGAGCGCCATCGCCGCGACACCCTCGATCACGATCCGCTGCGGGGACGGGCCGCAAAACGGGCAGCCTCTTGCCGGAGTTGTATTGGCCATTTTCGACATTCACGGGAATGCTGCACGAGCACACGTCGCGGCCACGGCGGCGTTGCCCCGCCGGCGGGCGCCGGCAGCGCGGCCGACCGCCACCGCAAACGTCACTCGTCCAGCGTCAGGTTGAGGTTGCAGTAGTAGTCGCGCAGCCTCAGCAGATCGCGATGCACGTCGGCGGGAAAGCCCTTGCGGTTGCCCCGGTGGTCAACGAGCAGATCGTCGAAATACGCGCGACAGGTCACGGGCTTGTTCCACTCGAACGCAAGGGCATTGGCAATTCGTGGGTACTGGGCTACCAGTGCCCAGGGGCGAACGTTCTTCGGCAGGCTCGTGACCCACTCGAGGCTCGCGGGCAGCATGTAATTCACCGGCGCGGCCTTGCGCAGGCGGGACCAATCCTGCGTCGAGACCTGGCCAGCCGACCGCACGGGATCGGGCGTGGGCGTGCCGCCGCGCGTCACGAGCGAGGCGACGTTGATCGTGCGCTTGGCGTGCGATTGATAGATCGACATTTCTCGGGGCGCCGTGTACGCCTTTGTGGCGTGCAATGACGTCCACAACAAACAGTGTCGATCCACAAAAAGCAATAACCGCGCCAGAAACGAAAACCCCGCCACGGGGGGCGGGGCGCGGTACGCGCAATGCAGCGTGCCCACAATTCAGTGGTGTCCCCAACGCGTGAGGTTCTCTTCGGGAAACGGGATGATGCGCTTGTCTTTGTAGCGAGTCGCAGCGTCCCGCTGGTCGGCCATTCGCATCAAGAGACGCACGACCAACAGCCCAAGCGCGAAACCGACCAAGCCGAGTAGGAATAAGCTGAGGTTCATGTTCACCCTCGCTGTGTAGCCTCGGGGGATGAATTCTGGCACCTGCCAACCCGCGCAACAAGAGTTCGAATTACCGCTTATCGGCTGCCCGCGCAGCTCGCAGCGCACGACATTCGCGACGTACACTACAAGCGCGAGCGTCGACGCTGTTTTCGTGGCGACGCCGACACCGTCTACTGCGATCCGGACAGCGTCAAATTGCCCGCAAAGCATGCGGCAACCGGCGCGGTGCTGTAGCAGACAACACGCCACCCGTTGCCATGCCTGCGCATGTCCCCACGCGCGGCACGGTTGTTGCTGCAGCTCGACGAATCAACGTTGGTAGCGCTCACGCAATCGCGCGCCACGCTGCGCGCGGCAAACCGCGTTGCCTTGACCGCAAGGAGGCTCCTATGACTTCTCCGGGAAGTTTCGTGCTCGGTGGCGTGACGCTGTCGTTGGTCGTGCTTTCTGCGAATGCCTTGGCCGCGACCGGGGATCCCCTTCCCGACGTCGACGTGTCACTCGAACGAAAGCCCGGCCGCCTCATCCGACAGGTGAAGACCGACGCGCAAGGAATGTTCAGCTTCGGCTTCGTTCAGGAAGGCGACTACGTGATCACGGTCTCGCCCAATGCTTCTCCCGCGTCCCGCCAGGTGAGCGCCGACGCGAATCCGGTAGCACCGGGATCCACCGCGAAGAGCTACTTCGAGTCGCGCTCCAATACCGTCAGAATGGGTGGAGCCAACCCGTTGCGATTTCAGGTGATCGTCAATGGCGCCGGCACCGGTTCAGCGATGCGCACCATGCAGAGCGATGCGGTGCAGCCGCTGCAGGTGAAAACGGCGGGCGGGCAGCTCGGAGGCAGAATCACTGCGCAGTAGCCGACATCGCGATTTCGCATATCATGGTCGGTCGCGACGTTCGCAACGACCGATCCCATGCAGCCCGCCCCCGATTCCGGACTCGTCGACAAGCTGGTCCTCGCCAATCGCATCCTCTACGACCAGGGCGTCGTCGATGGCTTCGGGCACGTCAGCGTGCGGCACGACAAATCCTCGGTGCACTTCCTGCTCGCACGCAGCATGGCGCCGGGCCTCGTCGGACGCGAGGACATCATGACCTTCGACCTGGATGGCGTGGCGCTCGACGCGGCCGGGAGGCGGGTCTATCTGGAACGCTTCATCCATGGCGAGATCTATCGCGCCCGCCCGGACGTGCAGGCCATGGTGCACAGTCATTCACCGAGCGTGATTCCCTTCGGCGTGACGAGGCAGCCGCTGCGGCCGGTCTTCCACATGAGCGGTTTCCTGGGCGAAGGCGCAGCTCACTTCGAGATCCGCGATGTGGCTGGCGACACCGACATGCTGGTCAGCAACGGCCGACTGGGCGTGGCGCTCGCCGCGGCGCTCGGTCCGCGCTCGGCGGTGCTGATGCGCGGGCACGGTTCGACGGTGGTCGGCTCGTCGCTGGAGCAGGCCGTCTACCGGGCGATCTACGCCGAGGTCAACGCCCGGCTGCAGATCCAGGCGATGGCGTTGGGCCAGGTGACCTACCTCAATGCGAAGGAGGCGGCCAATGCAGCGACCACGAACGACACGCAGTTGGCGCGCGCGTGGGAGCTGTGGGCGAGGAGTGTCGCGCCGATCGAGTAGCGCTCACTTCGCGCTTCGCACGTAATGCTTGAACAACTCGTCCTGCTGCTGTCTGGTCAGCGGAGCGGACATGAACTTCAGACTCACCGCATCCGCCATGGCCTCGTCGAGGCCCGAGAGCCGATCGAGGCGGAGATTCTCCTTGGGATAGAACTGATCGCGCACCTCCTTCGCCAGACTTTCGGAAATGCCCACCCATTCCGCGTACGCCTTGAGTGCGGCCGGGTCGGAATACATCCAGTCGAGCGTTTCGCGATACGCCTGCAGGAAACGGGCGATCGCATCGCGGCGGCTCTCGGCCGTCGCGGTGTTGGCGATCATCAACCGCACGGTCTGGTTGCGGAAGGCCGGCACGTCGCTCTCGCGAACGACGATCCGGATTCGGCCCTGCTGCAGCGCCTCGACACCGAAGGGCGGCGATGACCAGCCGATGTCGATCTGGCCCGACATCGTTTGCGTGAAGGTCGCCGCGGGGCTGCCGGTCGCGACCGGCTTCGCCTGAACGCCGAATTCCCGGATGAAAGCGAGCACCGCGAGGTTGGTCGACGAACCGACGGTCGAGTAAGCGATGGTCTTGCCCGCGGCATCCTTGATGGTCTTGATCGGTGAGGCCGCCGGAACGTACCAGAACAGGTCGTCGGCGCCCGTTGTCGAGTTGGCGATGGCACGCACCGGCGCGCCCTTCGCGAACGCCCCGAGCACCCCGACGGTGCCGACGCCGATCCCCAGGTCCACGCTGCCGGAGATCACCGCCTGCTGGGTTTCCCCCCCGCCCTGCGTATAGAGCAGTTCCAGCGTCAAGCCTTGCTTCTTGAAGAAGCCTGCCCTCTGGCCAAGCTCGGGCGCCGCATTTTCCCAGTTGCCACGCTGCCCGATCGCGAGCTTCAGCGTGTCCTGCGCCGACACGCCTTGCCACGCGGTCAACAGCATCAAGATGGCAAGCCACCGTTTCGGGAACCACCGGAAGCGTCCGTTGGTGCTGCGCGCAGCGAAGCATGAACGGACTATCCGACAGACGAGGGAATCCACCGTCTCCGGTCCTTCGACCGACGCACGAGGAACGTGGCGGACGCGCAGCGCTTCCATGGCCGTTTGCGTCTTCATGCTGGCATCATAGCGAATGTGTCCGGCCGAGCCAACGGCCATCGAAGATCGCGCAGTGCAAGGCCCACGGCGAGGTACGGCAATGAGCGAAGGTCGCAACGTCAAGCCGGTCGTCATCGCTGGCGGGGGTATCGGCGGGCTTGCCTGCGCGCTCGGTCTCGCGATCAAGGGTTTCCGTGTCGTCGTGCTCGAGCGGTCGCAGGAATTCGGCGAGATCGGCGCCGGCATTCAACTCGCACCGAACGCGTGGTCCGCCCTCGATGCGCTGGGCGCGGGCGAGCGGGCGAAGGAAGAAGCAGTATTCATCGAGCGGCTGCTGATGATGGATGGCATAACCGGCGAGACCGTGATCGAGATCCCGCTTGGCGAGCCCTTCAGGAGGCGCTACGGCAATCCCTATGCGGTGACGCACCGCGCCGACATCCATGTGTCGCTCCTCGACGGATGCAGGGCGCGGGCCGACCTGGTCGAGCTGCGCACACAGAGCCGTGTAACCGGCTTCGATATCGATGTCGACGGCGTGTCCGTGAAACTCGAACACGGCGCGCGCATTGCGGCTGCCGCGCTGGTCGGCGCCGACGGCTGGCGCTCCGCCCTGCGAGAGATCATCGTCGGCGATGGCGACCCGCCGGTGTCCGGTCACGTGTGTTATCGCGCGGTTCTTTCGGTCGACGACATGCCCAAGGAGCTGCGCTGGGCCGCGGCCACGTTGTGGGCCGGACCCGGCACGCACATCGTCCATTACCCGTTGCGCGGCTGGAAACTCTTCAACCTGGTGGCGACGGTCGTCCGCGAGCACTCGGGCAAGGGCCACAATGAGGAAGCGCCGCCCGACGAAGTCCTGCCACTTTTTGCCGCCAACTGCGAAAAGCCGCTCCGTCTCCTGCGGGTGCCGAAGACTTTCCGGCGATGGATGCTGCGCTCCAGGGAACCGGTGGACAACTGGAGCCAAGGGCCCGTGACGCTCCTGGGCGACGCCGCGCACCTGATGTTGCAATACTGCGCGCAGGGTGCGGCAATGGCGATGGAGGATGCCGTTTGCCTCGCGGCGGCGGCAGACGCGACCGACGGCGATTTCAGCGCCGCGTTCCAGCGCTGTCAGGCAATGCGCCTCGTCCGTGCATCGCGGGTGCAGATTTCATCGCGATTGATGGGGATGCTCTACCACGCGGAGGGCGTGGCCCGCCTCGTCCGCAACGACATCTATCAGGGCCGGTCTGCCGACCGATACTACGACGGACTCGACTGGATCTTCTCGGCACCGGAGTATGTGCGCGGATTTCGTCAAGCACCATGACCTGGACAATACGGCGGCTTGCGACGACGGTATCGGGCGTGACGGCCGCAGAATCAGCAATTTGCACCGGAACGCATCCGGCGCACGGCGCGTTCAGAGCCGCCTGCCGGGCCAGCTTCGAGCTGCCGCCATCCGCCGTTTTCGGAATCCTCGCGAAAATCGTCTCGGCACCGGAATGACCCAGGCTCGCGGCGCCGCAGTCGGCGCCTTGCGCGGCTCCAAGCACTGCAGCGAGCGGAGCCGCGACGATGAACGCGCTGCCACCCACGACGAGTCGCCAGAATGCACCCGCGGCCAGCGCGCTACCGCGAGCCGGCGATCGCCGTTATGAAATAATCTTCAGCATGAAGATTGTGCCAAACGAGAGGTACCCATGCTGAAGCGATTGTTCGCCAGAAATTCGCCCGAGGAGAGAGCGTTCGATCGGCCAAACAATGCAGGCCCGGGTTCAGAAGCCGGCGCCAGCCGGGATCCGATTGCACAAGACATTGATCAGCATGGGCTGCTTCGCGCAATACTGTTGAACAAGTATTACATCGCCGCAGCACTTCTGTTGATTGCCGCCTGTCTGATTGCGATTGAGAACGTCGCAATGGCGGTCGCCTGGCGCGTGCCCATCCCGTTTTCAGACGACTGGGGTCAATTCCCGGGCATGATTGCTCTGCGCGATGCAGGATTCCCATTCGAATCCGCAATCTCGTATTTGTGGTGGCAACACAACGAACACAGGATTGTCGTACCCAAGATCATCTACCTGATAGACATGACGCTGTTCAGCTATCGGGGCTATTTCCCGATCGTATGCATCTTCCTGTTTCAGACACTGATGGCAAGCATGCTGACATGGCTGCTCGTTGGCAAGGGGCGCAATTCATGGGAAATCCTGCTGCTCGTTGCCCTAATCGTGATCGCAGCCTTTGATCTCATCCAGGGGGAAAACTTTGCCTCAACATTCCAAACGTCTTTTGTCGGCTGCTTCGCGTTCGCGGTTGCGGCGTTCGTTCTGTACGCAAAATATACATTGACGACACGAAGACCATACCTCTGGTGTGCTGTGCTGTTTGCAATACTTACAAGCTTGTCGTTGGCTTCGGGACTTTTCGTATGGATTGTGCTGGCATTGCTTTCATACCTGATACACACAAAGCGCTATGTGCAGTCACTCTCATTCGTTGGCGCGTTTGTGGGGTTCCTGTTGCTCTACGTTTACGGCTACACGAGTCCGCCCTACCATGCAAATCCAATCGATAGCTTGTTACATCACCCCCTGATGGTCCTGAGCTATCTGACCGTTTGGTTGGGAAATATTGCCGGGACAGTTCGTTCTGCGAGATTGCTTGGTTCGATAGCACTATTGGTGCTGCTAGTCGTCATGATTTGCCTCCTCCCGGACAAGAACAGGAACCGTCGTATCGAAATCTATACGCTGCTGGGGATTTGCCTGTTTGTTCTTCTGTCCGGCCTTGTAACTTCGTTAGGGCGGATTAACTTTGGTGCCGATCAAGCAATGGCCGGCCGGTATGCAACCCCGGTGCTGATTCTATGGGTTAGCTTATTGGGTTGTCTTCTCTTGCTGGCATTGGAGCTCGTGAAGCCATTGGAGGTAGGCGTCATTGTAGGATTGATCTTGGTTGCCTTTGTCGGATTGGTAATTCGCAACGACCAAGGAGCCGCGGCGCTCATTGCATTTCAGAACCAACAGGTCCAAGCGTACTTGGCGGTGGTCACGGGTCGATATCAGGACCAACCCGAGTTGTTGTTACCCGTCTTCCCAGTGCCGAACCAGATTTTGGACAAGGTCGAGTTGTTGAAGAGTCATGACTTCTCTGCCTTCAATGCAACAGACGCGAGCCCACTCAGGAACGGCAGCACGTATCCTCCGTCCAATATGCAAAAGAGCAATAGGTGCATTGGGCATATTGATGCGGTGACTGCCGCCGGGAAAGATACGTATCAGGTGACAGGCTGGGCGTGGGATGAGGATTTGTCTTCGTATCCGGAGTGGATTGTTCTTGTACGAGATGGAAATATCGTTGGTTTGGGAAAGCCAGGAATCCCGCGCCCCGATCTGCGTGCGGCCGAGCCGTCGGTTGACACGAGGAGAGTCGGATGGCAAGCCATTGCAGGAGGTGTAGGTGGCATCGCGACCGGCAATATTGAGGCTTATATTTCCAGCAGGAACGGCCGGTATTGTCGTTTTTGACTCCAGCGTACGAATGGCCGAGCGAAGACGGCGTGGCGGTGCGGACGCGTTGAGATAACGCAACATATCAACCTGCAGTCGGCGCACGATTGCCGTTCGACGCGACGAAGAGCGTGCGCAGGATTCACCGAGCGCCCAAATCTGGCGCGGTGTCATCGGCAAAGGGGTCGTTGCCCCGCTTCCGGTCGCGATGCGCTTCGATGACCGACTCGCCGAACATTCGTATCAACCATAGGGCGCCCAGGAATCCGAGCGTCCCGAAGACTGCCGCAAGCAACGTCAAGGCAAGATTCACATTGACCTCTCTAGGTTCACTACCTTCGCCACTCCATTAGCAGCTTCCCAATCCGGGTACGAACCCGGCACATCGCCCGTCTTCCTCGGCGTCAACGCGCGCCGAGCGTCAGTTCGATTGACGTGAGGCGCACCCGCGGCGGCCGGCGGTCAGAAATAGTTGCCGTCCAGGATCATCGCGAGCAACGACAGCAGCGCCACCATCGCAATCCATCCAACCGCGAGAACCACGCGGACAATCGTGACGTTGTGCGCTAGACGGTGCAGTGTCGGGTCTTTCATCGCGTGTAGGATACGGCTTGAAACTTGGGATGCACGGCGTCGTCCTGAGGGTGCCCGCGCATGCAACCAGAGCAAATGCAGTGCCAGGCGAGGTTCCACCCCGGCGGGACTTGCCGTTTTCGGGTTCATTCAACACCGGTGGTCTTAGCTGCGTGACCAACCACGACTGCGCGTAGTCTGTCCTGTCGTTGCGCTCGAAACCTGCCAGCGTGAACGCCTGCGGACTCATCGCTGGCAGCGTCACGTCGTAGATGGGCGGCAGCCGGTCGGGTTCGCGGGGACGCGCGCGATCGACAAGCCGGGTGGCGCGAACATGCCGGCGCAATATCTCATCGCGCAGTTCCTCCACCCGCAGGTCGCCGACCAACGTCGGTGCGTTCGCCAGCTCGCGTGGGTACAGGCACGGCCCTCTGTTGCGCATCACCCGCACCGAAAAGAGCATGGCAGTCGAATACCGTATATGCATATGGCACTCCAGCAATGCCGGCCTCCGCGCGCGGCCTTTCCGATCTGCGAGTTGCGCTTGATGCGGGTCAAAGCAATCCTGTTCAACCGGGTCAGAATGAAATGCGGCAATCCGCCGCAATCGCCCTGCAAGAACACAGAGGAGCCCGGACATGGTCGCTACCAAAACCCCCAAGCGCCGAAACCGCAGCAAAACGCGAAGCAAGGCTGCGCGGCCCTCCGCACGCGTTCCCGGCGCAAAGGTGACGCGCGGCAGCGCCGACGAAGCCGTGGCCGCCACCGAAGGCGCGTGGAACGCCGTGAGGGAAGCGGTCATATCCGGCAAGACTCAGCCGGTGACCGCCGCGCGGGCAACCGGAAAAGCAGTGCGGAACGTCGCTCGATCCGGGGCAAAGCAGACGGGCGTTGCAGCCGATGCAGTTGCTCAAGCCGCCGAAGCGGTACTGAGATCGGCGATGAGCGAGGCAAGATTCGCCGCCGAGGCCGCCCGCCTCGCGGCAGGCGAGGTCGAGAGGTCGGTCAGCAGGGCATTGAAGGCAATCAACAACGCCCTGCGTATGCGCGCGCGTGTGGCCGTCAAGGAGGCCACGCGAAAACACCCACGCGCGGCGGCCAAGAATGCCAAGTGACGGCATTGGCGTTTGCCGCTGAAGCTAGTCCGCATCGCCCCGCGCGTTAATTGACACCTCGCGCTCAGGCCCCGCCATCTCATCGGCAATGCGGGGCTCGGCGACATCGTCCGGAGCAAGGGCCTCCGCGGCAGTTCGGCGTTCGCGTGCCGGGCTACAACTTTCCGGGCGTGAACAAGACGAGTTCAAGCACCCCGTGCTGCGTGGTGACCACGCCCCCGCCATCCAACGCGCCGTCCTTCTCCCGGTACCCTGCGTCCAATTCCTCGCGCACGATGCCGCGTACGGCCGGCGCATACCAGACCAGGTAGTTGCATTCGGTCGCGGTACGCCAGAACAAGTCGTCGTCGAGCCGCGTGATGACCTGCATCGACACGGCGTCGAAAGTGCCCGCGGCCGTGGTCAGCCTGTCCCATCCCCGGACGCGAACGTAATGGCCGATGTTGCCGCTGGCCTTCGTCGCCTCGTTGTAATTGTCGACCCGCTGGTTCCAGGTCTTGCCATCCGCTAGCGGAAAGTCGTAGCGCTGGAGAGCCATTGCAAAGCGCCGCGTCTCGCCGTCACAGCTAGCACCGACCTTTACTCGACCGGGCGATGACCAGAGCTCGGTGCGTGCAACGTCGATCGACGGACCTTTCTGAGTGATCCGCACGGTGATGCCTTCGGCGCCGATCGCCATCACCTCGTGCGTCTCCTCCCATCGGGTCTTCTGGCGGTACCCGTCGTCCCCGCGATAGACCCAGCGATCGCCGACGCGGTAGGCCGGCGCCTCCGCGGAGGGGCCCGAGCCTTGGCTGTTGACGCCCGCGCAGCCGACAAGCGCCGCGAATACACCGACGACGAGGGCTACGTCCATTCGATGCGAGGGTGCGGGCATGTGGCCTCCCATTGTTGACACGACGCTGACAGCGTGTTCCCAAACCGCCTGGACCTCGACTTCGGTATCCAGCGCGAACATCAGGCGCATCGCCATTGTTGCATCAATGCTGATCGCATCCTCCGACGAATAACTCGCCGCATCGGGCGGTTGCAGCGGGTAGTCGAACCCGCGTCTGCGGTTCGATTCCCGGTCGCACACGCCGTCAATCCGCGCCGGCGGTCCCGTCGCGATTCGCGGTCGCATGTGCGAGGGGGCGATCAGCACGTGGCCACACAGGTCTCGATGTCGGAACACTTCGAGGAAATCGATCTCAACCTCCGCGAGGCGTTGGAGTTGGCTGATCACTTCTACGAGGACATCGCCACCTCGCCGGAGTCCCGTGACAGCGTCGAACTCGCCGACTTCGGCTATTGCTCGCGCCGCGACGGCTTCACCAGAATCAACCGTTAGCGAGTCAATGATCATGAGCCGTACCGGCATACCCAGGCGAGGCCCACACATGTGCCGATGGTTCGCTTCGCTCGTTGTGGTGTCGTAGCCGCTCTCCCCCTTCGCGTCGACCTTCGACTTCACTGTTCTGGGCGCGAACAACACGTTGCTCACCAACAGCGCAATCGTGGGCGGGGTCATAGCCGACAGACTCGACCTTACGGCCGGAACAACCGCGCCGCCTTGGCTGCGGAACCAAACGGATGATCGCTGGTTAGGAGTCTGCACGGAAACAAACTGCGCAACTGGCGGCGGTGACGTGAATGAACTCGATAGTTCGGGAGATGACGAAGCAATCCGCCCCTTGACGAGAATTTCACTTCCGTGGGATAGGAACGCCGGAGCAGCGGCTCGTGGGGCTGGGTATTCAATTCTCTGGCACACTAGTCAACCTGTAATCCATACGGTCCAACCATGTTCTCAAGTCCCGCCGCGCTTTTTGGCTCCGTGCTGTTCGGCGCCGTTGGCTTTGGCGCGTTCCTGTATGGCAAGAGGATGGTTCTGTACAAGCCGATGGTCATTGGCGGCGTCCTGATGGTCTACCCGTACTTCGTACCCCAGACTTGGCTGATATACACCATCGGTTGCGCCCTCTGCCTGGGCCTGTATTTCTTCCGAGATTGAGCACGCACATTGTCTAGAGGTAATCCATGACCCGCGACATTCTCGACGATTCGCACATTCACGCCGCAATCAGGGAGACCATCGCCAATCACCATGCGGACATCATTCGTGAAGTGCAGGCGGCGATGGCCGCGAACGACGTGGTCGTTGTGGGCATGAAACACAACCCCTTCCCAAAGAAGGCGCGCAAGGCGCTCGACGCGGCGGGGATCCCGTACAAGTATCTCGAATATGGCAGCTACTTCGCCGGTTGGCGGCGGCGCAATGCATTGAAGATGTGGACGGGCTGGCCGACGATTCCCATGATATTCGTCAAGGGCGTGTTGGTCGGCGGTGCTGACGATTTGGGGAGGCTGATCGAGAGCGGCGAGTTGAGGCAGATGCTGGTCGGAAAATCCGCGGCATCACCACGATGACCGAGCGGCTATCAGCCCGCGGCAAGCCGTGACTGATTCCGCGTCGATATGGGCCCCGCTCCGGCGGGGCTTGTCATTTGAGTTGGGTCCGCCTGCCGAGGTAACGGCGCCAGCTATAGCGCACGACGAAGCCCATGCCGGTCATTGCTCCGAGAATCACGCCGAGAGTGAGTGCGCCTTGAAGCTCCAACGGAGCCGTATGAATGGTGTCGATCTGCCAAACGGTCATTAACGCCAGATAGACGAACAGCACGACCGCAACGAGCAGCCGGTTGCGCTGGCGGCGATGGGTTTGGGCGTCCGTCATAGATCCGCGCCGCTCACATAGCTTGCCGTCGGGCCAAAGTACACGGTGTTCGGAGCGATACGGGCATCGTCGCCGCAATATTGTCAGCGTCCGCCACGCACTGGTCCTCGCGCTTCATCCCGTTATCCAGTGACCCGAAGGAATTTCCGCCGCGACCTCGCGTCTAGCGATCGCTGCTTTGCGCGGCCGGTGTGCAAAGACCGATTGCAGCTAATGCCTCAGTGCAAGGGACCGGACGCGAAACGTTGCCATTGCCGTTGCCGGCAGGGTCGGATGTGCTCGTCGAGAACGGCCTGTGCGCCGAGAGGTCAGCGGAGGTCCGGGACCGGCTATGCGCTGACGAAATGGGTGCCTTCTGCGTGCCGGCGTCGGGCGATCTTTCTGGCGTGCGTTCCAAATTGGCCGGAGCTTGGGTTGGCGGCCGAACCGATACACCGACCGGAGCGGTAGAAATCGATCGTGTGCCGGGTTCCTCGGCCGCCTTGTTCCAGCCCGGCGTGGTCGCCATGGGCGTCGGGCTCGCCGCGACTCGCAATGCCGAACGCACCGTTGCGATTGTGCGGTCAATCGCGCCAGGCCGGTAATGCGCCAAAATCGCAATGGCGACCGCTGTGAAGAGCACGAGCAAAGATCCCACAACCAACATGATCGGTCGCCCGCGGAGTCGACGCCTGATCCGGCAAGTAACGCCTGCCGGCTCGACATCGGTTATACGATAGGTTGCCGCAGTGTGTGCGTCGTCGATGAAATGCAGCGACCTGTCTTGCCGGATGGGCAGGTCGAGAGGCGAGGTCCTGCGCTGCGATGCGGTTCCCTCAGACCGCGCCTGCGGGTCATTTCGGTCAAACGCAGGTGACAGAGGCACCCGCCTGATCAGTGAACCCGTGGTTGCGAGCGTCCCTGAACCGAATCCTTCGACGACCGCTTGCTCCGGCGCGGTCATTCCCGGCGTCACCGCGAAACCACGGAAAGTGGATTCCGAAACGGCGGATCGGGTTGCGACGGTGATTGAACCATGATCGTCGTCCTCTGCGGCGTCGCTCACGGATTGGGCGAGCGCGACACGTTCGGTTTCGCGCTTGGCAGAGGTCGGGGCTCCTATCGGAGCGCCGCATTTGTAGCAGAAAGCGCTCTCTCGATCATTGATCGCATCGCACTTCGGACAGCCCTCCAGGTCTACCCGCGAGCCGCAGTCGTTGCAAAATTTGGCACCAGCCGGGTTGGCATGGTCACAAACGGGACATTCAACGGAAAACACAGTGGCACCCAGAGCGGCCACACCAGGCACAGGTGAGGATGGAGGGGGCGACTCGAAGCGGACGGACATGGGACCGACGCGCCGGGTGATGGGGAGGCCACCAAGTGTACGCCGTCCGGTGGCTATTCTACCGGTAACAGAATCGTCTCTCGGACGAAGCCGAGGCGGGCATTGAGGGGATGCCGCGAATCCGACAGTCGTAGCAGGTCGTCGAATCCCCATCGGCGGTTGAGGTCCCAATCGCAAGCGCCGTCGGTCCACGCCAAACCGCCCGGCGCAGTCTACTGGATCCCGTCGGGGGCCGCGATCAGCGCCTTGAGTTCGGCGTAGCCGAGGCCAGCAAGCCGGCTATGGCTGCAGCACCTCGCCTTCATGTTGATCTGCGACAAACATGTCTCGATGCCTTCGCAGGAGACTGGCCCCCAAGGGGAAGGTTGATGTGTGTCAGTGTCGCCTAGCTGAGCTTCGCGGGTGCTTGCTTTGCACGACCGGTTCTAGGAGCGGGCGAGGAGGGATCGTACGACTCAGCATCGGCCCCGTCAAACGCCGCGACGCATTAAGCGGGGACCATCATAGGAACGTCACTCGGGTTGCCTTCACGAAGGGGAGGAATCGTCATGACACGACCGTCCACCGTACTCGCTGCGTGTGTCCGTCTGCTCGTCCTCGGCGTCGTCGTACCGATTCTGTCCACGGGATGCGCAACCCTTACCAAGGGGTCGAGCCAGACAATAACCGTCACAACCGACCCAGCTGGTGCTATCTGCACTATTTCACGCGAAGGCAAGACGGTCGCGGTGATAAACCCGACACCGGGAAGCATTCCGGTCGAAAAGAGTACCAAGGACCTTTCGGTCATCTGCGACAAGCCGGGTTATCAACCCAGCGCGGGCGCATTGGCGTCAACGTTCCAGGCGATGACGTTTGGCAACATCCTGTTCGGCGGGTTGATCGGTGTCGCGGTCGACGCCGGATCGGGCGCCATGAACGAATACCCGACCCTCATAACACTGACACTGCTGCCGGATGCCTTCAAGACCGAGGCTGACCGTGACGCATTTTTCGCAAGAATGAAGGCAACTTTCGAGGTCGAATACAAGGAGGCGCTCGACCGCATCAAGGAGCGGTGTGGCAATCCCACGTATTGCGACGAACAGGTCAAATCCGCCGAAGCTTCGCGCACCGCGAAGCTCGCTGAGATCGAGGCGAAACGGCTGCAGGCAAGGATCGCGCCCTAGCGAAGATACCAAACGACCCTGCTTGGTTGCCGACGATTCCCGCTCCGGCGGGATTTGCTGTTTGCGGCATCGGCCAAGAGCACGTGCGCCCGCACGCCGGCTCCGTCCAACGTTGATTGGGTGCAAGGAAACGTCTACGGGAGCGGGCGCAACATGCCGCGCTCCGTGTAATAGCGCTGTCCCGTCGGCCCAGTGCCAACGCCGCTCAGCGCATACCTCTGCCGGACAAAGAAGAGCCCGCGGCAAGTTGGCTTGGCACTACTGTGAAGCGCTGGCCCGACGTTGCGGCATCGCCCCAGTTCCCGGAGGGGGCTAAGCTAGACACCGGTCCCGCGATAGCTTTGAACATCTCGATGTTCGTTGGCTGATGTCTGCTAGGCTTGACGTTCGATTCCAGGCCCATTTCGCACACCCAGGCTGAATGGTTTTCCCGAGACTTACACGCTTTTGGCGAGCAGCCTGGCCCGCCCTCGCGCTCCCCTGCCTTGTTGCTCTCGCATACTGGCCCGGCTTGCACGGGTTCTGGGGGCGCGACGATTTCATGCAGCTCGCTTTCGCCCGATTGGTCGGCTCCCCGTCGTCGCTGTTCGTTCAGGACCACTATTTTCCCGGGCCGGGATCGTTCTTCCGTCCGCTTGGATTCGCATCGTTCTGGCTCTGGCAGGCGCTGTTCGGCAGCAACTATTTCGCGCATGCATTCGCCGATATGCTTCTGCACGCCGCCGTAGGCATCGCGCTGATGCGCGTCATGCTGGCGGGCAGCGTCGAGCGAACGCCCGCGTTACTGTGTGCGTTGCTGTTCGCGCTGCATCCGGTCGCGCTGGGCACCGCACTGTGGTGGTCCGCGCGATTCGATCTGCTCTCCGCATTATTCATTCTGATCGCGCTGCGCGCCGCGTTCGATTTTGCCGAACGGGGCCGGCCTGCGCATCTTATGCTGACGTTACTTGCGGCGTTGGCCGGACTGCTGTCGAAGGAAACCGCACTGACGCTGATTTTCGCCGTTACCTGCGTCTGGTTGCGCTGGGTCCAGGCTGATCGCGCTCGTGGCGCAATCGCGACGCGGGCGCTTGCCGCGCTGTGGGTTGTCGCGGCGATCTTCCTGGCATGGCGATGGGCGGTGATCGGAACCGCCACCAGCGGGCTCGTGAGCGATGCCTCGCTGCCCACAGCGTTCGCCAGAGGCATCGGGCATTGGGCGCGTCATCTTCCGGGCTACCTCACGTTCTGGCCGCGTCTTGGCACCGCCGGCCGAATGGTCACGTCACTTCTTCTCGTGCTGTCGAGTGCGATCATCGCGACCGTGATCGCCAGAGACAAGCGGCGACCATGGCTTCCCCGGCATACCGATTTGCTCATCTGCGGGCTAATCGTGTTCTTGCTCCCGGCGGTGCTGCAGGCGCCCGTGGCCATGCTCAACGCAGATCCTCTGCGCAGCGATGTTTCGGCGGTCGAGGCGGCGATGCAGTCGCGGCTGTACTACCTCAGCATGGCTGGCCTTTTCATCATGCTCTACGTATTCGTCGACCGCGCATGGCAAACGGATTCCAAGTTCTCGCGCGCAACGATCGCGGTCGTCCTGAGTATGGGGGGCGTCGCGCTTGGTTGGGCATCTCGCGACACAGCAGGCGCTTACGCGAGCGTATCCTCCGAGCCGGCCGGCATCGCCCGCGAAGCAGCGGCCGCAGTCGGGCGGTCTGCATTGCCGCCAACGCGTTGCCACGTGTTTCTGCTCGGAGTGCAGCCGCCGCCGGAGTGGGGCGCCTACGTATCCATGGATTCGATCGTGAAAGCGCTCAATCCGGACATCGGGCGCATCGATCGCTGCTTCTTTCACTCGGAACGTTTCACGTATTTCTACTTGCTCGCCTACGGCGTGGGCGCCGACGACGCGGCGCCCTACCGCGGACGACTCATCAATGGCCACCCACTGGCATGGCTGCGCATCGGTGACGCCGTGGTGGCCTACGTCGACCCTCCATCGAACGCGAACCCTGCCGCGCTCCCCGGAGCGGTATTTCTGCGCTACGAGAACGGCCGTTTCAACGACGTGACGGCGGATGTCGCCACGGGACGTCTTCCGGTTACCTTGCAATGACGAACCGCGACGCTTCGGCGCGGTTCGTATCGAGCAGCATGCGCGACCCGTTCGACCTCGGCTTGCTTGCTACGGGTCATCGCCATGAATCTACTCGATCGACTTTAGCGTCGTTCGCGTCGAATTGCCCGACGGCACATATCGTACAAATCGTCGTCAGTCCCGGACACTCACTGAACAGTGAACGGCCCCTTTGGGTGGCGGCAGTGGCCACGCAGACGGTTCAAGTCCCATTCACGGTCCGATTCCGGCCGCGCCAACAGATCCCGTTCGATCCCAATGAGTCCGTTCGCATCGTCCACCCAGTATGCAGCCCAGTCGAGTTTGCAGCGCCCCATACAGATCCCTCAGCGCTTCGTATGCAGCCGCAAAGCGATTGGGAAAGCAATTCCGCCCAAGGGAAAACGCAGGTCCCGATGTCGGAACACTTAACGCTTGCACGTTGTAGCAAGCAAGAGGGCGCCGCAACTCGTTGATATTTCGACGTGGGCCTCAGAGGCATGCTTCGTGCTCATTCTCGGTTACCAAGTCGTCGCAACCTCGGTAAGGCAACAGGGAGGCCACGATGTCCGAGAACTCGATGTTCGAACACGAATTGGAGCAGATGAGGGTCGCATTGGCTCAAACCCTATTCGAGGAAATCGGTCTCAACCTCCGCGAGGCGTTGGAGCTGGCTGATCACTTCTACGCGGAGAGCGGTATTTCGCTAGAGTCCGGTGACGACGATGAACTCGCGGATTTCGGCAATGTCTCGCTTCGCGACGAATTCTCCCGAAGCAATATGTACGGAAGTGGACGGTTCTAGTACGCAGCCAATAGGGCCGACCGTCGCGCATTTCATGATGCGCGATAGGGTGAAGCGCTCACCCCAATCCCCGGTCAAGACAAGCAGATATTGCATCCGCTGCGGAACGCTAGTAACTAGCCGGTGGAAGATATTGCTTATCGTGTGGGAACCCCATCGCCGCTGGCGCAGCGGAAAGCCTGCGTATAGATGTACCCGTCACAACTCTCGGCACAATCCAACGCTGTCACCGATAGAACATTACTGGTGAATTGTCGCGCAATTGATCTCGCGTTGCTCATTCGACAACGACACAGGCCTTGCTCTGGCAGGCCTTGGCAATCGAGGTGTCACGCGGGGGCGTCAATCAACTCGCGCAGTGGAGCAGCGTCCGTCGCAATGTTCTGCGCTGTCGTGACCAAACGCCAGATAGAAGAAACCCGCCGCGGGGTCGGGGGCGGGGTGCGTATGGACAATGCAGTGTGACCGCAAATCAACCGCGGCTCCATCGCGTGATGGTCCCGTCGGGAACGGTGGCGATGCGCTATTGTCTGCGGTGCGCCGCGGCGTCCCGATCGTCGGTGAATCGCATTGAGACACGCAAGACCAACACCACAAGCGCGAGAACGACCGGGCCCAGCAGCATCAAGCTAAGTTTCATCTTCGCCCTCTCTGTGGAACCTCGCAGGAGGTGCGGGTTGGGATTCAGACATTAGTCTCGCGCCTGGCGATCGCTGATTTGCGCGACCGGTGTGCAAAGACCGATTGCAACTATCGCCGCAGTGCAAGGGACAGAACGCACCGTGCTGCCGTTGTGGTCGTCGGCAGGGTCGGCTGTGCTAGTCGAGGATGGTCTACGCGCCGACACGCCAGCGGAGGTGGGGGCCTGGCCATGCGCCGACGCAACGGGTGCCTTCTGCCCGCTAACGCCGGGCGTTTCTGCTGGCGTCGCTTCCCCAATGGCTGGTGCATGGGTTGGCGACCAAACCGATGCATTGCCGAGAGCGATGGAAATCGGCCGCGTACCGGTTTCATTGGCCGCGCGGGCACCCACGCCCGGCCAGTAATGCGCGAACATAGCGATGGCGGCCGTTGCGAAGGGCACGAGCAACAGTCCCACAGCCAGCGGGGTCGGCCGCCTCTGGAATCGACGCCCGGTCCGGCTGGTGACGGCCACCGGCTCGACGTTGCTTACGGCATACGTTGCGGCAATGTGTGCGTTGTCGATGAAATGCATCAACCTGTCTTGCCGGATGGGCACTTCGAGAGGCGAGGTCCTGTGCCGCGATGCGGTTCGATCGGACGGCTCCTGCGGGTCGCGTCGGTCTAACGCGGGCGGCCGAGCCACCGGCCTGACCGGCGAACGCGTGGTTGCGTGCGCCCCCTGAACCAAGTCCCTCGACGACCGCTTGCTCCGGCACGGCCGAATGGTGCGCTCGCACGAAACCGGTGATGGCGGATTCCGGTGGGGCAGATCGGGTTGCGATCGTGATTTAGCCATGGTCGTCATCCCGACCACAGTTCAGCTATGGCCCAAATGCGTGATGGTGTCGCCCGGTAACCGCACGATGCGCTCCTGTTTGCGGCGGGCGGCGTCTTTGCGACGCGCGGCGGGTTCGTTCTCGCTGGCGACCTTACTCACGACATGCATGAACGCTAACACGATCGCGAGGCCGACTAAGCCCAACAGAATAAGTCCAAGGCCCATTCTCGTCTCCGCTTGGTGCCTCAAGGAATGATTCAGGTTGTGACGGCGCACTTCGGCAGGGCTTGCGGGTTGCGTTACGTCGGGCTGTCGAGAAAACGGCGCCAGCGTTGACGCACCACGAGGCCCACCCCGGTAATCGCTCCAAGAATCACGCCGAGGGCGAAGGCCCCCAAGGGCTCAAAGGGAGCCTCTCGAACGGTGTCGAAGTCCCGAACCGCCAATGACGCTAGAAAAGCGTAAAGCGCGACAGCAGTGAGCATCTGCTTCTCGACCGGCAGAAGTAACGTTGCCAACGTTAGGCGGTGCAGATCGGGAAACCGCATATATGACAATGTCCTAAAACACTTTGCCCCGGCCGGGCCCCTTTGTCAAGCGCAAGCGATGCAACGCAACGTCGGTGCTCAGCACGGCCAATCGGCTGATGTTGGAAGCGGTAATTGACCGACGGGGGTCAATGCCGGTCAGACAGCGACGCGCTTCCGCGCATCATCCTGGGTGCGTAGCACCCGCCGCTCATCGCGCTCCTCGGCCTCGCCGGACTCGGCTTCTCGCGCCGAAAGCAATGAGTGATTCCGCGTCAACACACGCCCCGCTCCGGCGGGGCTTGGCTCTTGTGGCGTCGGGCCGGCGTGTGGCAATCGGTATAGTCACGTTCGGCGAGTGCTGGATGCCCACGAAAGCCGATTGCTGCAGGCTTGTGTTGTGAACGACGCGAACGAAAGGCGAGTTCCTGCCCGCGAGGAAGTGAGGGAACCGCCGGACGTCGACGTCGTAATCGAGGTTCCCCGCGGCAGCTTTCTGAAACGCGGATCCACCGGGCACATCGACTTTATCTCACCCCTGCCGTGCCCGTTCAACTATGGCTCCGCGCCGAACTACGTGGGACTTGAAGGCGATCTGCTGGACGCAGCGGTGCTTGGACCGCGCCTGCCACTTGGCGCGCGGACACGGGTCAAGGCTAGGGGAGCGGTGAGGTTGACCGACCGCGGTATGACGGACGACAAGCTCAACCGTAGCGATCGCACCCTGGACCCATCGACGCACCGCCGGGTGCTCCGCTCTTTCCACTTCTGCGCAAAGTGCAAAGGGCTGCTGAATGTCTGGCGCCGCCGTCCGGACGCCCGTGCCAACGCTCGCAGCTCTCCCGCCTCGCGTCATCAGTGGGCGGCACGGACGAGCGCGAGGATGCGCCCATTATCAAGCACGCCATTTGCACCCCAACCGCGAACATTGGAGGTCACTTCGTGGCGGAATGCCTCGTGGAATTTGAAGCCGGTCGCCGCCAGGTCGCGGGGCGCACGCGATTGGGCGAGCGTTTCCATTGCTGTGCGCACTTCGTCGGGTTCGTCGCCGAACTTGCTACGGAAATACCGTTCGACCGATTCGGGTGACCCTGGCGCATCCTTGACGAGCGCGTGCAAGCCATCTGGCGTTTCCAATGCCGGAATCCGACGGCCGGGCAATTCGACTGCGGTCATGCCTGTCGTCGCGGAGCATGCCTCGTGTCACGCGTCGGAGACCGCGGCTGGTGTTGGCGCACAGATGCCGAGTCGGACGCCCTTCGAGTGCGCGTTGAGGCCAGCCAGCGCGTGGCCGAGCGTGAGCGCCGCGTTACGGTCGTGGCCGAGACGGTGGGCGACCACCGATGGCCATAGCGCGAGCACGGGTGCCCTGTTGATGCGAATCGCGCGCGGCGACTCTGTCATCGCGGCCTCATATTGGCGGCCCGCAGGGCGCACGTTCGCCCGTTCGACGAGCCTCGATCCGTCCAAGCGGATCATGGGCCGCAGCGCCACGGGGTGAAACCCAAAACGGCCCGCGCACGTAGCTCTGGCGTGCCGCAGGACTACGCCGAGGCGGTGAAGTGGTATCGCAGGGCCGGCGAATGGGCCACAAGCGCCCAACGTAATGAGGTGTTTCTGCTAGGAAGACAAATGGCGGGAGGGCGACAGCCACAATGCGGGGCTACGCAGTGACCTGATCACGCTTCTACCCCCAACTCTACCCCCACAGAGCCTCAGGCCACCTCGGCATAGACCCCTGCGTTCCGCTCCGGGTAGCTCTCGTAGACATGCTCGAAGACCGCGGAGCACTTCTGGCGGTACATCTCCGGCGTGTAGGCCCTCGGTAGGCCCGAGTCGAGCGTGTCCTCGATGGTCAGCCTCAACGCCGCACGCGCCGCAGACTTCTGCCGCCAGTTGAGCACCAGCAAATCCTTGAGCCGCGTCAGCAGTTCGTGAGCCACCTTCTTGACCTCCGCGCGTTCGTCCGTGCTCAGCTCGGGCGCAGGCCGGGTGAGGATGTCGAAGATGACCAGGTCCTCCTCGGTGAGGTTTTCGCGGACGTGGCGCTCCTGTTCATCATCCAGGCTGTTGGAGAGCTTTACCAGTTCCTCGAAAAGTTGCTCAATGTTCCGGCTTCCGGCGTTGTAGCTCTCGATCAGCGCCTCGAACTTCTCCGCGAAGTCCGCGCGGGTGCGGTTCAGGCGCACGAGCCTGTCCAGCTTGGCGCGGATCGCGGCCTTGAGCGCCTCGAGGTCGGTGTTCTTGTGTTTTGATTCCTTGAACTGCTGCGCGAGGGCCTCGAAGTTGATCTTGGACAGGTCGATCGCCGGCGGACCTGCCTCGCGGATCGTCAGCCCGGTGATGGACTCGTCCAGGAGCCCGGTGATCTGCCCCATGGTGGTCGAGATGTCCGGCGGGTTGGGGCTGAGCTTGGCACTGATCGCGGCGGCAAGCGTGGCGATACCGATGATCCGCTGGGCGAACTCGAGCGCCGCCGGGTCGGGCTTCACGGCGCGGTAGAGGGTGCCGACCAACTGCTCGTGGCCGAAGAAGTCGCGCCGCAGTGATTCCGGCGCGATCAACGCGTTGATGGCGTTTTCCACCGCCGCCAGCCGATCCAGCCCGCCGAGCGGCAGCGCCTCGATGGATGCCAGATCCACGCCGTGGCTCGCGCAGAACGCTGTGGCGGCTTCGACGGCCTCCCGCAGCGCCGCGACAAGCTGCGCCTTGTCCTTGACCGGATTCGCGCCTCCCTTCCCTGCACCATAGATGGCCAGCGCCTTCTCGAGCGAGGCGAACACGTTGGCGTAATCCACGATGACGCCACTGTGCTTGCCGGGAAAGACACGGTTGGCGCGGGCGATGGTCTGCATCAGCGTGTGGTTGCGCATCGGCTTGTCGAGGTAGATCGTCGAGCAGCTCGGCGCG